>X40_Bactrian_Camel__coassemble_5_pt1 | contig 50021 bp, 41 predicted proteins | sample X40_Bactrian_Camel__metabat2_high_PE_006 | metagenome-assembled genome bin X40_Bactrian_Camel
ACTCCAAACTTATTGAGGCGAGTCAATTTCTCCTTAAAAACAATCTGTCCGACAATCAGGGTAAAAACCGGAATTGTTCCAATGATTATCGATGCTAAAGTGGGAGAATTTGTCGCCTTCATCCCGTAGGTTTCACCTATAAAATATAATAGTGGCTCAAAAAAAGCCAAAGAGAGGAACAACTTAAGATCCCCTTTTTTTATCTTCTCCAATTTTCCTGCAAGGAGCGAAAAAACAAGCATACAAACTCCTGCAAAAAAGATTCTTATAGGAACGAAAATCAGAATCGGGACATCTAAATTGAGAAGTTCATTAGTCCAGATATAGGATAATCCCCAAAATAGTATTGATATAAATACAATAAAATAAACTACATATTTAGGACCTTTACCCATAATATTATCTGTTGAAAATCAATCTTTTAGCAGCTTTCACACCTATTAGTTCGGAATTGCGGACCACAACTTCTCCATTTAATATTGTAGTATCTATAGTAGATGAAAAACTCTTGAATGGAGACCAACCGCACTTATATGCAGGGATATTTATAGATGGTCTTTCGATATCAACTATTGCTAAATCGGCATAATAACCTTTGCGGATAAACCCCCTTCTATCAATCGAAAAGATAGTTGCAGGATTATGTGACATAAAAGTGGCAACCTCTTCTAATGTAAAGACCCCCAATTTGACAAGTTCCAACATCAATTGGAGAGAGTTCTGCACCATAGGTATTCCCGATGGAGAATTTAGATAATTGTTATTTTTTTCTGTAATCAAATGAGGAGCATGATCGGTTGCAACTACTTGAATATCACCCTTTTTTAATGCATCCCTTAAAGCAAGTTTATCTTTTTCACCTTTTATGGCAGGATTACATTTTATCTTTGCTCCATATTCATTGTAATCACGATTATCAAACCAAAGATAATGAGTGCATATCTCTCCTGTAATTGAACTATTTACCCTTCTGGCTTCGGCCAATAATTTTGCCTCTGTCGCAGTAGAAATATGGAGTATATGGAGAGTTGAATTATATTTCTCGGCAAGAGCTATTGCCTTTTTTGTTGATTTAACACACGCCTCTTCCGATCTTATTTTGGGATGTTCTGAAAATGGAATATTCTCTCCATACTTTTCAAGTGCAGAATCCAAATTACTCTTTATTGTCTGTTCGTCTTCGCAATGTGTTGCCAATAAAATTTTTGACTTAGAAAAGATGGAATTAAGGGTATCTTCGTTATCTACAAGCATATTCCCCGTAGAAGAACCCATAAAAATTTTAACACCACACACTTTTGACGGGTCCACACTCAGAATCTCTTCAAGATTACTATTTGTGGCACCTAAATAGAAAGAGTAATTGGCATACGAATCGCTTTGTGCTATCGTAAACTTTTTCTCAATATCACAAATAGAAGTGGCAGGTGGATTGTTATTTGGCATATCCATAAAAGATGTAACGCCACCAAGAATTGCAGCTTTACTTTCGCTCTCTATGGTTGCCTTGTGAGAAGCTCCCGGCTCTCTAAAATGCACTTGATCATCAATAACACCGGGAAAGACTACTTTGGATGTAGCATCTATTACCACATCAGCTTCGGGCAGAGTATCATTCCCGCAAAAAATCTCAGAAATTAATTCATTTTCAATAAGAATAGAGCCAATAAAAGAATTACCCTCATTGACAATCAGCCCGTTTTTTATAAGAGTTTTCAACTTAGTTCTTTTTTGGTTTAATTTTTCTGAATCTCAATTTAAGAACTCCCCAGAATGCCTCTCCAAAGATACCGCTACTCATTTTTGAAGTTCCTTCGGTACGATCTACAAAGATAATCGGCACTTCCTTTATCTTAAAGCCCAATTTATAGGCATTATATTTCATCTCAATCTGGAAGCCATAACCCTTCATTCTGATATTATCAAAGTCTATGGTTTTCAATAACTTACGGCTGTAACACTTAAAACCAGCAGTAGTGTCGTAAACCTTCATTCCCAAGACAAATCTCACATAAGCTGAGGCATAATATGACATAATGACGCGACCTATTGGCCAATTGATAACGCTTATACCGTTACAATAGCGAGAACCTATTGATAAATCGGCACCATCTTCTGTACAGGCACTCAAAAGACGTGGTAAATCTTTTGGCGGGTGAGAAAAATCTGCATCCATCTCAATTGCATAATCATAATTATTTGCAATCGCCCAATTGAAACCTGTCAGGTAGGCAGTTCCCAAGCCCAACTTTCCTGTGCGTTCAATCAAGAATAGAGAGTCTTGAAACTCACTCTGCAGCCCTTTAACAATGGCTGCAGTGCCATCAGGAGAGCCATCATCTACTATTAAAATATGGAAGTCCTCTTCTAATTGACGAACTGCACGTATAATTTTTTCAATATTCTCTTTTTCATTATAAGTTGGTATGATAACTACCTTTCTGAGATCTGTCATAAATAAATATTTTTACCAAATTTATGGACTTTATATCGATTTTACAAATATGCGTTAATTTAATCCTTTCAGTGTAAGAGAGATTTTCTCCCTATCATAATCCACCGAGAGGACTTTTACCTGTAATTGCTGATGTATTTTCAACACATCGGCAGGATTAGAGACATAACTATCTGAAAATTGCGAAATATGGATAAGACCATTCTGCTTAATTCCTATATCCACAAAAGCCCCGAAATTGGTGATATTGGTAACAATTCCCGGTAAAATCATACCTGACTTCAAATCCTCAATAGATTTCACCTCATCAGAAAACTCAAATACCTTAATGATGGAACGAGGATCTCTTCCCGGCTTAGCCAACTCATTCATAATATCATTAAGCGTTGGCAATCCCACTTTATCATTAACATATTTGTCGAGTTTTATAGACGCTCTAACACTCTCATTATCAATCAATTCCCCAACTGAAACACCACAATCTGCAGCCATCTTACGCACCAAATCGTACCTTTCCGGATGGACAGCTGAATTATCTAAAGGATTAACCGAATTTGGTATTCTTAAAAAACCGGCACACTGCTCAAAGACCTTATCTCCTACCCTTTTTACCCTTTTAATCTCCTCTCTTGAAGCAAAAGGGCCATTATTATCGCGATATTCAACAATACCGGCAGCCAGCTGTGGTCCAATTCCTGAAACATACGATAAAAGATGTTTGCTTGCAGTATTAAGATTTACACCTACACTATTAACACAACTCTCTACAGTTGAATCGAGTCTCTCTTTCAACATTTTTTGATCCACATCGTGCTGATATTGACCTACTCCAATAGATTTTGGATCAATTTTGACCAATTCAGCAAGTGGATCCATCAATCTTCTGCCTATTGAGACTGCACCCCTGACTGTAACATCATAATCCGGGAACTCTTCGCGTGAAATTGCGGAGGCAGAATAGACTGAGGCACCATCTTCGCTCACAGAATAGACTCTAACCTCTTTTGGCAAGGCAATCCTCTTAATAAATGCCTCTGTCTCCCTTCCGGCTGTACCATTTCCAATGGCTATAACCTCTATTTTATGGCTCTCAACAAGACGTGAAATCTTCTTCATCGCTTGAATCTTCTCATTTACAGGAGGATGCGGGTAGATTGTTTCATTTGCCAGAAGTTTTCCTTGTGCATCAAGACATACAACTTTACATCCCGTTCTGAAACCGGGGTCAATTGCCAAGGTCCTTTTCTGACCTACCGGAGGTGATAAGAGTAGTTGTCGCAGATTATCTCCAAAGACTTTAATTGCCTCAACATCAGCTTTTTCTTTAAGAATATTAAAGATTTCGTTCTCCAAAGAGGGAAGAATCAATCTTTTATAAGAATCTTCCACCGCCAACTCTATCTCTTCATATTGAGCTTTTGAGTAGTTAATATTACTTGGAATAAAATTTCTCTTAATAATAGTATGAGCCGTATCGGGATTTATATCAATCTTGGCATTTAATACACCCAAAGATGAGGCACGGAGAATAGCTAAAATTCTGTGAGATGGAATAGATGTAACCTTCTCGTGATAATCAAAATAATTCTTGAACTTATATGCCTCTTCCACTTTATCTCCGGAGCGTGACTCTTTTGATGTCACATATCCCCTCTCCAACATATAACCTCGCAACTCTCTCCTAACCCTCTCTGTATCACTTATTCTCTCCGATATAATATCTCTGGCACCACATAAAGCTGCATCAACATCAGGGACTTCATCATTGAGAAACCGTTTTGCTTCCGAAAGAATATCGTTTACTCTAACTGATAATAATTTATCTGCCAACGGCTCAAGACCACGCGACTTAGCAATTGATGCCCTTGTCTTTCTCTTTGGTCTAAATGGAAGATATAAATCCTCAAGTTGTTGAATATCAACTATTTGAGATATTCTCAATTCTAACTCTTCGGTAAGTTTACCTTGAGAATCTATCGACTCGAGAATACTCTTTTTACGTTTCTCCAACTCCTCAAATTTTTGATATAGTTGCTTTATTTCAAAAATTTGCACCTCATCAAGAGAGCCGGTTCTCTCCTTTCTATATCTACTTATAAAAGGGATAGTTGCGCCATCCTGAAATAGTTCGATAGTATGTTCTACCTGCCATGGAGCTATTGATAACTCCTTGCTAATGAAATCAATATATAGTTTAATCATGAGAAACCTGCTGAAGTTGTTCGCGATAATATGAGAATATTTTTGAGCGTGAAACAAAACCCTGATATTCACCATTTATATCAATAACAGGAAGATTCCACGCTTCTGATACTTCAAATTTATTCATAACGCTCTCCATCTTCTCATCCATAAGCACCACTATCGGAGCATTCTTCATCAAGGACTCTATTTTGGTGGTCTCATATAGACTCTTGTCGAACATAATAGAACGTATATCATTAAGATAGATTACTCCCTGGAATTTATTATTGCCATCAACAATAGGGAAAATACTTCTGTTTGATTGCCTTATTGCCGACACCAAATCTGATAAGTTACCTGACACATTTACAGGAATAAAGTCCCTTTCAACCATTTGTGATGTTTTTAGGAGTGTAAGAACAGCTTTGTCGCTATCGTGAGTCAGCAGATCACCTCGATTTGCTATACGTTTTGTATAAATAGAGTACGATTCAACTCCTCTAATTGTAGCAAATGAGATTGTAGAGGTAATAATCAGTGGCATCAAAAGCTCGTAACCACCTGTAATCTCGGCAATTAGGAAAATAGCAGTCAGTGGTGCCTGCATAACTCCGGCCATCAAACCACCCATACCAACTAACACAAAATTGGTCTCCGGAAGCGGGTGTATTCCTATGATATTTATAACTCTTGCTACAATAAAACCGGCAACACCACCCACAAAAAGAGTAGGTCCGAAAGTTCCTCCGACTCCCCCACCGGCATTCGTAAATGACATTGCTATAACCTTGAATATCATTACAAGGAAGAAAAATATTGGAATAGACCACTCACTTCCCAATAATTTGTGATAGAATGGGTAAGATGATGCAGACTCAATATTGTTATTCAAAAGATCAGTAAGATTGCCATAACCCTCTCCATAAAGAGGTGGGAAAAGGAATAGTATAATTCCAAGGAAGAATGCAGAAATACCCCATCGGATAAATGGCTTTTTAATCTTCTTGATTCTATCCTCCATTGATAAGGTCGTCCTCATAAAATAGAGCGATACCAAACCACAGAAGATACCGAGAATTATGTAATATGGAAGATTGCTTAATGCAAACTTCTCAATGGTGGCAGCAAAGGCCACATCCATACCAAAGAAGATGTAAGAGGTAACTGTAGCTGTAATTGTAGAGACCAAAAGTGGCAGAATTGCAGTCATTGAGATATTGAAAAGGAGTATCTCCAATGTGAACAGCACACCAGCCAATGGTGCCTTAAATATACCTGCAACTGCTCCTGCGGCTCCACAACCGAGCAACATAGTCATCTGTTTGTATGAAAGACCAAGTATTCTGGCCACATTCGAGCCCAAAGCTGCACCTGTAAAGACGATTGGGGCCTCAGCTCCTACCGATCCACCAAAGCCAATAGTAATCGAACTTGTAAGAATAGAAGACCAAGTGTGTCTTTTTTTGATTCGTGACTCATTTCTGGAGACAGCAAGAAGCACCTTTGTAACACCATGGCTAACATCATCCTTCACAAAATACTTTACAATCAACATTGAAATAAGCATACCGATACCGGGTAAAAGAAGATATAGGTAGGTATTAACTTCCGGGCTGGTCCAAGATAAGAGAGCGCTTTGAATCAAATGGATAAGGGTCTTCAAAATAACAGCAGCCAAGCCACTCAACAAACCAACAACAAAAGCCACAATAATCAACATTGTGCGCTCCGGCATAGATTTGAGCCGGTTAGATATCTTATCTATCGTATTTTTATAAAGTCCCATATATTATCTTACAAATGTAGAAAAAAATAGGCAATAATACTCTTCATCTATATAAAAAAGAGCTGACCCTAAAGGATCAGCCCACTATATAAATTTACGCAAGAACTATTCTGGGTCTTCTTCGCTCTCAAATTGATCAACGTTATCATCTGGGAATACATTTTCATCAGGAGTTGAATCATCATCATTATCTTTGAAAACATTTTCCGCATCCTCATAATCATCAACTTTTACATCAATTTTCACAAGATAAATAGCATCCGGAATCTCAATAGTTACAGCATAGAAGAATGTACCATCAGGTTTGTCAATACGTTTCAAATCCTCCATATAATCAGCGTATCCCCTTGGATATTTCTCCTTGAATGCAGCTTGTAGCTCTGCAGACATATTAGCATAGCTTACTAAAGATTTTCTTTTAGAACTTGGTTGTATCATATAAATCTCTTTTTAATAGTCTTTTAAGCAATAATATTATTCCAACTGCCTAATGTTAGGTATTAATAACGTTGCAAATATATTTGATTATTTAATAAAACAAATATAAAAAATAATTTTTTCACAAAATTTTACATTCTTTCGGGTAATTCTATACCTAAAATTGCCATTGCCTTTGTGAGAACACCTGCTACTATTGATATAAGCATCAATCTCTGACCAATCAATTCACTATTCTCTTCCTTCAGAATCGGGGTTATATGATAGTATTGATTAAACTCTTTTGCCAAATCATAAGCATAATTGGCAATAATGGCAGGAGAGTGTAAATCTCCACCTTCACGAACCTTATCAGGATATGCCGAGATAAGTTTGATTAGTTCTATCTCCTTGTCTGACAATTGATTACCAGCGTTAGAAAGTTCATATCCCATATCCTTTGCCTTTCTCAAAATTGATTTGATACGAGCGTGTGTATATTGGATAAATGGACCGGTATTTCCATTGAAGTCTATAGACTCCTTAGGATCAAACAACATGGTCTTTTTTGGATCTACTTTAATGATAAAATATTTCAAAGCGCCTAAACTAATCATTCTGAATAGTTTGTCTTGCTCCTCCTGGGTAAGGTTGTCAATTTTACCCAAAGCGAGAGAGGTCTCTTTTGCTGTTTGATACATTTGTTCCAAAAGATCATCTGCATCCACAACTGTACCTTCGCGCGATTTCATCTTACCTTCCGGTAATTCAACCATTCCATAAGACATGTGATAAATCGAATCTGACCACTCAAATCCCAATTTTTTAAGAATCAATTTAAGCACTTGGAAGTGATAATTCTGCTCATTTCCAACAACATAGATATGTTCATCAAATTGATATTCATCATATCTCTGATTTGCAGTACCCAAATCCTGTGTCATATAAACAGATGTTCCGTCAGATCTCAACAAAAGTTTCTCATCCAATCCATCTGCACTTAGATTACACCAAACTGAGCCATCTTCGTGAGTCTCAAAAATACCTCTTTCAAGACCACCTTGAACCAAGGCCTTTCCTAACAGATAGGTCTGAGATTCGTAATATGTTTTATCAAATGAAATTCCAAGAGTATTGTAGGTAATATCAAAACCATCATATACCCAACCATTCATCTTTCTCCACAAAGCATTAACTTCAGGATCGCCATTCTCCCATTTGAAAAGCATCTCCTGGGCCTCTTTCTGAATTGTTGACTGCTTTTCTGCCTCTTCTTTGGACACTCCGGTTGCCGCCATTATCTCCTCAACCTCTTTAACAAAAAGGTTATTATATGCGACATAGTAATCTCCAACAAGGTGGTCTCCCTTTTTACCTGATGATTCAGGAGTTGCACCATTTCCGGTCTTCAACCACGCCAACATTGACTTGCAAATATGAATACCTCTATCATTAACAAGGTTTACACGAATTACCTCGTGACCATTTGCCTTTAACAATTGTGAAACAGACCAACCTAACAAGTTATTTCTTATATGTCCTAAATGGAGTGGTTTATTTGTATTAGGAGAAGAGAACTCTACCATAACTCTCTTACCTGTAGCAGGCAACTGTCCGAAATTTTCATCATCATTGATGCCATTGATCACACTACTCCAATATAGTGGAGATAACTTTATATTTAGGAATCCTTTGATAACATTGAAAGAAGAGATCTCCGGTGTTGAAGCTTTTATTGCCTCTCCAATCTCTTGTGCTGTAACCTCAGGAGACTTTTTACTTATTCTTAAAAGAGGAAAAACCACTACTGTCAAATCACCTTCAAACTCTTTTCTAGTTGGCTGAATTTGAATCATTTGCTGACAATCAGCTGTGCCATAGAGCTCCTCTATTGCAAGTGCAACTCTTTGTGAAATAAATTGCTCGGAATTCATTACTGTTTTTTCTTATTAGCATTAAAAAAATCATTCATTAGGGCCTTTGCTTTAGGTGCAAGGATAAACATTGTTATCATTGTAGGGAATGCCATCAGGCCATAACTCAAATCGACTAATGAAATTATCGACCTCAAAGGCACTACAGCTGCAATAATCAATGTTGCAAGGAAGTAGTAAATGTAATACTTTTCATACTTTGCTCCAAAAATAAATCCTGTACATTTCTGACCGTAAAATGAGTACGAAAACATAGTCGAAAAGGCAAATATAGTAACAATTATCAATAAAAGATACTTTCCTACTCCCGGTATGGATGCATCAAAAGTATTAATTGCAACTCTCAGTCCCTCAACAGAACTCATACCTCCTTGAGGAATCAATTCAGATTGTATCAAAATTGCTATTGCGGTTAATGTACAAACCAAACCTGAATCTATTGATGGTCCCAACATCGCTACAAGTCCTTCGCGTATTGGTTCTTTATTTTTGGAAGCTCCGTGCATTATTGATGCAGTTCCCACACCTGCTTCATTCACTAAAGCTGCCCTACGAATACCTGTGAGGGCGATTGCTATTAAACCTCCTATACCACCTCCAACTCCGGCTTGTATAGTAAATGCACTTTTGAAGATAGAGGCGAATACACCCGGAACACTCTCCAAATGGGTACAAATTATATAGAAAACCAATAAGAAGTAGAGAATTACCATAAGAGGAGTAAGTTTCGATGCAACTTTGGCAATTCTTTTAATTCCCCCAAGTACCACAACAGAGACCAAAGCACATATTATAACACCGGAAATTAATTTGACAATCTGTGGATTTCCATCAATCGGAAATACAGCTAAATAGGCCTCTGTCAATTGATTAGATTGCATAAAGCAGGCCGTGCCAATCAAACCGGAAAGAGCGAAAAATATTGCTACGGGTTTGAATTTTTTGCCAAGGCCTTCGGTAATCATATACATAGTACCGCCTTGCATCTCACCTTTACTATCCTTACCTTTATATAATACTGACAACGTACCTTCAAAAAATTTGGTTGACATACCTAGGATTGCACTAACCCACATCCAGAAAATTGCTCCGGGGCCACCTATCGAGAGTGCTATTGCGACACCTGCAATATTTCCCATTCCGACTGTGGCAGCGATAGTTGTAGCAAGGGCTTCAAAGGAACTGATTTGCCCTTGACCGCCCATTTCACTATGTTTTAATGAATCTATTGCATACTTAAAACCTCTGAAAGGAATAAATTTAGAATAGATCAGGAAGAAAAGACCGCCTCCAACAAGTAGTATAAAAAGAGGATAGCCGCAAACGAAATCGCTTGCAGCTACTATTATATCCCCTATTTTGTTAAAAAAATGATTCATTATTTATTAGTTAAGCAAACCTCTATTTTCCAATAGTGGCTTGATATCCGGCTCTTGTCCTCTGAAATTGATATAAAGTTCCATAGCATCCTTTTCATTACTTCTTTCAAGAATCTCTTTTCTGAACTTAGTAGCAACTTCCTTATTGAAGATATCACCGGTTTGAACAAATGCGTTATATGCATCGCAATCCAAAACTTCCGCCCAAATATAACTATAATATCCTGCAGTGTAACCACCACCGAAAGTGTGATTAAAGTAAGGACTACGATATCTTGATGGAATTTGAGGAAGAAGACCTCTATCTCCTAACACTTTATTCTCAAATGCCATAACATCCAAATCTTCAGGAACTTCTGTAAGAACGTGGAAGTCCATATCCAATAGAGAAGCAGCCAAATATTCAACTGTAGCGAAACCTTGTCCATATTTTCCGGCTTTTATAATCTTCTCTACCAATTCGACTGGAATTACCTCACCTGTTTCATAATGTTTAGCATATACTTGCAAAAGTTCCTTTTCAAATACCCAATGCTCCATAATTTGTGAAGGTAATTCAACAAAGTCACGAGTCATATAGTCCAAACCTTGGTACTCAACATCAGCAAATAGCCCTTGCAAAGCGTGACCAAATTCGTGGAAGAATGTTTCAGTCTCATCAGCACTCAATAGAGCAGGTTTGTCTCCAACAGGACGTGTAAAGTTACCTACAATTGCCATAAGCGGAGCAACTCTCTCTCCATCTACATATTTTGTTCCTCTATATGAAGTACACCAAGCACCACCTCTCTTCTCTCCTGCACGTGCATACATATCCATAAACAAAAGGCCTAAGTGTGTACCATCAGCATCTTTACACTCATAAACAACTGCTTCTGGATGAGGTAGAGGCACATTTTCGATTTGAGTAAATGTAATTCCGTACAATTTATTTGTCAAATAGAAGATACCCTCTCTAACATTTTCCAATTGGAAATATGGTTTAGTCTCCTCTTCAGAGATATTGTATTTCTCTTTCTTTGCTTTTGCAAAATAGTATCTCCAATCTGATGCTTCCAATGGAAGAGATACACCCTCTCTTTTTGCAATTTCGGTCATATCTGCCAACTCCTGTTTTGCAACTGCCAAAGCAGGTGTCCAAAGTTGATCCAATAGATTATAAACTGCGTCTGTAGTCTTGGCCATTCTATCTTCCAAAACATAATCTGCATAGTTTTCATATCCTAAAACCTGTGCCTTTTGCAATCTCTTGGCAACAAGATTTTTGATTACCTCTTTGTTGTCATTTTCATTATTGTTATTACAACGGTTAAGGTAAGCATTTAACATTTGACGGCGTAAATCGCGATTGTCTGCACTCTCAAGGAATGGCATAACGCTTGGGTTATCAAGTCCGAATTGCCATTTTCCTGCATTTCCCGATGCTTCGGCACGAGAAGCTGCCTCCATTATCTGATCTTGTGAAAGACCTGCCAAATCAGCTTCATTCTCTACCAAAAGTGTCCACGCAGCAGTCTCTTTCAACATATTTTGACCAAATGTCAATTGCAATGCAGATATTTCACTATTAATTACCTTCAACTGCTCTTTCTTCTCAGCAGATAGTGTTGCACCATTTCTTTCGAATGATTTATAAGTATCCTCTAATAGTCTTAATTGATTCTCATTCAATTCCAAACTATCCTTTGCATCATAAACACTTTTAACTCTATCGAAAAGTTTTTCACTCAATCTGATTTCATTAAAGTGAGCACTTGTAATTGGACTCAACTCCTGTGCTATAGCAAGAATTTCGTCATTTGATGCCACAGATTGGGCAGAACTGAAAACAGCTGAAACTTTTGAATACAATTCACCTGCATTATCATATGCTGCAATGGTATTTTCGAATGTAGCCGGCTCAGTTGAATTGATAATTGCATCAATCTCGGCTTTATGTTGCTTCAATGCCTCTTTGAATGCAGGCATATAGTGTTCCGATTTTACCTCTTCGAAAGGAGGAATACCAAATGGAGTGTTCCACTCTTCAAGAAGTGGATTTGACTCTGTGCAAGATACTAATAACATAGCTGCAGAAAGTAGGGATAAGAGTTGTTTTTTCATAATAATTATACTTTTTAATAATCAATTTGCATCGCACAAAAAAAGGGGGGCCATGAAATAGACCTCCCTAATTTTTAGAGACCACTTATCTATCCTAAATAGCCCTTGAGAAGCTTGCTACGGGCACTGTGGCGCAATCTTCTGATTGCTTTCTCTTTGATTTGTCTGACTCTCTCTCTGGTTAATCCGAAATGTTCTCCAATCTCTTCAAGAGTCATCTCCTGGCAACCTATTCCGAAGAAATATTTTACAATATCCCTCTCTCTTTCGGTCAAAGTTGATAGCGCGCGTTCTATCTCCTTGTTTAGTGACTCATTTACCAAGCCCTTATCAGCATTTGGCGAGTCATTATTAACAAGTACATCCAAGAGACTGTTGTCTTCTCCATCTACAAATGGAGCATCAACAGAGACGTGACGGCCCGAAACTCTCAATGTGTCAGCTATCTTCTCACGAGGAATTTCAAGTAGTTCAGAAAGCTCATCAGATGAAGGCATACGCTCATTTTCCTGCTCAAACTTTTGTAAGGCCTTGTTAATTTTATTTAGCGCTCCCACCTGATTCAGCGGCAATCTTACAATTCTTGACTGTTCAGCCAATGCTTGAAGAATCGCTTGGCGAATCCACCAAACGGCATAAGAGATGAATTTAAAACCTCTTGTCTCATCAAACTTTTCCGCGGCTTTGATTAGTCCCAAATTTCCCTCGTTAATTAGATCCGGAAGACTCAAACCTTGGTTTTGGTACTGTTTCGCAACAGAAACCACGAAACGAAGATTTGCTCTTGTTAATTTTTCAAGAGCTTCCTGATCACCTTGCTTAATTCTTTGGGCCAATTCAACTTCCTCTTCTACAGTGATAAGTTCTTCTCTACCAATCTCTTGTAGATACTTATCGAGAGATGCACTCTCTCGATTAGTAATTGGCTTTGTGATCTTTAGCTGTCTCATGTATATAAATAATCGTGCAAAGTTAACAACTAATATTTATAATACCAAAATAATTACTACAATAACTTATTACAATTTAACTATTATATCAGAGCTATCCCCATCTCTTAAAATTGTTACAAGCATCTCCTCTCCCGGCCTGTGCATATTAACCAACTCCTGCACATTTGCCCCGGTCGAAATAGCTCTTGCATCTATCTCTGTAATAATATCGCCAACTTTTATTCCAGAACTCTCTGCCGGCGAATTTGGAGCTACTTCAACAACCAACACTCCATCTGAAGTAGGCAAATTATAGTGCTGTTTAACCGCCTCTGTAATATTTTGCATAGAGATTCCCAGCATTGCCCTTTTTACCTCACCGAAATTGATTAAATCATCTACAATTTTGGAGACAATACTTACAGGAACAGCGAAAGAATATCCTGTATAAGAGCCGGTCAATGAGACAATTGAAGTATTAATACCCACTAATTCTCCATTGGCATTAACCAAAGCCCCACCACTATTTCCAGGATTTACTGCAGCATCTGTCTGGATAAACGATTCTACTCTGAATTTACCATCGTAGTTAGGCAAAGAACGCCCCTTTGCACTTACAATTCCGGCCGTAATGGTAGAACGTAAATCGTATGGACTTCCAATTGCCAATACCCACTCTCCCAATCTCAAATCGTCAGAATTTCCCATAGGAATAATTGGAAGAGAGTCTGCATCTACTTTCAAAAGTGCAATATCTGTTGCCGGATCGGTTCCTACCAATCTCGCCTTGAACAATTCATTATCATAGGTTGTTATCTCAATCTCATCAGCACCTTCAATAACATGATTGTTGGTTACAATATAGCCATCTTTCGATATAATAACTCCTGACCCCATTCCAACCTGATCTTTTGGGGTTCTTACATATCCAAAAAGAAGATCCAAGACATTAGAAGGTTGATAATTTTTTGCTCTCTTGACAACTTTTACATATACAACACCCTCCACCGAACTCTCAGCTGCGTCACAAAAATCAACCAAACCTGATGATGGAAGTGCTCTGCGTGTCATTTTGACAGAATCCCTGAAATTTTGAGTATAACTAACCTCACTCTTAGATGCTCCTGAAAATTTATCAGAAACCAAATAACCACTAATTCCTCCACATAAAATTGAAATGATGGTTGTCAAAAGCACATTTTTCATACTGTAAATATTATTATCCATTAAATTAATTAGAAGATTTATTACTCTTTTTTGATTAAAAATTTCAAATTATATGCCAAATTTATTATATTTGTATGCTTAATTAGTCAGTATAAAAATATCATATATGAAATTCACAGTATCAAGTTCAGAATTACTTCAGATATTACTTTCAGTATCGAAAGCTATATCAAATAAAAGTCCACTTCCTATCTTGGATAACTTCTTATTCGTTCTTTCAGGTGACACACTTGAAATTACAGCGTCAGACTCGGAGACAACTCTTAAAAGTTCACTTAAAATTGACCAAGTAGTAGAAGAGGGCGAAATAGCAGTTCCTGCAAAACTTCTAACTGACTCTTTGAAATCTTTCCCTGAGCAACCACTCTCTTTTGTAACAAAAGCGAGCGAGAGCGTAATTCAAATCAGTTGGGCTAATGGTGAGTCTCAGTTACCATTCTTCCCTGCCGAAGATTACCCTCAACTTCAAGAGCTTGGAGATAGTACTACCGAATTAACAATTCCTGCCGACACGCTACTTGATGCTATAAACAACACTATTTATGCAGTAGCCGATGATGAATTCCGTCCGGTAATGAATGGTATCTTCTTCGATATCACAACAGATGGTACTACATTTGTCGCATCGGATGCACATAAACTTGTTTGTTTCCACTCTCCTGATGTGTCTTTGAATGCACCTGCATCTTTCATTCTTCATAAGAAACCTGCATTCATTCTAAAGAACTCTATCAGCAAAGGAGCAGAGGATGTAATTGTTAAGTTTAATAGCAAAAATGCTATTTTCCAGATTGATGGCACTACAATGATTTGTCGCTTGATTGAAGGCAAATTCCCTGCATATCAATCAGTTATACCAAAGAATAACTACAACAAACTATATATTGGTCGCACCGACTTACTAAATGCAGTCAGAAGGGTTGCAATCTGTTCTAACCAAGCAACAAACCATATTAAGCTAAGACTTGCAAACAACCTGCTTACAGTTTCAGCTCAAGATTTGGGATTCTCAATTGCTGCACACGAACAACTTGTTTGCCAATATGATGGCGATCAATTTGAGATTGGTTTCAAAGCTCCATATTTGACAGAGATTCTTAGCAATCTTCCATACGACGAAATTTGTATTGAACTCGCAGATGCTTGCAGAGCCATTCTTATTGTGCCTGCAGATAAAGAGTCTGCTGAGACAGATATCTGTGCTCTTGTAATGCCACTTATGATAAACGCATAAACATGGAGTTAAATCTCAAAAATCCAATCCTGTTCTTTGATATCGAGAGCACAGGGTTGAATGTTGCCACAGATAGAATTGTAGAGATCTCTATTATCAAAGTTTATCCAAATGGCGAAAAGGAGATTAAAACCCGTAGAATTAACCCTACTATTCCAATTTCTCCTGAATCTCAAGCTATTCACGGCATCAGTGATGATGATGTAAAGGATTGTCCTACATTCAGACAAATTGCCAAATCATTGGCACAATGGATGAGTGGCTGCGATATTGCAGGATATAACTCTACGAAATTCGATATTCCTTTATTGGCAGAGGAGTTCCTACGTGCCGACGTAACTGATTTTGATTTTAGAAAACACAATATTATCGATGTTCAGAACATTTTCCACAAAATGGAAAAAAGGACATTAAGTGCCGCTTATCAATTCTATTGCAATAAGAATCTCGAAAATGCACACTCAGCAGAAGCTGACACGTTAGCCACATACGAAATTCTTATGGCTCAATTGGATCGCTATCCGGATGATTTAGAGAATGATATGAAGTTTTTGGCCGAATTCTCCACTAAGAGCAGAAATGTAGATTATGCCGGAAGAGTTGTGCTGGACAACGATGATGAGCCAATTTTCAATTTTGGAAAGCATAAAGGCAAAAGAGTAAAAGATGTATTTACCACTGAGCCAAGCTACTATAATTGGATGATTAACGGTGATTTTACACTTGACACAAAACAAGTACTTACAAAGATTAAACTATCAATGCGATGAATATCATTGTAACACCTCACAAGAGTAATTCATTCTACTTCAGACCTGACAACACTCTTCAAAGGGATTGTTGCAAAGATTTTTTCATACCAAACGGTGTTGAAAGTCTATCGGTAACTCCTATATTATATGTAAAGGTGTCAAAAGCCGGGAAAGCAGTAGGTAAAAAATTCGCGTCACGATACTACCAATCATTCGGATATGGAGTTTTAATAAACTGCAACTTTATCAGTAGTGATAATAGCATAATGGATTTTTATGCAACGACCTCTGTTGATAATAGTTCTATTATCCCAATGGCTACTTGGAATATTGAAGCGTTGAATGGTGAAATGACTAATTTATCACTGATTATCAATGATTTAGATGTTTTGAGTTCCAATGACAATCCTATTTCAATTGATGAAATTGAATCTCAAATTGCAATCGTTTCACAAAATTGCTCATTAAGAATAGGTGATTTAATAGCATTTGAATTAACTCCTGCCCCAATAGCACTTCATCAAGGAGATTGTGTTAAGGCAATTATCGGAGATATGAATCAAATAGATTTCAAAATTTGTTGAGCTGCCGATGTACCGGCAAGACTTCCTGTCGAGAAGGCAATCTGCAAATTATAACCTCCGGTATCACCATCAAGATTTATAACCTCGCCTGCAAAAAATAGGCGAGGTTCTTTTTTTGATTGCATGCTCTTGGTTACAATCTCATCGGTAGATACACCTCCAGCTGTTACGACTGCTCTTCTGTAGCCGACATAGGAGACAATTCTAAATCTCCAATCCTTCAGGTAGCTTGATAAATTGTTGATACTCAATGATTTATTTGATTCCATAAATGGATTTATCAAAGAGACGGGCATTAATTCTTTTAATAACCTCCTCATTTGACTCTTATCCATCTTATGTGGATAGAACTTCAATCCATCCAACTCTCTCGCAATACGGGCATCCAATACCTTTAAAGAAAGAGCCGGTTTCAAGTCTATTGAGACTTCAACCTTGCCTCCGTTATCCAACGCATTGACTGCTTTACGACTTACACGGAATCCCAATGGTCCCTCAATACCTCCATCGGTAAAGTCAAGATCGCCACTATCTACAGATATTAAATTTGAATCAATAAATAGATTTATACCCACATTTTTAAGTGAAATACCTTGCAGTTCTTCATTATAATTCTGTGGCATTAAGGCAGTTAGCGATGGAAAGCATCTATCGATTTTGTGACCTGCATCCTTAGCAAACCGATATCCATCTCCTGTAGAACCGGTCTGCGGATATGAGAGCCCTCCAGTGGCAACAATCACATTTTTTGATATAAAATTTTCCAGACCGATATGCTCTCTCTCAACAATTGTCACCACTCTATCACCCTCAAATCCTAATGACTTTACCTCTGCCGAGAGAAAAACATCAACCTTTAATACCTTTATCCTCTTTTCAAGTGCGGACAAAACTGATTTTGCCTTTTGTGATTCAGGGAATACTCTATCTCCCCTTTCAACGACTGTTGCCAATCCTATTGAGTTGAAAAAATTTATCGTATCACTATTTGAAAAGTGTCTAAAGGCCATTCTTAAAGGACTTGCACTTGGATGTATATGTGTTGAGAATTCTCCCCAACTCTTTGTATTGGTTATATTACATCGTCCCTTACCTGTAATAAGAAGCTTCCTTCCCAATTGATCCCCCTTCTCCAATAATGCTACAGTAACACCAAGTTCGGCTGCACGAATTGCAGCCATCATACCTGCAGGACCACCGCCTATTACTAAAAGGTCAAAATCATTGCTTCCCATTATAGACTTATCATTTTTTATTTACATTTGCAAAGTAACACAAAAAAGAGTTATTTATGAAATACATATATTTAATAGTTACATCATTGCTATTGATTAGCTGTCAGTGCAATAGTAATAATAATGGTAATCTAACTGAAAATAGTGCAGTCCCTCAAAGAGTTGTATGTATGTCTTCTACCCATATTGCAGCTATGGAGAAATTGGGACTTGACTCATTAATAGTTGGCGTTTCAGGGTCTGAATACATAAGCAACGAATTGATTATCAAAGGATTATCTAATGGGAAAATAAAAGACATAGGATATGAATCCTCTCTGGATTTCGAAACTCTTGTATCATTAAAGCCGGATATACTCTTTGCATATAATATCAGCGGAGAGAATAGTTCCGTCATTGAAAAGGTCAAACGATTAGGGATTAAAACTGTTGTTATCAATGATTTCCATAAAAACACTCCTATTGAGAGAGTAGAATCTATTCGAATTATTGGAGAGATATTCGGCTACAGCAATCGTGCAGACTCCATAATAGAGGAAATAACAAACAGTTACAACTATCTGAAAGAGTTAACAAAGGGCATTGAGAAGAAGAAAATATTATTGAATACACCTTGGAAAGGGACTTGGTATATACCTGGCAGAGAGAACTATTTTAATATGATGATAGAGGATGCCGGTGGTATTATAGTTGGCTCTAAAGAGGGCAAGGTTGAGTCACACCCGTACGACACTGAGGAGATCTTAAAATATTCAAAAGATTGTGAAATTTGGATTTTGCAAAACAATATAACTTCAATACAGGAATTGATATTAAGCAACCATCTTTTTAAGGATTTTGCACCTTTAATTACCGGCAATGTTTATAATAACACATTGAAAATCAATAATAAAGGCGGAAATGACTATTGGGAAAGAGGTGCTGTTGAGCCAGAGAAAATACTTGAAGATCTAATAAGGATTATACATCCCGAACTACTCGAAGATGGTCTATTTCACTATTACGAGAGGATTTATTAATATATAAGAGTGATTTTTTTATTGCACTATTAAAAAATAGTCGTACATTTGCATCGGGTAAGTCATATACGACCAGCTCCCACGAACTCCCCCAGGGTCGGAAGGCAGCAAGGGTAAGTGGTCGTAGCGGTGCGATATATTCAGCTTACCCTTTTTTTATTTCTGTTCAGGAAGGTTATCAAATGAGAAAGGCAGTAATGCTTTCATTGATGGGTAAACCCTGATAACTTTAGATCCTACGAGAATAACCCTCATTCTATTTCCACCCTTCAATTCATAATCCATCAAAACTTGACGACAAGCTCCACAAGGGTTAGTAGGCATTTCACATTGAACACCATCTACAATTGCTGTAACTACCAATGTATCAAAATATTGATCAGGATATTGAGCATTTGCATAGAATGCTGTTACCCTCTCTGCACACAATCCTGATGGATATGCCGAATTCTCCTGATTTGAAGCAGCAACTATAGCTCCCCCACTCATTCTAATAGCAGCACCTACACAAAATTTTGAATATGGAGCATAAGCCATACGCGCAGCTTCTACAGCCCTCCCTATCAACTCTCTATCAGCAGAGTTAAATTCCTCTATAGATGAATACTCAAAATATTCAATAGTTATCGCTTTTTGTGTCATTTCATTAAGTTTTAACTCTACAAATTTATTATTTTTGTATAAATAAGCAAGAATAATGGTTAAAAAACTTAGAACAATACTCTTACTATCAATCATTTCCACAACTTTTCTCCCACTTTTTGGGCAAGATGCAAAGCTTGAATATGTGGAAAAGTATAAGGATATTGCAATCCGACAGATGGAGAGTTCGGGAATTCCTGCAAGTATTACTCTTGCACAAGGGATTCTTGAGTCTGACTGCGGACGCTCATATTTGGCCTCCGAAGGTAACAATCACTTCGGCATAAAGTGCCATAACTGGAGTGGCGAGAGTTTGAGAAAAGATGATGATGAAAAGAATGAGTGCTTTAGAAAATATAAGAGTGCAGAGGAATCCTTTCAGGACCATTCAGATTTTTTAAGATTTAGAGACAGATACAAGGAGTTATTTCTCTTAGATATAAATGATTACAAAGCTTGGGCTTATGGATTGCAAAGTGCCGGATATGCCACTAATCCAAAGTATGCACGCACACTAATTCGCATTATCGAGGAGTGCAATCTATATCGTTACGACACTATGACGGCACCATCTGCTATCCCTCCACCACTTATCACCATTGAAAAGGATACTCTTTATAAAGGGGGTTCAGCTACATTCTCTTTAGAGAGAGAAATTTTTGAGAGGAATGGTGTACCATATATAATTGCCAATGGTGTAGATAGTTACAACTCATTGGCAAAAGAATTTGGACTCTTCACAAAGGAGATTTTGCGATACAATGATATAGAGAAGGCTCGCCCTATTCCAAGCGGAACAATAGTTTATATTGAAAGCAAAAAAAATCATGGAGCCAAATACTTTGATAAACATATTGTCGAAAAGGGAGAGACACTTTACTCTATTTCTCAAAGATATGCCATAAAAATTAAGCAACTATGTGAATTTAATGATTTATCTTTGCAGAGTAATCTAAAGATAGGGGATGTTATTTTATTAAGAGAGAATAATAATGAGCAAGAAGGTAAAAAAGGGCAGAAAAAGTTCAGCTGGAAAGAGTGGTTCAAAAAGAGGTAAGAAAATTACAATCATATCGGTTATATCTGCATTTATAATCATTGCAATAGCTTTAGTATTAGGTTATTATTGCAATTTTCAAACGAATAATGTTAAAGAAAAAGGTGTTGTATATATCAGCAAAACCTTTGATTATCAAGATGTTATCAACGCTGTCGATAGTTGTGGCCTATTAAAGCACAACAAATATTTCAAGAATGTTGCTTCGATAATGAAACTTGACGAGGGTTTCAAAGCCGGAAGATATGAGTTTGAGCCGGGAATGAATAATAAGTACCTGGTCAGAATGATTGCAAATGGATGGCAGAAACCCACAAACATTGTTATTTCCGGCTATATTCGCTCTTTCGACAAGTTCGCTTCTATACTCGGAAGCAAGTTTGATGCTGATTCATCAGAATTTGCTAACTCATTGAATAACATAGTATTAAGAGATAGTTTGGGATTCAAAAAAGAGGATTATATCTCAATGTTTATTCCTAACACATACGAATTTTACTGGACTACAACTCCAAAAGAGTTTATTCTCAGAATGAAAAAAGAGTGGGATAATTTCTGGAATGAAGATAGAGTTGCCAAAGCCGAGAAATTAAATATGAGCCGTTCTGAGGTCAGCACATTGGCATCAATAGTTATAGAGGAGAGCAAATATGTGCCTGAACAACCTACAATTGCCGGAGTCTATTTGAATCGCATAAAAAGAGGAATGTTGTTGCAAGCCGATCCAACCGTTCTCTTTGCATTAGGAGAGCCAAGACCTAACAGAGTATTAAAGAAACATCTTACAATTGACTCTCCATATAACACATATAAATACAAGGGATTGCCTCCTGGACCTATTACTATGGCTCCGATAAGTGCTATTGATGCAGTCCTCAATTATGAGAAGCATAACTACATCTATTTTTGTGCTAAATCCACCTTTGATGGACAACACAGCTTCGCATCATCGTATAGCCAGCACTTAAAAAATGCCAGAGCTTACCATAAGGCATTAACAAAAAGACTTAAAGAGAAAGAGGCGGCGAACCAATAAGATAATCGGGAGCAAAAACTCTTTCAGACCACTCTTCCCAATTATTCAGAACATCAATGGCGATATTGATATCATCACTATTACCATCAATTAGATGGGTTAGATAGAATGCATCATTATCAAATAGAATCATTGCTATAATCGCCTTCATCTGTACCTTCAAATGGTTGATTGTCAGTGGATTATCGTAGGCATTAGATGCACTGGACAAACTATTTTCAAGTGAAAAATCCACAAGTTGTGTATAGAGTGTATCCTCAACTGTAAACTCGTTGATGAATTGCATAGGTTCTTTGTAACTATTCATTAGGAAGTCTCTGTTTTTATCAACATAGATATTGATAAATTGCGTCAATTGCCCACTATTGACAACCTCTTTGAAGAATGGAGACACATGTGATGTATCGAGTGGTACAAATATGTCAGGCATAATAGACCCACCACCATATACAGTCCTGCCACTCTTAAGTGTTTTGAATTTATATTCTGGATTAAAGTGAATACTATCGGCAGAGAATGATTCACCATGTTCGAACCTTGTTACTATTGCATCGAAATACTCTTTACTTTTACCTTTTTCATAAGGAGCTTGAATAGATCTTCCCGATGGTGTTAAATATTTGGCTACGGTCAAATCTATCTCATCTCCACTCTTTAGAGGAATTACCTTCTGAACAAGTCCCTTACCGAAGCTCTTTCTGCCAACAATAATTGCTCGATCATTATCCTGCATGGCACCTGCCAGAATTTCACTTGCTGATGCACTATTTTCATTTATAAGAATAACTGTTGGAACATCAGGTAAAATTGCCTTCCCGTAGGCACGATTTGTCACGACACTACCTGTCCTATCTTGAATAGAGACAATTTTATCGTCAAGTTGCAAAAATTGATTGGCAATAACCATGGATGTATAAAGCAACCCACCACCATTATCTCTTAGATCGATAATAATCCCTTTTAATTTATCTTTGTGTGGCACAACCGCATAGGCAAACTCCTCAAAAGTATCATTGGAAAAACTATCTAACTTAAGATAAAAATAATTTGGCTGATATTCGTAAATAACTGATACAGAGGACATTGGAACAATATCCCTCTTCACTTTGACAATAAAAATATTTGTGTTGTCTCTCTGGATCAGAAGATCCACTTCGCTATCCTTTGGACCTTTCAAATACCCTTTAACATCCTCATTTTTAAGACCTTTCCCTGTAATGGTATCATTATCGACTGCTATTATTCTATCGCCTGGTTTTAATCCGGCCTTTTCTGATGGTCCATTTTTAATAACAGATTGAATAACCAAAGTATCATCTATTATTGAGAAAGATACCCCTATCCCCTCAAAATTTGACTCGATACGCTCTCTTCGCTCCTTCACATCTGCAGCTTTTGTAAAGGTAGAGTGAGGGTCCAATTGCTTAAAAAGTTGTTTGATGGATTCATCTACAAGTGTTTGTAAACTTAATGAGTCTATATAGTTGTTTTGAAGGTGAAAAAGCACCTCTGTAAATCTAATTGACTGACTATAAAGTTCACTATTCTCCTCTCTCTGCTCATCGGTAATCTCTTGTCCAATAATTGGATAAGTTACTGATAATAAGAACAATATGATGAATCCTAACCTTCTCATTTTTCAAATTTATTTAATGGTATTTCGAACACTTTACCCTCTTTTGACAACTCAGAATTAGGGAAAACCTCTCTTACCTCTTTAATAACTCTCTCTAAATCAGAGTATCTGGACGAATAGTGTCCTACAACTAACTTGCCAACACCTGCATCAAGAGCAACTTTTGCAGCTTGATGTGTCGTTGAGTGAAATGTTGATTTTGCCATTTCAGACATATCTTCCATAAAAGTAGCTTCGTGATACAGTAAAGAGACACCTTTAACTATATCTGCTTCTCCGTCAAATGGCGCTGTATCCGCACAATGCGCATAACTTCGTGGTGAGAACGGAATATATGTATAGTATTCATATTCAAGAAGTTCGCCATCTTCACGAATTACATTTTCACCATTTTTCAACTGTGCAATCTCGCGAAGAGAGAGATTATCGCGTTCTATCAACCACTTGTGAATATTTCGCTGAGGAGGCAACTCCTTAAATAGAAAGCCAAATGTATCTATTCTGTGATTTAGTCCAAAAGAGTAAATTTCAAAGTTTTTGTTTGAATAGATAAGTCTCTCCCCTTTGCCACTTAATACAACATGGTTGATCTCAAACTTAACTCCATCGGCAAACATATCGTTGAAATGGCTTAAAATAGAGCTAAACATAAATGGAGCATAGATTGTCAATGGTGCTGTTCTTCCCATTAGAGACATTGTTGATAACAATCCATAAATCCCAAAGATATGGTCTCCGTGAAGATGAGTTACAAAAATAGCTTCAATTTTTAGAAATGATACCCCTGCACGACGAAGTTGTATTTGACAACCTTCACCGCAATCTATTAAAAACAAGCGCCCGCGAATGTTTATTACGTGGGCGCTTGGATATCTATCACAAGTTGGGAGTGCTGATGCACTTCCCAACGTAGTTAGAGTGAAATTCATTCAATTATTTAGATTGTTCTTCGCTCTTTTCCATTTCGCTTTTTAGAGCTGCCAATTCAGAGATGTCACCCAAAGTAGATTTAACCAAATTAGCTTTCAATTTCTTAACAGCTTTTTGAGTTGATTCTACTTCAGCATTCTTTTCTTTAGCTTCCTCTTTTTTAGCTTCTTCGAAAAGTTTTGAATGTGAAAGAACGATACTCTTCTTAACTTTGTTGAATTCTAATACTTTGAAATCGATAGTTTCACCTGCAGCAGCAGTTGTACCATCCTCTTTAACAAGATTTCTTAGTGAGCAGAAACCTTCAACATCTTCGCTTAGAGCTACTGTAGCACCCTTGTCAGAAACAGAAGAGATAGTTGCAGAATGAACAGAACCTACTGTATAAAGAGTTTCGTATGCATCCCAAGGATTATCTTCCAATTGTTTGTGACCTAAGCTCAAACGACGATTTTCACCATCAACTTCAAGAACTACAACCTCGATAGGTTCACCGATTGATGTGAACTCTGCAGGATGTTTGATCTTCTTATTCCAAGAAAGGTCGCTGATGTGTACCAAACCTTCAACACCCTCTTCCAACTCTACGAAGATACCGAAGTTTGTAAAGTTACGAACTGTAGCAGTGTGTTTTGAGTTGATAGGATATTTTTCTGAAATAGTTGCCCATGGATCTGGTTTAAGTTGTTTGATACCCAAAGACATTTTCTTTTCGTCTCTGTCCAAAGTCAAGATGCAAGCTTCAACTTCGTCACCGATTTTCAAGAAATCTTGTGCGCTGCGTAGGTGAAGTGACCAAGACATTTCTGAAACGTGGATCAAACCTTCAACACCTGGTTGAATTTCAACGAATGCGCCGTAATCAGCGATAACAACAACTTTACCTTTAACTTTATCACCAACTTTGTAGTTTTCGTCAAGTGTATCCCAAGGATGTGGGTTAAGTTGTTTCAAACCAAGAGCGATTCTCTTCTTAGTCTCATCAAAGTCAAGGATAACAACTTTGATCTTTTCGTCCAATTTATCGATCTCTTCTGGGTGGTTGATTCTACCCCAAGAAAGGTCAGTAATGTGGATAAGACCGTCAACGCCACCAAGGTCGATGAATACACCGTAAGTAGTGATATTCTTAACTGTACCTTCAAGGATTTGGCCTTTTTCCAATTTGCCCATAATGTCAGATCTTTGAGCTTCCAATTCAGCTTCGATAAGAGCTTTGTGAGAAACAACAACATTACGGAATTCGTGATTGATCTTAACAATCTTGAAGTCCATAGTCTTGTTTACAAATACTTCATAATCTCTGATTGGTTTAACATCAATTTGTGAACCTGGCAAGAATGCTTCGAAACCGAATACGTCAACGATCATACCGCCTTTAGTGCGACATTTGATGTAACCTTTAACGATTTCATTTTTGTCGAAAGCTTCATTAACTCTTTCCCAAGAACGAAGTGAACGTGCTTTTTTGTGTGAAATGATAAGTTGTCCCTTCTTGTCCTCTGCATTCTCAACGAATACCTCTACTACATCACCAACTTTCAAATCAGGATTGTAACGGAATTCACTAATACTAACTACACCTTCGCTCTTGTAGCCAATATTAACGATAACTTCGCGTTTGTTCATTGCTACAACTGTACCGTCAACTACTTCATTTTCAATAACTTTTGAAAGTGTTGCGTTGTAGCTTTCCTCTATAGATGCAAGGTCTGCATCATAGTAACTCTCTTTTTCGAATGCATCCCAGTCGAATTGTTCAATAGCAACTGATGCATTACTTTTACGTTTTTTCTCTGTTTCAACAACAGGAGCAGTTTGCTCTGCTACAGGGGCAGCTTGTGCCTCTTGATTCTCTACTTTCACTTCAACTTCTTCGTTTACTAGAGTTTGTTGAGTTTCTTGTGTCATCTTTGTAAATGTTTGTCTAATAAAGGGTTATACAATATTTATAAACTCTCCATCCGGAGAGAGCGCAAAAATAGTTACTATTTAATTGATTTACAAATAATTTCGCAAGAAATTTTCTATGAATTATAGCATTTTTCTCTTCTTGAAAACTATCAATGCTATAAAGACAGAAATCAGCATTACTGCCCCCAAAATTGCAAAGTCCCAAATGGTATTTGTTTGAGGCAATTTGATATTCATTCCATAGATGCTTGCAATAAGTGTTGGAGGCATCAGAAGCAGAGATACAAAGGTAAAAATCTTCATAATCTTATTCTGATCCAAATTGATAAGACCCAACACTGTATTTTGCAAATATTCAAGACGTTCAAAGTCGAAATTTGTGTGATTAATCAAAGATGAAACGTCCTTAATCAAAACATTCAACTTATTATGAACATCCGATGGAAATTTATCACTTTTCAAAATACTTGATATCATCCTCTGTTTATCAACAACATTCTCTCTTACAAGCATTACGTTCTCTTGTAATTGGTTGATATCCAATAGAAATTCCTCTCCAATATTCTCACCTAAGCTAACGCGTTTGCTGTACTGAGCTATCTCTTTGGCCATCAACTCAATCATATCTGCATCCATATCAATTCTGTTTTCAAGAATACTTACCAAGATATGAAAACTTGTAGGATAGATTTTGTAATTCGCCAACAATCGTCTTTGAATATCTGTAAAACTGCGCAAAGGCGCTGTCCTGATTGAGACTAAAACAGAGTGTGAAAGAATAAATGAAACCGCCTCCATATTATAATTCTCAGGACTCGGAATCATAAAGTTTGTATTAGCAAAAATAGTAGTCTCTGTTTCAGAATAACGAGAAGAGCTCTCAATCTCTTCTGCCTGTGCTCTACTTTGAATTGTAGTATCCAGAAATCTCTCAACAGCTCTCTTCTCTTCACCTGTTGGAGATGAGAGGTCGATCCACAAAACATTATCTATTTCGATCTCATTCAGAAGTCGAAGATTTTGTGATAAAACTGTCTGTCCGTTGGATTTGAAAAAAATATCGATCATTATACATTGCTTTTATTGGTTAATTAATTCTAAAAAAAATCAATTACCAACTGGCTCGATGTACAAATAGATCAATAATAAGATTAATATTTTTCGCTAAAACACGCATCTTCTCTCAGTTTTAAATTAATACTATGCGTTACACTTTAGCCGCATCCGCAACAAGTGCGGTGCAAAGATAGTCAATTTTAATTAAAAAAAGTATGTTCCAAGAAAATTTTTAATCCAATCATTATAAGAATTGCGCCTCCTACAAGATTGGACTTATCTCCTATTTTTGTCCCGATAATTTTTCCGAAAGCCAGCCCAAGGAGTGCTGCCAAAAGTGTGGTCATGAAAGTAAAGATTATCTCTATGCTATATTGAAATGTCGATAGGGCCAAAACTGATAGCGAAATACCTACGGCAAGTGCATCTATACTTGTAGCTATTGAACAGATAATCAACTCTTTAGTGGATTTCAGATTTACACATTCACACTCCTTTGGAGAGAGTGCATCATATATCATTTTTCCACCTATATAGAGAAGCAGGATTAATGCCACCCAATGGTCAATTTTCTCTATATAAACCAATAAAAATGAGCCGAGTATAATACCGGTCAAAGCGAAACCGGCCTGAAAAAGTGCAAATGAAATTGCGATTTTTGCCCTCTCGGCAATGGATATTTTACCAATAGAAATTCCCCCTGCAGTTGCTACTGCAAAGGTATCAAAGCAGAGTGCAAGAGCCAGGAGGAAGAGTTCTATCAGTGTCATATACTACTTCTTTCTAAATATCCACAATCCAAAGAATGTGAGAAGTGCATTTACAATAAGTAGTGAGAATCCAAGGTCAAAGCCCATAAATTGTTTACCTAATGTATTGATAATGAAGCACAATACAGGTGCAGCTATTGCAATGTAAGGAGTTGCTTTATCCTTCACCTTACATTTGGTGATGATTCCAAAGAAGAACATACCCAATAGTGGTCCATAGGTATAAGAGGCCAACTTATAAACAAGGTTTACAACTGCATCGCTACTTACAATGAAGAGCACAAGAATTATTATAAAGAATATAGCTGTAAATCCTGCCTGAATCCATTTTCTATAGTTTGCTTTCTTCTCTTCTGAAAGTGTATTATTTGGATCGTTGAATTTTGCAAAATCGACACAGAATGATGTTGTAAGTGATGTCAATGCACCACCCGCACTTGGATATGCCGATGAAATCAATCCAATCAAGAATAGAATACCTACTCCTATTCCAAGATATTGACTTGCAATTGTTGGGAATAAATCATCTGTCTTAACAATACCTAATTCAGCAAAACCGCCTTTATTTAGTGCATAAACTGAAAGAAGTGCTCCCAATAAAAGGAAGAAGAAGTTTACAACAACAATAATGATACTTGATGTGTACATATTCTTTTGAGCTGACTTAATATCCTTACAAGCCAAGCTCTTTTGAATCATACCTTGATCAAGACCTGTCATAGCAACAGTGGTAAATGCTCCTGCAATAAACTGCTTAACTGCATTTGTGCCACTTCCCCAATTCCAATCAAACCAATTAGAGAATCGTGTACCCGGCAAATTAGGGTTCTCTCCACTGCCTAATGCTGCTACCATTCCTTTGAAATTCCATCCCATATCAGAGCATACATAGTAAATGGTAAAGAAGACTGCAAGGAGCATAAATGTTGTCTGCAAAACATCAGTCCAGATAATTGTCTTAACACCACCTTTGTATGTATATAGGAATACAAGTGCAAGAAAGACAATTGTAACTATTGAAAATACAAGGATATCAGGGATGTTGGCACCTTTAGGAACAAAGGCAAACAATACCAATGATACAACAAATATACGCACAGCTGCACCCAAAATACGTGAAATCATAAATACAACTGTACCTGTTTTATGGCTATGAGTACCGAATCTCTCACCCAAATATGCATAAATAGATGTAAGATTCATTTTGTAATACAATGGCAATAATACCTTTGCAATAATCAAGTAACCAACAACAAAGCCAAGAACAAGTGGCATATAGTAAAAGTTTTGCGCCCAAACATTACCCGGAACAGAGATAAAAGTTACACCGGAAATTGATGTACCAATCATTCCGTAAGCCACTATTGGCCACGGTGCTTTCTTATCCCCGGAAAAGAATGAGCTACTTCCTGTTTTACGTGTTGTAAACCAAGAAATTAAAAAAAGTAGTCCTGTGTAGGCAGCAAAAGCCACCAAGAACCAAATAAATGGGAAATCGTGTCTCATAAAATTATGGTTTGAATAACTGTCTGTTAAGGATTGAGCGGCCAAGTGTTAATTCGTCTGTATATTCAAGTTCATCACCAAAGCCAACTCCCCTTGCAATAGTAGTTATTTTTATTGGAAATTGTGATAATTTCTTAAAAAGGTAAAAGGAGGTTGTCTCCCCCTCCATACTTGTGCTAAGAGCAAAAACCACCTCTATAACATCTCCTGAAGAGATTCTATCTATTAACTCTTTAATAGGGAGATCATTTGGCCCCACACCATCCATCGGAGAGATAATACCTCCCAAAATATGATAGTGTCCGTTATATTGAGATGTATTCTCTATACTTAACACATCTCTTATGCTCTCCACAACGCAAATAATAGAGGAATCCCTACTTTTATCTCCACAAAAAGGACAAACTCCCGTATCTGAAATCATTCTACAAACGGGACAATACTTAATATCTTTCGAAAGCGATGAAATGGCTCTCAAAAATCTATCAACACTCTCTTGTGGTTGTTTTAATGTATGCAAGGCGAGTCGCAAGGCACTTTTCCTTCCGATACCGGGAAGGGATGAAAATGCCTCGACTGCCTCATCCAGAAGTTTTATTGAGTGATTATCTCTTAACATCCGTTATTTTTGTTCAGCAAAATAGGCATCAACCGCCTTTCTAACAGATCCGTGAGTCAAAAGTAGAGATTTAGCATATTCGTAATCCTCTATTTTTGTCTCATCCATAATCATTTTTGTACCTCTATCTACCAATTTAGCATTGGTCAACTGCATATCCACCATCTTATTACCTTTAACACGACCCATACGAATCATTGTAGATGTACTGATCATATTCAAGATAAGTTTTTGAGCAGTACCTGCTTTCATACGAGTACTACCTGTTACAAATTCAGGTCCTACTACTGCAACAATTGGCACATCAACCTCTTTTGCTACAGGTGAATCGGGATTACAAGTAACACAAGCAGTCAAAAGACCCTCTTGACGAGCTTTTTTAACTGCACCAATTACGTATGGAGTAGATCCTGAAGCAGCTATACCAACTACAACATCATTCACTGTAAGATTGTATGGCTTCATATCGTTCCAACCACCCTCAACATCATCTTCTGCCGCCTCAACAGCATTACGGATAGCTGTATCACCACCAGCGATAAGACCTACAATCCAATCAGCCGGAGCACCATAAGTTGGAGGGATTTCTGATGCATCAAGAATACCCAAACGGCCACTTGTACCTGCTCCAAGATAGAACAATCTACCACCCTTTTTCATTCTCTCAACAACACCCTCAACAAGACGTTCAATCTCAGGGATACATTTTTCAACTGCCAATGGAACATTCTTATCTTCTCTGTTCATATTTGTAAGAAGATCGTGAACAGACATCTTATCAAGGTCTGCGTAATTTGAAGCTTGTTCTGTAACTCTCATAATATCAATATCTTATTTATAAAATTCAATTAAACCGTCAATAGGGGCTTTAATAATTTTTCCTATCTTCATTCCATTAGCTTCTGCTGCCTTCTCAACAAAATCTCTAAAATAGTAAGCAATTGAGCCAACAATATTTACACTGTAATTTTTATAATCATAGTGGACAATATTTCTCTTGAAGAACTCATTGAAACCCTCTGTCAAAAGATTTGCAATGTGTGGATGATCTCTATATTCACCAATAAATGGAAGGAATGATGCCAAGAAACGACTTGGAAGCGGTTCTTTATAAACCTTCTGTACAATTGCAAGATAATCAAGGTTGTATCTTTTAACAAACTCATTATTAATCTCTTCAGGAAGCAAACCTTTCACGAAATCTGCAATAAATTTCTTTCCAAAGTATCCACCTGATGCCTCATCACCAAGAATGAATCCACCTGCCTTAACATTTGCAGCAATTTTTTCTCCATCATAGAAACAGCTGTTTGAACCGGTACCCATGATACATGCAATACCCTTTTCGTGTCCGCAAAGTGCGTGAGCCGCAGCTAAAACATCTGAGTAAAACTCACATTTTGCTTTTGGAAATACACTCTTGAAACAATTTTCCATTCTATCGGTAATCTCGCCGGGAATAACACCTGCTCCATAAAAATAGACCTCATCCAACTCCTCTCCTGCAACAGGAAGAAGATTCTCTTTAAGAACATTTATGATATGTTCGTCACTAAGAAAAACAGGGTTGATACCAGGGGTTCCAACAGACTCGATAGAGCCATCATTAAAAATTATTCTCCAGTCAACTTTAGTTGAGCCGCTATCAGCAATTAATTTCATTTTATAATATTTTAATTATTTAGTTTCCAATATTTTACCTCGTTTTTTCCAATTATATATACCTATAAAGCATATCACAAAATATGCAAAATAGAGTAACGCCGTAACATACAATCCGGTCGAAATAAACAGATAGACTGAAGTCAGATTAGCAATAATCCATATATACCACTGTTGAATATATGATCTGCTCAACCAATATGTTGCCATCATACACAATGTCGCCACAAATGAGTCTATTACAGGTTTAGGATTTTCAGTATAATTTGAGAAAATATAACTCAACAAAACAAAAACTCCCACAGCAATCAGAGAGCTGACTATCACATATCGCATCTCCAATGGTCTGATAACAATCTCACTATTATCGTTTTTGTTACTATTATCGCCTTGTTGTTTACGCATTAGTCGTTTAGATTTTTGCCACGATATAAAGCCATAAACACTTGATATCATGTAATATACCTGAATCAACATCATTGCATAAACTTTGGAGTCAAGATATATGATAAAGTACGCGACAGCTGTAAGGAACCAGAATATCCACATCAGTGGTTTTTGCATTGTTTGCAAGATTACATAGCATAGACCAACTACTACAGCAAACAACTCCAAATATCCCAAGAAATCAAGATTTGAAAAGTAGTTTGAGATCTGTGTAAAAATTAAACCTAAGTCCATTTGAAATTTTAGTAATTCGTTGGTATATAATTACAAAGTTACAAAAAATAGAGATAACTTAAGCAAATTGTAATAATTTATTAGAAATAATAACTATTTCCTCTCGATAAGTGATATTCTGTAGAGTCGAGGCCATAATTTTCCTGTTACATATATAGCATCACTCTCTTTGTGATATGCTATACCATTAAGTACATCTGTCTCGTATGTTCTTAACTTTTCGGGTAACATAGAACTGCAATCTACAACTGCTTTAATCTTTCCATTACCCGGATTAATTACTACAATTGCATTATCACCATAGATGTTAGCCCATATATCACCATTGATCCACTCAAGTTCATTTATATATGGAATCGGCTTACCATTTAATGTCACCCTCAACACCTTTTCATCGGTAATTGTCTTAGGATCAACCACATACAAATTAGCTGAGCCATCACTCATATAGAGTTTTTTACCATCGGTAGTGACACCCCATCCCTCACGATTCAGAGGAAAGGTATATTTAAGAGAGAAATCTGACTTATTATAGACGAAAAGCTTTCTCTCCATCCACGTCAACAGAAAAATATCATTCCCTATCGAACAAGAGCCCTCGGCAAAATAGGTTGAATCAAGTTCTATTTTTCTAATAACCTCTCCGCTTTTCAGGTCCACTTCTCGCAGTGATGATTCACCATATTGGCCTGTTGATTCGTAAAGGGTATTTCCATCAAAAAAGAGACCTTGAGTATATGCTCCTCTGTCGTGAGGAAGCACCTCTTCAAGCTTGTAATTATAATATTTCACATCTTCATCTCCACAAGATGGCATTACAAGCCCCAACAATATGATTATCAGATATTTATATAGGTTGCTTTTCATAATTAATCTACAATTATTATCTCATAATAGCTTTGCAAATATATAGGTTTTATTTAAGTTCTGAAAAATTATTAATTTTGTCTGTTTTTTTAACGAATTCATTATGATAAAGAGTAGATTTGTAGTTGCTGTTGTTCTTGTGATTTCAACCTTATTTTATTCAACAAGTTGTAGTAATGAGGTTACGGAAAGTAACAGCTCAAAGACTTTGAGAGTTGATTATATTTTTAGTGGTAATGAACAAAATATCGACATCTCCCTTTCCGAGATACTTAAGTTTGATGGATGGGCAGGTAGAAGTGTCAATATGGATACTCTGGCCCTGAAGGGAAATGGAGAGATAAGAATGTATGACAGAGAAAGTGGCAAACTACTTTACTGCCAATCCTTCTCAACACTATTCCAGGAGTGGTTGGCGACAGAGGAGGCCACAAAGGTCACTAAAGGATTTGAAAATGTATTTCTTTTACCAATGCCTGAAAAAAGCGTATATGTAACCATTAAATTATACGATTTTTATGGCAACGTAAAGAGTTCACTTACACACGAAATAGATCCTAATGATATATTAATCAGAGAGTTACGCGGGGAGAGTGCAAATCATAAATATCTGTTAAAGAGTGGTAATCCAAGCGAAAAAATTGATATTGCAATTATCGCTGAGGGTTATACTGCATCAGAACGTTCTAAGTTTTATAATGATGCCGAAGTGGCAATGAATGCAATTCTCTCTCACGCCCCATTTGACAAATACAAAGATTGCTTCAACTTTGTAGCAGTTGCACTTGAATCTTCTGAAAGTGGTGTTAGCGTCCCCGGTTCCGGAGATTGGAGAGATAGTGCCCTGAAATCGCATTTCAACACCTTCTACTCTGACAGATACCTAACAACTCTCCACATATCAAACCTGCACGACAAGATGGTTGGCATCCCTTATGAACATTTTGTAATTCTTGCCAACACAGAGACTTATGGTGGAGGTGGCATTTTCAACTCATACACATTGACAACGAGTGGCCACGAAAGTTTCAAACCGGTAGTTGTTCATGAGTTTGGCCATAGTTTTGCAGGGTTGGCAGATGAGTATTTCTACGATGACCAGTTTGTTGAGTACTATTACCCACAGGCAGAACCTTGGGAACAAAATATTACAACTCTTTACAACTTCCAATCAAAATGGGAAGATATGTTACCGGAAGGTTGCGAAATTCCTACAGCTCTCCCTGATGGAAATATTTGGGAGAAAATTTCATCAGGAGAGAATCCGGAGAGTCTTATTGGAGTTTATGAGGGAGGTGGATATCAATCCAAAGGTGTTTTCAGACCTTATGTCGATTGTAGAATGCACACAAATAAAGCAGAAGCTTTCTGTCCTGTTTGTCAGAGAGCAATTAGCAGAATTATTGATTTTTATACAGTAGAAATAGAGTAGTATGATTTATAGCGAGACATTCCAAGTAAAGTGTTATGAGGTTGACTCTCACGACAATTACAAACCATTTTCATTCGCTAATGTAGCACAGGAAATAGCCCATATTCACTCCACAAAGATGGGGTTCGGATATTCATCAATTATTGACAAAAACCTCGTTTGGATAATCTCCAGAATGCACTTTAAATTTGTAAAGACACCTCGTTGGGAGGATATTGTCACAATGAAAACCTGGTCGAAATCAACCGAAGGTTTATTTGCAATCAGAGATTATATGATGACCGATCAAGATGGAAACCCACTTGTTTTGGGGACATCCTCGTGGTTAATTATGGATTTGAATGAGAGGAGATTAAAAAGAATGGACCATGCTCTAACAAAGGAGGATTTAGATAAAAACGACTCCTTGAGTGCCATTGATGAGAATTGCTCTAAAATAAGGGCAGAAAAAGATTTGGAATTTATCTGGAAACGCGAAGTAAGGTGGTCTGACCTTGACCACAATCTGCACGCAAACAATGCAAAATACTTAGAGTGGACATTAGACACTTTAGATGCTAACTACTTGGAACACAAAGAATTATCCGAAATTAAAATCAGTTTCAACCACGAGACAAAATTGGGAGACTGCGTAGATCTTTATAGAAAAAAACTTGAAGAGGATACATTCTACGTAGAGGGCAAAAATGGAGAACAAAGCATATTTCAGGTTATATGCTCATTTAGATAGAGATTATTGTGGTTACTTATAATATTATATTGGTTGCAATGGTCGCTTTGGCCATTATCGTATTTATTGCACTTAATTTTTTCAATGCGGGATATGGATATTTGAGAACTAGATCCTGGGGATACGCCATTAACAACAAATTGGGATGGTTAATAATGGAAGCCCCTGTATTTATCTTAATGTTAGCACTTTACGCCTCTTCAGACAGAGTTGGAAATCCCACAATCATCATCATCACTTCCCTATTCCTGATACACTATTTCCAGAGGTCATTTATATTCCCTTTTCTTATCAGGGGAAAGAGTAAAATGCCATTGGCAATTATTGCAATGGGGATGATTTTTAATACTATGAATGCATATATGCAGGGGTTTTGGCTCTACAAATACTCTCCATCAGATATGTACACAATCGAATGGTTGCACTCTTGGCAGTTTATAGTAGGATGTGCCATTTTCATCACAGGAATGGTTATAAATATCCACTCAGACCACATCATACGCCATTTACGCAAAAATGGTGACACCAAGCACTATATTCCCAAAGGTGGTCTGTTCAAATATGTTTCATCAGCCAACTACTTTGGTGAGATTGTTCAATGGTGGGGTTTTGCAATATTGACCTGGTCAATTTCGGGAGTGGTTTTTGCAATTTGGACAGGAGCGAACCTTATTCCAAGAGCAAAAAGTCTTTATACCAAATATTGCGAAGAATTTGGAGAGGAGTTTATAAAATTAAAAAGAAAAAAAGTTATACCATTTATCTATTAAAGATATGACGGCGACAAATAACAATATACTGTTCACACCATTCAAAATTGGGCCTATTACCTTGAAAAACAGGACCATACGCTCTGCTGCATTTGAGGGCATGGCTCCAGGTAATGCTCCATCTCAAGAGTTGTTTGACTATCATACCGATGTTGCAAAGGGTGGTGTGGCCATGACAACTGTAGCTTATGCTGCAGTTCATAAAAGCGGACTCTCCTTTGAGAGGCAACTTTGGATCAGAGAGGAGATTCTTCCGGAACTAAAGAGATTGACTGATGCAATTCACAAAGAGGGTGCATTGGCCTCAATTCAACTTGGCCACTGCGGAAATATGTCGCATAGGAAAATTTGCGGATGCATGCCAAAAGGGGCAAGCAGCGGTTTCAACCTATACTCTCCAACATTTGTTCACGGAATGAATCGAAGCGAAATCGACGAAATAGTGAAAGCATTTGGCGAGGCAGTTAAGATGGTGAAACGTACCGGTTTTGATGCCGTTGAAATACACGCAGGGCATGGCTACCTGATCTCACAATTTCTCTCCCCATATACCAACCATAGAAAAGATGAATTCGGCGGCTCCCTTGAAAATAGGATGAGGTTTATGGAAATGGTTATGAATGAGGTAGTTAAGAGCGCAAACGGAGAGGTTGCCATATTTGTTAAAACCAATATGCGGGATGGCGTTAAGGGTGGCATCGAGATAGATGAAGCGATAAAAATTGCTCAACGCCTTGAAGAACTTGGAGCTGATGCTCTGGTGCTTAGTGGAGGTTTTGTCAGCAAAGCTCCAATGTATGTTATGTGTGGCAATTTCCCTAAAAAAGCAGTTGCCCACTATATGCCACTCAAACAGTGGTGGTTAAAAATTGGTGTTCGTCTATGCGGAGACCTTCTTGCACCTCCTATTAAATATAAAGAGAACTATTTTTTGAATGATGCAAAAAAATTTAGGGAAGCGCTCAAATTGCCATTAGTATATGTAGGGGGAGCCACTTCTCGCAAAGGTATCGATGAAATTCTTGGAGCAGGATTTGAAATGGTACAGATGGGACGTGCTTTAATTAGAGAGAGAGATTTTGTAAATAAATTAAAAGAGGAAGATTGCTGCAGCAAATGCGACCATGTAAACTTCTGCATAGGCCGTATGTACACAATATCGATGCAGTGTCACACATCATGCGAAGATATTACACCTGCCTTGGAAAAAGATTGTCAACGCCAAATAAAGAAGAATAAATAGATGATAAATATATTGTTTGTCTGCCTCGGAAACATCTGCAGAAGTCCAATGGCAGAGTTTGTAATGAAGAAATTGGTTAAGGATAAGGGAGTTGAAAACCAATTTGTAATTGCTTCTGCTGCAACGAGTTACGAAGAGATTGGAAATCCTGTATATCCACCGGCAAGAGCAAAACTTGCCGAGCATGGCATCTCTTGCAAAGGAAAATATGCAGTAAGAGTCACCCCTGATGATTACGACAAATATGACTATATCGTTGTAATGGACCGTAGCAACCTTCGCAATATTACAAGAATTGTCGGAGAAGACCGAGATAATAAAATCTCTCTTCTTATGAGTTTTACCGGATCTGACAGCGATGTTGCCGACCCTTGGTACACAGGAGACTTTGAGACTACCTGGAGAGATGTATGGGCCGGGTGCAATGCACTTCTTGATAGAATATTGTCAGATAAGTTACAAGATTAGTTATATATCTCCTCAATTATTATTATCTTTATAGCGATATTCTACAATTTATATCGCTAATGACAAACTATACATTTTTAGCATTCGATCTTGGTGCAACAAGTGGTCGCGCCATTATCGGTTATTTGGATAATAAATCGTTAAGTATTGAAGAGATACATCGCTTCGAAAACAATATTCTTCAAATTAACGGAAAGTATTATTGGGACATCTATCACATTTACAATCAATTAATTACAGGCATAAAAAAGTGCGTAAAACTTGGAGTGACTCCTCACTCCATTGGTATTGACACTTGGGGTGTGGATTGTGGTTATATTGGTAAAGACGGGACTATTCTTGCTCTTCCCCGTTCATATAGAGACCCATATACACAGGGGGTGACTGAGGAATTTTTCAAAATCATTCCGAGAGAGGAGCTCTATGGTGAAACAGGAATTCAGATAATGGATTTCAATACAGTTTTTCAGATGTACAAAGGTGTAAAAGAGGATTATTCCCCTCTTTTGAATGCAGAGAAAGCACTTTTTATGCCTGATCTGCTATCCTATATGCTTACAGGCAATATGGTTTGCGAATATACAGATGCATCTACATCTCAACTTCTCGATCCCAAAAAAAGAGAATTCAGCAAGAAAATTTTGAAGAGCATAGGCGTTAAAGAGGATATTTTCCCGGAAATAGTTATGCCCGGAACGAAAGTTGGCAAGCTGTCGGAACATATTTCAAACATTACAGGAATGGCTCAAGTAGATGTGATTGCTGTAGCAGGGCACGATACCGCTTCGGCTGTTGCTGCAGTCCCTTCTCCTGATGAAAATTTTGCATATCTGTCAAGTGGCACTTGGTCTTTAATGGGAATAGAGGTTGAAAGTCCTATTATCAATGAAGATTCAATGAGAGATAATTTTACAAATGAGGGTGGAATTGAGGGCACAACCCGCTTCTTGAAAAACATCACAGGAATGTGGCTTTTAGAAGAGTGTCGTCGTAGCTGGAAGAGAGATGGAAAGGAGTATTCATACCCGGAGATTGTCGATATGGCTCTATCACAGAATAATTTTTCAACAACAATAAACCCGGATGACCCATCATTTGCAGCACCTGATGATATGCCAAGTGCAATTATCGCCTATTGCGAAAAGCACTCTCTTACAGCTCCCGCAAATGACGCAGAGATGGTTAAGTGTATCTTCTCTTCACTTGCAAAACGATACAAAGATGTTTTGGATATTTTGAAGAGATTTTCGCCTCATCCTATTGAGAGACTGCATATTATATCCGGTGGATGTAAAAATGAGTTACTAAACCAAATGACAGCTGATGCAATAGGATTACCAGTTATTGCAGGGCCGGCAGAGGCAACAGCCATTGGAAACATTATGATACAGGCCAAAGCTGCAGGAGTTGTCTCAAATAGAAAAGAAATGAGAATAATGATAGCAGAAGCTATTGATACTCAGATATTTACCCCACAGAATTAATAATTATAAAACAACATAAAGATGAAAGAACAAAATATCTTATCTGCATACCAAATTGCAAAGGAACGTTTTGCATCCCTTGGTGTCGATACCGACAAAGTATTAGAACAATTAGACAAAATTTCACTCTCACTACATTGTTGGCAAGCTGATGATGTAACAGGTTTTGAAAATCAGGGTGGCTCCCTTTCCGGAGGTATTCAAGTGACAGGAAACTATCCGGGCAGAGCAAGAAACATCGATGAATTAAGAGCAGATATACTTAAAGCGACATCACTTATAGGTGGTAAACACAGACTAAGTTTGCACGAAATCTATGGTGAGTTTGGAGATAAATTTGTTGACAGAGACGAGGTTACTGTTGAACATTTCCAAGGTTGGATTGATTGGGGAAAAGAGAATGGAATGAAATTAGACTTCAACAGCACATCTTTCTCTCACCCGAAAAGCGGTGATTTGACACTCGCAAATCCGGATAAAGAGATTAGAGACTTCTGGATTCGCCATACAAAAGCTTGCAGAGCCATTGCAAATGAGATGGGTAAAGCTCAAGGAGACCCTGCAATGATGAATCTCTGGATACACGATGGAAGTAAAGAGGTCCCTGCCAACAGACTACGTTATAGAGCAATTCTTGAAGAGAGTCTTGATGAAATCTTTGCGACACCTTACGAATGGATGAAAGATTGTATCGAAGCTAAATTATTCGGAATCGGTTTGGAAAATTATACCGTAGGATCATACGACTTCTATTTGGGCTATGGTGCAAAAAAGGGTAAGATTGTAACTTTGGATACAGGACACTTCCATTTGAGCGAAAATATTCCTGACAAGGTCTCTTCTCTACTTCTATTTACCCCTGAAATAATGCTTCACGTAAGCCGTCCTGTCCGCTGGGATAGCGACCATGTGGTAATTCTTTCTGACGAGTTATTAGAACTTGCCCGTGAAATTGTAAGATGTAATGCTCTTGATAAAGTTCACATAGGACTTGACTATTTCGATGCCACTATCAATAGAATCGGAGCTTATGTTATCGGCTGTAGAGCCACTCAGAAGGCATTTTTGAGAGCCCTTCTTGAGCCTCAAAACATTTTGAATCAATATGAGGATAATGGTCAATTATTCCAACGATTGGCACTACAAGAGGAACTTAAGAGTATGCCTTGGCAGAGTGTTTGGGATATGTATTGCTTGAAGAGCAATGTCCCTGTTGGAGATGAGTATATTCCAGAGATTGAACAATATGAACTTGATGTAACATCTAAACGTTAATGATATGGAAATAGTATTGGGTTTGCTGATTATTGCAATTGGAAGTTTCGGACAATCAAGTTCATACGTCCCTATCAATAAGATTAAAAAGTGGTCTTGGGAGAGTTTCTGGCTTGTACAAGGCATCTTTGCATGGCTGATATTTCCACTTTGCGGAGCACTTCTGGCTGTGCCTGACGGTAGCTCTTTAGGTGCAATTATCTCTTCTGATCCATCTGCAGCACTTAAAGCCGGATTCTTCGGAATGTTATGGGGCGTTGGCGGACTAACATTCGGACTATCAATGAGATACCTTGGTGTAGCTCTTGGCCAAAGCATAGCACTTGGAACCTGTTCGGCTTTTGGAACAATTATTCCGGCCATTATTGCCGGAGATAATCTTTTTCAAGGAAGCGGACTTATTCTGTTAATAGGTGTTTGTGTAACTTTGGCAGGAATCTTTGTTATCGGATATGCAGGAAGTCTCAGAGATAAAAATATGAGCGAAGAGGAGAAGCGTAAAGCAGTTAAGGACTTTGCTCTTGGTAAGGGACTTGCTGTTGCTCTCCTTGCCGGAGTAATGAGTGCTTGTTTTAATTTAGGACTTCAAGCGGGAGAATCTCTTACAGTTGCCGGAACAAGCGAACTATTCGCATCATTACCGGCTACTTTTATGGTAACAATTGGTGGTTTTATAACAAACGCAACCTACTGTTTGTGGCAAAATGGAAAGAATAAAACTTTTTCCGATTACAAAGAGAAGGGTGTATTTTTTCGCAATCTTATGCTATGTGCTTTGGCAGGACTTTTATGGTACTCACAATTCTTTGGACTAAGTGTAGGCAAAAGTTTTCTGACAGACTCTCCAATTATGTTGGCCTTCTCATGGTCTATCCTGATGGCTCTAAATGTTGTATTCAGTAATGTATGGGGCATCGTATTAAAGGAGTGGAAAGGAGCAGGAAATAAAACAGCCATTGTTTTGACAATAGGTATGGCGATATTGATTTTATCAGCATTTTTACCAAACTTTTTAGGATAATAATTATGGATAATAATAATTTATTAAATCTTGAAATTGCTAAAATTGCAGAAGTTGCAGGGTATCTTTGGCAAAGAGGTTGGGCAGAGTATAATGGAGGTAATATCTCTGTAAATGTGACCTCAACCCTATCAGATGCGGAAAAGAATAGACCGGCAATTGGGGATAAAATAGTGCTTCCGGCAGTTATGGAGGAGTTGAAAGGTAACATTTTTTATGTGACCGGCACAGGAAAGAGGATGAGATATGTTGCACAAGATCCTTGGAATAATGGAGCTTTAATTAGAATCAGCAGTTGTGGTGGTTATTTTGAAATTATATATAAGAATTCCATTAAACCCACATCTGAACTCCCATCTCACCTATCAATGCATAACTATTTGAAATCGATAGGTAGAGATTGCAAAGTGGTGCTTCACACCCATCCGACAGATCTTGTCGCTCTTACACATAATAAGAAATGGCTTGATAGCGAATCAATTACCAATATGCTATGGAGTATGATTCCTGAATGTCGTATTATTACGCCAAGAGGTGTAGGAATTGTTCCTTACCAAATTCCTGGTACAATGGCTCTTGCAAATGCAACTATTGAACAGTTGAAAAAACACGATGTTGTCTTTTGGGAAAAACATGGAATTCTTGCTACAGGTAGCGATGTCGTAGATTGCTTTGATGTAATTGACACATTAAGTAAGTCTGCTCAAATTTATCTGAATGCACGTATGGCCGGCTTTGAGCCTGAGGGTATGAGTAAAAAGGATTTAGAAGATTTAGTTCCGGCATTCGGATTAGATAGATATCAAAATGAATAAAAGATTTTATATATTGCTGATTTTCAGTATATTACCCACTTTATCCTGGGCTCAAAAGAGTACGCTCACCCGAGAATACATCACTCCTGTCAGAGTTGTTTCAGAGAGTGGAAATATTACAAACTCTGCAAGACTGTTAAAAGATGGAATAGGACAATCAACTCTTAGCAATGCAGATGTCTGTGTTATTAAGGGGAAAGGATCCATTCTTGTAGATTTTGGAGAGGAGCTACATGGTGCTATCGAAATAGTCACAGGAATGTCGCCCACAGCAGGTGATGCAAAACTTCATATAACACTTGGAGAGAGTGTAAGTGAAGCGATGAGTAGAATAGGTGAAAAGGGTGCGACAAATGACCACGCCGTAAGAGATTTTATTCTGAGTGTACCTTGGCTTGGTGTTGCACAATATGGTAATTCCGGATTCAGATTTGCAAGAATTGAGACGCTTGACTCAACAGCAACACTATTCTTAAGAGAGATCAGAGCGATATCCATCTATAAAGATATTCCTCAATTAGGAAATTTCGAATGTTCGGATTCAACTCTTAATAAGATTTGGAGTACCGGTAAAAGAACTGTTCACCTCTGTATGCAGGACTATTTATGGGATGGTATTAAACGAGACCGACTTGTATGGATTGGGGATATGATGCCTGAGGTTATCTCGATATTTGCACTTTTTGGTGCAGATGAAATTATCCCTAAAAGTCTGGACTTGACTAGAGATGCGACTCCCCTCCCCGGCTGGATGAATGGCATCAGTTCCTACTCTCTGTGGTGGGTACTTCTGCAAGAGGAGTGGTTTAGAAGAGTTGAAGATTTGGATTATCTGAAAGAGCAGGAGGATTACCTCTACAAACTTTTAGAACAGATAATCAAGACCATAGATGAAAACGGTGTTGAACATCTGGGCGGGACTCGCTTTCTTGACTGGCCTTCGAATGCCAACAGTAAAGCAATTGATGCGGGTCTTCAATCTCTTACAGTTATGACTATGAAGAGTGGAGAATATCTTTGTAAAGTATTGGGAAACAATGAGTTATCCAAACAATGCAAAAAATACTATAAGAGCACTCTCAAAGCAGCCAAATCAATTGGAGATGAATTTATCAAAACCAATCAAAATCCTATCGGCGAGAAACAGGCAGTTGCTCTGCTAACATTATGCGGTGCTTTAGATGCAAAACGTGGAGCTGAAATCATTGCAAAAAATGGCACAAAGGGTTTTTCAACTTTCTACGGGTACTTTATGTGCGAAGCTTTGGCAATGGGAGGAAAAATTGATCAGGCCACAGATATTATAAAAGAGTATTGGGGAGGAATGTTAAAAATGGGAGCAACCACATTCTGGGAAGACTTCGATATGGCTTGGCTTGAGGGTTCTGCTCCTATTGATGAGATAGTTCCGGAAGATAAAAAGGATATTCATGGAGATTTCGGTGCATATTGCTATCTCGGTTTCAGACATAGTTTATGTCACGGCTGGGCAAGTGGCCCTACTCCTTGGATGATGCACCATATTTTGGGAATTCAAATTGGAAATAGCGGATACAAAGAGATTACCATTACCCCTCATTTAGGAGAATTAGATTGGGCAAATGGCTCATATCCAACACCTTACGGTGTAATCAACATCTTATTAACAAAAGACTCCAAGGGGAAAACCTTAGTAGATGTTGATGCTCCAAAAGAGATTAAGATTAGTATTAATAATTAAATAGTTACGACTTTGAAAAGATTTGTTTTAGGATTACTGATTGTAATCGGATTTACATTAACCTCTTGTAACACTCAATCGGAAGATGTTACCAAAAAGGAGTGGAAAGGGAGCTGGATTAGCGCTCAAAACTGTCAAGACAAACCAAATAGTTGGTTAATTTATCGTTACGAAACAGAATTGGAGAGAGTTCCATCTGAACTACTTGCCAGAATTGGAGTAGATAGTAAATATTGGTTGTGGATTAACGGAGAGATGGTTGTATTTGAAGGTGGACTAAAGAGAGGTCCCGCTCCTGATAAGATTTACTATGATGTAATTGACATTGCCCCATATCTTCAAAAGGGAAAGAATTCAATTGCAATTCTCCATTGGTTCTTTGGTAAAGATGGTTTCAGCCATAAAAATTCAGGAAAAGCAGCAATGATATTTGATGCACAAAGCAAGAATATCGAAATTATTTCGAATGAAGATTGGCAATGTACCATTTATGAGGCATACAGCGATACTGAAGCCCCATATCCAAATTACAGACTTCCTGAGAGTAATATCAGATATGATGCACAAAAAGAGATTGCAGATTGGATTAAAATTGATTGTTCAGTAGAATTTGAAAAGGCAACAATTGTGGCCTCTGCAGGTGATACTCCATTTGGAGAACTCATTGCCAGACCTATTCCAATGTGGAAAGATTATGGTATAACTGATTATAAATCAGTAGAAAAAAGAGGTGACACTGTTGTTTGCAAACTTCCATATAACTGCCATATAACTCCATATTTGAAGGTAAATTCCAAGAATGGAGGAGATACAATCCACATTATCACAGATAATTATCAAGGTGGTAGTGAAAATAATGTGCGTTCAGAATACATTACAAAGGCAGGAGAACAGGAGTACGAAAGTCTCGGTTGGATGAATGGACACTATGTTTGGTATATCATTCCTGAAGGTGTAGAACTAATCGATGTAAAATATCGTGAAACAGGATATAATACCGAATTTGTAGGATCTTTCGAGTGTAACGACCCATTCTTCAATGAATTATGGAAACGCTCGGCAAGGACACTTTACGTTACAATGCGTGATACTTATATGGATTGTCCTGACAGGGAGCGTGCCCAATGGTGGGGAGATGCTGTAAATGAACTTGGAGAGGCATTCTATGCATTGAGTCCATCATCACAACTTCTCGCTAAAAAGGGAATCTATGAATTGGTAAATTGGCAGCGCGACAATGGTACTATTTACTCCCCTGTTCCATCAGGTAACTGGGGTAAAGAGTTACCACTCCAGATGTTAGCATCTGTAGGTTGGTATGGATTCTATACACAATATTTCTTTAGTGGAGATGACTCATTTGTTGCTGACATCTACGACAGAGTTCACAGATACCTTCACGAGGTTTGGCAGTTAGATGAAGAGGGAATGGTTATCCTTCGTCCAGGAGAGTGGAACTGGGGCGATTGGGGCTGGGATATAGATATGAGAGTCTTGACCAATTGCTGGTACTATTTGGCTCTTAAAGGAGAGAATGAGTTTGCAAAAATGTTAGGCAAAGTTGATGATATCACTCTCAATAACGAGATTATGAGCAAAATTGAAGCAAATTTCGATGCTAAATTCTGGAATGGAGAGGTATATCGCTCAGCAGACCATGTCGGAGCAAATGATGATAGAGCTCAAGCAATGGCTGTTGTTTCAGGCCTTGCAAACGAAGAGTATTACCCTCAAATAATTGAATCTCTAAAGAAAGAGTATCACGCAAGTCCTTATATGGAGAAATATGTGCTTGAAGCTCTATACATCTTGGGAGAAGATGAATTTGCACTCGATAGAATGAAAGATAGATATGCAAAGATGTTGGGCTACACTGATTACACAACTCTTTTTGAGGGGTGGGGAATTGGTGCTGAGGGCTTTGGTGGTGGCACAATTAACCACGCATGGAGCGGTGGACCTTTGACTATGATGAGTCAGAAAGTATGTGGTATCGCCCCTACTGCTCCAGGATTTAAGAAGTTCAGAGTTGCCCCTCAAATGGGATATCTCACTAATGCATCTGCCACAATGGTAACATCCGATGGTAGTGAAATTAGTGTCGATGTAATTGTAAAGGATAATAAAACAGAGCTAACAGTCTCTGTACCAAAAGGTTACGAAGCAGAACTAATACTACCTAATGGTACAAGTGAAACTGTAAAATCCGGCAAACACACTATCTGCGAATAGATTCCTAATTGATATTGGCAACAATATCATCAGCATATTGCTGCCAACCTTTCGCGCCTCTGTAAGTATCAACTGCAGAGGCGTGTACTTTTATAGATCTCGGAGATGAGAATGTACTGTAATCATTATTATCACTCTCTGACGACTCCAATGTTGGTGGAGTGGTTGGTATTATAAAAAAGGTCGTACCTTGTGGATTATTAGTATATAGGCCATAATACCCAATACTTTTAACCCTTTGTGGTATGGTTAAAGTGGATAACGATGAACAACCATAAAATGCACGAGTTCCAATTGTAGAAACATTTGCAGAAATTGTAATATCTTTCAGATTTGAACATGCAGAAAAAGCCCTTCCGCCTATTGTTGTCAAAGCCTCAGGCAAGACAAAACTCTCCAACGATGTACAGCCATAAAATGCTGAATATCCGATGCTTTTCACACTATTTGGAAGATTAATCTCCTTCAGACTCTTACAGCCGTAAAATAGAGCTTCATCTATTGAGACAATCTCCCCTTTAATATCCACTGATGATAGTGCAGAGCAATTTTCGAAACAATACTCACCTATTGTAGTTACACTTGCCGGAATTGCTATTGACTTTAGCCCTATACAACTTGAAAATGCTTTTGATGCAATCGCCTTTACTGATGATGGAATTATAGTTTCAGAACATCCCAATAACAGAGTATTTGAAGCGCTCTCGATTATAGCATTTGAATTGCTTCTTGAGTCATATTTTTGATTATTCACATCAATTGTGATAGAACTTAACTGAGTACAATTATTAAAAGCACAAACACCTATCGAATCTACAGAGGCAGGAATAACGATATTTCTCATTGATGTACAACCATAAAAAGCATAACCTTCAATTGCACTAACTCCCTGATTGATAGTTACTTCTGATAACATCTGACATCCATTAAATGAACTGTCTTCGATAGAGCTGAGTGAAGCCGGGATCGATATACTCTTAAGTGCAGAACATCCATAAAATACCCTCATACCCATCGATTCAAGTGTAGATGGCAGGGTTACACTTTCAAGTAAAACACAACTCGAGAAGGCATCTCTACCAATAGTTTTCACACCTTCAGGAATAGTTATACTCTTTAACGACTTACAGTAATTAAAAGCCAGAACATCAATCACCTCCAGAGATTGCGGGAATGTGATTGACTTTAAATTTCTACAATACTCAAATGCACTGATATCAATCGTTTTTAGATTATTAAAATATTGCAGTTCATCAAACGATGTTACATTTTTATTATTTGAGCCAAAGAAATTTTTAGGAATAATTGTTACATTTTGCACCTCAGCCATCGATAGCTCCCCATCACCATTTTGGTCAAAAGCAGCAACACAAGCACTCTTTACCAATTCATCTGCAAATACTATATTCTTAATCTCTAATGACTCTTCCTGTATAATTTCGAAAGATTGCAGTATCTGATTGCAATTATCTAATAATGAGATAGTTGCGATTCTCGTTGCTCCCTTATTTTCATGAATGGAGAATAACAGTGTATCTACTCTTACAGGAGACTTGGTCTCAATGTATTGAATCCAATCTACCTCTTTTGGAATAGAGATCTCATATTCTAAATTTGTCTCAACCGGAACCGCAAGTGTAGTGCTTTTCTGTGATACCTTAAAGGTTTCTGTCGATGTTATAACACCTTCAGAGAATGTAAGTGACTGCATTGTTGTTCCTGAAATCGGAGAGGTTGCTATTACCAATATCTTACCTGAAGATGGATTTGCAGGAACTTTTGCAAGCAAATAACCTTCACTATAATTTTCCATAACAATTTCCGCCTCCCAATCTCCGGATGGCACACAATCTATTTGTGTCTGAGGGTCTGCTCCAACAATTTGATATGGAAGTTTTATACTCTTTCCAGGCATAGCAGGAATGGATTGTACCTCTTCAAAGAGAATTGAAAATCCGGATACTCGAGGCACCGAGAGAATTGTACCATCTTGCAAAACAAATGTTACATAATTACTATCATAATAAACATTCTGGAAGAAAGAGTCTCCATCCTCGCCATCTTTACCATCTGATCCTGTGGCCTTGCCAACATTGCTCCATGTTTTACCATTATCCAACGAAATGTACCAATAGCCATCTTCTATCTTCAACTGAGGAGTAACACCATCTTTTCCATTCTCACCATTTGCTCCCGGAGCTCCATCATTTCCATCTTCACCATCTTTTCCATCCTCACCATCGGCTCCATCTTCGCCATCCTTACCATTTTGACCTTGAGCCAAAACCATATTTCCATCTTCATCCAATAGCCAATCTCCGTTGATAGTCCAATAATACAAACCGTCACTCCAGACCTTTACACCGATAACAGGCATCTGACCACCTCCTATTCCATCCTCACCATCTTCGCCATCCTTACCATTTTCACCATCTTTCCCATCTTTACCGTGATATATGGTAATTGAGTCCGCAAATCTGAACGTAATGACATAACCAATTACATCATCACCCTCCATAACCGGCTCTATACCAGTTATATAGTCATTTTTTTGAAGTGCTTCGACTATTGTTTGAAGAGAGGTAATATTAGTATTAAACCTAGAACATAGTTGCTCTAACACTTTAACCCTTTGTTCCAAATCATCAACTCTTTCCACTAATTGGTTAAATTGAGTACAAGAAACAAGTACGGTTGCAAAGAGAATAGCTAAAAGGTGTTTAATGCTTTTCATAATATCATTTTTTATATTTTGTAAATATAATAATTTTTAATCTACTAGTTATAAAACGAGATTAATCTTGTATATTTGCACCATTATAAACGGGAAGAGTGTTCTATCGCTATTAATTTAGAGGAAAGTCCGGACAGAATAGAGCGGTGTCCTGTGGAAATCACAGATAGGTGTAAATTTAGGGAGCGCGTAACAGAAAATAACCGCCGAAAGGTAAGGGTGAAAAAGTGAGGTAAGAGCTCACAGATACTATTGGCGACAATAGTATGGTACGCACCGACACTCTGCAAGGCCAAGTATATCGACAATTAAGGGTTGCTCGTCCAATGTCGAGGGGTGGGCTGCATAGATAAATGATAGAAACCGTTTTACGGGACAGAATTCGGCTTATAACTCCTCCCTTTTATATTAAAAAAAGGATGATTAATGACATGAACCCCGAAAGTTAGACAAAAAACTTTCGGGGTTTTGTTATGTATA
>X40_Bactrian_Camel__coassemble_6_pt1 | contig 49300 bp, 45 predicted proteins | sample X40_Bactrian_Camel__metabat2_high_PE_006 | metagenome-assembled genome bin X40_Bactrian_Camel
GTCTATAAAATAAGATAATTATTATCTTTGTGATTTCAATATTAAATCTTTATATGCAGACAATAACACAGAATAGAACGACAGAGGCAAGAAAGGCCTTTATGAAGTTCTTACATAGTGAATCGACGGGAGGAATAATACTTCTTATTTGTGCAGTTATAGCCCTGCTTTTTGCAAACATTCCGGCTCTTGTTCCATTTACAGCGATTTGGGATTACAATTGTGGAATTGAGTTAGGAAACTTCTCTTTAAAGATGCCACTCCGTCTATGGATTAATGATGGATTGATGGCAATCTTCTTTTTCGTGGTTGGCTTGGAAATTAAACGTGAGATGCTTGTAGGAGGTCTCTCTTCAGCAAAAAAAGCCGCTCTGCCTGTCTTTGCGGCCCTTGGTGGAATGATATTCCCGGCTATTATTTATGTAATTTTCAACCACGACAATCCAGATACTTCACATGGTTGGGGTATTCCAATGGCTACCGATATTGCTTTTGCAATTGGTGTAATTTCACTTCTTGGTAAGAGAGTTCCACTTGGTATTAAAGCCCTTATTACTGCACTTGCTGTAGCCGACGATCTTGGTGCAATTATTGTTCTTGCCATATTTTATCCTACACATGCTTTGCATTTATCATTCCTGTTATATGCAGCGATTGTTGTTGCTATTATATTGGTTTTGAGAAAGTTGGGAGTTTATAATAAATATCTTTATGTTGTTGCGGGAGTATTCTTATGGTACTTCATTTTCCAATCAGGAGTTCATGCAACAATTGCCGGTGTAATACTTGCAATTACAGTTCCGTCTAAACCAAAAATTGACGAAGATACTTATATCAAAAAATTCTCAGGAATGTTGGAAAGATTTAAGACAACAGTCAAGAGGGATGAATCACCATTGGCAAACTCTGAGGGTGTGTTTATTATTCACGAAATGCATAAAGAGGTTGAGAAGGTCGATCCACTTATGCATAGATTTGAAAGCAAGTTACACCCATTCTCTACATTCTTGATTATGCCTCTTTTTGCCTTGGCGAATGCAGGTGTGGCATTTAGCGGAGTGGATTTCTCTGAAGGAATACCATCTTTGACTTTAGGTGTATTCTTCGGACTTGTAATAGGAAAACCACTTGGTATATTTATTTTAAGTTTCTTGTCAACAAAATTAAAAATTGCAGAATTGCCTTCGGGTACTAATTGGTCTCAAATTTTTGCAATGGGAATGTTGGCAGGTATAGGATTTACAATGTCAATATTTATCAATGGTTTGGCATTCCACGATCCGATTTTCGCAGATGAAGGAAAGATGACAATTCTAATTTCATCATTTACAGCTGCAATATTGGGCTCTGTGGCACTCTATTTGACAACAAGAAAAAACAAATTAAACAATAAAAATTATGAAAATTAAAAATTTACTTATCGGTGGCGTATTGGCTACATTGCTACTTTCTTCTTGCCAATCAAATTTTGGTGAGGATCTTAAAATTGAAGAGAACTCTCCTGTAACTATGCCTAAGGAGAAGGTTGATTCATTGAGTGAAGCTTTGGGAACATACTTCGCAGTTATGATTAATGGTGATAACTTCGGCAATTTGAACTGGAATAAATTCTTCAAAAGTTTTGAAACAGCAATCAAAAACAATGCTAATCAAAAAGAGATGACTTTTGCAGTTCAGACTATTCAAGAATTCTTGATGGAAAAGAATAATCTTATAGGTGAGCATAATAAAGTCGAAGGTCAGAATTTCCTTGAGCAAAACAAAACTGCAGAGGGTGTTCAAACAACTGAATCAGGTCTTCAATATCAAATCGTACAAGAGGGTACAGGTGAATATCCAACTGAAGAGGATACAGTTATCTGCCATTACATTGGTACAAACCTTAATGGATACAAATTTGATTCATCTTATGACAGAGGCGAACCAGCTGAATTCCCATTGAGCCAAGTTATCAAAGGTTGGACAGAGGGTATTCAAAAAATTAACGAAGGTGGTAAAATCATCCTTTGGATTCCTTCTGAATTGGCTTATGGTAGCAGAGCAATCAGCAAAGAGGTTGGTCCTAACTCAACTTTGAAGTTTGAAGTTGAATTGATCGAAATCAAAGCTCAAGAGGAGTTCTAATTATTAGATGTATAAAGAGAGCCCTTCCTGACATTTGCAAGAGGGGCTCTCTTCTTTTTTGCTAAATTATAGCGAGCTATATTTAGGAGAGAATGTATCTCCTTTTGTAATATCTCCGGTTGTATAACCTCTCTTTAACCAGCGAGCGCGTTGAGCAGATGTCCCATGATTGAATGTCTCAGGCACTGCATATCCTCTGGATGCTTTTTGGAGGTAGTCATCTCCAATTCTTGAGGCAATTTCAAGCCCCTCTTCTATATCACCATCCTCTAAAGAGTTATACATTGCATTGTCGTGATATGCCCATAGACCGGCATAAAAATCTGCCTGAAGTTCAAGTCTGACGCTGATTTGATTAGCTTCGGTTTGACTCATTTGGCTCATCAGTTGATTTGCTTGAGATAGAGTGCCAAGAAGATTCTGTACGTGATGGCCTACTTCGTGAGCTATAACATAAGCGTATGCAAAGTCTCCTGCCGAGCCAAATTCTCGCTGCATATTTGAGAAAAACGAGAGATCTATATAGACAGAGCGGTCTGCCGAGCAATAGAATGGGCCACTTGATGCAGAAGCTCCTCCACAAGCAGATTGAACTGAATTTGTAAATAGAACAAGAGTTGGCGGTTCATATTCTAATCCCAATTTCCTGAATTGTTTATTCCAAACATCTTCTGTGCCGGCAAGTACCTGTTTTGCAAATTTTGCCAATGCCTCCTCTTCCGCAGATGCTACATACTCACTTTCAGTTGTTTGACTTAAACCACCGGCTTGCTGAATTGCCTCTACAGGATCACCTCCCAAAATCCAGGTAATAAGTCCAACAACAATAACGCCTCCTATTCCGAGTCCAATACCTTTGCCTTTGCCACGAATATCTCTGACATTACGGCTTTCTCTTCTTCCGTTTAATCTCATAATGGTTGTCTGTTTGCTATGATAAATAATTGATTATCAGTTTAATAACTCGATAATTTTTTGATTGTTGCATCAATTAAGTCTTTCGGGAATACTCCTTTGGCTTCGTAATATCCCCGGGCCTTTTGCAATGCCTCTGCACTCTCTGCACAGTTGGTAGGTAATTGTTCCAAAGAGTTTAGAAGCTCTTCATTTTCCTTATTGTGAATATTTACATTGACATAACATTTCTCTGCGACAATCAGAGGATCTTCCATCTCAAAACCTATTCTGGCAGCAGTTACAAGTCCGGCAAGAGTCAAATAAATATCGGCTGTACCGTCAGCTGAACGAAGTTCAACAGTCTGTTTATCAGGCATTTCAAATTTTTTATCAGCTTCATTTGGGTTGGCAATCGCCATCATATTTGTCTCTCCGGTCCATCCTAAAGGTACTCGTACAAGTACAGAGCGATTTCTGTCTCCCCAACAGATGGTTGTAGGGGCCTCTTGATGTGGAACCAATCTGAAATATGAGTTTGGCTCGCAGTTGCCGAAAGCAGTAAGAGATGCTGCACATTTCATATATCCTGCAATTGCACATCGAGCTTCATCGGATAATTTACCATCTTTAATCATTACAGATTGATCTCCCTTGAGAAGTTTCGTATGGAAATGCAATCCGCTACCTGCTTTACCCTCTGCGATTTTTGGCTCAAACGAGAGGTCTAATCCATATCTGTGTGCCAATGTCCTTAAAATCCATTGTGCTATTACTAATTGGTCAGCTGCCTCTACAACAGTGGTTGTAAGGAATTCAATTTCATTCTGTTCGTAAATCTTATCCCCAATTGTGAAATTTCCCACCTCTGAGTGAGCATACTTTATCTCACCTCCTGCCTGTGCGATAAGATACATAGCTTCTGTCCTGAAGAATTCAAATTTTGAGTATGGAGTTGATTCGTGATACCCCTTTTGATCCGGAGTGTTAAATAACTCCTCTTTATCTCCGATGACATAGAATTCAAGCTCTCCCATAGCATGGAATTCAAGTCCGGTCAATTGGTTAAACTCCTTATGTGCCTTCCTTAAAATGTATTCAGGTGCACTTTCAAGAGGGTGTCCATCTTTTGTAAAAAATGAACATAATATACCAAGTGTAGGAATCTCTGCAAATGGGTCAAGATATGCTGTAGAGAAGCGTGGTACAACATATAAATCGCTCGAATCAGCTGCAATGTAGGGGAATAGACTCGATCCATCAACTCTCTCTCCATAAGTCAATATCGTATCAAGATAATCAAGATTGGTTACAGGGAAATTCAGTGTTTTAAGTCTGTGATCGTTAGCTACATATCTAAAATTGATAATTTTAATTTCATTATCTAAAACATAGTCAATAATATCTTTTTTAGTAAAATCTTTTGGATGTTTTCCGATTGACTTAACCAAAGGGTTTATGCTGTTTTTAAGTTTTTTATCCATATTGCATTATTTATTATTCAAGTGCCACAAATTTGATATAAGATTCTTTTCTGCCTCTAATTTAAGATTTTTTTGCACGATTTTCCCATCTTTCTTATTGAAGAATGAGTTAAAGCTTAAAGTATTACACTCTTTATCAACCTTAATGGTCGAATATTCAGCTACACAAATGCGTTTATTGAAGTCCAATCCCCCTTTGCATTGATCACGCTTAATGCAATTTTCACATTTGCAACTCAATTCAAAGAACTCATTAAGTGTGATATCTACATCTATTCTGTAGAAAAATGCCGGTTTTCCACCTTCGTAAACATCTCTACCTATTCCAACAAGAGTAATGTCAATTTTATCTTTAATACGATCAAATTTGTCAATAATTTTCATCGCTCTTGGAAGTCTCTCCATTACCTCCTCTTTGAAAGGAGTAGTGCTTTTATGGCTTAGATTGCTATTGCTCTTAATACTATCAAGGCGAAATGCAGCAGCAAGACCTGAAGTCAGCATATTTTTAGAGATTGTACTTGTTGTATCTCTTTGAGGGAACAGAGTATATTTTCCATTTTCAATGAATATCATTCCAATCAAACCTGTATGGTTGGAGAATTTGGATTTTTCGAGAGATGAGATTGTGGGATTGTATTCAAAAAGATCTCTGAGTGATATCCTGCCGCTTATTTGGTAATCTATAGCTCTGTTTGTTAACATGTGAGAGATGTAATTGCTTCTCTCTGTTTTTACTACTATTCCTGAATCGCTCTTTTCAAATCCGGCGATTCTCAAAGTGATGAAATTGCCAATATTGCTATTTTCGTGAGCTGCAAGAATCTCAAAGCAGTGATTCCTTATCAAAGGGTCTAACTCAAATCTATTAAGAGAATCTACAATCTCTATCTCACGATCAGCCCCATCTTCACAAATGTCAAAAAGAGATTCATAATGAAAATTACCTGTTGAATCATTAATCTTTAACTCCTTGATATAATGCTCTCCATAGAACTCTTCGATTGAGTCATTGTTCGTACACACCTTGTCTTTATCCTCAAAAGGTAGAAAAATGTAGTTGATAATGGCAATCAGCAGTGCAGATGTAAAGAAGAGTGCAAATGAGTGCACTAAATTATATATAACACCTATGAAACTTCTCTCTTCTCCGGTAAAAATAAGAACTACTATACAGAGAACTAAAGCCAGAGATGAGAATATTATTATGGTGCGCAGGTCTTTCTTTTTTCTGAAAGCGTTGATAAGTGTACGAAGGCTATCTAACGGCCCTACCGGCTTTTTAGGTTGTGATTTTCTCATAGGAGTTTGCTTTGAATAGGAATTTATGAATAATCTTTATTGTCTCAAAAGAGCTCATACAATGAGGGTAGTTTGTAAAATAGTTGTAATAATGACGGGCAAGACGTGGCATACTTTCATCTCTGAAAATCTCTTTTCCATCGATAGATACAGATTGATTGGTGTGATCAAGTGTATATATATGTCCATCTGCAATTATCAAACTCTCTTTTTTATCCACCATTTTATTCCAGGAGATATTAATCGAAATGTGGGTAGTATCAGAGTTCATTTGACATTGAGATTCATACGGAAATCCACTTTGTTTATCGATTTTTGAATTGAAAAAATCAATCGTAAGTGTTTCTAAATCAATAATTTGGGATAAGAGTGACAGTGCGTTCACCCCGCTATCCAACCAACAACCGCATTTGTTATGGTACTCCTCTTTTATTACACCATTTTCATCTGCGTATGGGTCAGAAATATTAATATTGATGGACTCTATTTGTTCAAGTTTTACATTTTCAAAAAACCATTTCACCTCACAACTCTCTATCCAATGAAAAATCACATCGAGATTTGAATTGTTACTCTCAATAAGTTTAAGGCAATTCTCTTCTGATGCACATAGAGGTTTCTCAACAATTGTCTTTATCCCGGCTTTGTGACAAGCAGTTATAATTTCAAAATGCGAAGATGGGGGAGTGGCAATTATTGCGATATCAATTTTGTTGTTGATGATAATCTCCTTGTAGTCAATTCCGAAAGGGATATCATTAAGAAGAGCCCTTGCAGGTGCTTGTGGGTTGATATCACAAGTATACACAAGCTCTAAATAGGGAGAATCTTTCAGCCCGGCAATATATTTGGTGGCAATTACACCAAGTCCTATTAACAATGCTCTTTTTTTGCACTCCATTTCTGAGTAGATAATACCTATGCAAATATAACAATATTTCTGCTATGTTATGAATTTTAGTATCTTTGCAAGTTAGGACTATTATTTGTAAAATGGGAAAAAGGAGAGTTATATTATTATTTGCCATTGTAGTACTGTTAGTAGGAGTTATTGCATTTTTCTACTTGAAACTTTTTAGTTCAGGAGATAATGGTGGTAGTGTAGATAGTACTGAGATAGCTTCGCTTTCTACAATTCCTAATGATGCCTCTTTGGTGTTGCTCTTTAATGATAAGTACACAATAGAGTCACTGATTGGAGAGGGGGCACTTACCGAACCACTATTCGTTAGAGATGAAAAGAGCAGGTTGATGGAACTGTTGCAGAAATTTATCTCTCAATTGGAAGAGGGAGAGTTTACATCTGCTGCTACAATTTCGCTCCACTCTACTATTCCGGGACGTTTTTCAACACTTATATCGCTTGATATTCCAAACAATTATTCAAAGTCAGAATTATTGGATTTGGTAAAAAGTATTAAGTCCAATATTAAAAAAGATAGTTATAGCGAAAAGGATTTCTATACAATACCTAATCAGAATGTGTATTTTACCTTTCTGGATGATGCTATGGCTTTCTCCGATTCAAAAGTGCTTCTTGAGTCATCTATAAGGCACTCTTCTCAGGATGTTTCAATTCTTGGAAATGAGTTCTTTGTGAATTCGCTTAATGGTGCGAAAAGTGGAGATGTGATTCTTTTATATAATCACGAGGCCACATCTAATATCTTTTCGGCCTATGTGGATATAAAATATATAGGATATAGCTCTGTTGTGGAAAATATCTCATCTTGGAGTACAATAACTTTACATCTTGGAGATAACTCCTTTGTGGGGACAGGTCTATTGAATAATGATGCCGGTAATAAGAAGTTCGAAAAGGTAGTGGCATCGCAAAGTGGTGAAAAGGGTAATATGGCAAAATATCTTCCATTTTACACACATCTTTTCTACTCCATTAAATTAACTGATACTGAGAAGTTTATATCAGATTATAACACATTTTTGGAGGCAAACAGAAGAAAACTCTCGTTCGACCGTTTTAGAGATACGCTTACATCAATTTCTTCTGATGAGAAAAAGAGTATTGAGAAACTTTTTGCTGATTTCGGCAAGAATAAGAGGTTCCCGAAGATTGAGGTCGGAAGAGCTGCCTTTGTTGTTGGGAAAAGACTTGAGTGGGTTAATATGCTGAATGTTGAGGGGCTTGAAGATACATTATCGGCAGGTGAGGTCGATTATATGGCAATGAAATTTGGCAACTTCTTTAAGGCAAAATCGGAGGAGTGTATAAAATTGGATGGTTGGCATATTTCCGGATCTAAAGTGGCGATGGATGAGTATCGTCAGGGTAAAGCAACTTTCCTTTCGCTATATGATTATATGGTTGAGAATCAAGTTGTTACACAATTAGATGACAATAGCGTGGTCTCATTTTTCTGTAATTTTGACCAAGCTTACAATCATAAGGTAACGCTTCTGAACTCTAACTATCAGCCGTCGCTTGACAGAGTTTTAGAGGCAAGTAACCTTGAAGTTTTTTCACTTGATTTGTTCTCAGCAAGTAAAGAGGGTGCTATTGAGGTTAGTTTTGATAGAAAAAGTGTAGATGCTGTCTTAATGGATATTGAGAGGGATACTACAGTGGTGATTCCTACAGGTCCTTTCGAATTTAAGGAGCTAAGTTCTGGTAAAAAGCGTTATTTATACCAGACACCTAACCTCTTCTTGCGTTACAGTGATGAGAATAGAAAACCTGTTTGGAGCGCACCATTTACCACTCACATCTGCGGAGCTGTTGAGGGTATAGATTACTATAAGAATGGTAAAACTCAGATGTTGTTTGCTTCAGAGAATAAACTCTACCTTTTGGATATGACGGGTAGATTTGTTTCAGGTTTCCCTAAACCGGTAGAGAAGAATATCTTAATCGGACCTAAGGTGTATGATCCATTTGATGATAAAGATTATCGTGTAATGTTATTATTCAAGGATAATACATTAGGATTGTACAATGTTAATGGTGTGTCAGATCCAAAATGGGGTGGATTCAAACCTAAAGAGAAGATTAAAAAACTACCGGAACTGCTCAAGGTTAATGATAAACTTTATTGGGTTTTGAGGACATCAATTCAAACCTATATCTTAGACTATTCAGGACAACCGGTTGCACAATTTGAAGGATATAAGAGAGTAAGGCCGGACAGCAAAATAGAGGTTATATCAAGTAATGAGGTGGTTTTAAGTCTGTTTGACAAGAAAAACTGGATTCTTAACCTTGATAGTGGAATTTTTACGGAGTTTGAATAGTATGGCAAAGAGTAATACATTTAAGAGAATTCTGAGTTATGCCAAACCTTATGGAAAGTATTGGCCAACCTATCTGCTTCTCTCGATTTTATCCGTAATTTTTGGTATTGCAAATTATGCCCTTTTGGGGCCACTTTTGACAGTACTTTTTGAGGCGGATACAATACAAAGTGTAGCTCAACGCCCCGAATTCTCTCTATCAGTCTCCTATTTTGAAAATCTTTTCAACTACTATTTGTCGTGGTTGATAGTAGATAAAGGTATCCTCAAAGGGCTTATTTTTGTCTGTTTGGTGCTGATCTCTGCATCGCTTTTTTCAAATTTGTGCCGTTACTTCTCTCAAAGGATATTGGTTACACTAAAGACTCGCCTTATGCGAAATTTGAGAAGTGAACTATATTCAAAGATTGCCTCTCTAAATGTGGGATATTTTAATAATAAGCGAAAAGGGGATATCCTTTCAAGTATTTCAAATGATGTAAATGAGGTACAAAATTCTGTGGCAAGTAGCTTCCATATTATTTTCAGAGAGCCGATTCTTGCCATAGGTTTTCTGGCGATGCTCTTCTATATGTCTCCTAAATTGACAGCTGTTTCTTTAGTGGCTCTTCCACTTTCAGGATTGGTAATAGGTAAACTTACCCGAAAATTAAAGAGGGGAGCTGTGCAGACTCAGCAGATAATGGGCTCAATACTCAGCAGATTTGAAGAGTCTATTTCAGGTGCAAGAATTATCAAGGCATTCAATGCCAAGAGGTATGTAAAGGAGAGTTTTGAGAGAGATAACGATGCCCATAGAGCAATTAGTCGCTCGATTTTTAATCGTCAGGAGATGGCCTCTCCGCTCTCGGAATTTCTCGGAATAACTGTGGCGGTAGTTGTTCTTTTTTATGGAGGATGGCTAAATATTAATGGAGAATTGGGGATGTCTTGGCCGAGTTTCGTTGTCTATATAGGTTTTTATTGGAGAGTGCTCGAGCCGTTAAAGGCCATTGCCAATGCCTACTCAAATATTCAGAGGGGTTTGGTTTCCGGTGATAGAATTTTTGCCATTTTGGATCAGGAGAATCCTATCAAGGATCCAGATAATCCGCTAAAAATCAATGATTTCAACAATTCAATATCTTTTGAGGGAGTTAAATTCGCTTATAATTCAGAATTGGTTTTAGATGATATAAATATCATAATTCCAAAGGGCAAAATGGTGGCAATTGTAGGCCCTTCGGGATCCGGAAAATCAACATTGGCAGATTTGCTGCCGAGATTTTACGATGTTACAGCAGGAGTTGTGAAGATTGATGGACACGATATAAGAGAGTACTCACAAGATGATTTAATATCTCTAATGGGTATTGTAACACAAGAAACTATTCTCTTCAATGATACCGTATATAATAATATCGTTTTTGGTATGGAAAATGTATCAGAAGAGGATGTTATTTCAGCTGCAAAAGTGGCTAATGCGCACTCTTTTATCTGTGAGATGGAGAATCAATATCAGACCAATATAGGAGACAGAGGCGTAAAATTGTCCGGTGGTGAGCGTCAGAGAATAGCCATCGCAAGGGCAGTGTTGAAGAATCCTCCAATCCTGATATTGGACGAGGCAACATCTGCACTTGATACAGAGAGCGAAAAATTGGTTCAGGATGCTCTGTTTAATTTGATGAAAAACAGGACATCTTTGGTTATCGCGCATAGATTATCCACCATTAGAAATGCTGATGAGATAATTGTTATAAAAGAGGGAAAAATTGTAGAACGAGGCACTCACGAAATGCTTTTACAGCAGAACGGACTTTATAGTAGAATGTGCCAAATGCAATAATTAATATGAATTCAGTAAACAAATTATTAGAGTCAAGTTTTAAGAATAATTGGGAACGCCCTGCTATATCAAATTATAAGGGTGCAACTATCACTTATGGGCAATTATCCTATAATATAGTTGCTACTCATATTATGTTTGAGAAATGTGGTATTAAACCGGGAGATAAGATAGCAATTTGTTCAAAAAACCAAGCAAACTGGGGCGTCGCTTTTTTAGCATCGCTTACTTATGGAGCTGTTCCGGTTCCAATACTTAATGAGTTCAAGTCAGGGACAATTCATCATTTGGTAAATCACTCAAATTCGCGTTTATTGTATGTAGGAGAGGCAATCTGGGAGAATTTGTCGCCTGCAGAAATGCCTGATGTTGAGGCAATTGCTCAAATGGAAAATTTCTCGGTACTTTATGCAAAGGATAAGACATTAAAAGAGGATAGATTAAATATTGATGCAATTATGAATGAGAGATATGGAGATTCATTCGGTCCGGACTCTCTCTCGTTCTATGAGGATTCGCCGGAGGAATTGGCACTAATCAATTATACATCAGGTACTTCAGGGTTTTCAAAAGGTGTAATGATTCCATATAGAGCACTATATTCAAATATTAAGTTTGGCTCTTATGCTATGCCTTCTTTGAATAATCAGTCAAGAGTGGTTTCAATGCTTCCGACAGCACACATGTATGGTTTGATGTTTGAGTTCTTGTTTGAGATGACAATTGGTGCTTGTACCTACTTCCTTACAAGATTGCCAAGTCCAAGAATACTTATGGAGGCATTTTCAGAGATTAAACCAAGTGTAATTATCTCTGTTCCAATGATTATCGAAAAGATTTATAAGAACAAACTAATTCCAATCATCAGTAAAAAGCGTATAAAGATGTTCCTAAATCTGCCTGGATTGGATAAAGTTGTAAAGAAGAGAATCAAAGATGAACTTATCTCTGCTTTTGGCGGACAATTCGAGCAGGTTATTATTGGCGGAGCGGCATTCAATAGAGAGGCCGAGGTCTTTTTCAAACGCATAAAGTTCCCATTCACAGTGGGTTATGGAATGACTGAGTGTGCTCCTATCATAACTTATGTCCCTCACAACAAGACAAAACTCTACTCTTGTGGAGTTGCGGCTCCGGGTATGCAGATTAGAATTGACTCACCGGATCCGGCCAGAGTTCCGGGCGAGATACTTGTTAAGGGTGATAATGTATTCCTGGGCTATTATAGAAATGAGGAGGCAACAAATGCTGTCTTTACAAAAGATGGTTGGTTCAAGACCGGTGATATCGGCGTACTTGGTAGCAGAGGATACCTATACTTGAAAGGTAGAAACAAGAGTATGATTTTAGGCCCATCAGGACAAAATATCTACCCTGAGGAGATTGAAAGTGGAATAAATAACCTCCCTTATGTGGCTGAATCCTTGGTTGTTGATGAAAACGGACAGTTAGTGGCACTTGTCTATCCGGATTTTGATCTTATGGAGAAGGAGGGATTATCTCAGGATGAAGTTCTTGAGAGAATCAAAGATGGAATTAACATTGTAAATATGGAACTTCCTGTCTTCTGCCAAGTGAAAAATGTCGAATTGATTCCTGAAGAGTTTGAAAAGACACCAAAAAGAAGCATTAAACGTTACCTATATCAAAGAAATAACTAAAATAATATGAATAGCGATAAACAAAGACAGTTTGATAAGAGCTATCTCGATATGGCCAGAGTGTGGGCACAGAACTCTTACTGTAAAAGAAGACAAGTAGGCGCTCTGATAGTAAAAGATAGAATGATCATATCTGATGGCTATAATGGTACACCTTGTGGTTTTGAGAATGTTTGTGAAGATGAAAATGGGGTAACAAAACCCTATGTGCTTCATGCTGAGGCAAATGCAATAACTAAAGTTGCCCAATCGGGAAATAGTAGCAAGGATGCGACACTTTATGTTACGGCCTCTCCTTGTATGGAGTGTGCAAAGTTAATCATCCAATCGGGTATAAAACGAGTGGTATATCTCGATGAATACAGAATTATGGATGGCGTTGAATTGTTAAAAAAGGCAGGCATAGAGGTTTGCCACTTTATTGAAGATTAAAGATGAAAGATTCAGTTATTAAAGTGTTAAGAATCATTTGCTGGATATTTATTGCAGTTTTGATTCTTATGATTGGCTCACGACTATCACCAAATAAGAAAATAAAGGTTGATGAGGCCGCACAAAACTGGAATAAATTATTGACAGTTTTAAGTAATGTTGAGGAAAATTATGTGGACTCTATAGATTATGCAGCTGTAACAGAGGAGATTATTCCTTTAGTTTTGAAATCGTTGGATCCACACTCACTTTATTTCCCGCCAAAAGAGTTGAAAGAGGCCGATAGTGCTTTAGATTCAAATTTTGGAGGTATTGGTATAGAGTTCAATGTTCCTAACGATACGGTTGTTGTATCAAATGTGGTCTCAGGCGGCCCTTCCGAGATGGTAGGAATCCTTCCCGGTGATAGAATCATTCAAGTGGATGGAGAGAATATTGCCGGTGTCAAGATGGCGCAGGATACAATGGTATCAAGGATGAGAGGAGAGATCGGTACTAATGTGAAAATTACAGTAAAACGTCCACAAGTTGCTGAGAATATGGACTTTATGATAAAAAGAGGTCTTATTCCGCAGAATAGTATCGATGTGTTCTATATGGTAGATGATACTACCGGTTATATTAAGTTGTCAAAATTCTCACGCTCGACATACGCTGAGTTTATGAGTGCTATGGATATCTTGCAAAAGGATGGTATGAAGCGTTTGGTTTTCGACCTTAGAGATAATCTCGGTGGCTATCTGGATCCATCTCTTTTGATTGCGAATGAATTCTTGCCTGTAGGAGATCTTATTGTATATATGGAGGGCAGAGTTAGAAAGAGAGAGAATATTCACGCCGACGGACGAGGAAAATATAAAAATATTGAACTTGCGATATTGATCAATGAGTCGAGTGCCTCTTCGAGCGAAATTTTAGCAGGAGCCATTCAGGATAATGACAGAGGAACGATTTATGGTCGTCGCTCATTTGGTAAAGGACTTGTTCAGGAGCCGATATATTACTCTGATGGATCTGGAATTCGCTTAACAATAGCAAAATACCACACCCCTTCGGGCAGATTGATTCAAAAACCTTACGAGAAGGGCAAGAATTATGATTATGATATCATTGAGAGATATAATCACGGAGAGATGGTTTCGGCAGATAGTATTCAGATTGTAGATTCTCTTGAATTCTATACAAAGAGTGGTAGAGTAGTATATGGCGGCGGAGGAATCATTCCGGATATCTTTGTGCCTATAGATACAACAAAGGCGACAGATTTCTTTGTCAAGTGTAATAGGCAGAGTACAATGTTTAAGTATGCGATGAATGTAGCAGATAGATATAGAGCAGAACTTAAAAAGATTGAATCTATAGAGGCACTTGAACAATTTTTCTCAAGAGTCTCTTTGGATTCGGATTTTATCAATTTCGCTGCAAAAGAGGGTATCGTCCCTAAGCAAGGGGAGTGGGCAGAGTCAAAAGAGTATATGATGACCTACATCAAAGCGATGATTGGACGATATTCTGCCTTGGATGATAGAGCATTCTACTATTATTATCATAGAATTGATAATGTAATGGAAGTAGTTATGAAAAAGTAGTTTTGTTATTAGATTACTTTTGAATAAATTTGAAGTTTGAATTAACCAATAGAATTATGAAATATTTAAGAGTTATCGATTTGTTGAAGCAAGCACCTGGCGAAGAGGTGATTGCAAAGGGTTGGGTAAGAACCAAAAGAGGAAATAAGAATGTAACTTTTATTGCCTTGAATGATGGCTCAACTATCAATAATATCCAAATAGTTTGTGACACACAATCTTTCGATGAGGAGTTACTAAAACAGATTACAACAGGAGCTTGTTTGTGTGTAAAAGGAGCACTTGTGCAGTCTCAAGGAAGTGGACAAAGTGTTGAAATTCAGGCAAATAGCATTGATGTTTATGGCCTTGCCGACAACTCTTATCCTCTTCAGAAAAAGGGACACTCAATGGAGTTCCTTCGTGCTAATGCACACTTGAGACCTCGTACAAATACTTTCGGTGCAGTATTTAGAATTAGACACGCAATGGCGTTTGCCATTCATAAATTCTTTAATGATAAAGGTTTCTGTTATCTGCATACTCCGCTTATCACAGCTTCCGATTGTGAGGGAGCAGGTGCTATGTTCCAAGTAACAACAATGGATCTAAATAATATCCCTAAAACTGAAAATGGAGATGTGGATTTCTCACAAGATTTCTTTGGTAAACAGACTTCGTTGACAGTTAGTGGACAATTGGAGGGAGAATTGGGGGCTATGGCATTAGGAAATATCTACACATTTGGCCCTACATTCAGAGCTGAGAATTCAAATACACCTCGCCACCTTGCAGAATTTTGGATGATTGAGCCGGAGATGGCATTCTACGAGATTGCCGATAATATGGATCTTGCAGAGGAGTTCATCAAATATCTTGTAAAATATGCTCTTGATAATTGCCGTGACGATCTTCAATTCCTTAACAATATGTTTGATAAAGAGTTGATTGAGAGACTTGAAGGCGTTATCAATACAGATTTTGTACGTTTGACATATACAGAGGGCGTTGAAATCCTTACAAATTCAGGTCAGTCATTTGAATATCCTGTATATTGGGGTGTGGATTTGCAAAGTGAACACGAACGCTATCTTGTTGAAAATCACTTCAAAAAGCCGGTAATTCTTACAGATTATCCAAAAGAGATCAAAGCATTCTATATGAAATTAAATGATGACGGAAAGACTGTAAGAGCAATGGATGTACTATTCCCTAAAATTGGAGAGATTATTGGTGGTTCGCAGAGAGAGGAGAGCTTGGAGAAGTTGCAGAAGAGAGTTGATGAATTGGATATGAAACTTGATAATCTAAATTGGTATATTGACACAAGACGTTACGGAAGCGCCCCTCACAGTGGCTTCGGACTTGGTTTTGAACGCTTGTTGCTATTTGTGACAGGTATGTCAAATATCAGAGATGTAATTCCATTCCCAAGAACACCAAAATCAGCAGAATTCTAATATGTTAGTAATAGGTATTGCCGGAGGTACCGGCTCAGGTAAGACTACTGTTGTTAAGTCAATAAAAGAGGCATTAGGAGATGGCGTTGTGGTAGTTCCACAAGACTCTTATTATAAAGATCAGAGCCATTTACCACTTGAAGTGCGTCAAAGTTTGAATTTTGACCATCCGGATGCAATTGATTTTGACCTTTTGGTCGAGCAGTTGGAGGAGCTTAAAAAGGGTAATTCTGTCAATCAACCTGTCTATTCATATATTACTTGTTCAAGATCAAAGACAGAGACAGTTCCGGTAGATCCTGCAAGTGTAATAATTGTAGAGGGTATCTTGATTTTTACCTGCGAAAAGTTAAGGGAGCAAATGGATATTATGGTCTATGTTGATGCCGACGATGATGACAGATTGCTCCGAGTTATCAGTCGTGACATTATGGAGAGAGGCAAGAGTGTTCATCAGGTGATGGACAGGTATGAAAAGACAGTGAAACCAATGCATTTGCAATTTATCTCGCCAAGTAAGAGGTACGCAGATATAATTATACCTCAAGGTGGACATAATACGGTGGCTATCAATATATTACTTGCTGCAATAGAGAAAGTGCTAACCAAATAGTATATGACAGATAAAGGTAATATAAAGCGTGGAAAGTCGAGAGTTGGATTATATTCAACTCTCATTTTCCATTTATCGTTGCTTATTATATTACTTTCAGTATCAATAAATTCCGTTGTTCAGAAGGAGTCAACATTTGTTCTCGATTTTACCAAGCAGGAGCAAATGGAAGAAGAACAAAGAAAAATAGAATTGAAGGAGAGCGTCAGCAAAGAGTTGGACGCCCTTCTATCATCAAATCGGAGTGTCAGAAATGTGGCAGTGGATGCGAGTCGTCCTCTGCGTGATGACAGACATAGAAATCCCAATCAGGTATATGATGAAGCAAGAGAGTTGCAACGCAAACTTGATGCATCTCGCCGTGACGCCATGAATCAGCAATCATCTGACGACAGGGTAGATTTAACCCCTGAAAAAGAGCAAGAATCATCGGCAGAGACCTATCGTGGGCCATCTGTAATATCTTATACCTTAGATGGAAGAAAGGCACGTAAGCTTGAAGTTCCTGCATATAAGTGGTACGGAGCAGGTGATGTCTATGTGCAAATCGTTGTTAATCAGAAAGGTAAGGTGATTGATGCAAATGTTATAGAGAGTGCTTCTACTCCAAATGAATCGCTTCACTCATTGGCAATTTCTGCCGCAATGCGTTCTCGCTTTTCTGCTTCAACATCTGCTCCTAAAGAGCAGATAGGGGAGATAGTTTATAGGTTTATATCACAGTAGTTGTAATAGATTGCCGGCTGCGCCAGCAATGACGAAAAAAAAAGCCCCCAAGTGATTGGGAGCTTTTTTAATATTTAGAACCGATATGTTCAATTACTTGCCTGCTTTACGAGCTGAATACATAATCTTCAAAGCTGAACAACGACGCAACTCTTGTTTAACGTCAGTGATGATACCCATACGAGTATTTTCATCAGCTTTAATAGATATTGTCATAAATTGACGATCTGATTCAGACAAAGCTTCACGTTCAACAGCAACAAAGTCGCCGATGTCCTTTACAGTCTTGAAAGAGTCATTCAATTGGATACGAGAGTCAGTACCATATTGTGCTTGGTATTGACGAGTAGGAGTACCAATATAAATGTAAGACGAAAGGTCTTTTCTTTCAAGTTTAGCCACTTCAGTAGCTTCTGGCAAAGTCAATGTAACCATACGGTCAGTTTGACGCATACTAGTAGATACCATGAAGAACATCAAGATCATAAACACGATATCTGGTAGTGACGATGTATTAATAGCAGGAATATCGCCTTTATCTTTTTTAATAAATTTAGCCATAATTCACTCCTCCTTAATTACGTTTAGTGTCTTTAGGTTCTGCCTCAGAGATGTATTGAGGAACAGCTTCACGTACTATGTCTTGTTTCTCTTCGTCAAGAGCAGAGTATTTGATACCCCATTCAGCCATAGAGAATTGATCACGTACGGTGTTAACTGCCTTCACCAACTCGTTTTGTACTTCGATATATTTAGAATAACTAGTACCACGGTCGTTCTGAAGTGAAATAACACCTTTTGAAACTAAACAAGGATGATCTAGACCTTCAATCTCTTTTTCTTGTTTTTCAGGAAGATTTGGATCATCTGTAGGGTTAGTTAGGAATTCAACTATTTTATCGTGTAATTGGCTCATCTCTACTATTACTTGGTCACCAGCAAATACTCTGTCCTGAGCACTTACTTTAACTTGAATAATGTTACGACGATTAACCTTGTTATCTTGTACCTGTTGCTCATCAGTAGGCATAGGTGGAAGACGACGTTGCAAACCTTGTTCCTGGTCCATAGTAGTTACCATTAGGAAGAAGATCAAGGCGATGAACGCGATGTCTGCAAGAGAACTACCGTTAATCTCGGGTGTCTTTTTTGCCATAGAGTTAAGTTTTAACGATTTTTAATTGAATTTACCAATGATGTACCTAGAAGTGCTAATACTGCAGTTGCTACCATTAGGTAAGCAATATAAATAACAGTGTCAGTCAATTTTAATTCGCCTGGAGTTGCTTCAACTGTTGCAAGTGGTTCTGGAGATGCAAGTGTGTATGCACCGAAAACTACTGCAGCAACAACGATAAGTCCAAGACCAAATTTTAAAATGCTTTTACCACTCTTGAAAATGCTAATCAAAGGGAAGATAAGAGCAGCTACAATGGCAACAGCGATAAGAGCATAGCCCCAACCCAAAAGAAGGTCAAGACGTGAGTCGTTTACGCTTTGAGGAGTTGCCATATAGAAATAAATGGCCATAACTAGTGAAGCAACGAGCAATGTGTATAAAATATATTTAAGCCCTTTCATTTCACTAATTATTTTTTGTATGATACCAATAAGTCAACTAATGAGATTGAAGCATCTTCCATTGAAAGAACGATAGATTCAACTTTAGATACTAGGTAATTGTAGAAAATTTGAAGAATAACACCTACGATCAAACCACCTACTGTAGTGATCAAAGCCAATTTCATACCACCTGCAACAACTGTTGGAGAGATGTCACCAGCAACTTCAATAGCGTCGAATGCATCGATCAAACCAAGCACTGTACCCATGAAACCCAACATAGGAGCAATAGCGATGAACAAAGTAACCCAAGAAAGACCGCTCTCAAGTTTACCCATTTCAACTGAACCATAAGAAACGATTGATTTCTCAGCTTCTTCAACACTTTGACCAGCAGCTACTCTGTCAAGACCTTGATAGAAGATACTTGCAACTGGACCACGAGTGTTACGGCAAATTTCTTTAGCGTTTTCAACTGAACCCTCTTTAAGAGCAGCTTCAACTTTTTCAAGAAGTTTCTTAGTGTTAGTTTGAGCTAAACCAAGAGTGATAATTCTTTCAATACAAATTGCCAAACCTAAGATAAGACACAAAAGGATCAATGCCATAAAGCCGGCACCACCTTCGATAAATTTTGCCTTAAGTTGTTGGTGTAGAGGTTCGTCGCGTTCAACTTTAAGTTGATCAGCAGCAGAAACTTCTTCTTGAGCTGCAGGAGCTGCAACTTCTTCTTGAGCTGCAGGAGCTGCAGCTTCTTGTTCTTGAGCTTGAGCAGAAATAGCCATGAAGCCAATTACTGCCAAAAACATGAAAAATTTTTTCATAAGTTTTTTTGAAATTAATTAAACAATGTATTAAATAGTTATAGTTTTTATGCTAGGTATCGTGCTACAACACGAATTATCGTGCAAGATAGTTATAATTTTTGAAATACTACACTAAATTGTTATTTCACCGCACAAATTTTTTGATAATAACTCCCGTATTTTGTCATTTTTACTCTCATTCCCTAAAATATGGAACAATTTTGTGATTGCGGCCTCCGTTGTAGAGTCCAGTCCGCTGATAACTCCACTCTCTTTCAAGGATTGTCCTGTGGCATATGCAGACATATTTACGCTACCCGCCAGACATTGGGTTATGTTGAGAATAATAATGCCTCTTTTGGATGCTTTCTCTATCTCCTCCATAAACCAGGACTTGGATGGAGCATTGCCGGAACCAAAGGTTTCAATGACAACTGCACGAAGATCTTTCGTATTGAAAACAGCTCTTACATACTCTTTTCTGATGCCCGGAAAAATTTTTAGTACAGCTACATTTCTATCTATTTTCGTGTGAACTTCTATCTTTTGTCCATATTTTTCAGGGTAAATAATATCTTTTCTGTTATACTTTATCGTAATTCCGGCCTCTGCAAGTGGCGGAAAGTTTGGAGATCTGAATGCTTCAAAAGCGTCAGCATTGTATTTAGTGCAGCGATTTCCTCGATATAGTCTGTTTTGAAAGAATACCGATACTTCAGGGACCATTGCACGATTATTTTCGTCGTAGGTAGATGCAATCTCAATTGCGGAAATGAGATTCTCTTTGCCATCCGTCCTCAGCATACCGATAGGAAGCTGGCTTCCTGTAAATACTATCGGCTTCTCAAGATTGCGTAGCATAAAACTCAACATTGATGCTGAGTATGCCATTGTATCTGTTCCATGAAGAACTACAAATCCATCGTACTTATCATACTTTTTTTCAATGAGTTGAGCCAACTCTATCCAAAACTCAATCACTACATTTGATGAGTCAATTACGGGCGAAAAGGCATAGGTGTCTATATGACATCCGAACTTTTTCAGCTCGGGTACCTCGTTCATAATGTGTTCAAAATCAAAAGGTTGCAAAGCTTGACTTATAGGGTCTTGCTTCATTCCTATTGTTCCTCCCGTATAAATAAGTAGTACAGATTTATTCATATTACTATCAAATTTCTATATATTTTTCACATCGTAAACCATCAATCAATTCGGAATAATTTCTTTGCATTCTCGGTAGTGATGGAGGCAACCTCTTCGAGAGGGAGTTGTTTGATTCGTGCAATATTCTCTGCAATAATTTTCACATAACTACTCTCGTTTCTCTTTCCTCTGTGTGGTGCCGGAGTAAGCCAAGGGGAGTCTGTCTCCAAAATAATCCTCTCTAAAGGGATTTTCTCAATTACAGAGGCGATACCGGCATTTTTATATGTTAGAACTCCACCTATTCCAACATAGAAATCACCATATTTTGCGAAACGCAAATATGTCTCATAACTTCCTGAAAAGGCGTGAAAAGTACCTCTGAGTTTGCCACCAAATGGTTTGATATCTTCCAGAACCTGGTCCATTACAGAGAAAATTTCATCTGTGGCATTTCTCGAATGAATTATTACAGGTAAATCCTTCCTGGCGGCTAAAATAAGTTGTTCTCTAAATGCAACTCTTTGAGCTTCAATGAATTCGGTTGACCAATAACAATCAATTCCGATTTCGCCTATAGCATAAAATTTCCCTTGCTCAATCTCTCTATATACAAAATCCAGCTCCTCTCTGTATGAGTTGTCTATCGAAGTTGGATGCAACCCAATGCATGGCAGGGCAAATCCTTCAAGTTTTTTACTTATTGAAACCATCTTTTCGTGGCAAGATGAGTCTATGCCGGGGAAAATAATCTTTTTAACCCCTGTTGCTTTTGCCCTTTCAACAACAATCTCTAAATCCTCATCAAAGGCCTCATCGTAGAGGTGTGAATGTGTGTCAATAAAATCCATTCAACAAATTTAATAAAAATGGTTAATAGTTGTCATTATTTAGAGAATTAATTTATGGTTACTTCACCAGAATATAACGGTCGTCTCTCCCTTTTGTAATAATTCCATCCATCTCCAACTCAACTAAGGCACTGCTTAAATCTCCTATATCCAATGAGGTTGCCATACCAATCTCTTCGGCAAGTAGGGAGTTGTTTTGGCGTAGGATATCCACAATCTTCAACTGCTCAGGTCTCATATTTCGGCTGAAAAGATCTCTTTCTAAAGGAGTGCTCTCCTCCCAATTCATTCTCTTTTTGAATTGTTCGGTGCTGGTGAAAATTCTCGCTATGTCTCTTTCAATCAGGTTGTTACAGCCGATGGAGTTGTAATCTATTCTTCTCCCCGGGAGTGCAAAAATCTCTCGGTCAAATTCACTTGCAAATCGTGCTGTATTTATACTGCCACCTTTGTATGGAGACTCAATAAGTATCACAGCATCCGAAAGTGCAGCAATTATTCTGTTCCTTTTTATGAAGTTGTTTTTATATGGTAATGATTTTAGTGGGAAGTCACTGATAATGGCTCCGCAGTTAATAATTTCATTGGCATAATTTAAGTGAGATGCGGGATATACAGAGTCGATACCTGTTGCCATAACTGCCACAGTAGGGGATTTGTGCCTCAGTGAACATTTATGGGCACAGATATCTATACCATAAGCTAATCCACTGACAATCAATGGTTTGATGTGATCGCTTAATAAATTCTCCACAATCATATCGCACTCGACGGCTCCGTAGGAACTACATTTTCTTGTACCGACAACCGCTACGCTTCTCTCGCTGTTAAGGTTACAATTCCCTTTGTAGTATAGAATCGGTGGAGCATCTGCAATTTCACGCACTCTGTATGGGTAACGGGGATCATTAATTGTTATTATCTCCCCACCAATTCTATAACAGGCATCTACTTCACTTTTTGCCCACTCCAAAGAGTTTGGGTCTGAAATTTTATTGTATAAATGGTTACTACCCGGAATCAGCTCTTCCAAATCTCTCCGGCTTAGAGTGAAAATCATTTCAGAATCGCCGACATACTCAAGTAACTGATTGAGTATTAAATAGTTATTGCTAAAAATTTGATTCAGGGCACATAGTCTGATTACTTCGTTGCTATTTTTCATTTTTGCTTCAAAAATAGCAATGCTTGAGATTAAGAAGATAGAACAAAAAGGGCCGAAAACGCAAATCGTACGCTTTCAGCCCTTTTTGAAAATCTATTTATAAATTAAAAAAATTAAATGCTCGAATTATAATATCAACATTGCATCTCCGTAAGTTCCAAATTTGTATCCCTCCTTCATTGCAACATCATAAGCATTCATCACATTCTCATATCCTCCGAAAGCTGCAGTTGCCATCAACATTGTAGATTGAGGAAGATGGAAGTTTGTGATTAGTGCATTAGGAACAGAGAATGTGTAAGGTGGGAAGAAAAATTTATTTGTCCAACCCGAATACTCTTTGATTGTTCCTTTGGTTGTAACAAAGGTTTCAAGTGCCCTCAAGACAGTTATACCTACTGCAACAACCTGATTTCCGGATGCTTTAGTGTTATTGACCAAATCAGCGGTCTCCTTTGAGATAAACATCTGTTCAGAGTCCATCTTGTGCTTTGACAAATCTTCAACATCGACTGTCCTGAAGTGGCCTAAACCCATGTGAAGAGTTAAATATGTCTCATTGATTCCCTTAATTTCCATTCGTTTGAATAGACTTTTACTAAAGTGAAGACCGGCAGCCGGTGTAGCTACAGCACCCTCTTTTGATGCGTAAATTGTTTGGAATCTTTCAGTGTCGATTGGCTCTACTCTATCTCTGACCCAAATAGGAACAGGTAGCTCTCCCATTTCGTAAAGAGTCTTCTTAAACTCCTCATATTCACCATCATACGAGAATCTTAAAGTCCTTCCGCGAGATGTGGTGTTATCAATAACTTCGGCTACTAATGAGTCATTTTCGCCAAAATAAAGTTTATTGCCGATTCTGATTTTTCGTGCCGGATCTACAAGTACATCCCACAACTTTTGATCTTTATTGAGTTCTCTTAGTAAGAATACCTCAATTTTTGCACCTGTTTTCTCTTTGTTGCCATATAGGCGTGCAGGAAAAACTTTGGTGTCATTGAAAACAAATGTGTCATTCTCTCCGAAATATTTGACAACATCGGTAAATTTTTTGTGCTCAATCTCTCCACTATCTTTGTGAAGCACCATAAGACGGCAATCATCTCTGAAATTAGATATATTCAGATTTTGGTAATCCTCTATTTGCTCAGGTGAGAGTTCAGAAGGATATTTGGCAATAAAGCCAGGTTTGTACTCGTAATTAAATTGAGAAAGTTTCATAAATTATTATCTAGCGCTATCGATAAAAACTGTGTATAACAAATATTTATACGAAAATTGAAGATAAAAGTTTCAGTATCGATAAAAAATTTTCAAAAAAAATTATGTTTTTTTCAAAAATTAAAAGATTTCCATAACTTTTTCAAAATCTACACTCTTTTCTATGCAGAATTCACCACTGCGACTCCTTTGAAGGTAGGTGAGATAGCCACCGCTGTTAAGAGCAACACCTAAATCTCTCGCAATAGATCTGATGTATGTGCCTTTGCTACATTCAATTTTAAGAGTAACAGCCGGAAGTTCGCTTTTTTCATCAGTCGTCGGAAGAGACTTAATGTCTTTGAACTCCTTGATATTCACTGCATTATGATTGTGAGAATTTGTTTCAAAACCAATAATGTCAATTTTGTCAATTGTAATGGATGAGGCCTTTAACTCCCTCTCCTGACCATCTCTGGCCATTTCGTATGCTCTGACGCCATCGACAAGTTTGGCTGAAAAAATGGGAGGAACCTGCTCAATTGTTCCGATAAATTGAGCAAGTGCCTCCTCTATTGAATTGATTGTGATGTGTTTAGTCTCAAAAAATTGGTCAATCTCCTTTTCTGCATCAAATGAAGGAGTGGTCGCCCCCAATCTTACAGTTGCAATGTACTCTTTTTTGTGGCTTTGCAACTCCTCTGCTACTTTAGTTGCTTTGCCGATGCATATCAGCAAAATACCTGTGGCAAGTGGATCCAAGGTGCCTGCGTGACCAACCTTAATGTTTTTCTTGTGAAAATGTTTCTGGAGTCTGAATTTAATCTTTCTGACAGCGTCTGCACTTGTCCAGCAATATGGCTTGTTTAGTGGAATCACTATGCCATTGGGATAATCATCAAGATTATCACTCAATTGACCGACAAAATCACTGTCAAGAATAAAAAATTTCTCCATTACACTATTTAACGGCTATTTTTTCAACTCTTCTTTGATGTCTTCCACCCTCAAATTCAGCGGCAAGATAAGCATCTACAATCTCTTTTGCTTTCTCAGTCGAGATAAAACGAGCCGGTAGAACCAAAATATTGGCATCATTGTGTTGCTTTGCCAAAGAAGCGAGTTCTACATCCCAACAAAGGGCTGCTCTGACACCTTGATGTTTATTTAGAGTCATCTGTATGCCATTTCCTGAGCCACACATTGCAACTCCAAAATCAACATCATTTGCTTCAAGAGCATTTGCCAAAGGGTGAGCTGTGTCCGGATAATCCATGCTTTCAGCAGAGTTTGTGCCGAAATCCTTTACAGAATATCCCAACTCCTGAAGGTAATTTTTAAGAATCTCTTTTAGTTCAAAGCCCGCGTGGTCGCAAGCCATTCCAATAGTTTTCATTTTATTGAAGTTTTTCTATAGCGTTATTTACTCTTGTCACAAATTCTTCTTTACCGATAATTGCCACAATATCGGCAACTGAAGGTCCGTTAGATGCTCCAACCAAACATAGACGAAGTGAATTCATAATCTTGCCCATAGGTAGGGAATTGCCAAGAATATAATCGTGTAACACTTTGTCAATAGATTGATTATCAAATGTTTCCACATCTTTTACCAAATCTCTTATAATAGGGACGTGTACTTTGATTTCATCTTTCCAGAATTTGGCAACAACAGCACTATCGTACTCTTGCGGAGCAACGAAAAAGTAACTGCTCAAGCCCCAGAACTCGGTAATAAAGTGGGCTCTTTCGCGAATAACCTCGCATACATCAGCCACATAACTATCGCTAAATCCTGATAGTTTCTCACCCTCCAAATCGCGGAATTGTTTTGCCAAATCCTCTTTGGATTGAGCACGAAGGTACTCCTTATTAAACCATTTAGCTTTATCAGGATTGAATTTAGCACCGGATTTTACAACTCTTTCCAAAGAGAAACTCTCTATCAATTGCTCCATTGAGAATATCTCTTGCTCTGTTCCCGGATTCCAACCCAAAAGTGCAAGTAAGTTTACGAATGCACCGCTGTAATAACCATCTTCGCGATAACCTCTGCTCTCTTCTCCTTGCTCATTAACCCATTTCAATGGGAATACAGGAAATCCTAATCTGTCACCATCTCTCTTACTTAATTTGCCTTTTCCGTCCGGCTTAAGTAGTAATGAGAGGTGAGCAAATTGTGGTTGAACATCACTCCAACCAAATGCCTCATATAACAAATAGTGTAAAGGAAGTGATGGAAGCCACTCTTCACCGCGGATCACTTCGGTTATTTCCATTAGATGGTCATCAACGATATTGGCAAGGTGATAAGTTGGAAGTTCGTCGGCTTTCTTCCATAACACTTTGTCATCCAATGTGTTACTATTAACTTCAATGTCACCTCTAATAAGGTCGTGCATCTTTATAACTCTATTTTCAGGTACTTTGAAGCGAATTGTCCAGTTGCTCTGATTTGCGATTCTCGCTTCGCACTCCTCCTTTGAAAGAGTCAGTGAATTCTTAAGAGATTCGCGAGTTTTATAGTTGTATGTGAATGTCTCTTTGTTTGCCTCTGCTTCTTGTCTCAATGCACTAAGCTCTTCGGCACTATCAAATGCATAGTAGGCATATCCATTAGCCACAAGTTGTTCTGCATATTTGCGATAGATACCTTTTCTCTGTGATTGACGATATGGAGCGTGTGGATCTCTTTCTGAAGGGGTTTCAACTACTTTTCCATTCTCATCAACGCCCTCATCGGGAATAATTCCACACCATAGCAGGGATTCAATAATATACTCTTCAGCACCAGGTACAAACCTTTGTGAATCTGTATCCTCAATTCTGATAATGAAATCTCCACCTGCCTGTTTGGCATAGAGATAGTTATACAATGCAGTTCTGACACCACCCATGTGCAGTGGGCCGGTTGGACTTGGGGCGAAGCGTACTCTTCTTTTATTCATTTTCGTTTAATTTTGACAATAAATTATCTCTTCTAATGTAAGCCGGCTCATCATCATATTTGTGTTCGGACTCATCAGGTTCCAAAAGTAGTGATGGCTTGCCATTTTTGGTAACTGGACGATACTCTGTCATACCATTAGTCAGAGGGGGATAGGTTATCGGTGCCCCAATTCTATAGATATTTTCATCATCATCCAAGATAACTTTATCCTTATCGTCCATAATAAATTCTGATGGCAGACAGGTGTTATCAAATCCGGTGGCAATAATAGTAACTTTAATTTTATCTTCCATACTCGGATCGTTAATTTCTGCAACTTTGAAGTTTTCTGCATTACCTGTCAGGTCTTGAATATATGATACGATTTGTTGATGCTCTTCTGTTGTAAGACCTATACCATCGATATTACTTGCACGTATATTTGCAATAATATTTTTACCGGTTTGGAAATCGATATCTCCAAGCAAAGGCATATCAAATGCTCTTTTAACTGCATCTCCTGCTCTTCCGGCACCACTGCTCATATCTGCACTACCCATACCGATTATAGCGATACCGCTACCTTTCATTCTGTTATAAACATCTGCAAAATCGACATTGCGGTGTGCTGAAGAGTTGATGATATCAGCAATACCCTTGACAGCGGTACAAAGCACCTCATCTGCTTGAGGTAGAGCATCAAAGTAGTTTTTAGTGCCAAATACGTCATAGATTTTATTGTTATCCACAACTATCAGACTATCCACGTGCTTCTGCATCTCGTTGATACCTGCAGTTGCTCTACGACGGTTTCCTATACCCTCGTGATTAAATGGTAGTGTGATTACACCAATTGTAAGAAGGCCTCTCGACTTTGCCTCTTTTGCTATAACAGGCGCAGCTCCCGTTCCTGTACCACCACCCATTCCGCAAGTGATAAATACCATTCTGGTTTCTCCATCAAGGAATGATTTAATCTCATCAATGCTCTCCACAGCGGCTTTTCTGCCCACCTCAGGGTCGCAACCTGCACCGAGACCCTGAGTCATTTTTTCGCCAAGGTAAATCTTATTTGGAACAACACTATTGTTCAGTGCCTGCTTATCTGTGTTACAAACTACGAAATTAACATCTTTAATTCCGCTCTTATACATGTGGTCAACTGCATTTGAGCCACCACCTCCAACACCAATAACGGTAATAATTGATTTGTTTTTCTCCCAATTAACAGGAATAAGTTCTTTATCTATCATCTTTATGCATCATTATCTTTAGTGACGCCAAAAAATTCAAGTATTTTAGTGCTTATACTCTTTGGCTCGGAATCCTTTTCTTTTTTATTTTTCTTATTTTTTACCTCTGTTTTATTTCCAGGGTTATTTCCAACATTCTGATCATCTTTTTTATCCTGTTCAAATTCGATTTGTTGTTCAGTAAAACCACCTACAGTTCTTCGATCTTTTGAAATCCAAATATTGTCAGGCAGTGGAGAATCAACGATTCTGTTAATACGATCCTTTTCACAAAGTGCCAAACCTGAAATTGTCGCTGCATCAGGAGAGTAAATATCTTTATTACTATCGCTTAAAACTATCTTACTTGATGGAATTGCAATGCGTACACTCTTTTTGAATATCGATTCAGTAAGTTCAGAAATTCTCTTAAGGTGAGAACTTCCACCTGTAATTACAATTCCGGCATTTATGCTGTTGTATAGTTTGTTCTCCTTGATTTCATACAGAGCCGCTTCTATGATTTCGGTGGTTCTTGCTTCGATATAGTGCGATAAGTCCTTGAAACTCACCATTTTATCTTCTCTTCCACCAATGGTGTCCTTAACAACTATAGTCTTGTTCTCAAGGATTGATGCCTCAACACAGGTACCATATTTAACCTTCATTATCTCAGATTTCATAGAAGATGTACTTGTAGCAATACGTATATCTTCTGTGATTGATGCTCCTGCATAAGGGATTACAGCTATATGTTTAATTTGATCCTCTTTGATTACAATAACATTGGTTGTTCCGGCTCCAATCTCGATGACGGCAACTCCAAGTTCTCTCTCATCTTTGGTAAGAATTGAACGTGAGGTTGCAATAGGTGTCAGAACATAGTCGGTTACGTTGATATTCAGACTTTCAAATAGTTTCTTAATATTGTTGAATTGGACTGCACGACCAATCATTATATTATAGTTGCAGGTCATATTTTTACCGATTGAGCCCTCAAGGTCGTTGTAATCCTTTCCAATATGATCATCAATATCAAATGAAACAGGAATTGCGTACAACACCTTCTCATCGCCATTGACCTTATAACTCATCGCTTCCTTATTCAACTTGTTGATCTCTGCTGCAGATATAAAAGAGTTTGCCTCTCTGCGAGTAATTTCGAAAGAGTACTTTTCGCATCTTTTTAATCTTCCTGAGATATTTACAACCGCTTCATTAATTGTAATACCCTTCTCTTCCTGAATTTTGTTAATCAACATCCTCAAGACAATCATAGTCTTTTGAATGTTGTAGATAGTGCCTTTTTTGATACCATCGGAATTAGCTCTTTCGTAAGCTATCACCCTGATGCCATCATTCTCCTCTTCACACACAAGTACCGATATGGTGTGTGTCCCTAAATCAATTGCTGTAATACGCCTATTCATCTTATTTGCAAACTATTTGGTCTTTAAACTGTAAATCTACAGAAGAATATCTATCCCATCCGACATTTGGAATAACTGTTGTGTAGAATGCCTCCAACTTTTGGAATTTGCCATCTATTTCGTTACTGTTAAATGTCCCGAAATTAATACTCTGCTCTCCTATTGAAGGGACAATCTTCATTGTATTGTTTCTCACTACAAAGGTGTCAATCACATCATCCCAAATGCTATTTTGTTCTAAATACTTAGCTAAATTAACAACTTTGGAAATCCACTTTTTCTCATCTTCATCATTACTTAGACCTCTTTGTAACTCCCTGAAATTCACCGGAATAGACCCTTTTATGATTGGCAAGTCAGGGGTAAGTCCTTTCTTTAGTGTAAGAGTGTAACCCTCTTCGTCGATGTAATAGTCTCTCTCTTGTATAATTCTCACGATGGCTCTTCTTTGGATAACATCAATGCAGAGAGTGCCATCATTGGTTATATAGACTTCGCTCTTTTTAATAGCATTACTGTTGTTTAATAACTTTTCAATGCCATAGTAGTCGATTTTATCAATCTGAGCCCCGATATGGTTGTCAAAATTATCTCTTATAAGCCCTCGAATTTCATTTTCGTCGGTGTAGTTGTTAATAAGACTATCCTTAATAGTAATCCTGATCTCTTTGCAAATCTTCTCCTGACGCTCTTGTGCTTGAAGAGAGTTTGCAAAGTAGAAATACCCACCTAAAAGTGCAAAGGCGGCTATCATACCTATTACTATTAAAATTTTCTTAAACATCTGCTTTCAAATAATTTTCAATCAATGGTATAAATCTATCAATGTTTCCTGCTCCAAGTGTTACGAGTACATCTATCTCGTGTTTTTTTAACTCTTCCATCAACTCCTCTTTTTTAATAAGTACCTTCTTTTCAAGTTCAACTTTGTCAAAGATGATTGAAGATGTCACGCCCGGGATTGGGAGTTCTCTTGCAGGATATATGTCAAGTAAAATCAAATCGTCCAATGCACCCAGTGCCTTTGCAAATTCAGGAGCAAAATCTTTAGTGCGTGAATAGAGGTGAGGTTGGAAAATGCCACATACTTTTCTGCCAGGGAAAATGTTGCGTATCGAACTGATTGATGCACTTATCTCATTAGGATGGTGTGCATAATCATCAATATAGGCCACTTTGTCACCTTTAATTCTAATATCAAATCTTCTCTCAACACCTTCGTATGTGCGGAGTGCATCTTTTATTTTTTCAGGAGAAATGCCCTCTAAATATGCCACAGAGAAGGCCGCAATAGCGTTTTCCACATTTATCCAGCCGGGTATTCCTACAGAGCAATGCTCTATTTTCCCACCCGGATAGTTAATCGTGAAATCGAAATATCCATTATTCACCAACTCAATTTCAGATGCATAAAAATCGCAACACTTATCGTATGAATATCGGTAAACTTTTGCCTTAACAGGACTTAAATCAATATCCACATTTATATTTATAATCACAGCACCATCACTCTTTACTTGTGATGCAAATTGTGTAAAGGTGCTATTCAAAGTGTTATAGTCGTTATAAATATCAAGATGGTCGGCATCTGCAGAGGTAATTGCCGCATATTTTGGATAGAGCTGTAGGAAAGATCTATCAAATTCATCTGCCTCGGCAACTAAATTTTTTCCTTTGCTAAGCAGTAAGTTTGAGTGATAATTTTTAGAAATGCCACCCAAAAATGCAGTACATCCCTCTCCGCTATGTTGGAAAATGTGCGCAAGGAGTGTCGATGTGGTGGTTTTTCCGTGAGTGCCGGCTATGGCAAAGCAATCTTTATCGGCAGCAATTTCTCCTAAAGCTCTGCTTCTTTTGCAGAGTCTATACCCCATTTTTTCTACATATTGCAACTCTTTCAGTGTTGGAGGAATAGCAGGAGTGTAAATCACAAAGGTAGATTCAATATCTTTTGGGATACGCTCTATATCATCTTCGTAATGAATATCTATCCCCTCCGACTCCAAATTTGCAGTCAGTTTGCTCGGTGTAAGGTCATAACCACTCACACGATACCCTGCGTGATTGTAGTATCGAGCAATGGCACTCATTCCTATTCCGCCAATTCCTAAAAAATAGATATTCTTTAATTCGCTCATTTTACTTCTTAATTAACTTAAGCACTTCATTAGCAATTACTTGAGCTGCATCTTTCTTACCTAAAAGCTCGATATTGCTTTCAAGTTCGGCAATTTTTGAAGGATTGTTTACCAACTCCATAATTGCAGTAGGCAACTTCTCAACTGCCTCATCATCCTTTACAATCATTGCAGCATTTTTGTTTACCAAAGCCATAGCATTGTGAGTCTGGTGATCTTCGGTAACATTTGGAGAAGGTACGAAGATTGTCGCTTTGCAAGTGACACAAAGTTCCGAAATTGTACCTGCACCGGCACGAGAGACAATTACATCGGCCGCTGCATAGGCCAAATCCATTCTCTTGATAAAGTCGTGATACTGAACATTCTTCACATCTCTTCCCTTCATAAATTCATCAATATCACTCTTATAATATTTTCCTGTCTGCCAGATAATTTGGCAATTCTCGTCAATATTTCCGCTTTCAATCCAACTCTTCATCGTCTTATTGAGAGTGCCACAGCCAAGAGAGCCACCAACAATGAAAATAGTTCTCTTTTCAGGGTCAAGATTGTAGAATTTAATACCCTCGGCTCTTTCTTCTGCAGTGACTTTGTTAATCTCCTTGCGTATTGGATTTCCGGTCAATATAATTCTGTCAGATGGGAAGAATCTTTCCATATTATCATAGGCCACGCACACTTTTGAGGCCTTTTTTCCCAATAACTTGTTTGTAAGACCGGCGTAGGAGTTTTGCTCTTGAATCAAGTATGGAATACCCTTTCTTCCGGCACTCCAGAGAAGAGGTGCACTCGCATATCCACCAACACCTACTGCAACATCCGGTTGGAACTCTTTAATAATTTTAGAAGCCCCTCTGACACTCTTCCATAACTTTATTGGAAGGGCAAGATTTGATAACGATAGCGATCTTTTCAAACCTGCTACGGGCAATCCTTTGATTGGATATCCTGCGGCAGGGACTCTCTCCATTTCCATTCTTCCTATAGCACCTACGAATAGTATATCTATCTCTGAATCAATCTCTTTCAGAGCATTTGCAATTGAGAGGGCAGGGAAGATATGACCACCTGTACCACCTCCACTGATAATAACTTTATATCTCTTCATTACGCAATTTTTTCTTCTTTTCAGGTTCAACTTGTTTTCTTTCGTTAATAGTGCGGCTGATAGACAAGATTATACCAACAGCACCCGACAGGAAGAAGTATGCAGTACCACCATGGCTAATCAAAGGTAATGTTTGTCCTGTAATCGGAATAATCCTGACATTCACAAGGATATGAATCAGGGCCTGTATTGTTATCAACATACCCAGTCCGATACTTACCAGAGATCCATATTTGGTATTACACTCCATCCCAATATTTATAGTACGAGCCAGAAAGGCAAGATATAGCAGCATTAAGAAGGTGGCAAAAAAGAGTCCATACTCCTCAATGATAAAGGCAAAAATGAAGTCAGAAAAGGCGAGAGAGAGGTGGTAGCGTTGTGTACTGTTACCAGGTCCTTTGCCAAGTAGTCCACCCTCCCGAATGGCTATTTTGGCATTTTCACTTTGTCTTATTTCATCAGCCTCCTCCTGACTTTTGGCACTAATATCGATATCATCGCTGGTTACTGTGTGTTGAGTAAATCTATCTACAATCACACCAAAACGATTGAAGACTTTGTAGAAGATAGATGGGTCCTTTTGGCTCTTATGCTCAGCGACAACTTCAATGCCATCACTTGTAATGTAAGTTGATGGCGCTGTCTGTTTGTAGATAAAAAAGAGTATAAAAAATGCAGCCAGACCCAGCCCGATCGTGGCTAAGATATACCTCCAGTTAATACCTGCGATTATTAAAGTCAATAGACTTAAAACTGCAATAATTACTGCTGACGAGAAACTGCTGACAATCACCAAAAGACACAAAACAGCAACCGGAAGTATCAAATATAGAAGGTATCTCCAGAAATTGTCTATTTTGAAAAGTTCTATGGCTCGAGCCAAGTATAGCACGATGGCAATTTTGGCAGGTTCAAGCACTTGAATCGTCCTTCCGGCAATTCTTACACCTCTGTTTGCTCCATTGATTGTCTCACCAAAGGCGAGGCCTATTATTACCAAAACTACAGCACATATATATGCAGCAATACTCAAACTTCGATACCATTTCATAGGTATAAAGTATAGTATAAAGAGGAAGAAAAATCCCAGTGCGACTGATCCAAGTTGTTCAATCAAAAAGTCAACTTTGGTAACTTCTGCCCCTCTTGCAAGAAAGCTGCTGGATGAAAACACAGCGACAACTGAGATCATCGCAAAAATAGCTACGATGATCCAGATGCCGACATCTCCTCGATTCTTCCAAAATGATTTAATACTCATTTTCTCTCCCTTGCGAAAAAAATATAACTATAATAATCTTACTGCCTTTTTGAATTGTTCTCCTCTATCTTCGTAATTTTTGAAGAGATCAAAACTTGCGCAGCAAGGTGATAACAATACAACATCTCCACTTTCAGCCAGTTTGTATGCCTTTTCAACCGCCTCTTTTGCACTTGAAGCATCGACAACAGTCTCTATCTTATCATCAAAATCGCGATGCAACTTGGCGTTATCGACACCCATACAAATCAATGCCTTGACTTTAGCCCTTACCAGGTCAAAAAGAGGGGAGTAATCATTACCTTTGTCTGTACCTCCCGCAATCCAAATAACCGGTTTTGTCATACTTTCCAAAGCATACCAAGTGGAGTTTACATTAGTCGCTTTAGAGTCGTTAATAAACTCTATGTTGCTGATACTCAACACTTTCTCCAATCTGTGCTCTACACCTTTGAATGAAGAAAGACTCTCTCTGATAACACTGTTTTGAATATTCATCACCTTACCGGTAATTGCGGCCGCCATACTGTTATAGATGTTATGTTTGCCCTGTAAAGACAACTCCTCCAAAAACATGGAGTATTCGGAGTTGTTGTACTTTACGTGCAATTTGTCGTCGGCAACATAGGCACCATTCTCAACAACTTTATTTTGAGAGAATGGTAACTTTTGTGCCTGTACGACGATTTTATTTAGATGTGATAAAGTGATGTCATCGTCTGAACAGAAGATAAAGCAATCCTCTGATTTCATATTTTGTGTGATTCTGAATTTTGCCTTTATGTACTCTTCAAAATCGTGATTATATCTATCCAAGTGGTCAGGAGTAATGTTTAGAAGCACAGCAATATCTGCTTTGAAGTCATACATTCCATCAAGTTGGAAACTGCTCAATTCAAGTACGTAGATATCAAATTTCTCTGTGGCAACTTGATAAGCATAACTTTTACCGATATTACCTCCAAGGCCAACATTCAGACCGGCATTTTTCAAAAGATAGTAGATTATGGATGTAGTTGTGGTCTTGCCATTGCTACCTGTGATACAGATCTTCTTTGCACTGTCATACCTTCCAGCAAATTCAATCTCTGAGATTACAGGAATGTTGCACTTGTAGGCATCAGCAACTATTGGTGCAGTCTCAGGAATTCCCGGACTTTTGATAATCTCACTTGCGTTGAGAATAAGTTCACGACTATGGCCACCCTCTTCGAATGGAATCTCATATTTGCATAGCATCTCTTTGCTCTCTTCGTTAATAGAACCGAAGTCGGAAAGAAATACCTCGCAACCCTTAACCTTTGCAAGAACAGCAGCACCAACACCGCTTTCACCTCCACCAAGAACGACAACTCTTTTCATAATTATCTAATCTTTAATGTTACAATTGACAAAACAGCAAGAATCATTGATACAATCATAAATCTCACTACAATTTTAGGTTCAGTAAGGATTGTGTGAGGAGTCTGTATGATTGCATCCGGATTCTCTTTTTGATAGTGGTGATGAAGAGGGGTCATTCTGAATACCCTCTTACCAACACCATATTTTTTCTTTGTATATTTGAAGTAGAATCTCTGGATAATAACAGAGAGACTCTCAACGAAAAATATTCCGCATAAAATAGGAATAAGAAGCTCTTTTCTAATTATTACAGCAGCGACACCGATGATTCCGCCAAGAGCCAAACTTCCGGTATCTCCCATAAATACTTGTGCCGGATATGAGTTGTACCATAAGAATCCAAGTAGTGCTCCTAAAAATGCTGCCATAAATACAACTACCTCTGCACTATGAGGAATAAACATTATATTCAGGTAGTCAGAATATCCGTAATGGCCTGATACATAGGCAAGTATGCCGATTGCTGTGCCAATTATTGCAGATACTCCGGCCGCTAAACCATCCATTCCATCTGTCAGGTTGGCACCATTGGAACAAGCTGTAATAATGAAGATTACCACTAAAACATATATGAACCAAGTGAAGAAATCTCCTATTTGTCCTTTGAAAGGGGAGAGCCATTTATAGTCAAACTCGTTAGATTTTACAAAAGGAATAGTGGTTTTAGTGTTGCTTGTACTTCTCTCAATATTTGCATTTTCGCTTATAACACTTTGATTATCAATGGATTGTTTCTCGCTTGGGTAAATTTTGGCATCGTCACAAAGACAAATAGAGAGCCCAACTATCAAGCCCAATACAACTTGAGCCATTATCTTATATTTGCCACTCAATCCCTCTTTATTCTTTTTGAATACCTTAATATAGTCATCAACAAATCCCAACGCACCAAGCCATAGTGTGGAAATTATCAATAACTGAACGTAGATATTGGTCAAATTGCCAAATAGTAGTGCGGGAACCAAAATTGCAATAATTATAATAATTCCACCCATTGTCGGAGTACCCCTCTTCTGAAGTTGTCCCTCCAGACCAAGATCACGAATCTCCTCTCCAATCTGTTTTTTCTGGAGAAACGTAATAATCTTTTTACCTACAAGCAGCGATGTGATAATTGCAATCACACTTGCCACAATCGCTCTGAATGAGATATATTTCATCAATCCCATTCCTGCAAAATCTATATTGCTGTTGTTAAAGTATTCAAATAGGTGGTATAACATATTTCAGGTTTAGTTTAGTTCGTTTAATGCACTTCTTAATTCCTCTTTATCATCAAAGTGTACTTTTTCATTCCCAACAACTTGATAATCTTCGTGACCTTTTCCTGCCGCCAGGATTATTGCTCCCGGAGATGCAATGGCAACAGCTACCCTGATTGCCTCTTTTCGGTCGCTTATAAAGAGAGATTTTGCTCTCTCTTTATAATCCATACCCTCTCTGACATCGTTGATGATATCTTCTGGAGATTCAAAACGAGGATTGTCTGATGTAACTATCACTTTATCAGCATATTGTGCTGCAATTTTACCCATTTCCGGTCTCTTGCTTTTATCTCTGTTTCCGCCACATCCAAATAGACAAATCAACTCTTGTCTGTCGCAAATCTCTCTCAAAGTTTTCAACACATTCTCCAAAGCATCGGGTGTGTGTGCATAATCCACAACAGCAGTGATATCTTTTTTGCCTTTGATATATTCCAACCTGCCTGAGACAGATTTAAGATTGCTGATAGCCGTTAGGACCTCCTCTTCTTTAGCCCCTAAAAGAATGGCTGTGGCATATACTGCCAATAGATTATATCCATTGTGTCTGCCAATAAATCTGCTCCACAACTCCTTTCCGTTGATTTTAACTAACATTCCATCAAATGTGCTTTCGATGATTTTGCAATTAAAATCTGCCAATGTCCTGCAAGAGTATGTATATATTTGAGCTTTGCAATTTTGTGTCATTACAAGCCCGTTCTTATCATCAATATTTGTCAGTGCAAATGCATCTTTACCGAGCGAGTCAAAGAAAATTTTCTTGCTCTTGATGTAGTCTGCATAGGTTTTGTGATAATCTAAGTGGTCGTGAGTAAGGTTCGAGAAGATTCCGCCTTTGAAGGTCAAACCATAAATTCTATCCTGCTTGCAAGAGTGCGAACTTACCTCCATAAAGCAATATTCACATCCTTTTTTTACCATTTCAGCCAGCAATTGATTTATTTCAATTACATCAGGAGTTGTGTGAGATGATTCGTAAACCTCCTTATCAACATAGTTTTTAATGGTTGAAAGCAGCCCGCAACAATATCCTAAATTTGTAAATAGTTGGTAAAGAAGTGTGGCAGTTGTTGTTTTACCATTTGTACCTGTAATACCTATCAGATTAATCTTGCTTGAAGGATTGCCATAGTAATTTGATGCAATCACAGCAAGTGCTTTTCTTGAATCTTCTACCTTTATAACTGTCTGGCAATCAGGCGCTTCCCCGTTTTGATAAAGAATACAGGTGGCACCATTATCAATGGCATTTTGAATGTATTTATGGCCATCTTGCTCCTCGCCATCAATAGCCACAAATAGAGAATTAGGGGTACACTTTCTTGAATCAAAGCAAATAGCTTCAATCTCAAGTGTTGAATCACCTCTAAATTCAAGGTATTTAATACCATTAATAATCTTATCTATTTTCATTAGCAAGATACTCCTTTTTAACTTTGTCTAAACTATTTTTTTTCTCTAAACCTTCATTCCAAGTTGGAGATGAAGCATAGATGTTTTCTGCAATATCCCTAAATACAGGGCCTGCCCAAGTTGCTCCGTAGTAGTTCTTTTTTGTCTTTTTTGAATAGATGACTACTATAGTGCTGTACTTTGGCGACTCCGATGGGTAAAAACCTACGAAAGATGCCTGATGTTGTCTGTAACCATTGGCATCGATGTAGCTATTGGTCTTAGGATCAACTATTTGCGCTGTTCCTGTCTTGCCGGAAACATTTACAGGACAATCCTTGAAAATGTAACGACCTGTACCATTCTCGACAACTCCGCGAAGTGCTTTGTGAGCAGATTTAATGCTCTCTTTCGAGCAAATTACTCCAATAACCTCGGGTTTGAACTCCTTGACAACCTGACTTCTGTCCAGATGCTTCTCAATAATGTATGGTTTCATCATTTTTCCATTATTGGCAACAGCATTATAGAAAGATAGGGTGTGTAGAGGCGTTAATTCTACGGTATAACCCATAGCAATTTGAGGTAGGTCAACAGGACTCCAACTCTTGTTTAACGGAGACTTGATGTGTGCCGGAACCATACCGACCATATCAAAATCGAAGTTGTATCCAATTTTCAAGTCTGTAAGTTTTCCAATAAAGCTCTCCGGATCATCTTCATAATATTTAGTTGCGAGGATCCGGAAAACATTATTGGATGAGATTTCAAAACCACGTTGGACTGAGATTGTTTTGTAATCTCTGAGGTAATCATCTTTCATTTGACGACCCTTATAATTCCAAAGTGGTTGAGATTTCATCTCTGTATTTAGTGTGATGTGTTTATCTTCTAAAAGTGTAATCAATGTTGCCAATTTGAAAACCGATCCCGGCTCGCCTCGGCGAGAAATTGCATAATTGTCTCTCTCAGAGAAATCTCCATTGTGTTTTTGAAGATTTACCATTGCTCTGATGGCACCTGTGGCAACCTCCATTACAACTACAGTTCCGCCCTCAATCTCTTCTGACTCAGCCAATCTTGTTCTGAGTGCTCTGTCTGCAATATCTTGAATATCAACATCTATAGTGGTTACGACATCAAGTCCATTGGTTGCAGGAATTTCCGGCTGGTCTGTGTCTATAATCCACTCATTCTTCTCTGTTCTTCTCATTGGACGCTGTCCTGCACTACCTTTAAGTACATTGTCGCAACTCAATTCAATACCTACTTTTGTGCTATTGTCATTGTTGAGGACATAACCAAGAGTTCTGCGTCCGAGTGATTCATAAGGGTATAGTCTTCTATCTTTCTGCTCGACAATGATTCCACCTGTGTTCTGTCCTTTATTAAAGATTGGGAAACTCTTGATTTCCAACATCTCATCGTGTGATACAAGTCTGTTTCCTACTCTATAGTAGCGACCATTATTCTCCCTCTGGTGTATAATCTCCTCTTTATAATCATTACCACTCTTGTCTTTGAACATTTTAGAGAGCGATTGAGAGAGTTCATCTATATTATTATAAAATAGAGTATCATTAGCGATTATACAATCCATATAGATCTTGTACATCGGAGTTGATACAGCCAAATATCTGCCATCGGTTGCTAAAATGCCCCCACGAATGCCATCTACTGTCTGATATACGGTTTTGGAACCGAAATGGGTGCTGTCGGGTGCCGGAGCTATAAATTGAAGATGAATAATTCTTGCAAAGGCAACAAAAAAGAAGAACGCAATCACTCCAAAGAGAATTGCAGTCGCTACAATATTTATTTGCCCTTTTTTCATAACTTATTCAATTTCAATTATTTGTGCGGGTTTGGTGGGTGCTTTAAGTGTAGAATGACTACTCTTGAGCATCTCCTCTATTTTTGTTCTCTTATCTATGCTTATAAGTTCAATATTCTTATGTGTATATTGAACTTTCAAATTCTCAACCTCTTCTAAAAGGCGTTCACTCTTAACCATCTCCTCCTCAACCTTCATATTCCAAATAATTAATACCACGATGGTGATAAAGATGGTTATAATAAATCCCATCTGTTTTGACATCATCTTAATCAGTTGTTCACCTCTGAAAAAACTACCAAAATCCATAATTACCTCCTTTCTGCCACTCTTAGTTTTGCACTTCTTGCTCGAGTGTTTATACTGATCTCCTCTTCGCTTGGAAGTATTGGCTTTTTGTTAATTATGATAAAAGGTGACTCGCCTCTGCCGAAGAAGTCCCTCTCAATCTCTCCACCCTTGTTGCCACTCTTGAGGTAATTTTTCACCATTCTATCCTCTAATGAGTGATAGGTGATGATAGAGATTCTTCCCTTTGGTTTAAGAGATTTAATCGAGCCGTTCATAAATCCCTCAAGTGCCAACAACTCTCCATTTACCTCAATTCTTAATGCCTGATAGACCTTGGCAAGGTATTTATGTTCAGAAAACTTTGGTAGAACAGGCTCAAGCGCCCTACCAAAGTCATCTGTTGTAACAATAGGCGAGGTCTCTCTGTTATTGCAGATAAGTTTTGCTACCTGTCTGCTATTCTCAACCTCTCCGTACATTCTGAAGATTAACTCCAAATCTTCGTAACTATAACTATTTATAACTTCCTGGGCAGTTTTACCACCTTTATTATTCATTCTCATATCAAGCGGGGCGCTGAAGCGGAATGAAAACCCCCTCTCCATAGTATCAAATTGATGAGATGAGACACCTAAATCTGCCAAAATGCCATCAACCTTCTCAAAGCCATTGGCTCTTATAAAATTGTGAATGAATCTGAAGTTATTGTGTATTAAAATCAATCTGTTATCCTTAGGGGCAGCTTCAATAGCATCCATATCTCTGTCAAATGCTATCAATTTCCCCTTTTTACCAAGTCTGCTGAGAATCTCTCTACTGTGTCCGCCGCCACCAAATGTGGCATCTACATAAATGCCATCCTCCTTAATTGAAAGGGCATCTACACTCTCATTTAATAGAACAGGTGTGTGGTATTCAGACATAATGTCACCTCCTATCCTAATATATTTTCCGCTAATTCTGCAACCTCTTGAGCATCCATCTTTTGAGATTCAAAACGCTCTTTGGCCCATATTTCGATTTTATGATCAAGCCCGAAGAATACGACTTCTTTTTCAGCGAAGATGCTCTCTAATAGTCTCTTAGGAATGGTGAAACGTCCTAATTTAGCATCCGGCTCAACGATAGCTCGATCCCTCATATACTCCCTCCAAAATAGGGCGTGGCTCTTATTAAAGAAATTCAAACGAGACTTAATTCTTTCTGATTCCTCCTCCCACTCTTTGTATGTGTACATATTCAGGCAGTCTGCATACAGGTCTTTCTTGATGATAAAGCAGAGCTTCTCATCACCCATATTGGATTTCCAGGCCGATGGAAAAATCAATCTTCCACGGTCGTCAATCTTGCCTGAATATTCATTAATAAACTTACTCATAATTCAAAAGTGGAGTAATAACCAGATTACTCTTTGCAAAAGTAGTAATACTTTTCCACTTTTTTACAAATTTTTCCACTTTTTTACACAATTTTTTTTTAAGCTCTTCCAAAAATGTGTAAATTGCGTTCGAATTCAGAATTATATAAATTAGATAAATATGCATAAGTCGTTATTTTACAGTTTATTAGTCTTTGGTTTGCTGTCATTTCCAGCATGTTCGGGTGTAGATAAGACAAATGAGGATAATCTTAGTCAAGAAGTTGAAGTTGCTGTCAATGAATATGGTATTCCAATAGACCAATACGATGTAGAGGAGGCGACTGTGGATAAAGGGGAGTTTTTCTCAACCATAATGGATAGGTATGGATTAACTCCAAAACAGGTATATGACATCACATCATCATCAGATACTATATTTAATGTCAAGGATTTAAGGGCGGGTGGTAAATATCACGCCTACCTTACTCGTGAGGAGCAACCCCGTTTGGCCTATTGGGTTTATGAAATAGATAAGCAGAAATGCGTTGTCTATAACTTTACAGACACTCTTGAGGTAGATATTATTACCAAAGAGATTGTTACTAAAGTGGAGTATTCCGAAGTGGTCATCAATAACTCTTTATGGGTGGATACGCAGAATTCCGGAGCATCTCCGCTTCTCGCTCTTAAACTCTCTGATATTTATTCGTGGAGCATAGACTTTTTTGGACTCCAGAAAGGAGATTCTTTCAAGGCCTATTATGAAACACTCTATTGTGATGGGCAACTGCTTGATATTGGGGATGTTAAGTATGCTGTTTTCAATCACGTGGGAGAGGAATATGAATGTTTTTATTATGTTCAGCCCAACGATTCTTTAGGAAATAAATATTGGAATGAGAAGGGCGAAAGTATGAGAAAGGCCTTCTTGAAGGCACCGCTCAAGTATAATAGAATCAGCTCTGGATTTACCTACCACCGTCGCCATCCTATTACACGAAGAGTACAGCCCCATACAGGTGTAGATTATGCTGCACCGAAGGGAACACCTGTAGTATCAATTGGTGATGGTGTAGTTCTGGAAAGAAAGTACAAAGGTGCAGGAGGTAATACCGTTAAAATCAGGCACAATTCTGTCTATACAACTGCATATCTCCATCTCTCTAAATATGGTCCGGGGATTAAGGTCGGCTCACGAGTTAAACAGGGTCAAGTGATTGGTTATGTGGGAAGTACAGGCCGTTCGACAGGTCCTCACCTCGATTTCCGTGTTTGGAAAAATGGAACTCCAATCAATCCTTTGAAAATGGATTCACCACCTGCATTGCCAATACCTGAAGATCAAATGGGTCAATTTGAAGAGGCAAAATCTTCAACACTTCAGACGGTGGCGTACTATATTGCATCTGATGCTTTCTACAATCAAGTTCTCTCTCCGCTTGGAATTACAAAGGAGGAGTTTAAGAGTAGTAGATAGAGTTTTTGGGGCTTGTTGGTTGATTGTAGAGGGATAGATTCCCGCGACTGGCGTCGCAGGAATGACGGTTTATCATATTGTGCAGGAATGACGGGGTCGGAATACTATTCCTGGGCGTGAAGTACAGCTTTGCGAAGCTCGAAATTCTTGCCAAGATATTTGCGACGAACTTCAGGATTTGCAGCAAGTTGCTCTGCTGTACCGCTCTCCAGAATGGTTCCTTCGTAAAGAAGGTAAGCTCTGTCTGTGATGGCTAAAGTCTCGTGTACGTTGTGGTCTGTGATAATGATACCGATATTTTTATTTTTCAGACGAGCAATAATGTGCTGAATATCTTCTACCGCAATTGGGTCAACACCTGCAAATGGCTCATCCAAAAGAATAAATTTAGGGTCTATTGCCAAAGCACGAGCAATTTCACAACGGCGTCTTTCTCCACCGGAGAGCTGAATTCCATAACTTTTTCTAACCTTGTGAAGACCAAATTCGTCGATAAGAGACTCCAACTTCTCCATTCTCTCTTTTTTCGGAATCTTAACCATCTCCATAACGGCAAGAAGATTGTCCTCTACACTTAATTTTCTGAAAACAGATGCCTCCTGAGCTAAATATCCCAAGCCCTTCTGAGCTCGTTCATACATAGCCAACTTTGTAATCTCCTCATCATCAAGGAAAATTTTACCGGAATTTGGTTTGATAAGTCCGGTAATCATATAGAAACTTGTTGTCTTTCCGGCTCCGTTAGGTCCTAAAAGGCCTACAATTTCTCCCTGTTCAACTTCAATTGAGACACCTTTTACGACAGTTCTGATGCCATATTGTTTTACAAGATTAGTTGTGTATAATTTCATCTTATTCTATTTGACGTCTAAATCAATATCATTCTTCAATTCATTAAGCTCCCGGTTGTTTTGGAGCAGAACTTTCGCCCTCTCTATGGGCATATATGGTGTAATATTCTCCTTCTCCTCTTCCGGAATAATCTCAATCAACAGCTTAACTTGTTGATTTTTCAAATCCTCCCGCAAAAAGCTTTCCATTTTGATCAACCTGTTTTTCTCAATCCAATCTTTTTGAAGAATATTTTTCACTTTGAATATAATTGAGCAGCCATCTTCTCCAAGTATAGGAGATGAGGCGGACAGTGTCGATGCAAACCTTTGGACGGTTTCGCTCTCGGCAATCTTGTCCCAACTCTTCTGAACATCTTCTTGTGTAATTGCTGTAACAGATTGATTGTCAATGCTTTCAGGAGTGCTACCACTTGGCTCGGAAGAGGTATTGGGTTGTCCTAAAATATCTTTTATTGACAGCCCCTTATGCCTGATTTTTGGTGCAGGTTTTTCGCTCTTCTCTTCTCCAAAAGAGAATTCAAAAGGTTTGAATTCAATAGGTTTTTCGTCGCTTTCACTTGTAGCACCTTTTTCGGGAGTGATATTTTCAGGGGTATTCAGGATATCTTGTGCTTTTTGTGGAGATTGAGCTCTTTCTTTTGGTTGTGGTGCGATTTCCTGAGTCGCAACACCTGTAAATACTTTTGATGCAATGTTGGAGAGTTTCATCAATGCAAACTCTATCAATAGACGCACATTGCCACTCGATTTATAGGCGGCTTCGCAAGATGTGGTAATGTTTAATGCTTCGTAAAGGAATGGTAATGAGCAGGTTGTGGCCATTTGCTGATATTTTTGAGCAATGGTCGGAGCAAGCTCAGCCAACACCCTCGATGTTGCATTTTTACACACTATTAAATCTCTGAAGTGTGAACTCAATCCGGAGATAAAGTGCAGAGGATTGAATCCTTTGGTCAGAATTGTGTCAAAGGTCATCAATGCCGATGTGAAATCTCCACTTAAGAAGTTTTCGGTTAGTGAGAAATAGTAGTCATAATCGAGGACATTCAGGTTCTTGACAACATCTTCGTAAGATATATCGGTACCACAAAATGCAACTGTCTGGTCGAAAAGAGTCAGTGCATCTCTCATAGCACCGTCTGCTTTGCGAGCAATAATATGTAATGCCTCTTGACTTATGTTAATTCCCTCTTTTTCAGCAATTTGTGTAAGGTTTCGAACAATTCCCTCTATCGTAATTCTATTAAAATCAAAAGTTTGACACCTTGATAGAATTGTAGGTAGAATCTTATGCTTTTCGGTAGTGGCAAGAATGAAAATGGCGTGACGAGGTGGCTCCTCCAAGGTCTTAAGGAAGGCATTGAATGCTGAAGTAGAGAGCATGTGTACCTCGTCAATGATATAGACACAATATTTACCTATCTGAGGCGGGATTCTTACTTTGTCGGTAAGCGTTCTAATGTCCTCTACGGAGTTATTCGATGCAGCATCCAACTCATAAATGTTGTAGGAGCGGCCTTGATCGAAAGAGATGCAGGATTCACACTCGCCACATGGCTCAAGTCCCTCGGATGGGTTAAGACAGTTTATTGTTTTGGCAAAAATTCTGGCAGCACTTGTTTTGCCCACACCTCTTGGTCCGCAGAATAGATAGGCGTGAGCAAGTTGACCTCGTGTAATAGAATTTTTAAGGGTGGTTGAGATGTTCTCCTGCCCTATTAAAGACTCAAAATTTGTTGGTCTATATTTTCTTGCTGATACAATGAATTGTTCCATATCGTACAAAAGTATAAATAATTATTAAATTTGCGGAGTAATATTTTAATAATAATGAGAAAATTTTCGCTAATAGTGGTGGTACTCCTTGTGACCACAATATTTCCACACTCGAATTTAATGGCAAGAGTGAATGATATCTCCGATTTGGCAGGTAAAACACTAAAAGTGGTGCTTAATGGGGATAACTCACTTGCTGATCTTATGATAAAGAATACAGTTGAAACACACTGGAATGTAACTCCGTATGAGTTTATCAATCAGTCTGATTTTAAGGAGTTTAGCTCTGATACATCTCTCTTTTTTCTGATGAGAGTGCAAGAGTATTTCCCTAAGGAGGATACTCCATATGCAACCTTTTTGGTTTTGCTCTCTCCTGATGATAAATCTAACGGAAATATCGACGATATGCACCTTTATTTCAGGATGATTATTTCTGCTAATGAGAGTGGTTCAGAGGAATTACCTTTTGGAATAGGAAGCGAAGGTGAGCTCTATGCTACCAATTTTTACCCGCTCTATATCAAGGCTATTCATAGTGTTTTGATAGAAAAAATTGGAAAGAAGAGTAATATTTTTGATAAATTTCAAAATTTTATAAGTGAAGAAATTGATAACAGAGAGCAATTAAAAGGTAAAACACTTTATATCAATAAGGGAGAGTTGTCTTCAAAGTTTAACAATTCAATTCTTGAAGAGCAAGGCGGAGAACTTGTAAAAGTTGCCGATGGAGATGATATTGAAGATTTAATTGCAAATGGAGAGGATGTGGTTGTGAGCTATCTGCTGAATGTCTCTTCAAAGTGGGAGTCCTTCTCTTATAAGATTTTGATAAATGCAAAAAGTGGTTACTTGTATTATTATAAGAGAGATAAGCTGTTTTTTGGAAAGGCCACTGGCTTTTCAAATAGTGACGTAAAGAGTTATATATCAAATTGTTATGGAGATTAAAACGCTTCCTTGCGGGGTAAGATTTGCCTTTAGGAAGAGCAACTCTTCCGTGGCATATTGTGCAGTTAGTATTAAGGCCGGCACTAAAAATGAGCCGGTCGGGTATAATGGTTTGGCACATTTGACCGAGCATCTTCTCTTCAAAGGGACAAAAAACAGAAGTTCCAATGCCATAAATAATGCTCTTGAGAGGTTGGGTGGCGAGTTGAATGCCTATACTACTAAGGAGGAGACTGTGGTACACGCTACTGTGTTGAAGCAGGATATCTCCAAAGCAGTTGATCTTTTGGTGGATTTGGTGAGCAATCCGCTGATACTCGAGAAAGAGTTAAAAAAGGAGCGAGGTGTAGTTGTAGATGAGATTAACTCCTATAAAGATTCTCCGGCAGATTACATTTATGACCAATTTGAGGAGCTTTTTTTTGAGGGAAGTCCACTCTCACATCAGGTTTTGGGAAACAGTAAAATGTTGTCGAAGATTACTCCAGATATTGTCAAGCAGTTTATAAAAGAGAACTATACTATTGATAATATGTGCTTTACAATTGTCGGTAATTATGATTTTGAAAAGGTCGCCAAGATTGTCAATAGATCTTTTGAAAAGTACTCTTCCGATAACAATAACGTCATTGCTGGGCGAAGCCCGGCAATCTCTCATCCAGCCGACGTGAAACAACCCAATAAAAAAACAATCCCTGATGACAATGTAGAGTTGATTGTAGTAAATAAATTTGAAAAAGTTATCTCAAAAAGAGGACATCAAGCGCACTCAATTATTGGCACAGAAGGGTACTCTCTTTATAACGATAAACGCTTCCCATTGGTTTTGCTTGTAAATATGTTGGGAGGCCCTGCATCAAACTCTGTTTTGAATAATACATTGCGTGAAAAAAATGCTCTTGTTTACAATGTGGAAGCAAATTATGCCCAATATTCAAAAACGGGAATTGTAACAATCTATTTTGGTTGTGACAAGCAAAATGTTGACAAGTGTATTCCGCTGATTTACAAATCGTTACAAAAATTCAGAGATGAATTGGTGTCGGAATCAAAGCTGAAAATGGCAAAAAAACAGCTTTTGGGGCAACTTGCAATAGCATCAGATAATGGCGAAGCGCAGGTTTTAAGTATGGGAAAAAGTATTCTGGCATACAATAAAATTACGAGTGACGAACGTTCAGTTGAAATTGTTAATGCAATTACTGCTCAAGATATTCAAAATGTGGCTCGAGAGATATTTGCAGCCGATAAATTATCAGTTTTAATTTATAAGTAAGATGCTTCAAGATAAATATTTAAAAGAGTTTTCGTCTCCTCAGTCGGAGTCGCTTGAATGGCTCGAAAGAGAGACAAATTTGCGTACAAACCATTCCCGAATGTTGTCGGGGCAAGTTATGGGTAGGTTTCTCTCTTTTGTCTCCCAAATGGTAATGCCACAGCGAATTCTTGAAATAGGAACATTTACAGGATATTCAACTATCGCTCTGAGCGCAGGTCTTGCAGATGATGGTATCATTGATGCTTTAGAGTTAAATGATGAATTGGAAGATCTCATCCTTGAAGCATTCGAAAGGGCAGGGATTAAGGAGAGAGTAAGACTGCATATCGGAGATGCTAAAGCAATTTTGCCGAACCTTGACGAGATATATGATCTTGTCTTTATAGATGCTAACAAACGCGAGTATCTAACATATTATAACCTGATTTTTGACAAGGTGCGCAGTGGCGGTTTTATTATTGCCGATAATGTTTTATGGGATGGGAAGGTTTTTGATGTGGAAAATAATAAAGATGCTCAAACCATTGGTATTCAGCAGTTTAATGAGTTTATAAAAAATGATGAAAGAGTTGAAAATGTGATTTTATCAATTCGTGATGGAATTAATTTAATAAGAAAAAAATAATTAGTATCTTTGAAATGTTTGAATTTTCTAATTTATAAATAAACAATTATGGGTAATTTTTTAAAAGAATTTAAGGCCTTCGCAATGAAGGGTAATGTGGTTGATATGGCTGTCGGTGTAGTTATCGGTGGTGCTTTTGTTATTATTGTTACATCATTGGTGAATGATGTTATAATGCCACTGATTGGTAGATTGGTAGGTGGTGTCAGCTTTAGAGATTGGAAATGGGTTTTGGCTGAAGCAAATGCAGAGGCAGGTACAGCTGAAGTTGCCCTGACTTATGGTAATTTCTTGCAAAATATTTTCGATTTTTTGATTATCGCTCTTTCAATTTTTGCAGTTATCAAAGCGATGAACAAACTTTCTGAATTGAAGAAGAAAGAGGAGGTTGTTGAAGAGGTTAAACCGGCTGAACCAGCACCTACGCCTGAAGATATCCTTTTGTTGAGAGAGATTCGTGATGAATTGAAGAAAAAGTAGATTATTATAACTTATTAATTTTTAGATAAATGGCATTTCACTCTGTGTGGATGCCATTTTTTTATTGAAAAAATTGCAAATTTTCTTCATCTTTTTGAAAAAAAATTTGTATCTTGCATAACTTAAATAT
>X40_Bactrian_Camel__coassemble_8_pt1 | contig 44854 bp, 36 predicted proteins | sample X40_Bactrian_Camel__metabat2_high_PE_006 | metagenome-assembled genome bin X40_Bactrian_Camel
ACTATAAATTTATTAAAAAACTATTCTTTTGAAATAGAGTATATTTTATTAACTTTGTAAGAATAAAAAGTAAATTTTATGAAAAAGATCTATTTAGGATTTATAGGAATCTTGATTGCAACAATTAACCTTCCTGCTCAAAACACATTGTCCAACCTTTTTAACAAATTAACAAGCAGTGATAATAGCACACTTAATAGTGTTATAAACACAGTAAGTGACATTATTGGTAATAACAAAGTGACAGCCGACGAAATTCCGGGTAGGTGGAGTTATCAAGGAAGTGCGATTGCTTTTGAATCAGAAAATGCACTGAACAATGCAGGTGGTTCTCTAATTGGAGATCAGGTCTCTAAGAAACTCGACACCTATCTTGCAAAATTGGGAATGAAGGAGAATACATTTGTTTTGACCTTCTCGGCAGACAAAAGTGTTTCGTTACAATTTGCAGGGAAGGCATATTCCGGCACTTGGGAGTACAATCAAGAGTTGGCAGAGATCAAACTAAATTTTGCTAAATTATTCAAAGTCAATTGTTTAGTAGAGATTAACGGAACCTCAATGAATTTGCTTTTCAAGGCCGATGCACTATTAAAAGTATTAAAATCGATATCATCTAAATCAAGTAATGCAACCCTTAAACTCATATCATCGACACTAAATTCATACTCAGGTATGAGAGTTGGTTTTGAATTGAAAAAATAGATGAGAGAGCATTTTGAAGAGTTGGCTAAACGATATAATGATAATCACTTTTTCGAGTGTGATCCCATTATATTTCCTAAACATTTTCATAAACTTTATAAAGAGGGAGAGGCAACTCTTCAGGATATAGAGATAGCAGGACTTTTTGCTTCGCATCTTGCGTGGGGTAGGCGTGATATGATTGTGAGAGATTGCAAAAGACTATTTGATGAGATGTCTTGGGAGCCATACAAATATATTATGGCAGGGAATTTCAGAGATGACCCAACAAGTCTTCATCGCACAATAAAGTGGTCTGAAATTGCACAAATTTGCAGTGCTTTAAATCAATTCTACAGCAATAACACCACACTTGAAGTGCTTAGTGTAGAGGAGATTAGAGAGAATATATTTGGAAGGAAAAGAGATTTGAATGCTGCCAATAAGAAAATTCACCTGTTCAGAAGATGGATGGTGAGAGACGATAATATAGTGGACATAGGTGTATGGAAGAGAGTGAAACCATCGGAGCTTATAATTCCTCTGGATGTTCACGTCCATAGAAATGCATTAAACTGCGGCATAACCAAAAGAAAAAATGCAGATTATAAAGCAGCAAAAGAGATAACAGATTATTTCGCCAATATATTTCCCTCAGACCCTTGCAAGGGAGATTTTTGCCTTTTTGGATACGGAATTGACAAATAATTTTTAACAAGAAAAAATAAAAACGAGTTAAAAACTGATACAATTAAGACAAAAAATATTATATTTGTATCGGTTCTTTGATTATAATGCCGAAACTTTTTATCATATGTGGCTGTAATGGAGCCGGTAAAACTACCGCGTCATATACAATCTTACCTGAAATGCTCAATTTCGGTGAGTTTGTAAATGCTGATGAGATAGCAAAGAAGCTGGACCCATTCAAGCCGGAGGATGCAGCATTGAGAGCAAGTCGTCTTATGATTGAACGCATAGACGAACTTTTGAGTAAAAAGGCGGATTTGGCAATTGAGACCACTCTTGCAACAAGGACTCTTGTTAAAATTATTAATAAGGCCAAAGAGTTGGGTTATACAATTACGCTGATTTACTTTTGGCTTAATATGCCTGAGTTGGCAATAGAGAGGGTGAGATTAAGAGTTGCCTCGGGTGGGCATAATGTCCCTGAAGAGACAATCAGACGGAGATATTCGCAGGGAATTAGCAATCTTTTCAACCTCTACTTGCCTAAAGTTGACTATTGGATATTGATTGATAATTCCAATGTAAAAATTGAATTGATAGCGGAAGGAGGAAGAGATATTTTGACCAAAATACACAATAAAACCTTATATAACCTACTAATTCATTATGAGCGAACTTGAAACTCGCAAACTTAGAGAAAGCTTGATTTTAAGTCTCAATTTGACATTCCACAGATTGTTAAATGAGAAAAAAAGAACCAATTCCGAATTGGCTTTCGGCAAGAAGGGAGAGGTAGTTAAAATCAAGGCAGTTGACATTAATTAATCTAATCTGCTTAAGGATGATTAAAAATCAACAAAAAAGAGGAGAGTGCCAGCAAAATGGCACTCTTTTTAATTATGAAAGATTTGGGACAGACCCTGAACAAATAAGAAGAGTACTCTCCACAGCTCTTAGCGGCGGTGGAAACTATTCTGATATCTACTTTGAATATAGCTCTGCGGAAGAGTTAATGCTTAGAGATGGCGAGGTGAACAGCACCAGCTATGATGTCGATTATGGCGTAGGTATCAGAACTTTGAATGGGGATAAAACAGGATATGCATACTCTGAAAGTACGGCATTGGAAGATATGTTGTCTGCCGCAAAGATGGCATCACAGATTGCAAATTCTGCCAATGAGGTTACAATACCACCTATATGTGAGATTAAAACCGCAAGAAACCACTACCCTATCATTGATAGCTGGGAGAATCATCCTATCGACCATCGCGCTCCGTTTTTGCAAAAAATGAATGATTTGATTTTTAGCAAAGATGAGAGAGTATCTAAGGTAATCGCCCGAATATCAACATCTTACACAGAAGTGCTATTTGCAAATTCTCTCGGAGAAAGTTACTTTGATATAAGACCTCTTGCATCGGTGGTTGTATCAGTGATTATGGAAGAGAATGGCAAAATTGAGAATTATAGTGCTACCAGAAGTTATAGAATGGATTTCTCTATGTTAAGCGATCAACTTATAGAGGACCTCTCAAACGAAGCAGTCGATAATTGTGCATCACTATTTGATGCAACAAAGCCAAAAGGTGGCGAAATGGCTGTTGTTATGGCTTCCGGCAAATCCGGAATATTGCTACACGAAGCTATAGGACACGCTTTTGAGGCAGATTTCATACGAAAAGGGACATCTATATTTTCAGAAAAACTTGGAGAGAAAATTTGCAATGAGAATATAAATATTGTAGATGATGCAACTGTCGATTTCAATAGAGGTGCTCTAAATTTTGATGATGAAGGGATTCCGGGACAGAAAACATATATGGTAAAAAATGGAGTATTGACATCGTTCCTTCACGATAGAATAAGCGCCGACTTTTATGGTGTAGCTCCTACCGGAAATGGTCGTAGAGAGTCATTCAGATACTACCCTATCCCAAGAATGAGGGCAACCTATATGGAGAGTGGTGATTCAACTGAAGAGGATATAATCAAAGATGTAAAAGAGGGAATCTATGCCTGTGATTTCAGTAATGGACAGGTGCAGATTGGCGAGGGAGATTTCACTTTCTATGTAAAAAAGGGTTATCTCATTGAAAACGGCAAACTTACATCACCAATTAAAGATATAAACATTATCGGGAATGGTCCACAAGCCCTTAAGGATATTGTTGCTGTTGCAAATAATTCAGTCATAAATAATGGCACTTGGACCTGCGGTAAAGATCAATATTGTTGTGTTTCGTGTGGTATGCCAACGGTATTGGTTAGTAATTTAACTGTAGGAGGAGAATAATATGTTAAATGAGAAAGAGTTATCATATTACGCCTTGGATTACGCTCTCAAAAGAGGCATGGATCAGGTGAGGGTTAATTTCGGTAAAAACACTCAATCCTCTTGCATTGTACTGAATAATGAGGTAGATAGTATATTCCAATCATCATCGGCTGCCATCAATTTACAATTAATGAAAGATGGAAGATATGGCGAATTTTCCACTAACCTTTTGAATACCGGCGAGATAGAAAAAATCATAGACAAAGCTGTATATTCACTGAAACTGATTGAGCCGGACTATTGTCGCTCTCTTCCCGATAAAGATAGATACTTCAAGGGTGACTACACAAAAGATTTGGGACTCTTCGATAGAGATTTCAAATCAACAGAGCCGGCACAAAAGAGAGAGATAGCACTTGCAGCATCTGATATGATATTTGGTAAGGATGATAGAATAATATCATTGGAATCAGAGTTTGGAGATGCCATATACAATAATCACATCATTGATTCACAAGGATTTGAAGGCGAGGATAATCAAACCAGCAGTGTGATTAGCATCAATTGCTCTATTAAAGGAAATGATAAGAGGGATGAGAGAGCTTCCGGTTTTTGGTGGGACTGCTCACCACATATTGCAAAACTTAATTGGAGAGAAGCACCCGAAAAAGCATTACAAAGAGCCATTGATTCTCTGAACCCTCGGAAGTTAAAGAGTGGTTATTATAATATTATCATAGAGGAGGTTTGCGCCTCGAAGGTAGTTGCACCGATTATTCAAGCACTCAGCGGTAATAGTATTCAGCAAAATAACTCATTTTTAATCAATAAAAAGGGGAAAAGAGTATTCAGCGAAAATTTGAATTTGATTGATGATCCTCATCGTTATGGGGCACAAGGGGCAAGATGGTTCAATAACGAGGGAATCGCCACCTATCGTTCGGAGATAATCAGCAACGGCGTTGTAAATGATTATTTTATAAGCACTTACATCGCTAAAAAGATGAATATCGCCCCAACTCTGAACTCTCCGTCTGTTCCATATATTAAACCAACCGAAAGCAATTTAACAATCGATAATTTGATGAAAAATCTAAATGAGGGTATCATTATACGAGGATTTAATGGTGGAAATCATAACCTTGCCACGGGAGATTTTTCATTTGGAATAGAGGGTGATTATTTCAAAAATGGAGAGATTCAATTTCACATTCACGAATTGAATGTAACCGGCAATTTAATTGAGTTCTGGAATAATCTACACAGCATAGCAGATGACCACAACAACAGAGCAAGATGGTTGATACCATCACTCGCATTTACAGATGTTAAAGTTAGTGGAGAATAACATTTGAGAATTAACAAAAAAGAGAGTATCTTTGGCACTTTAAGAATTATACAAAACTAAAATATTTACAAAATGAAAATTAAAAATGATATGGTTGTCGAGCTTGACTACACATTGGTTGTAGATGGTGAAGTTGCAGACAAATCAGCTGAAGGTCAACCACTTAAGTTCATTTTCGGACTTGGTTACCTACTACCTAAATTTGAAGAAAATATCGAAGGAAAAGAGGTTGGTGACACTTTTGAATTCACTTTAGAGGCGAAAGATGGTTATGGTGAAGTTGTTCCTGAATACATCATCGATCTTCCAAAAAGCACATTCGAAGTTGATGGCGTTTTAAGAGAGGATCTTCTTTTTGTTGGAAATGTAATCAGCTTGACAAATGCTATGAACCAAAGAATCCCTGGTAAGGTGGTAGAAATTGGTGAAGAGAGTGTTAAGATGGACCTTAATCACCCAATGGCGGGTAAAACTCTTAATTTCTCAGGAAAGATTGTTTCTCTAAGAGAGGCAACTGAAGAAGAGGTAACAAATGGTCTATGGGGTGAGAGAGCAGAGTGCAACTGCACAAGTGATGACTGCTCGTCTTGCAACTGTTCAGGTTGTCATTAATAGCTCAACTTTATTTTTAGATAAACCGGCAACTCGTTGTCGGTTTTTTTATTTCTACAAACAGCCGCTTTGCCGGCTCTACACCCCGTCATTGCTGGGCGAAGCCGGCAATCTATTGACACTCGGCAATCTTTTGAGCAACGATAACGCCGTCGATAGCACTCGAAACAATACCACCTGAATAACCTGCTCCCTCTCCACAAGGATACAAACCAGGTAATGATAAATGTTGAAGAGTTTCGGGATCACGAGGAATCCTTACAGGAGAAGATGTGCGAGATTCACAAGCGAGAATCAGAGCATCATTGGTATAATAACCCTTCATCTTGCGATTAAATTCAGGAAAAGCAACACGCAAACGTGAATATATGAAATCAGGAAGCATCTCATGCAAAGGAGCATTTACAGTACCGGCAGCATAAGATGATTTTGGCAGTGTCTTGGATTCAATTCTGCGACAGAAGTCCATCATTCTTTGAGCAGGAGCTTTGAATGAATCTGTAATTTTCATACTTCTCTCTACATCTTGTTGAAACCTTAACAACGATAATGCTCCAAATTTCTGATATTGAGGTATATCTCCCGGCTCTACTGAACAGACAATTCCTGCATTTGCCCATTGTGAATTTCTGGCGGAGTTAGACATACCATTAAGTACAACTGATTGATTATCAGTAGATGATGGCACTAATATTCCTCCCGGACACATGCAGAATGAGAATACTCCCCTGCCGTCTACCTGAGTAACCAATGAATATTCGGCAGCCGGCAGATATGATTGATATTTATCGTGATATTGAATCTTATTTATCAAAGCTTGGGGATGCTCTGCGCGAACACCTATTGCGAAGCCCTTTGCCTGTAATTCCCAACCTTTTCTATCAAAGAGTTCATAGATATCTTTAGCAGAGTGACCTGTGGCAAGAATAACATTATTTGCCTTGTAACTATCTCCATTTGAACAAGTTACACACCATACATCACCCAACCTGTTCAAATCTGTAACTTTGGATGAGAAGTGATATTCTCCACCGCACTCCACAATTTGATTTCTGATATTTTCGACTATTCTTGGTAGCTTATCACTACCTAAATGGGGATGGGCATCAACCAAAATTGATTCATCTGCACCAAACTTTACAAGTTGATAAAGAATCTCTCTGATATCTCCTCTTTTGTTAGAACGTGTATAAAGTTTACCATCTGAGAATGTTCCTGCTCCACCCTCTCCAAAACAGAAATTTGAATCTTCATCGACAAATGCCTCTCTGACAATTTTTGACATATCAAATTTACGAGCGTGAACATCTTTACCTCTCTCAAGAATAATCGGCTTTAACCCGCTCATTATCAGACGCAAAGAGGCAAACATCCCTGCAGGACCACAGCCGATTACAATTACCGGCTCCGAATTTGAAACATCTTGATATGGTGGGAGTTGATAATCCTGATATGGCGATTCATTATCCATCCATGCAATCAGATGGTATCGGTAAACAATCTCTTTTCGTGCATCAAGGGAGCGTTTTAGAATTTTATATCCACCTACACGCTTTGGAGCGCAACCCATAGCACGGGCAGCAGCAGATAATAACTCATCCTTTGATGGAGAGTTCTTGGCATTATATGTAAAATCAAACTCTTTCATTCTGTTAATGAAGCCGCACGAGCCACCGGTGCTGAATCCAATGAACAGGTATGTCCATCTTTGAATCGGTAAAGTGCAGTTATTGCAATCATAGCGGCATTATCTGTTGTAAATTTCAATTCGGGGATGTAAGTATTCCAACCTCGCTTAACTCCCTCATTTTCAATCCTTTGTCGAAGTGCGGAATTTGCAGAGACACCTCCGCCGATAGTAACCTCTTTGATTCCTGTCATTTTTACTGCCTTAATCAACTTATCTAAAAGAATATCTATTAAATCCTTTTGGAATGAGGCACAAATATCATTTTTGTTCTCTTCAATAAAGTTTGGATTCTCCTTTAACTGATCTCTCAAAAAGTACAACAAAGAGGTTTTTATTCCGCTGAAACTATAATTAAGTCCTTGAATATGTGGCTTTGAAAATCTAAACTTATCCGGGTTACCCTCTTTGGCCAGTCTGTCAATAACAGGACCGCCTGGATAACCGAGCGAAAGGAGTTTTGCACATTTATCGAAGGCCTCTCCGACAGCATCATCAATTGTATGTCCAAGAATCTCAAATTTAAGATAGTCATCAACCCTGACAATTTGAGTATGACCGCCCGAAACAAGAAGTGCAAGAAATGGAAACTTTGGAGCTCTGTTATCTCTCCCTTCTACCTTAAGAAAATGAGAAAGAATATGGCCTTGAAGGTGGTTGACATCTACCAATGGTTTATCAATTGCCATAGAGAGTCCCTTTGCAAATGATGTCCCAACCAATAGAGACCCTAATAGCCCGGGACCTCTTGTAAAACCGATCGCATCGATATCGTCAAATTCTATTCCCGCATCTTTAATAGCTTGATTTACAACAGGTAATATATTTTGTTGATGAGCACGAGATGCCAATTCAGGTATAACACCACCATACTTTTTATGGACATCCTGAGATGCCATTACATTGGAAAGAAGATACTCTCCTCTAATGACGGCTGCTGAAGTGTCATCACAAGATGATTCTATTCCTAAAATCACTAAATCCTCTTTTGAGGCACTATAATTGCTATCTTTCACTGTAGTAAACTTTTGCTCCATTTTTTAATATTGCGCAAATTTACAGTTTTTTATTATTTTTGTAAGTTATAGAGGAAATTTATTATCAAAACATACAAGAAAATATTATTTGTGGTAATCATTACGCTGATGCTTATTGTATCGTCGGCGTACATAGCATTACAAATACCTACATTTCAAACATTTGTGGGTAAGAAGGTATTGAATTCCCTAAACGAAAACATAGAGGGAGAGATAAATTTCGACAATCTATATCTTGTACTTTTCAATAAGGTAATTATCAATAATGCCTCTATAAAAACATCTGATGGAGACACTCTCTTCCAGAGTGAAAGGATTGCCATATCATTCAACCCTGCGACACTGCTTGGAGAGGAGATAAATGTTAGTAGTCTATTGATTAAAAATGGCTACTTCAAACTTCACACAGACTCTTTGGGACAAAACAATTTATCAAAGTTATTTCCCGCACAAAATGCTGATAATGAAAATGTTATCAAGGTTGAAGCAGATACGTTATCAGAGGCAGACAATCTGAATTCGGCCCTTTGTATTTCATTAAAGAAATTAAATATAGAGAATTTCGCGTTCCAAATGGTAAATGAGAGTGCTAAAACATCAAATAACTACCCTCACGTAATTGATTGGAACGATCTTTCTATTAGTAATATTAATGTAAACGCAAATAGAGTTCGTTTTTGTGACTCACTAACTGCAAACATTACAGATATCACACTCAGTGAGAAGAGTGGTTTTAACCTCAATACTCTATCCGGAAAATTGGTTTACAACAAAGAGGGGGTAAGAATTGATAACCTTAACATTAAAGATGATTTCTCTGATATCAGAACTAAATACTTCTCTATGAAGTTCCGTTCTGCAGAAGATTTCAGTGACTTCTTAAATAGAGTAGAGTTGGGTATCGATATGGATAATACCTTCTTTGATTTTAACACACTATCTTTTTTTACGCCAGGCCTTGAGAAGAATAAGTTGAAACTATACGCATCCGGTGAGATGACAGGTACAATTTCAGATCTTCAAAGTAAGTCAATCAAAGCAAGATCTTGGACAGGAGAGAGCCAACTTGAAATTTCTGCAAATATGATTGGCTTACCTAATGCAGATGAAACCATGGTGAGTTTCAACATAAAAAATTGTAAAACCACAACAAATGATATTGCCAAAATTGTCGGCTCACTAAATAACAGGGCTGCCAATAAGGCAATCGCAGGACTTGCTCCTAATCATGTATTTACATTCAATGGATCGCTCGATGGCTTCTTTGAGGATTTTGTTGCCTATGGTGATTTAACCTCAGATATCGGCTCTGTCCATATCGATATGTTGATGACAAACGACTCAGAAAAAAATCTCTTCAACTTCTTGGGAAATATGTCAAGTGACAATTTCAATTTGGGAGAATTTCTGAATGTGAATAATCTGGGTGAACTGACAATGAATACATCCATATCAGCAATCACCTCTCCAATCGCTACAAGATCATCACTGAATATTGATACTATAGTTATTGAACGTCTCAACTTCAACAATTATAACTACTCGAATATCAGCGGTTTAGGCAAATTGGCGAATAGCGAATTCAACGGCTTGATAAAGAGTGAAGATGAAAATCTACAATTCTTGTTTCATGGTCTTTTGAATGTATCCAAAAGAAGTCAAGTTTCTAATTATAACTTCAATCTATGGTTATCTCACGCAGATCTTCACGCATTGAATTTTGATAAGAGGGATACATCAATCGTGAGCTTTAGGACATCTGCAAAGTTGCGACACAGCAAAGATGGCTCACTTTCAGGCAATGTAGATATTAGCAATCTCTCTTTGACAAATCACATCAAAGAACATAAAATTGGTAAAATAAATCTCGGATTTACAAGTAAAGAGGGCAATTACACAATGAAACTGACCTCCCCTCTTGCTAATGCCAGATATTCAGGAGAGAGACCTGTCACAACCTTTATCTCTGATATTCAACGACTTACAGTAGATAAAGAACTAAACAGATTGACAAATTCCACAAAATTTGACTCCAATATAGGAAACAAATACTCGCTCAATTTAACAACAGGAGATATTGGTTTAATCAGTTCTTTCTTTATCTCCGACCTGTATGTAGCACCAGAAAGTACACTAAAATTGAGTGTATCTGACAAAGATCAGGTCAATTTGAATGTTAAATCTGACCTTATCGCCATCAAGAGCAATATCATCAATAAACTCGATATTCAAATTAATAATCCGGAGGAGCAAATAGCGGCAAAAATCAATAGCGAGTTGCTAAAAATCGGAGGTATCTCTTTAGATAATAATAGAATAGGTGTTAAAATTGATGATAACAACCTAAAACTTGACTATAAATTCAGCAATAATGACACCTTCAATAACAGCGGTGATATCAACATAGAGGCCTCTATTCCTGATACTTTGGCATCCAACTATAAGTATCTGATTAATACGGAGTTATCAAAAATTAATCTTCAAGGAGAGAGTTGGACAATTAACCCGACTGCTATCAGTATAAAGGATAAATTTATTGATATTGATAATTTAGTTATAAACAATCAGGGACAGAGTGTTAAGGTTGACGGTGTTATATCTTCCTCTCAAAGAGATTCGTTAAAAGTGGACATAAATCACTTGAACCTTAATATATTGAACACTCTTCTGACCTCAATGCCGGATGCAAAAATCAGCGGAGAACTCAATGGAGATGCAACGCTGTTCGGTCTATTGGGAGATATGGGTATTCTGCTTGATATTAAAGGAAAAGAGATATCATTATTTAGTAAACCATTAGGAGATTTAGATATCAACACTTCTCTTGACAGAGATTATAACAGATTCAATATCAACATATTGAATAGTTTAGATGGTCGCACTCCCATCTCTGCCAACGGATATTTTTCAAATGATGACAAGAGATTAAATATCCAAAGTAAGTTTGACAAATTCTCGATAGATTATTTCAAACCACTCGCAACTTCTGTCTTTTCTGACTTAAGGGGTGAGCTCTCAGGAGATATTGATATTTACGGAAAGTTAGATGAGATTGAACTAAAGAGTGATAACGGATATCTTAGCAACACCGGATTGACTATCGATTTTACTAATGTACCTTATACATTGAATGGACCATTCACAATTGATGAAAAGGGTATTCACTTCAAAAATATCGATATTGCCGACCAATATGGCAACAAGGGCTATGTGGGTGGTGGTGTAGCTATAAATCACTTCAAAAATATTGAGTTCAACACATTGATAAATGTTAATAACACATTGGTAATCAATAACAACGAGACTATTTCACCATCATTCTATGGTAGAGCTTTTGGGACAGGTAGAGCAAGAATTGTGGGGCCATTGAGTAAATTATTGTTAGATGTGAATGTTACTACAGAGAATAACAGCGCTCTTCACGTGCCACTATCCGGTTCTACTCAAACATCCCAATCGCTATTGACATTTGTAAATGTTGAAGAGATAAAGAATAAGAGTAATCCTCTTGACTCTATTCTTTTATTGAATAATAGACCTAAAAATAGTTCTGAACTTGAAATTAGAATTAAAGCCAATGCTACTCCACAGGCAGAGGTAATGCTGGAAATTAACAAAGATGCCGGTGATATTATTAAAGCAAGAGGAAGTGGTATAGTGGATGTAGTTATCAATGAGTCAAAGGGTATCTTTGATATAAAGGGAGATTACACGATAGATGAGGGTAGTTATAATTTCGTCTTTATGGGACTTGCATCTAAGGAGTTTACAGTTAATCCCGGTGGTGTAATTAAATTTAATGGCGACATCATGGATTCAGACCTGAATCTTACAGCCAATTATCGTACAAAAGCATCTATAGAGATTTTGATAGCGGAGAGTTCATCTGTCGGCACAAGAAGAAATGTGGATTGTGGTATCACTGCCACAGGCAAATTGTCAAACCCATCTCTTAAATTTTCAATAGATATTCCGGATCTTGATCCGACCACAAAAGCGCGTGTTGAATCGGCTCTTAATACAGAGGATAAAGTACTTAAACAGGTAATTGCTCTACTTCTTTCAGGAGGATTTCTTCCTGATGAGCAATCGGGTATTATTAACAATACTACCCTGCTCTACTCTAATGCATCTGAGATAATTGCAAATCAGGTAAATACAATTTTCAGACAATTAGAGATTCCTCTTGACCTGAGTTTCAATTACCAACCTGGTGAAAATCAGAGAGATATCTTTGATGTAGCACTATCTGCACAACTGTTCAACAATAGGGTAACCATTAACGGAAATATTGGTAATAAAGAGTATCTGACTACTAATAACAGCAGTGATTTGGCAGGTGATATAGATGTTGAGATTAAGATTGATAAGAATGGAAAATTCAGAGTTACACTCTTCTCGCACTCTGCAGACCAATTCAGTAATTACCTTGACCAAACTCAACGTAATGGTGTCGGTTTAGTATATCAAGAGGAATTTGATACATTTGGAGAGCTGTTCAGAAAGATCTTTTGGAGTAAAGAGAGAAGAGAGAGGTATGAACAGCAGAAGCGTCAGGAGCAGTTGGATGCATATTTGCGCACTCTTGGACAGAATAGTGAGAGATCGACGAGCATCAATCCATAATAAGAGAAAACAGATTCCCGCTACTGCGTCGCAGGAATGACGGCTAGAGAATTACCTCTACAATCTTACCTATGAGATCTGGATCGTATGCTCTCTCAACACGGATATAATTTCGTGTATATCCATACATTTTTCCATCCCTCTGAGTACTCTCAAATAGAACATACTCTTTAGAGCCCTTATACGACTCACAATACTCTTTGTGAAGTTTATCCGACAACTCTGTCAATTCTGCAACTCTTTGATTTTTAACACATTCCGGCACTTGATCCGGCATTGTTGCAGCAGGAGTGTTCGCTCTTCTTGAATAAGGAAAAATATGGAGAAAAGCAGGTTTGATACTCTCAAGGAAACTATAGGTAGTCCTGAAATCTTCGTCACTCTCGCCAGGAAAACCGACAATCACATCTATTCCTAAGAAGAAATCCGGAATCTTGGCTCTTATAAGTTCTATTTTGGATCTGAACATTTCTGTATTGTACCTGCGTCTCATTTTGGCAAGTATCTTATCACATCCCGATTGTAAAGGAATATGGAAGTGTGGTAAAAATTTATTACCGGCTGATATCCAATCAATTATCTCAGGTGTAAGAAGATTTGGCTCAATAGATGATATTCTGTATCGTTCTATACCATTAACATCATTTAGGGCCTTCAGAAGGTCTAAAAAGGACTCATTTGTACTCTTTCCGAAATCTCCTGTGTTTACTCCTGTAATAACAACCTCGACAATACCATCTGCCGCAATACTCTCTGCCTCTTTAACTATTTCAGCAATTGGAATATTTCTACTATCTCCTCTTGCAAGAGGTACTGTACAATAGGCACAATGATAGTCGCAACCATCCTGTACTTTTAAGAAAGAGCGTGTTCTCTCTCCGCTTGAATATGCACTGAAAAAGGAATTGACATCTTCGATTTCGCACGATGATACAATCTTTGAATCATTAGACCTATCCATGACAAGTTGGTGTGCCATTTGAACTAATTTACCTTTATTCTGGGCACCGACTACCAAATTAACACCTTGAATATCAAGTATTTCCGAAGGTTTCAACTGTGCATAGCAACCTGTAACGACTATAATTGCATCGGGAGATTTCTTGCTCATCCTACGAATCATATTCCTGCATTTTTTGTCGGAATGTTCAGTAACAGAACAAGTATTGATTATATAAAGGTCTGCCTCTGCTGTAGGTTTGACAACCTCATATCCTAAACTCTGCAACTCTCTTGAATATGTAGAGGTTTCAGAAAAATTTAATTTGCAACCTAAGGTTTCAAAGGCAACTTTCAATGTTGAATTATTAATCATAATTATCGTGTCAATGTTACTTTAGCAGCTGCCATACTGCCATCAATAGGTGGATTAAGTTTGGAAATCGTTACTGTCACAGACTCAATCTGTGGAAAATTATCTTTCAAAGATGAAATAATTCTTCCTGCAAGATGTTCTATCAAATTTGCCGGAAGCGACATATCTCTCTTAATAATTTCATATATTTTTGGATAATCGATTGTATCATTGAGATTATCACTTTCAGATGCTTTAGTAAGGTCTAAATTGCATATACAATCTACAATATACCTTCCACCACAAATACGCTCTTGTTGAAAACAGCCATGATAGCTGTAGAATTCCATTCCAAGCAACTCTAATCTATCCATATTACGCAAGTATTAAAAAGACACAAGGTCTCTTTCCGATTGTAAAATTAACTCTTTTCCACTCTGCAATGGTTCTGGTCTTTATTGTAGATGTCGGTAATGTGATATCTGCAGCAATGGTCAACCTTGTTTGTGGGTGACAACTCTTCAAGATATCTCCAAACAAAGAGTCATTTCGATAAGGTGTCTCTATAATTATTTGAGTCTGACCTAAACTTTTTGATAATTTCTCAAGTTGAGATAACCTTGCCACTCTGTCAGCACTTTTTACAGGTATATATCCTACAAAGGCAAAGGATTGTCCATTTAATCCGGAAGACATCAGAGCCATCATTAGAGAGGATGGCCCGACTTGTGGTACTACCTCTATATCATTTTTATGGGCAAGTTCTACCAAAAGTGCACCGGGATCTGCTACAGCTGGAAGTCCCGCCTCCGACAACAAACCCACATTTTGTTGATTATCAAATAGTTGAAGATAACCTTCTATTGTTTTACGATCTGTATGTTCACTAAGTTCATAAAAATCCAAATCTGAAATATTCCCCTTTAACCCTGCTTTAGATAAAAAACGTCTTGCACTTCTGACATCCTCTACAACAAAAACCTTTATAGATTGTAAAAGGTCCAAAGTTGGTGCAGGAATTACTTCGCGAGGATCTGTTTCGCCTAAAGTAGTTGGTATTAAATATAACTTACCTTTCATTTCTAATGATATCATATTACAAAGGTATGAAAAATTTGTATCTTTGTAATATGCCAAATTCAATAACATTTTTAGGGACAGGGACATCACAGGGAATCCCAATGATTGGGTGCAATTGTAAAGTTTGCAAATCTGATGACAAAAGAGATAAGAGATTACGTTCATCTGCTCTTGTAGAGTGGCAGGGATTAAAGATTCTTATCGATGCAGGTCCGGATTTTCGATATCAGATGCTCCGAGAGGATATAACCCATCTTGATGCCATTATACTTACTCATCAACACAAGGATCACACAGGTGGACTTGATGATGTCAGAGCATTAAATTACTTTGAAAAGCGTTCATTTCCAATCTTTTGCGAAAAGAGAGTAGAAGAATCTCTCAAAATGGAGTACTCATACGCCTTTGCAAAGGAGAAGTATCCCGGTGTGCCTGACTATACCATCATCAACATTAATGAAGATCCATTTTTTATTGATGGTAAAGAGGTAGTTCCTATTAGAGTTATGCACTATAAACTCCCTATTCTCGGATTCCGCTTTGGTAATATGGCTTATATCACCGATGCCAATTACATAGATGCCACAGAGTTGGAGAAACTTAAAGATCTTGATATTTTGGTATTGAACTGTGTTCGACTTGAAAAACATATATCCCACTACTCATTATCTGAAGCGATAGAAGTGATAAAGAGTCTCAACCCTAAAAAGGGATATTTAACACACCTCTCTCACCAAATGCCAACACATAGAGAGAGTTCTCTATTATTACCGGAAAATATTGAGTTGGCATATGATGGTCTTAAATTGTATTTTTAACGATAACTTATTGATTATGAAAAGATTGCTAATTTCTCTATTGATAATTTTCAATGTATCATACGCATTTGCATGTACAAATTTGATAGTAACTAAAGGAGCATCGAGTGATGGTTCAGTAATGGTAACCTATGCAGCGGATTCTCACACGAGATATGGTACTCTTGTACACTATCCTGCGGCACGCTACGCACCGGGTACAAAGATGCAAGTTTATGAATGGGGTAAAGATAGATACCTTGGAGAAATTCCTCAGGCAACATCTACATACAATGTTGTGGGCAATATGAACGAACATCAGTTGATTATCGCTGAAAGCACTTGGGGTGGAATTGAATACCTTACCGACCCAAATGGGATATTAGATTATGGATCAATGATTTACATCACTCTTCAAAGAGCAAAAAGTGCACGTGAGGCAATTGAAATTTTCACATCATTGGCAGATGAATATGGTTACTGCTCTTCGGGAGAATCAATTTCAATAGCCGATAAGAATGAGGCATGGATACTTGAAATAACAGGGAAAAAGCCAAAGATCGTAGATGGAATAAATGTTAATAAAGGGGCTGTATGGGTAGCAGTCAGAATACCTGATGGCTATATTAGTGGACACGCTAACTGTGCAAGAATCACCACCTTCCCGCTTAATGATCCTGAGAATTGTCTTTATAGCACAGATGTTATATCTCACGCAAGAGAATTGGGACTTTATAGTGGTAAAGATGAAGATTTTAGTTTTGCTGACACATATTGTCCTCTCGACTTTTCAGCAATGAGAGGTTGTGAGGCACGAGTATGGAGTTTTTTCAATAGGCATGCCGAGGGAGATTGGAATAATTATCTTGATTTTGCTTCTGGAGAGAATCCTAAAAACAGAATGCCACTCTATGTAAAACCAAAAGCAAAAATCTCTTTGAAAGAGGTTGCAGATATGATGAGGGACCACTTTGAAGATACACCATTTGATATGCGAAATGACATAGGAGCAGGAGGACACGAGTTGCCGTATCGTTGGCGTCCTATGAGTTATGAGGTTGATGGCTATACCGTAACAAATGAGAGAGCAATTGCGACACAACAAACCGGATTTTGGTTTGTCGGACAATCAAGAAGTTGGTTGCCGGATCCAATTGGTGGTATCATCTGGTTTGGTGTAGATGATGCAGGTACTTCTCCATTAACTCCGGTCTATACATCCTCCGAGGCAATCTCGTGGCACTATTCAATAGAAAATGGCAGTATGATTGAATACTCAGAAACCTCTATGTTCTGGTTATGTAACCGAATTGCTCAATTTGCCTATTTGAGGTACAACCACATTGGTAAAGAGGTTCGAGGTGTAATTGATGAACTTGAACGCAGAAGAATTAAAGAGATTGCAAATAGTGATTCTACTGCTTTGTCTATTTATAAAAATGGTGAATTAAAAAATCACAAAGAGTGTGTAAAATATCTTACAGACTTCTCCACTTCTCGAGCAGATGCTCTTTTCAACACATGGAAAGAATTAGATAAATACTTGTTAGTCAAATACATAGACGGAAACACAAAGAAACAAGACGAGAATGGCAATTTCATTACAAATGGTCATAGTGATAAGATTCCACCAACGCCACTATTCCCCGGATATACAGAAAAATTCAAAAAAGCTGTAAAAGAGGATTTAACTAAATAGTCTCATTATAATCTTATAAATCGACATCAACAATCTCTCCAAGTAGTGCATACCAGATATATCCCCGGACAGAGTCAAATCCCATCGATGATAGTAATTGCATATATCCGGTTACCTGTTTTTTGTATGATGGATATTGCTTCTCTCCAAATTTATAATCAATCACAATAGCATTGGACTTATCAATAAGCACTCTGTCGGGGCGATATAAATCACCATTTATATCAATAATCGATACCTCTTTGAGGGAATTATATTTTCCGTCAAACCAATGCAGGTCGGAGACTGAATCAATAAGAGATGACAACTGATTCTGAACAGATTCCTTCATCTGAATAGGCAACTCTCCTGAGGAAATCGCATCTGCAATACTCTTCTCTAAGTCTTCAGGGTAATCAACTGATGATAAAATATCATGTAAAACTATTCCTTTAACCCTGTTGCTTCCCTCAAAGAAATCGGCTGAACGTAGTCGCATATTCAAACGATTTTCAAGTGGGATTGATATAGTGTGATCATAATCAATATAAGTTGAGGTTATCTCACCATAGTCATCACACCTTTGAACATCTTGCCACTCTCCTATGTTCCAAATATCTTCATACTCTCCACTCTCACAATAGATAGGTATATATGATTGAGAATCAGCACTTAAAACAGAATTATTATTTTGTAAGTAAGTAAGAAGATAATCACTTAGGGATTTGCAATCTTTCTTGATTGTTTTGAAATCTCCAATGATAATCATCTCCTGCTCAGCACGAGTAGTTGCAACATAAGATAGATTTAAATTATCAATATAATTCAGAAAAACCTCCTCCAAATAATCATCTTTATATAGAGTATTTGCCAAATCTTTCTTTATCTTGACAGGTATAATACCAATATCAGATAAAGTCTCATAATCAGTTGATACCCACATCTTTTGAGGATCACTTCCGCTGGCATTGAACTGTTCTAATTCAAAGTTGAAGAATGGAACGATAACCACTTTAGAAGATAAGCCCTTTGCCTTATGGATTGTCATAATTTGAATGGCGTTATTATCTGTAGATGATGGTATCGATTTAGTTACTCCCGTTTCATCCCACCAAGTTAAAAATTGAGAAAGGTTTGAACCATTCTTTGAGACAAAGTCAAGTACAAGGTCTAAAAATGATTGTATATAGAGGTAATCCGATTGATTGATATTATCACCCATTTCTCTTACAATCATTTCACATAAATCATAGATAGATGTGATAGATGACTCTTCAATAAGGAGCTGAAGCATATTATCATCAAGTTCGGCTCTGTTAAGTAGATCATCAGGGTTGTAGATATATTTAAGGAGAGCAATTATCTGTTTAACGCTCTTTGAGGAGTCTATAAGGAGAGCTTCGTCTGTTATGATATTGTAACCATTGGCTATTAAATCTCTTGCAATCAAAGCACCTTTATCTTTACTTCTTACAAGCACTAAAATATCTTTATATAAAAAACCATTCGAAAGCAAACGATCGATAGACTCTTTCAAACTATTGATTATCAACTCTTTAATATCCATATCGTTTGCCTTGTCACGATCTATCATTCTTATACAAATGTGACCTTGTCCCTTATTTGAAGAGGCAAATTGATGAATATTTTTAGGAGTATAAATATCAGTAATCTGCTTCTGATTTGATAAATCTCTATCTGTAGCTACGAAAAGCAACTGGTTGTACTTTTCCTGTAATTCTTTAGCAGCATATTCATAAAAGGCATTATTAAATGCAATTATATTCTCTCCACTACGATAATTACTATCTATTTGGATATTCCTGATATCTGCCGGCTGAAGATCTTGTTCAACTTGACTTTCGAAGAGTTGCCAAGAAGAGCCACGCCAACGATAAATACTCTGTTTTGTATCACCTACTATAAGATTTGTATTTGAAGAGGACAAAGCATTGGCAACGAGTGGCTTAAAATTGGCCCATTGGAGAGTGGATGTGTCCTGAAACTCATCAAGAAGGTAATTCTCATATTTAGTTCCTATTTTCTCATAAATGAATGGGGTATCGCTATTATCTATAATCCTGTTAAGCACATCATTGGTCTCACTCAAAAGAACTATATTATTGTCTTTCAAGTAGTTACGTAGTGTTGCACGAATCTCGCTAAAGACACCGCATGAATATAGGTTTTCTATAATCAGATTTGCTGTCTTTGCTACAGGCAACTCTTCGGTATAAAGTCTTATCATCTCCGATACCACTTCGGCAAGACCATCGTTGTATGCCTGATGGATTAGTTCTTTTTTATTGCTTGTTTTAGAATACCAATTTGAAATATCCTCATTTAATAAGAGAAAAGTAGCTGTTAATTGTGCTGAATCATTATCAAAATCTCTATTATCCGCCCAAATGTATATCTTTTTGAATGGTGATTTTGAGCCATTTTTGAAATCAGAATATTCAAGTCCGTTACGTTCAATTATTGCTACACCGGCAGAGGCAATTTCTTGTGCCTTATTAAAATAATTGTTTACTATAGATTTAAGTTTGGACTTGTATTCCTTTAAGAATTCTCTATCAAATAGACGCTCTCTTGTTGATGGATCTAAAGCTCTTGACTTAACTTTGTAATCATCGCTTAATATTTTTTTTGCCATTGAGTTAAGTCCGGGTGTAAAGTCCCAACTCTGTCCTGAGTAGATATTATCAAGAGAAATATTATATAGCCAATCAATAAGGTGCTCATTATCAGGGTTATCGAGTGATGAAATGAAGTCATCTACAGCACGATTAATCACCTCATCACTGTTAAGTTCCACATTGTAGGATGGGAAAAAACCAAGTTCTCTCGCAAATGCCCTCATGGTACGCTGGAAAAAACTATCTATTGTACTTACAGCAAAATTAGAGTAGTCGTGAAGAATAGAATTAAGAATGTCTCCTGCTATTGATTGTATCTTTTCGTTACTAAGATTATCAAATCCTGAATTGTTCAGGGTCTCTTTTAGATTTTTAAGTAATGAATCATCACTTAACTCTGAAAGCTTTGCAAGAAAAAGAAGAATCCTCTCCTTCATCTCGTTCGTTGCTTTATTTGTAAATGTCACAGCAAGAACATTTTGATACTTCTCTCGATTGTAAACATAACAGCTGATTAGGATCGAGATATACTCTAAAGCTAATTTGTATGTCTTGCCGGAGCCGGCAGATGCTTTATAAATCTTTAACATGATAAATCCTCCTAATTACCTGTTACACAATCGTTTATAATCGCAATATTTACAGATGTCAACATTCTGAGTCATGGTAAAATTGATTTCAGGAGAAATTATCTCTGTCAACAACTTACGCAAATTTGATTCAAAATGTAAATAATCCTCATCCGTAAGAGCCAATCTGAATGAAATAGGATTAGAAAAAAGTGACCTTACCGAAAAGACAGCAGATTCAAGTTGATAATTTCTGTATTTCCTCATAAACTTATCAGATTTTGTAACGAGATAGATATATAGTGCCAATTGAAAATGTATAGATGGATTATATGTTTTATCTCTTCTAAATAGATCATCTATATCAAATTTGACACTATCAACTCGTCCTGTCTTATAATCCATAAGTCTCAAAACATCATCTTTAATGTCTATTCTATCAACAAAACCTTTCAGATTAATAATCTCTTCTCCTAAATCCAATTTATAGTAGAATTTCGATTCTGATCCCACAAAACGGAATGGCGTATTAATTTTGTCATACTCAAGTGTAGCATAAACATATTTACCTACTATCTTCTTGAGTATCAAGTTCTTACCCGAGATTTTTGATATATTTTCATCCTTAAATGATTTCTCAATACTCTCATCTATAAGGGTTTTGTTATTTATTATGGAATTCAATATATCTGCTGTAATTATGTTATCTGAATATGGAGTATATATTGCCTGAAGTGTCTTATGGAAAAGATTTCCAAGAGTAGTCACCTCAAGATCCTCTGTAACACTCTTCTCTTTACGAAGACCCTTGACGTATGAGTAATAAAACTTCATCGGACAATCAATATAATAGTTAAGAGAGCTGGCAGAATAAGGTAAATGTCTAAGTTTTTCCAGAATATCTTTACTCTTAACTACCTCATAATCAGGATTATTATTCAAAGAGAGATCAAAATTCACTTGATAATTATTGATCTTTTCCGAATATGTAGTCTCCAACTGTCTTACAAATCTGCTTACCTCGCCACTTTTGTCTCCACCCACACTGTTGTCATAGATGAAGTGAATATCTTTTGCCCTGTAAATACTGCGATAGAAGTGATAAGCGGAGATAGAGTCCTGGAACTCATAATTTGGTAGAGAAAAACCTTTGCGTATGTTGTAAGGTATATAAGATGAACTGACAGATGTTTTAGGGAACTTACCCTCATTCATCGATAAAATGATAAGAGTATCAAAGTCAAGCGCACGGGTTTCAAGTGGTCCCATAATCTGTAACCCACATAGTGGCTCTCCATTGAAAGATATTGACAATGAAGATATTAAAGATTTTACAAGACGGAAAAATGTCCTGACACTCATCTCTATCTCCAAGTTATGTAATTGATTGATTGTCTTGTAGGAGTAGAAAAGATACTCTTTCTCTATAGGATCGCTGATCACCTGGAGTTTCTCGATAATAGTCAAGAGATAAATTGCCGCCTCATGCCAACTATCCAATTTAACGAATACTCCGGAGTTAGTATCATCATAACTATTTAATAATGAAATACTTGGATAGACGATATTATCTTTTACCATTCTCATTTTTAGTTGTGAAAAATCTGCCAACTTTCTTAAAAGAGGAGAATCTATAATATCGATAACATCTCTCCAATAGAAGGTGTACTCATTATCATTACTTTTAGAATTACTGTGTAATTGAGCAAAAGAGGCAATCAATGAATAAATTGAACTATTCTTGATAGAACTACCCATTGTTACATTGATTTTATCTATATGCTCCGGTATAGAATTCAGTAAAGGAAGCAAAAGGTTTTCATCTGGAAGTACAATAGCACAACTGTCGAAATATGAGTTATCACTATCCTTGGCGTATATCTTTTCAAGAATAGTGTCTACCACTTTTGCTTGTGAACTATTTGACTGGACAGCGTATAGTGAGAAATTCTGTTTTGGTAAATCGAATTCTTTTAACTGAAATTGAGATGGAAAAGCAACAACATTCTTCGACATAAAGAGGGATGACTTATTGATCGGATCCTTAATTTTATCACCATAATAGTCCCAATAAAAATCAGTCGAGAATGATTCGGTTTCAAACTGTAGGTGCTTCAAGAGTGTTATTTCACAGTTATTCAAAGCATTTAATCCTACAAAGACAAATCTCTCTATATCGGGAAAAGCATTACTAATAGTTGATGAATCGGATTTAATTTTTTCAACGACATCTCTGTAAATCATTCCCTGATATCCTAATCCCCTCTCTCTCAACACTTTATTAAAATTGACATAGAGTGGATATAGGATTTCCCAAGTAGCTCTGAATTCACCTTTTGCCTGACTGTGCTTCTCATCAGGAAGAAAATTAGACCAGAACTCTTTTATTGCATCTATTTGATTTTCAGTCAAATAGCTATAGCTATCATCTATCTGATGGAGATCTGTAATATTGGCAAAAAGTTGTTTGGGGTCTGCCAAATATTTATCCAAATCATCAAAATCATTTATAAGCATATCTCCCCAACTGATGAAATCATCAAAGCTCTCCCGTGTGTTTGTCAAAGGTTCAAACTCCTTAAAAAGAAGATATAGCGCCTCAACTTTAGAAACGGTTTTAAGACCTGACAATGAGGCAAATAATTCATCTATTGTAATAAGTTTTGGAGAGAATAGAGGTATTTGCGAAGATTGCCCAAGATAATTTGCAAAAAAAAGTGATGACCTTCTGTTAGGAAATATAAAACAGAAATTTGAAACCGAACTCCCAAATTTTTCAATGTGGAGTTCGGCTACACTTCTCAAAAAACCCGCTTTCATAGTAAAATATTTACAATCTTTTCATAAGTGCTTCGGCTGCCTCTTCATAGCCGGGCTTGCCGAGCAATGCAAACATATTCTTCTTGTATGCCTCAACACCAGGTTGGTTGAAAGGATTTACATCAAGAATATAGGCACTGATTCCACAGGCCTTCTCGAAGAAGTAGAATAATTCACCTAAAGTATATTCATCTATTTTTTCTACCTCAACTACAATATTCGGAACTCCGCCATCGATATGGGCTAACCTTGTTCCCAATTGAGCCATTCGGTTACACTCTTCTATCTCCTTGCCATTCAAGAAGTTAAGCCCATCGAGATTTTGTGCATCAGATTGGATATTGATCTTTCTGTTGCTCTTTTCTACTGATATGACTGTCTCAAAAATTGTTCTCTCACCATCTTGAATATATTGACCCATTGAGTGTAAATCGGTTGTAAAATTAACAGAAGCCGGGAATATTCCCTTTCCATCTTTACCCTCAGACTCGCCATAAAGTTGTTTCCACCACTCTGAGAAGTATTGTAATTTTGGAAGATAATTTACAAGTATCTCTATTTTCTTACCTTGCTCATAGAATAGATTTCTTATTGTCGCATATTGAATTGCAGGATTATCTTCAGAGGAGATTGATGTTGCATTGTAACAATCTTTTGCTCCATTCATCATTGCCTGAATATCATACCCGGCAACAGCAATTGGTAGAAGTCCGACAGGAGATAGGACTGAGAAACGACCACCGATATTATCTTCGATTACAAATGTTTTATAGCCCTCTTGTGTTGATAGAGATTTCAAGGCTCCTCGTTTAGCATCTGTAACTGCAACTATTCTCTCACGAGATCCCTTTCTGCCATACTTTTCTTCCATATATTGTTTAAGTACTCTGAAAGCTACGGCCGGCTCTGTTGTTGTACCGGATTTTGATATAACAATCAATGCAGTAGAGCGCACCTTAACAAGATCCATCAAATCGCAAAGATAGTCTTGCGAAAGGTTCTGTCCGGCAAAAACAATCTGAGGAGATGTTTTACCCAACTGTGCTGCAAATGTATGCGAAAGTGCCTCTAATGCTGATTTTGCGCCCAAATATGAACCACCTATACCGATAACTACTACCAATTCAACGCCTAACCATCTCCATTTATCAGCAACGCTATTACATTCATCAATTAGAGATTGAGGTGTCTCGATTGGCAATCTGTTCCAGCCAAGAAAATCATTTCCTGCACCTGTACCGCTCTCTAAAGTATTAAATGCGGCAAACGCTCTCTCTAACATTTCATCATATTGGCTCTTTTCAAAGAAAGAGGCAGAGGGTTTTAGATCAATTTTTATCATAACTTTTATATTTATTTCTTTTTAATATATCTTACAAATTTAACTCTAATTATTTATAAAACCTCTTAATAGTGAGATTTCTTCTGCCCAAATATCTGTGTTTGGTGTCTCAAGGATTAGTGGAATATTGTCAAACCTGTCATCGGAAAGTATTAACTTGAATATTTCAAGACCAATTTCTCCTGCTCCAAGAGAGTCGTGCCTATCCACACGTGAGCCAAGCGGTTTCTTTGCATCATTCAGGTGCATTCCCCGTAAATATTTGAAACCTATAACCTTTTCAAACTCGTCAAATGGTGATGATGAGAAAAGCTGTGATGAAGGTATCAAATCATAACCTGCTGCAAACATGTGACATGTATCAAGACATACACCCACACGACTTTTATCCTCTACTTTATCGATAATTTGAGCAATTTCTTCGAACTTATGGCCAAGATTACTTCCCTGCCCTGCTGTATTTTCAATAACTGCACAGACTCCATTTGTCTTATCAAGTGCAATATTGATACTCTCAGAGACCCTTGCCAGAGATTCGTCTATCGATATTTGGTTTAGATGGCTTCCAGGATGAAAATTCAATCTGTTCAAGCCGAGTTGTTCACATCTGCTCATCTCATCTATAAATGCCGCTCTTGATTTTTCAAGCCCCTCTTGAGTCGGATGTCCCAAATTTATCAGATAACTATCGTGTGGTAAAATTGAATCGGGAACAAAACCATACTCAGCACACCTCTCCTTAAAGAGATTTATAGATTTCTCTGATAATGGTGGACTTACCCACTGCCTTCGATTTTTTGTAAATAGAGCAAATCCATTTGCACCAATTTGATATGCATTTAGTGGAGCATTTTCCACACCGCCACTGCTGCTAACGTGAGCACCTATATACTTTGCCATAATTAACTTATTTTTGAAAAGTCTAATATTTGATTATTGTCGAAATCGGATAACTGTCTGATAATCAATTTATTCTTCATTAACATTAACGATGGATCATCTTCCAAAACAGAGATTGCAACGCCTCTTGCCACCTCAAGAATCTGACCATCTTTTGATAGATTTGATATGTGAAGATCTATTGGGAGACCACTCTGCTGTGTACCTTGCATATCTCCGGGACCTCTCATTCTCAAATCTGCTTCTGATAGTACAAAACCATCTTGTGTAGAACACATCAGTTCTACTCTATTTTTTGCTTCGTTACTTAATTTATAACCTGTAACCAGAATACAGTAAGATTTTTCGCTGCCACGCCCTACCCTGCCTCTTAACTGGTGAAGTTGGGAAAGTCCAAACCTCTCGGCACTCTCTATTACCATAACCGAGGCATTAGGGACATCGACCCCAACCTCTATAACTGATGTTGCTACCAATATGTTTGCTCTACCGGAGGCAAATAGTTGCATATCAAACTCTTTGTCCTCGGATTTCTGTTTACCATGAACTACAGCGACACAATACTGAGGTGGTGGAAAGGCAGATTTAATCATGTCAAATCCCTCCTCAAGATTCTTGTAATCCATCTTTTCAGACTCTTTGATTAGTGGATATACAACAAAAATCTGTCTCCCGTCGGCAATCTCTTTTTTCATAAAATTAAAAAGGTCGCTTCTCCTATTATCTGTTATATGGATTGTATTGATTGCCTTTCTGCCTGGAGGTAATTCATCTATAACTGAGACATCAAGATCTCCATACAGAGTCATTGCAAGTGTCCTTGGGATAGGTGTTGCTGTCATCACTAACACGTGAGGTAATCGCTCGGATTTTGACCAAAGTCGTGAGCGTTGCTCCACTCCAAAACGGTGCTGTTCATCAATTACAGCAAAACCAAAGTTTTTGAAGACAACATCTTTTTCAATTAAAGCATGAGTCCCTATTAGAATATCGGTTTCACCATTTATAAGAGATTCGTGAATTCTTCTTCTCTCCTTAACTTTTGTACTACCTGTCAGAAGTTCCACACGCACAGATGTCCCTTGCACCATTTTTGAGATACTGTTAAAATGCTGATTAGCAAGCACTTCCGTAGGTGCCATTATACATCCTTGATAACCATTATCTACTGCAAGGAGGATTGTTAAAAGAGCCACCATCGTCTTACCGCTACCCACATCTCCCTGTAAAAGACGATTCATCTGCTTCCCGCTTATAAGGTCTGCTCTGATTTCCTTGATTACTCTCTTTTGTGCTCCCGTCAATTCAAATGGTAATTTGTTATAGACCGAATTGAACTTATCTCCCACTTTTGGCATTAAAAGTCCCTGAACAGAGTTCATTCGAACACTTTTCTGCCTTAAAAGTTTGATTTGCAATATAAAGAGTTCCTCAAATTTCAACCTGTAACGTGCCCTCTCAAGCATAGAGGGAGATGTTGGTTGATGAATATTTTGTAAGGACTCTTTGAGAGACAATAGATTATTCTGCTTGATTATATACTCAGGTAAGGACTCCTGTATAGAGGGCAGCAGATAATTAAGTAGGTTATTTATCAGTTTGGAAAAGACTTTATTTGTTATTCCACCATTTCGCAACTTCTCAGTGCTGGAATATATTCCCACCATTGCAGACTGCTTTTCCTGCATATAATTGCTTGCCAATTCCAACTCCGGATGTACCATATTGATACTATTATTGAATATAGATGGCTTACCGAATACAACATACTCAGTATTAAGTTTTAACGATGTAGAAAGCCATTTTATCCCCTGAAAGAATACCAACTCTATTTTTGCTGTTCCATCCGAAAAAAGTGCCACAAGTCTCCTGCCTTTTTTCTCTCCTATTACATTGATACTCAATATTCTACCCTTCAGTAGCACATAAGCAGAGGTGGATTCGATTTCAGAAATAGTATAGAATCTGCTCTTATCCACATATCTGAAAGGAAAGGTATATAGAAGATCCTTGAATGTGTGAATATCCAACTCCTTCGCGAGTAATTGTGCTCTCGAAGGGCCTACGCCTTGAAGGAACTTTATATCGTATAGTAAGGGGTTGGACATAGTACAAATATAGTGCAAATAATTGATTTATTTGACCTCTTTTCGTATCTTGCGAAAATTTTTGATTTAGGTAAAATGGCACAGAAAATAAAGATAGGTATCGCCCAGGGCGATTCAAATGGAATTGGGTATGAGGTAATTATTAAAGCTTTGGCCGATGGTAGAATAACAGATTTATGTACTCCGATTGTATATGGATGTTCAAGAACTTTTAATTTATACAAAAAGGGTATCCGAGATATTGAACAGATAAACACTAATATTATTAATTCTGCTCTTGATGCTCATTCAAGAAGAATAAATATCATCAATTGTGTTCCGGATTCAATTGCAGTTGAGATAGGACAGCCAACCAAAGATGGCGCAAAGTGTGCCCTTTTATCATTGGAAGCAGCTGTAAAAGATCTTAAAGAGGGCAATATTGATGCTTTAGTTACAGCTCCGCTTAATAAACACACAATTAAAGAGGTTGGTTTTGGATATGCAGGACATACAGAGTATCTTACTCATGAGTTCAATGCAAGCGATTCTCTGATGCTTCTATGTTCAGAGAGATTAAAAGTAGGTGTTGTAACAAACCACCTTCCTCTTCATGAAGTTTGCCAGGCAATCTCTCAGGAGAAGATCTTGACAAAGCTTACATTAATGAACGAATCATTGATCAAAGATTTCAATATTACAAAGCCAAAAATCGCAGTTTTAGGACTGAATCCACACGCAGGAGATAGTGGTGTTTTAGGAGAAGAGGAGTTATCAATCATTACTCCGGCCATAAATAATGCAACTGATAATGGAATTTTAGCATTTGGGCCATACTCACCTGATGGATTTTTTGGTTCAAATATGTATGAAAAATTTGATGCAGTTTTGGCTATGTATCACGACCAGGGTTTGATTCCATTCAAGGCACTATCTTTTGATGATGGTGTAAACTACACAGCCGGACTTCCAATTGTTAGAACCTCTCCGGACCACGGTACAGCATACACAATCGCAGGTAAAGATATGGCCAATCCCAAACCGATGAGAGCTGCAATCTATGCCGCAATTGATATTTGCAGGAACAGAGAAGAATATGCAAAATTAAGAGAGAACCCTTTGGAAATCAAACACTTCGAGTCGAATGGCTCTAATAGAAGCTTTGAAAGAATGTTTGAAAAGAGTTTCGACAAGGCCTTCTCACAGAAAGATTCTTCAGAAGAGGGTATTTAATATAAATGGGTCAAAGAGTTCCAATTCAACTATACACCGATGGTGCATCGAGCGGTAACCCCGGCAAAGGTGGTTATGGCGTTGTTTTGGTTTGTGGTAATCTACGGAAAGAGTTTTCTGAGGGTTATGAACTTACTACAAATAACCGAATGGAGCTACTTGCTGTAATTGTTGGACTTGAAGCCATTAAATGGGAAAATGCTGAGATAACAGTGTATAGCGACTCATCCTATGTAGTAAATGCTGTTAACCTTAAATGGGTTTTTGGTTGGGAGAAAAAGAATTTTGCAAAAAAGGCAAACCCCGACTTATGGATCAGATTTTTAAGCATTTACCGTAAACACCGAGTAAATTTCGTTTGGATTAAGGGGCATAATGGACATCCTCTTAACGAGAGATGTGACCAACTCGCAGTCGAAGCATACAAAGGGGGAAATCTCAAAACTGACGAAGGTTACATTTTATCTCAAAACCCTGAATAAAAATTAATATTTTTTATATTTTTAGAATGTTTTGTTAAATTTGTTTAGCAAAACATTTTTTTATTTCAAACTATTTAATTTTAAGAATATGGAATTACCTTTCGCAGAATCCTGGAAAATCAAAATGGTCGAACCAATACGCAAGAGCACTCGCGAAGAGCGTGAAAAGTGGATTAAAAGGGCTCATTATAATCTATTTCAATTAAGAGCAGAAGAGGTATATATCGACCTGCTTACCGATTCCGGCACAGGAGCTATGAGTGATAGACAATGGGCCGGTATTATGGTTGGAGATGAAAGTTATGCAGGTGCAAAATCTTTTTTTAATCTGAAAGAGACTATTGAGAAGATTACCGGCTTTGAATATGTTATTCCGACACATCAGGGTAGAGCTGCCGAAAATGTTCTATTTTCGTACCTTGTAAAAGAGGGCGATGTCGTACCTGGCAATTCACACTTTGACACAACCAAGGGCCATATTGAAGGTAGAAAAGCGCACGCCCTCGATTGCACTATTGATGAAGCAAAAGATACACAGATGGAGGTACCATTCAAGGGTAATGTGGATATTCAAAAGTTGGAAAAGGCATTGGAAGAGTATTGCGATCGTATTCCTTTTATAATTGTAACCATTACTAATAATACAGCCGGTGGACAACCCGTATCAATGGATAATTTGCGTCAAGTCTCAAAATTGGCTAAAAAGTATGATAAAAAGGTAATTTTTGATTCTGCTCGCTTTGCGGAGAATGCATACTTTATAAAAATGAGAGAGGAGGGTTATGAGAAAAAGAGCATCAAAGAGATTTGCAAAGAGATGTTCAAATATGCAGACGCAATGACTATGAGTGCTAAAAAGGATGGCATCGTGAATATGGGTGGTTTCATAGCAACCGACTTACAAGAGTGGTACGATGGTGCTAAGGGCTACTGTGTACAATACGAAGGTTATCTCACCTATGGTGGAATGAATGGGCGTGATATGAATGCTTTAGCTATCGGATTGGATGAAAATACCGAATTTGACAATCTTCACACACGAATTCATCAGGTGGAATATTTAGCGAAAAGATTGGATGAATTTGGAATACCATACCAAAGACCGGCCGGTGGCCACGCTCTATTTATCGATGCTCCAAAAGTGCTAACTTGTGTGCCAAAAGAGGAGTTCCCGGCTCAGACACTCACAATAGAGTTATATCTGGAGGCAGGAATCAGAGGTTGCGAGATTGGTTATCTGCTCGCAGATAGAGATCCGATAACTCGTGAGAACAGATTTGAAGGTCTTGATCTTTTACGTCTTGCTATTCCTCGTAGAGTCTATACTGATAACCACATGGATGTAATAGCAGTCGCTCTTAAAAATGTTTATGATCGCCGTAACGAAATTACTCGCGGCGTTGAAATAGTCTGGGAAGCCCCTTTGATGCGTCACTTCACAGTCCAACTCAAGAGATTATAATCTCAACATCATTGCCGGCGATAAATAACGTCATTGCCGGCGAAGCCGGCAATCTATTGAGCATCAATGCGTTGCAAGCACAAAACAGATTCCCGAAACAAGTTCGGGAATGACATGTTATTGAAAGTTCGGGAATGACGTATTGTTGATTGCTCGGGAATGACAAAAAAGGGCGATATCATTCAATATGATACCACCCTTTAATTTGCCGATAATAAATAAAAAGATTACAGTTTGAAAGAATCTTTAAGTCCGGTAGTTTTATTAACTACCAACTTTTCCGGAGTAGAATCGGGATCTTTTGCAAAATATCCTGTTCTTTCAAACTGAACTCCGATTTCAAATGAATCTTTGAGAAGATCCTCTTCTGCATATCCACGCTTGACTTCTAAAGAGTTTGGATTCAAATAATTTTTATAATCTTCTCCCTCTGGGATTGATCCCATATATGGTTCAGTAAACAATCTGTCAAAGACTCTTACCTCAATCTCTTTAGAGTGTTCTATAGAAACCCAATGTATTGTTCCCTTAACGGAACGCCATGGACCTGCTCCCGGTTTGCTGGTAGGGTCGTATGTACAACGAATCTCTATTACATTTCCATTATCATCCTTTATAACTTCCTCACACTTAATGATATATGAATATTTCAGACGCACTTCTCCATCAGGTTTTAAGCGGAAATATTTCTTTGGAGCATCTTCCATAAAGTCTTCTCTTTCGATATAAAGCTCTTTTGTAAAGGCAACTTTACGTTTTGGTCCATCCGGATTGTCCGGATTAAGAGGAGCATCAAAATATTCAACCTTTCCATCTTCCCAATTGGTAATTACTAACTTGACAGGATTCAAAACGGTCATATATCTGTTTGCTCTCTTATTCAAATCTTCACGAAGACACCACTCCAATAGTGAAAGATCTATAACATTATCGCGTTTTGCCACGCCAACCTTCTCTGCAAAGAGTCTTATACTTTCAGGAGTATAACCTCTCCTGCGAATACCACATATTGTAGGCATACGAGGGTCATCCCAACCGGATACAAAATTATTACGTACAAGTTCGAGAAGTTTTCTCTTACTCATAACGGTATAGGTCAAATTCAATCTTGCAAATTCATATTGGTGTGATGGGAAAATCTCTAACTTATCAATAAACCAGTCATAAAGAGGTCTGTGAACATCAAATTCCAAAGTACAGATTGAGTGTGTAATATTCTCAATGGAATCACATTGACCGTGAGCATAATCATACATAGGATAGATACACCACTTATCTCCTGTTCTATGATGTGAAGCGTGAATGATACGATACATAAGAGGGTCACGGAATAGCATATTTGGATGCGACATATCGATTTTTGCTCTCAAAACTTTCTCTCCCTCTTTATATTTTCCCTCTTTCATCTCCTGGAATAGTTTGAGGTTCTCTTCGACAGAGCGATCTCTGTAAGGGCTGTTTGTTCCTGGTTGGCTAACTGTTCCACGACCAACTCTGATTTCCTCTTGAGTTTGATCATCAACATAAGCTAATCCCTTCTTAATCAATTCAATAGCCCATTCATACAATTGATCGAAATAGTCAGAGGCATATCTCTCCTCTGCCCACTGAAATCCTAACCAATTGATATCGTGTTTAATAGAATCTACATATTCAGTATCCTCTTTTACAGGATTGGTATCGTCAAAACGAAGATTGGTTTTACCACCATATTTTTGTGCCAAACCGAAGTTTAGACATATACTTTTTGCATGTCCAATATGAAGATAACCATTTGGTTCAGGAGGGAAACGTGTTATAATAGATTGATGTTTTCCACTTGATAAATCGTTCTCAATAATCTCTTCCAAGAAGTTCAAAGTACGCTCATTGGCGTTGTTTTTCAAATTTTCTTCCATTGTAGTAAAATTAACTTTGCAAAAATAGTAAAAACAAGTAATTTTGAGGGATATATTAGAAAAAAATATGATAAAGTCTATGACCGGCTACGGCAAAGCCGAATGCCAAATTGAAAAAAGTAAATATTGTGTAGAGATTCGCTCTGTCAATGGCAAAGGTGCCGATGTATCTCTTAAGACCTCTCTGATTCCACGTGATAAAGAGGTAGAAATCAGAAAATTGATTACTCAAAAACTTACACGAGGCAATATTGACCTATTTATTAGTAAAGAGAGTATCTCTATTGAGGGTGACAAACAGATCAATAAAGATGTTATTAAAGGATATCTATCTCAAATTCAAGAACTTAGATCTGAATGCACAGACTTTGACAAGATAGATGAGACATCTCTTATGGCCACATTGTTGAGAATGCCGGATGTGATTGAATCCAGAAAAGATGAACTATCTGAAGATGAATGGAATACATTGTTAGAAACCATCAATGATGCAATTGACAATATCAACTCATTTAGAAGCAAAGAGGGAGAGTCTCTTTATGCTGATGTAACAGAGAAGGTTGGCAATATCGAATTTTTTCTACAGAGTGTAGCTCAGTATGAAGAGGAAAGAATTGCACAAATCAGAGAAAGAATAAACAGCAAACTTTCTGAAATCAAGGCAGATAGCGATGATAACAGACTTGAGCAAGAGATTATCTACTATATTGAAAAACTCGATATCAACGAAGAAAAAGTGCGTCTGAAACAGCATTGCAACTACTTCCGCGAAACTCTTGACAATGAAGATAACCCTGGCAAAAAACTTGGTTTCATTGCTCAGGAGATGGGACGCGAAATCAATACAATGGGTTCTAAAGCCAACCACCACGAAATTCAGAAATTGGTTGTAAAAATGAAGGATGAACTCGAAAAAATAAAAGAACAGTCACTCAATATACTATAGTGGTAGCATATAGTGACAATTAGTCACTCGTCTGCAAGTGGAATAGAATTTGCTCTGTTCCACTTGTTTTTTATTCAATATTGTTAATTAAAATCGAAAAATATGAGCAAACAAAATGGAACTATTGGGGTAACTACACAAAACATTTTCCCCGTCATTAAGAAATTTTTATACTCCGACCACGAAATCTTTTTAAGAGAGTTAGTCTCTAATGCAGTCGATGCAACACAAAAATTGAAAGCTCTTGCTGCAAATGGTGAATTCAAGGATGAATTGGGAGATTTGAAAGTAAAAATTTCCATGAACCCTGTAGATCAAACAATTACCATAAGCGACAGAGGTATTGGCATGACTAAAGAAGAGGTGGACAAATATATCAACCAAATAGCATTTTCAAGTGCCGGAGAATTTTTGGAGAAATATAAAGACCAAGTAGATAATATTATCGGTCACTTTGGTTTAGGTTTCTATTCAAGCTTTATGGTTGCCAAAAAAGTTGAGATTATCACCAAATCGTGGAAAGATGGAAGCGAAGCTGTTAAATGGAGCTGCGAAGGTGACCCTCAATATACAATGGAGAGTGTAGAGAAAGATGATAGAGGTACTGATATTGTCTTATATCTTGATGACGAGTTCAAAGACTATGCTAATGAGTTCAAAATCAAAGAGTTACTAAACAAATATTGCAAATTCTTACCTATCGAAATAGCATTTGGCAAGAAGAAAGAGTGGAAAGATGGCAAAGAGGTTGAATTGGATGAAGATAATATTATAAATGATGTAAATCCGCTCTGGTGCCAAAAACCATCTGATTTGAAAGATGAGGATTATTTGGACTTTTATGACAAACTCTATCCCGGCAGTGATGAGCCACTATTCTGGATACATTTGAATGTAGATTATCCATTCAATTTAACAGGAATTTTATACTTCCCTAAATTGAAAGAGAAGGTAGATATGACTCGCAACAGAATTCAGTTATATTGCAATCAGGTATTTGTAACTGATAATGTTGAGAATATTGTTCCAGAATTTATGATGTTACTTCATGGTGTAATCGACTCTCCGGATATTCCTCTCAATGTTTCAAGAAGTTACCTGCAAAGTGATTCAAATGTAAAGAAAATATCTTCTCACATCTCTAAAAAGGTGGCTGACAAACTTGAAGAGATTTATAAAAATGACAGAAAGGGATTCGAAGAGAAATGGGACAACCTTAAACTATTCATTGAATACGGAATGTTAAGTGACAGCAAATTCTATGACAGAGCTGCAAAATTTGCCCTTCTAAAGAATAGTGATGACAAATATTTTAACTTCGAAGATTATACTAAAGCAATCTCTGATAACCAGAAAAACAAGGATGGCAAAATTGTCTATCTATATGCTAATGACCAAGTTAGCCAATTCAGTTATATCGAGAGAGTTAAAAATCTTGGATATGATGTATTAATCTTTGACTCCCCTCTTTGCGCACACTTTGTGAGTATGCTTGAAAGCAAATTCAATGATGCAAAATTTGTAAGAGTAGATTCAGATATTCCTGAAAGATTGATTCAGAAAGAGGAGATTACTAAACCTGAATTGAGCGAAGAGCTTACAACAGAACTCCAAAAATTATTCTCTGATAAGATGCCGAAGGATGTAAACTTTACAGTTGCATTCGAAAATATGGGAGTACAAAACTTACCTGTAATCATTACTCAGGATGAGTTTATGAGAAGATACAGAGATATGTCGGCAGTGGGTGGTGGAATGAATTTTATGGGCACACTACCAGAATCATACTCCCTTGTAGTAAACTGTGAACACCCTGTATTTGAGAAGATTAAAGAGGAGAAAGATGAAAAATTGATTAGTCAGGTATGCGACATTGCACTACTTGCCAACAACCTTCTAAAGGGTGAAGCATTAGATAAATTTATCAAGAGGAGTGTAGATCTTCTTAAAGATTAAAGATTGGCTTCAATCCTCTTTTTAAGAGTCACCGGCTTAAAGTTTGGGTGGAATTTCTCAAGAAATTTCACCCATTCTAATGCATATTCATACTCACCAAGCACTTCACTTGCCAAGGCAATATTATATGCCGCAGCAGCTTGCTGATTTGCATTTTTGGCATCACATAATTGATACCAGATCTCTCTCGCTTCAGCCCATTTGAATTGTGAAGCAAGGTTGTATGCCTCCTGCCATTTTGTACCTGAGAACATAAATATTGTTCTGCTCTTCTTTTCCCACGATGGGAAGAATTGTTGTGCAATCGACTCCCCGTATGAAGCTATAATTTCCGGTGCAAAATCTCTTGCCTCCTGATGTGCTTCATCTACCGATTTTTTATCTTTAACAAGCACATCCCAATATAGTTCATCATTAATTTTTTTAGATATAAAGCTGCTGTCTGTCTTTACAACCAACTTAAAGTGGAATGGTAGAGATACTTCAATATTCTTATCGTGATTGTCATCATAATACAATTGAGAATCTACCTTACCCACATACAAAGAATCAATTATAATCTTATTTGGAGAATTTGTATCGACAATATTAAAATAACGAGATAGTCCACTCTTCAATGATTCAAAAAATTGAATATTGCCCTGTGAAGTATCACCCACCAGATAGAGAGAAACAGGGGCTATCGTAATAGACTCTGCTACTATTTTAGGTTCAGTAAGTACCTCAACATCAACCGCTTGCCTATACATTGATGAGCAAGAAGCTAACAAGAATAGCGAACAAATCACTAAATATTTTAAGATTCTTATCATACAAATTTTATTATTACATTCCCATACCACCATCTACAAGAATGGTCTGTCCGGTAATATATGATGACAAATCCGATGCCAGGAATAGCGCACAATTAGCCACATCCTCTACAGAGCCACATCTTTTAAGAGGAATTTGTGTTTGCCACTGTTTAAGTACCTCTTCCGGCAATTCATTTGTCATATCTGTCTGGATAAAACCGGGGGCAATCACATTGCTTCTAACTCCCCTGCCACCAAGCTCTTTTGCTACCGACTTAGCCATTCCAATAATACCCGCTTTGGAAGCAGAGTAGTTTACCTGACAAGCATTGCCATGTAATCCTACAATCGAGCTCAGATAGATAATTACACCTTTACGACTTCTTGCCATTAAAGGGGCAACGGCGTGAGTATAATTGAATGCTGATTTGAGATTGCTGTCGATCACAGAATCCCATTGCTCCTCAGACATTCTTAGGAGAAATGTATCTTTTGTAATCCCAGCATTATTAACTAAAATATCTATCTTTCCAAAAGCATCAACTACCTGATTTACAACATTATGCGCTGCTTCGAATGATGAAGCATCAGATGCAATTGCCATTGCTTTGACTCCAAGAGATTCAATCTCTTCCTTTACCTCGACTGCCTTTTGAGCACTTGAAAGATATGTGAACGCCACATCTGCACCCTCTGATGCAAATTTTAGAGCAATTGCTCTTCCTATACCTCTGGTAGCACCTGTTACAAGTGCAACTTTACCACTTAAAATTGACATAATTATTGATTTATTCGAGCAATTAAGTCATACTCATTTGCTCCGGTTATAGTTACATTACAGAAATTTCCAACAAGTTTTTCAGGAGATACATTTGATGGTAAATCATCCAATCCTATCAATATCTCACCATCAACTTCAGGTGACTCATATTGACTTCTTGCCACAAGTACGCCATCGGTAAGTGAATCGACTAAAACAGGGAGTGACTTGCCGACTCTTGATTGGTTGTAGGCAAGGGATATCTCGGATTGTAGTTCCATTAATTGTGCATACCTCTCCTCTTTTACCCGTTTGGAAATTGTATCTTTATAATTAATTGCACCATAAGTGCCCTCCTCTTCTGAATATGTAAAGGCACCTAAACGCTCAAATTTATACTCTTTAACAAAGTCGAGTAGATTTTGAAAATCTCTCTTACCCTCGCCCGGATGGCCGACAATCATAGTTGTTCTCAAAACCACATCAGGAACGATAGTTCTGAACTTATCTATCAATGCTCTGGTAGTCTCGCCATCAATAGCCCTCCTCATCATTTGCAACACTTTTGTCGATGAGTGTTGTAGGGGTATATCTATATAATTGCAGATCTTCGGATTCTCTGCCATCAGATGGAGTACATCTTCGGGGAATGCTGTCGGATATGAGTAATGAATCCTTATCCACTCTATTCCCGGAATCAACGATAGTTTTTCCAAGAGATAGGCCAACTTCCTCTTTTTATAGATATCAAGTCCGTAATATGTTGTGTCTTGTGCAATGACTATCAACTCTTTGACCCCCGAAGCGGCAAGTATTGTCGCTTCTCGAAGAATATCCTCGACAGGTACTGAGATGTGAGGTCCTCTAATCAGAGGAATCGCACAATATGAACAAGAACGATCGCAACCCTCAGATATTTTCAGGTAAGCATAATGATTTGGAGTTGTTATCAGACGAGATGTTGATAAAAGATTATCATAATTCAAACCAAGTGCTTTAAGCAAAGATGGTTGGTCCATTACACCAAAGAAACCATCTACTTCCGGTATCATATTTATCAACTCATCACGATATCTCTCTGACAGACAGCCAAATACATAAATTTTTTCTATATATCCCCGATTCTTTGCTTCAACTGCTGCAAAGATTGCAGCAATAGACTCCTCTTTGGCATCTCCAATGAAACCGCAAGTGTTGAGAATTACTATATCCACATCACCACTACTCAAATCGCTATCTTCATAGGAGAGCATATAACGATCTGAAGCAGAGGCAATCTGACGCAAAAGATGTTCAGAATCCACACGATTCTTCGAGCATCCCAAAGTAATGAGTCTTACATTTTTCATAAGTTCTATTCAGTTGCAGAGTCGGCAGAGTCGGCAGACTCCTCTTCATCATTTACAAAGTCCAATGATGCAAACTCTCTTAAAATATTATACCACTCAACTACCTTTTTCATGTGAGATGTATAAAATCTGTCTCTGTCATAGGTAGGCAGGGCTTTGTCAAAAAATGCCTTAAGCACCTTTGGATCAGACTTTTGATTTGGAGCGGCCTCACCATTAAGCTCTTGCGCCATCTTTTCAAAAACCTCTCTTAATGATACATCCTCTTCGTCAGTGTAAATAGAAATATCAGCAAGTGAAGTTATCTTTGATGTAATTCCAAAAGATTTTCTTGCTTTACTATCCAATGATTCTACAATGATTCCCGATTTTCCTTGCGCCAAATGTAAAAATAGGCCCTTTTCTCCGGAAATTGACAATATTTTTTTCAAATCTGTTTTCATAATAATCTGATTACTAATAAATTAACTAATATTTCTCTCTTTTTTAATATCTTCGTAAGCTTTTTGGATTTTTTTGAACTTCTCCTCTGCTGCCTTCTGAACATCAGGTCCGAGAGTGGCCACCTTATCCGGATGATGCTTCATTGCCATTCTCTTATAGGCACTTTTTACCTCCTGGTCGGTTGCACTCTTATCAATTTCAAGTATTTTGTAGGCAGACTCAATATCTGAGGAGAACATAGATGTAATCGATGTAAAATCGGCGTTATTGATTCCTATGGCTGATGCTATAGATTTCAGAACATCCAATTCTGCCTGACAAACATGACCATCTGCACGTGCAAGTTCCACTAAATAATGGAAAAGTTGCAAACGCTGCGAATAGTTCATATTTGCACGGATTTGGCCACCTACTTCATATACATTGATATCCTTTTTATATAGCTCTTGGATAATCTTAAGTGATTCATTTACAGCTTGTTGTCCGAAATTTCTGAGTATAAATGCCTTAACATATTCCAACTCAGACTTAAGGAACTTTCCATCTGCCTTTATTACGGCAGTAGAGAGTACCAGCAAACTTACAAGGAAACTATTGCGCGAAGCTCTTGAACCACTGTTTAGGTTTCTGTCATCCTCAACTCTCGCTGTTGAGAAGAGAGAAGCGAGAGCAAACCCAATCAATGCTCCGATCGGGCCAAACATTGCCCAACCTATAATTCCTGCAATCCAGCTACCTATTCCCATTACAATCGATAATTTTATTATAAATCTCTAAAATCTGAGGTAATAATGGCTCCTTTTCATCTGCAAAAATAGTAAAATCTACCTTTTCCGCACTATCATCATCTTCACACTGATTACTTAAACGGGCAAACACATCTTCTCTGGAAATATTATCTCGCCTGACTACTCTCTCTATCTTCAATTCAAGTGGAGCTGAAACAAGAAGCGAGTGTGTAATAACATTCTCAAAAATAGGAACTCTTAAAATGATGGCAGATTCAACTATTACAAATGGAGCTTTTTCGCCCTCAACTTTACTCCAAGCCAAAAAATCGCGCAGCACAGCCGGGTGAACAAGTGACTCAACCTCACTTAAAAGAGATTTGTCGGAAAAAATCTTTTTTGCAAAAATATCTCTTCTTAAAAGGCCATTATCTACAATATCCTCTCCCAATAGATTTATCAAAGAGTTCATAAGCTCTTTATCTCTATCATAGAGTAGTTTAGTCCTACTGTCTGAATCGTATGAAGGTATGCCTAATTCATTGAAAATCTTTACAATATAAGACTTTCCACTCCCAATGGAGCCGGTAACTGCTAAAACTTTCATATTGGGAGACTAATCGATTAAAATGCACTCTACAACCTTAGGGAAAATATCATAACTGATAACAGAAGATGATAAATCATTGAGTTGTACAAGCACCTGTTTGTTTGAAGAGATGATAAAATCCTGATAATCTACATAGAGTTGTAATTCATTATCACTGATTTTTTTATTGAAAGGTATTCTATAAGTAAGAGTAACGGCAGATGGTAAGACGTGAAGTTGATTACCCACAGGAAGATTGACCACATTTACAGGAATCTCTCTACTTCTCTCAACATACCTTTCAACCTCAATATCGTAATAGACCTCATTTTGGGAGAAAGAGACATTTGGAATCTCCACAAGTTTAACACTTCCGACAACTCCTTCAGATAGCAAATTATGCTTAATGTGGCGTGTAGATACTGAATTTATCTGTTCCAAATAGGATTCATCTCCATAGACAATAATAGAATCCGGATTTGTAACCATCTCATTACTAAGCATATACTGGCTTTTGAATGTAAGAGTGGAGTTAATGATTACAGGAACTCTCTTGTGAGTTGGGATATGAATATTGAATAATAATGTATCATCCAAAATATCCATAATCCCATAATCATTCAAATTTGATTGTGAGATTACATACTCTAAATCAGACGTAGCCAGAGCATACAATCCATCAGCTCGCTTTGTGAGATATTTGGAATTGATATCTACGACCAATTGACTCTCATCCGATTTTCTGCGCTGCTTAAGAATATAAAAACCTGTTGCATTGGATTTTGCAACAACTCGGTTATCTGATATAGCAGAAATATCGTGCCCTTGAATTGTTGTATTTATCTTTACATTATAATTCAAACTTGCACTATAATTTTGCGACATATTGTGAAGAAACCACACAGAAAGAGCCAAAAGGAGAGATAACACGAATGATACTCTCCCCTTGGTCAAAAATTTCTTATTGAGTTTCTCCTCACTCATACTATTGTTGAGCTGTAAAATCCTTTTGCAAAGCTGCCTTCTCTACTCTGATTTTAACATTTTGATCAACGATAACCAATGCTGTGTTATCCTTAACCTCATCAACTGTTCCATAGATACCACCGATAGTGACAACTTTATCACCCTTCTTTAGTGAATCTCTCCATTTATTTAACTCTTTTTGTTTCTTTTGTTGTGGACGAATCATAAAGAGCCACATAATAACGAAGATTAGGACCATCATCAAAAGGAAGCTCCAAGAAGAACCACCTGCTTGAGAAGTTGTTGCAGTTTGTGCCTGTAATAGTGTTAAAAAATTCATAGTTATATAATTAATAAATTATTGTAAATCAATTAGTTAGTAAGCAGCCCTCTTCCTGTTTTAACCACTTCGTTGGATGCCACTTTGGCCTGAATCAGTCTATCAAGAAGACCATTTACAAATATACGACTATTTTGGGTACTATAAAATTTAGATATTTCAACATACTCATTTATAGTAACCTTAATCGGAATCTCAGGGAAATGAATCGCCTCGGAAAGTCCCAACACAATCAGTGCCAAATCTGTAGAGACTATACGATCGCTATCCCAATTAGACACACTATTGGAAATTTCATTACTATATTGTGTATAATTCATTAAAGTTTTGTCAAGAAGTCTTATAGCAAACTCTTTGTCATCATCCTTTAGGAATACATCAGGAAATGCCAGTTTATTACTCTTGATACCCGCCTCAATATTCTTCAAAATCACATTTAGTACATACTCCACATCATCACACCAATAAACAGAGATATCTTCAAGAATATTCTCCAGCATCTCATTATCCTCAAACTCCTCTAAAAAGATATTAAGAACAAATTTATAATCTTCTGCTTTAGAATCCTCGGCTGATGCCATATACTCCTGATAATACTCTTTTGAAATAATAGATGAATATAGTTTCTTTATAAAGACATCATATTCCCCCCATGACAGACCTCTCTTTTCGCAATAGGAGATAAAATCTTTATCATTTCTAAGAGTTTCAAAAAACCTGTTATTGACAAATTTAAGATTTGGATTCAAATCCTGCGGAGTAGGATTGTGTTTCTTTTTGGCGATTTCAATTTTATTCAATGCAAAATCTCTCAATGAGAGTGTACTATTTAATAGGAAATAGTATAAATCTTTACTCCTTTCACACGAAAGAAGAAGCTCTTTCTGCGAAGAAGAGAGTGAATCGACCCCTGAATTGACTGCAGAAAAAAGAACTTTAAAGACTTTAATTCTAATAATTCTTCTATTTAACATTATTTTTGTTTATTAAATATTTTGCAAATATAATCTTAAATATAAACTTTGAGAGAAAAAAATTATATCTTTGTATAGAAAAATTTAAAATTTATCTATATGTATTTTGAAGATTACGATAACAATAGTGCTCATGAAAAGGGCGGTGATGATGTATTTTCAAAACCAATCAGAGCAGGTAAGAGAACATATTTCTTTGATGTAAAAGCCACTAAGGGCAATGATTATTACCTTACTATAACTGAAAGTAAACGCAGAGTCGAGAGAGATGGCAGTTATGCCTACGACAAGCACAAAATCTTTTTGTATAAAGAGGATTTTGATAAATTCACAGATGGTCTTGAAGAGGTAATAAGATTTATTCGTGAACGTTGCACTACAGCGGAAGCATCGAGGAATTCAGAAAATATCAAAATTGAAAATAAATATGATGAAGGATATGAAAAATCCTTTTCTGATGTAGATTTTGATGAATTGTAAATATCTTCTTATTTTTTAGTAACGAACAAGGGGTGACATCACTGAGATGCCACCCCTTTTATTAGATAGGTGATGAATCACTAAAGTCTGCCGGGATACTCTTTCAAAGCCACTTCCAGACATTTCATAGCAGCACGAAGATCCTCTTCTTTAAGAACGTAAGCCAAACGAACTTCATTCTTACCGCAACCTGGAGTTGCATAGAAACCTCCCAATGGTGCTACCATTACTGTTTGTCCCTCATATTGGAACTCTTCAAGCAGCCATTGTGCAAACTTCTCGCTATCATCGATTGGAAGAGATGCAACTGCATAGAATGCACCCATAGGACGAGGACAGAAAACTCCCTCCATAGAGTTTAGAGCATCTACAACGATATCTCTACGTTTAATATATTCGGCTTTTACAGCGTCAAAATATGATTGAGGAGCATCTAATGCACCTTCAGATGCAATTTGACCAAGTGCAGGAGAGCAAAGGCGTGCCTGAGCAAAACGCAAGACAGATGTCATTACATCTTTATTCTTTGAAACAATAGCTCCAACACGAACGCCACAAAGACTATATCTCTTTGATACTGAATCAATTAGAATAACATTATCCTCAATACCTTTTATGTGCATACAAGAGTAATGTGGTTCGTCGGTATAGCAAAATTCTCTGTAAACCTCATCTGAATAGATATACAATTGATATTTCTTTGCAATTTCTCCCAACTTTTGAATTGACTCTTTGCTGTATAGACAACCTGTTGGGTTACCAGGGTTACAAATAAGAATACCTTTTGTTTTAGGAGTAATATGTTTTTCCAACTCTTCCATTGGAGGAAGTGCGAAACCATTTTTAATATCTGTTGAGATAGGTTTCAAAATTACATCATTCTGAAGTGCGAAGGTGTTGTAATTGGTATAGAATGGCTCCATAACCAAAATCTCCTCGTCAGGATTACAAGTTACCGCAATCGCGATTTGAAGAGCTTCGCTACCACCATTTGTGATATTGATTTCATTCTCATTAACATTGATTCCAATGTTTTGGTAATACTTTGCCAAACCCTGTCTGAAAGATAGGATACCTGCAGAGTGTGGGTACTCGACAAGTTTCAAAGTATTGTTCTTAATTGCATCCAACGCCTCTTGTGGCGATTCGATATCGGGCTGACCGATATTTAAGTGGTAAACTTTTGTGCCACGTTTTTTAGCAGCATCAGCAAATGGCACCAATTTTCTAATTGGTGAAGCAGGCATTTTTAGGGCCTTTTCAGAAATCGATAACATATTTATAT
>X40_Bactrian_Camel__coassemble_15_pt1 | contig 37495 bp, 36 predicted proteins | sample X40_Bactrian_Camel__metabat2_high_PE_006 | metagenome-assembled genome bin X40_Bactrian_Camel
TTTTATATCTGTGATGATCTCCGAATTGTTTGTGTACTTTTATGTTATATCTGTCGCATAGATGGAAAACCAGAGGTGTATCATTTGCCACGCCTGTACACAAAATTGCCTCTTTTGAATATAGATAGTGATTATCTCCCTCTGTAAAGAGTGGCTCCAATGCGCCATGCTCGATTTTAGTAAAAAAGAGACTCTGGTTTACATTTAATTTTAGATTCTTACGCCATTGTTCAATTTCCCATTGGTCAAGATCTCCGGGACATTTTGTTACAATAACAATATCGGCACGCTTAATCTCAGAAGGGAGATCTCGCAATCGTCCGAAAGGAATTAGATTGTCTTTGAAAACAGGTCTGCTAAAATCCACCAAAACGATTGATTTTGACGGAGTTACAGCTCTGTGTTGAAATCCGTCATCAAGAATTATTGCTTCAGGTTTTCTCTCTTTTGCAAGAAGAAGTTTTATACCATCAACCCGTTTTTTAGCCACACAAACATCAACTTTCGGGAACTTCTTTTTTATTTGCAATGGCTCATCTCCTGCCACTTTCGAAGAGGTTTCAGTGCCTATCTCCACCACCTTCCCGCCATCTCTTCCGTATCCACGAGAGACCACTGCGATAGGAGATACTTTACCCTGTAAAAGTCTGATAATCATCTCTGTATGGGGAGTTTTTCCGGTCCCGCCCACAGTAATATTTCCTACAGAGATAACAGGCACATCAAATGTTTCAGACTTTAATACACCTTTATTATAAAGAGCATGTCTGATTTTCAGAGTTATGAAGTATGGAAAAAGAATAACCTTGTTAATCAAAAAATTCATCTTAGCCCCAGTTAGTTTTTACAAAATCAAGTAAATTAAAGAGTTCCTGCACATCGGTAGATGTCACAAGTTTTAATCGGGTCTCTTTGAAATTATCCAGACCCTTAAAGTAGCAAGAGAGGTGGCGACGCATTTCGAGAATACCTACCTTTTCTCCCTTTACATCAATACTTTTTTGTAGATGTTTTTTAGCCAAATCTACTCTTTCGGCCACAGACATCGGTTCAAGCAGTTCTCCTGTATCGAGGTAATGCCGGATTTCTCTAAAAATCCACGGATGACCAAAAGTGGCTCTTCCAATCATAATGGCATCTACGCCGTAGCGTTCAAAGGCCAATTTTGCACTTTCGGGCGAGTTAATATCGCCATTTCCAATAATTGGAATCTTCATTCTTGGATTCTCCTTTATTTTCCCGATAAGAGTCCAGTCGGCCTCGCCCTTATACATCTGACAGCGAGTCCTTCCGTGGACTGTCAATGCTGCAATCCCTGCATCTTGCAATCTTTCAGCAAGTTCTACAATGATTTTTGAATCCTCATCCCATCCTAAACGCGTTTTGACGGTAACAGGGAGTTTTACAGCATCTACCACACGTCTGGTGATTTCCACCATTTTATCCGGCTCTCTCATCATTCCGCTACCGGCTCCACGCTTGGCAATTTTATTAACCGGACACCCAAAATTTATATCTATCAGGTCAGGATTTGCCTTTTCCGCCATTTGTGCCGCTACAACCATAGCTTCCGGAATATGACCATAGATTTGCACTCCGATTGGCTTCTCGTATGGATAGGTCTCCATTTTAAGAATCGATTTCTGCACATCTCTGATAAGTGCATCGGATGATACAAATTCGGTGTACATCATATCCGCTCCATACATTTTACAGATGTATCTGAATGATGCATCTGTGACATCTTCCATTGGAGCCAGAAATAGTGGTTTGTCGCCTAATTCTATGTTGGAAATCTTCATTTTCAGTCGTTAAAAATCCCGATTTGCTTGATTTTTAATGCAATGCGGAAAAATTTGGATAGCAAAAATAGATAATATTGGAGATATATTAAAAAAAAATACTATATTTGCAGCCCCTAAATTTTGGGGAAATCGCAACAAATTTAGTTATTAACTTAAAAATCAACACAGTGGACACACAAAGTTACAAAACAGTGTCGGCAAATAAGGCAACCGTAAACAAAGAGTGGTTGCTTGTTGATGCAACCAACATGGTAGTTGGTCGACTTGCTTCTCGCGTAGCTGTATTGCTTCGTGGTAAGCATAAACCAAACTTCACTCCTCACGTTGATTGTGGTGACAATGTTATCATTATCAATGCAGAGAAGGTACGTTTTACTGGTAAAAAGTTGACTGATAAAGTGTATGTACGTCACACAGGTTATCCTGGCGGACAACGCTTTGCTACTCCAAAAGTGTTGCTACAACACAAACCGACTGCAGTATTAGAGGGAGCAATCAAAGGTATGCTTCCTAAAAATCGCCTTGGTTCTCAATTGTTCCGTAATGTGTATATTTACGCAGGTAGCGAACACCCACACGAGGCACAACAACCAAAATTAATTAATTTAGAACAAGAAAATTAACAGAGCATGGAAGTAATCAACGCCCTTGGAAGACGTAAATCAGCTGTTGCTCGCGTTTATCTTAGCTCAGGTAAAGGTAACATTACAATCAATGATCGTCCTTTGGAGGTTTATTTCAAAGAAGGAACACTTCAATACATTGTAAAACAAGCCTTTGAACTTACAGGTACATCAGGACAATTCGACCTTAAAGCTAACATCGACGGTGGTGGTACAAAAGGTCAAGCAGAAGCTCTTCGCCTTGCAATTGCACGCGCACTTTGCAAAGTGGATACTGAAGCTTATCGTTCTGTATTGAAAACTAATGGTCTTTTGACTCGCGATGCTCGTGAGGTAGAAAGAAAGAAACCTGGTCAACCTGGTGCTCGTAGACGCTTCCAATTCAGCAAACGTTAGTACTATTATTTATCGCATTAGCGAAACAAAGATTTACAAAAATGCACAGCTGAATCTAAAATTTGAGGACCAATTCTACCTTAAATTTGTTTAGCTGCGGAAAATCAAAGAGATCGACAATAGTCGCTACTCTTAATTGAAGAAAAGAGGCTCCGGATGGAGCGTAACAAAAACAAAGAAAATTTTTAATAAAATGCCAAGAACAAATTTCCAAGATTTACTTGATGCAGGTGTTCATTTCGGTCACTTAAAGAGAAAATGGAACCCTAAGATGTCTCCATACATTTTCATGGAAAAGAATGGAATTCACATCATTGACCTGCACAAGACTGTTGTAAAAATAGATGAGGCTGCAAATGTTGTTAAACAATTGGCTCGCGCCGGTCGTAAAATTTTGTTTGTAGCTACAAAGAAACAGGCTAAAGATATCGTGGCTGAAAAGGCAAAAGCAGTAAATATGCCTTACGTTACAGAGAGATGGCCTGGTGGAATGCTTACAAATTTCCCTACAATTCGTAAAGCAGTCAAAAAAATGAATACCATCGACAAGATGATGGCTGATGGTACATTCGAAACTCTTGCAAAACGTGAACGTTTGCAAGTAACTCGCCAAAGAGCAAAACTTGAGAAGAACTTGGGTTCTATCGCAGACCTAAATCGTCTTCCTTCAGCAATTTTCGTAGTTGACGTACAAAAAGAGATTAATGCAGTAAAAGAGGCTAATCGTCTAAGCATTCCGGTTATCGCTATGGTTGATACTTGTTGCGATCCTACACCGATTGATTACGTGATTCCGGCAAATGATGATGCTGCAAAATCTATCGCTTTAGTTATGGATGCACTTTGCGGTGCTATCGCAGAGGGTCTTAGCGAAAGAAAAGTTGAAAAGGAAAAAGAGGTTGCTTCAGAAGAGAAAGATGCAGCTCAAGTTCCAGGTAAAAGAATTCGTTCACGCAAAAACGTTAGCGAAAAAGCAACTGAAGCTACTGCAGAATAATTCCTAAGTAGTAATTGTCAAACTTTAAAAAATTTTAAGAATGGAAATTAAAGCAGTTGACGTAGCAAAACTACGTAAAATGACAGGTGCTGGTATGATGGATTGCAAGAAAGCCCTTATCGAGGCAGAAGGCGACTATGATAGAGCACAAGAAATTATCCGCGAAAAGGGTAAATTGGTTGCAGCTAAACGTGCTGACCGCGAAACTACTGAAGGTGCAGTAATCGCAACTGTAAATGCAGAGGCTACTAAAGCAGTTCTTGTATGCTTGGGTTGTGAAACAGACTTCGTTGCTAAAAACGAAGAGTTCCAAGCTCTTGCAAAAGGTATTGCAGCTGCTGCTCTTGAGGCATTCCCTGCTGATGCAGAAGCTCTTAAGTCAGTTGTTGTTGATGGACAAACTGTAGAAGCTGCCATTACACAACAAACAGGTAAGAGTGGTGAAAAACACTCAATCCCTTACTATGCAGCAATCGAAGCTCCTTATATTTCATCATATATCCACACTATCAATGGCAAACTTGCTGCTGTAGTTGGATTCAACAAACCAATTCCTGCTGAGGCCGGTAAAGGTATTGCAATGCAAGTTGCATCAATGAACCCTGTATCAGTTTCTTCAGCTGATTGCCCTGCAGAAATCGTTGAAAAAGAGCTTAATATCTACAAAGAACAAATGAAAGCCGATCCTAAGATGCAAGGTAAACCAGAAGCAATGTTGGAAAATATCGCTAAAGGTAAACTTGCTAAATTCTTCAAAGAATCAACTCTTGAAGATCAAGATTATCAAATGGGTGAGGGTAAATCTTCAGTTAAAGAGTATCTACAAAGCGTAGATAAAGATGCTAAGATCGTTTGCTTCAGAAGATATTCATTGAATGACGAATAGTATTCAAAAAAATAAAAGATTGAGGGTAGCTTGAAAAAGTTACCCTTTTTTTGTTTTAAAAATATTAACTTGACTAAAAATTTTACGTAGATCCTACTCGAATCAATTTAGATGTTACCACAATATTTTATGAGGAGTAGGAGAAACAGATTCCCGCGCCTTTGCCGCGGGAATGACGGGTTGAGGTCGCGGGAATTGAGCGTAATTATTGAATTACGCCCAACTCTCTACCAATCTTGGTAAATGCGGCAACGCATTTATCAAGGTGTTCCACTTCGTGTCCTGCAGAAACCTGTACTCTGATTCGTGCTTGATCTTTAGGTACAACAGGATAGTAGAATCCTGTCACATAGATTCCCTCTTCTAATAATCTTGCTGCCATTACTTGCGACAATTTGGCATCATAAAGCATTACTGCGCAGATTGCAGATTGTGTTGGTTTGATGTCAAATCCTGCTGCCAACATCTTATCCACAAAATATTTTGTATTGAAGTGAAGTTTGTCTTGTAACTCATTAGTTCTTGCCATCATATCAAACATCTTAACACCTGCTGCTGCAATCATAGGTGGAATACTGTTTGAGAACAAGTATGGGCGTGATCTTTGGCGTAACATAGCGATAATCTCCTTTTTGCCGGTTGTAAAGCCACCAATTGCTCCACCGAATGCCTTGCCAAGAGTACCTGTAATAATCTCTACTTTACCTTTTAGGTTGTATAGTTCTGTTACACCGCGACCTGTCTCACCAACAACTCCGGCAGAGTGTGATTCATCAACCATTACAATGGCATTGTATTTATTTGCCAACTCATAAATCTTATCAAGCGGAGCAACATTTCCATCCATTGAGAATACTCCATCAGTTACAATTATGCGGTGGCGTTGTGCCTGTGCCAATTTCAGACAATTTTCCAACTCTTCCATATCTGCATTGGCATATCTGTATCTCTGTGCTTTACACAATCTTACTCCATCAATAATTGAAGCGTGGTTAAGGGCATCGGAGATAATTGCATCATTTTCGTCAAATAATGGTTCAAATACTCCACCATTGGCATCAAAGCAGGCAGCGTATAGAATAGTATCTTCAGTTCCAAAAAATTCAGCGATTTTTGCCTCCAACTCCTTGTGCAAATCCTGAGTTCCACAAATAAAACGCACAGATGACATACCATATCCTCTGCTATCCAATGCCTCTTTGGCAGCATCAATCAACTCCTGATTGTTTGACAATCCAAGATAGTTGTTTGCACAAAAGTTTATAACCTCTTGAGAATTATTAACTTGAATGGCTGCTTGTTGAGCAGAAGTGATTATTCTTTCATTTTTATAAAGACCGGCCTCTTCTATTGATTGAAGAGTGTCTTGTAAATGTTTTTGAAGATCTGTATACATATTTTCTCAATTTAAATTCAATTTATCCTAACAAAGTTATATATTTTATCTCAAAAAGATAATAGTTGATTTCTAAATAAATAATTATGTACTTATTCAGTTCTCTTTAGAAAAATAAAAATATGTTCTAAATAGCACTTAGAGAGCATTTTAACGCCATTTGGGAATATTTTTTGTAGTAATAAAATGCTCCAAAAACCAATTGTTTGGTTTTTCTGTGGGTCAAAACAAGAGTTTGTCTAAATTCGCAACTCAAAATTGTATGAAAAGAATATAAATACTTTGGTATGAATATTGACAATGCTACATTAAACGTTAGAAAATATTAAAAATATGATAAGAATGAAATTAGAAAAGAAACTCCTTTTAGTGGGGATTTTTATGATGGTATCCACTGTAATAGGATTCTCTCAAGATTACAGAGATTCCGAGGCAGATTCGATTGAGGTGGTGGAGCTTTCGTTGGAGGATGCCAAGAATTATGCCATTGAGCATAACTATTCTATTCAAAATGCCTCTATTGATATTCAAAAGGCAGAGGCAAGTAAATGGGAGATGATTTCATCAATGTTGCCACAAGTGTCGCTAAAGGCAGATTATTCAAACCAATTGGGTTATGAGATGAATTTGGGAGGAATGTCTATATCAATGCCGCCATACGGCTCACTTGGTCTAACTACCGCAGTGGCTCTGACAGGTGCACAAATTGTTGGAATTCAGATATCTGACATTTCTAAAAAGATGTCTGATATAACACTTAAACAGACAGAACAGGATATTATCAATCAGGTAAAGGTTCTCTATTACTCTGCATTGGTGACAGAAGAGACAATTTCTCTTTTGGAAAAGAATGTTCAAAGTCTTGATGATTTGTATCAATATACATTAAAAGCTGTAGAGGTCGGAACTGCCGAACAGACAAGTGCAGATCAAATTTTAGTTCAGGTTGAGACAATGAAATCAACTGTAAATTCCACAAAACGCTCTTTGGAGATGGTATATAACTCAATCCGTTTATTACTTAATATAGATGCGGATACAGAGATTGTTTTAACAGAAGGAATTACAGATTTATTGAATGTGGATTCGGCATTTGCTCTTGTAACCGAAGAGTTTAATGTTAATGACAATTACAATTACCAACTTCTTGAAAAGAGCACCGAACTATCTAAAAAACAGATAGATATGGCTGCTTGGAATTACGGTCCGACAGTTAGTCTGTTCCATCAATATAGTGCAAAACACTACTTTAGTGATGAAATGACTATGAATATGACACCTCCGAATATGATAGGTCTCTCTATATCTATTCCTATCTTTACAAGTGGAAAGAATTACAGTACACTTAAGGGTGCTAAGTTGGATTATAAGAAGCAGATGAATACTCTTAAGAATACAGAAGAGTCGTTAAATATTCAACACAGACAGTTGTGTTACAATTTAACATCTGCATTTGAGAGATTTAACATTCAGAAGCAGAATGTTGAGGTAACTCAGCGTGTTTTTGATAACATCAGTAAAAAATATCAGTACGGAATGGCCTCAAGTATGGAGGTAACCACTGCCGGAACTGATTTAGTATCTGTTCAAAGCTCTTATGTGCAGGCTTTGTTGGATTTTGTTAATGCACAAATCGAATTGGAAAAACTTTTGAATAAATAATAGTAAAGATATGAAAATCAGTAAACAATTTTTGTTGATGAGCGCGGCACTTATTCTATTCGCATCGTGCTCGGGTCCGAAACAACAATCACAACAAGAGGGTGTGGAGAGAGTTGATAATGTAGAAACTACAGTGTTGAAAATGAATGAGATAGCTCGTGTTATTGAGTTTTCTACAACTTTGCAAGGTTATCAATCGATGAGTGTCTCTCCATCTTTGACAGGTACAATCGAACACATCTATGTTGAGGTTGGAAAGTATGTTAAGAAGGGCGATCTTTTGGTTAGAATGGACCAAAATCAATTAAACAATACAAGACTTACATTTGCAAATCTACAAGTTGAGTTGGAGAGAATGTCTGCTTTGAGAGAGAGCGGAGCTGTTTCACAACAACAATATGACCAAATTAAATTGTCGTATGATCAGACAAAAGCAAGTCTTGAATTTTTGGAGAACAACACATTTGTAAGAGCACAATTCCCGGGAGTAATCTCTGCGAAGAATTACGAAGATGGTGAACTTTACAGCGGCCAGCCAATTTTGAATTTGGTACAAATCGGCGTTTTGAAGGCCTTGATTAATGTTCCGGAGAGTTATTTCCCACTTGTTAAGGCGGGAATGAAGGTGAATGTGACTTCAGATATCTATCCTGACGAGGTATTCCCTGCAACAATTGAGATTATCTATCCAACAGTCGATCCTGCATCGCATACCTTCCAGGTTAAGTTGAGAATTCCAAACTCATCATCTAAACTTCGTCCGGGTATGTATGTTAAGACAGAATTGACAATGGGTAAAGAGAATACACTTGTAGTGCCTTATCAATCAGTTCTAAAACTTCTTGGCTCTAACGAGAGATATGTTTTTGTTGAGGAGAATGGTGTTGCAAGACAGGTATTTGTAGAGTTGGGACAGAGATTTGACCAAAATATTGAAATCATTAGCGATGAGCTTAAAGAGGGTGATAAAATTGTTACCGTCGGACAATCAAAACTTGTGAATGGCGGTAAGTTGAATGTAGTTAAGGAGAATTAGTCTATGAGTATTTACAAAACGGCGATTAAGAAACCCGTAACGACAGCACTGATCTTCGTTGCGGTGGCTATAGTGGGACTTTTCTCTATGAGTAAGCTCCCTATAGACCAGTTCCCCGAGATGGATCCACCGTTTATTACAGTGATGACCACCTATGCGGGAGCGAGTGCCAGTGAGATTGAGACCAATGTTACCAAGCTGATTGAAAATAGCTTGAACGCAGTTGATGGTCTTAAGGAGTTGACCTCTATTTCTAAGGATAATATATCGGTTGTTAACCTCGAAATGGAGTGGGGAACAGACCTTGATGAGGCGGTAAATGATGCACGTGGCTACATAGATATGCTTAAAGAGGCACTTCCTGATGGTTGTTCCAATCCAAGTCTCTTTAAGTTGAATACAAGCTCAATGCCTATTATCCAGTATGCAATTACTGCAGAGGAGAGTTATCCCGGATTGGATAAAATATTAAATGATGAGCTTATCACACAACTTAACAGAGTAGATGGAATTGGTTCTGCATCATTGTCCGGAGCCCCTGAGAGATATGTTTATGTAGATATAGATCAATCTAAAATCGATGCTTTCGGTTTGCCTTTGGAAGCAGTCGGAAATGCAATTGCAAATAACAACTTGAACCTATCTTCAGGTACTGTAAAATTGGATACAGAGCAATATCAATTGCAAGTTAGAAGTGAATACATTGAGAGTTCTGAGATTGCCGATATCGTTGTAACCACTACTCAAACAGGACAGCAGATTTTTGTAAAAGATATCGCAACTATCAGAGATACAATCAAAGACCTGACTCTTGACGAAAAGGTAAATGGCAAAGAGGCGGTAAAATTGGTTATCTCCAAAAAATCGGGTGCCAATACCGTACAGGTTTGTAAGGATGTAAGAGAGGAGTTGGTGAAGATAGCAAGAACACTCCCTTCTGATATTAAAATCGACCTTATCTACGACTCATCTGAGGAGATTGAAAACTCAATTTTAAGTTTGATGGATTCTATCTTCTATGCACTATTGTTTGTAGTTCTGGTTGTTTTGATCTTCTTGGGTAATTGGAGAGCAACATTCATTGTTGGTATCACTATTCCAATCTCTCTGATTGTAGCATTCATCTACTTGTTATTTGTAGATAGTTCATTGAATATCATATCACTATGTTCATTGACAGTGGCTATTGGTATGGTGGTGGACGATGCAATCGTTGTACTTGAAAATATCTCAAAGCATATTGATAGAGGATCTTCTCCACGAGAGGCGGCTATCTATGCTACAAATGAGGTTTGGACATCTGTAATCGCCACAACTCTTGTAATAGCAGCGGTATTTATCCCTTTGACAATGATGTCAGGAATGGCCGGTATTCTTTTCAAAGAGTTGGGATGGATTGTGACAATCGTAGTTGCAACCTCAACAGTAGTGGCTATTACATTAACACCTATGTTGTGTTCTAAACTTCTAAAAGCCAAGAAGGTTAAGGTTGATGAAAAAGGCAGATTGGTTGAGATTGAGCAAAAGAGAAGTTGGTATCAAAGAGTTGTAGTAGGCACATTGAACAAGATTGATATTTGGTACTCAAACATTTTAAGATGGTGCCTTCGCCATAAACTGACTACTATCTCAATAGCAATATTGTTCTTTGTCTTCACATTGGTTCCGGTATTTATGGGTAAAATCGGTACCGACTTTATGCAGCAAACTGATAATGGCCGTTTGAGTGTCAGCATTGAGTTGCAAAGCGGAACACGCGTTGAGGAGTCTGCAAAACTTGCTCGTAGAGTTGAGGCAAGATTTATGGAATTGGTACCTGAAATTCAGCGTATTTCATCTTCAACCGGTTCAAATGATGAAGGTGGTGTAGCATCTCTATTCTCATCTACAACAAATAACAAAATCTCTATGACAGTTGTTTGTAGTAAAAAATATGAGAGAGAAAGAGGTATTACAGAGATTGCCGAAGTTCTTCGTAAAGAGTTGAGTGTATATCCTGAAATCATTGACTATCAATGTAGTACAGGTGGTGGTATGGGCGGTGGCTCTACTGTAGATGTAGAGATTTATGGTTACGACTTCGATCAGACAAACCTATATGCTCACGATTTGAGAAGTAGAATTTCACAAAATGTTAATGGAGCGCGTGATATATCTGTAAGTAGAGACGATGATCGTTCAGAGTTGAAAATTACAGTTGATAAAGAAAAAGCAGCTTATTTAGGTCTTAATTCAGCAACCGTTTCAACCTATGTGCGAAATCGTGTAAATGGTATGACTGTTGGCTATTTGAAAGAGGATGGCGACGAATATGACATTGTTGTAAGACTGCAAGAGGATAATAGAAACTCAATCACAACGCTTCAGGATATTTCAATCCCAACAGCAATGGGCAATGTAAAATTGAGTGAAATTGCCACTGTGGAAGAGTATTGGGCTCCTCCAACTATCGAGAGAAAGAGTCGTCAACGCTACTTGCGATTGAGTGTGACTCCATATAATGTCCCACTCGGACAAATAGCAGCCGACGTGCAGAGAGAGATAGATCGCGAGGGTATTCCGAATGGCGTAACTGTTAGAATTTCAGGTAGTTATGAAGATCAACAAGAGACTTTCGCAGATATGATAATTTTATTGCTTTTGGTTGTCCTATTGGTTTATGTGGTTATGGCTTCGCAGTTTGAATCATTGGCAAAACCTGCAATCATTATGCTTTCACTTCCATTTGCAATTTCAGGCGTAATTCTGGCTCTATGGATTACAGGAACATCGCTTGATATGATTGGTGCTCTTGGATTCATTATGCTGGTAGGTATTGTAACAAAGAACGGTATCGTGCTTGTCGATTATATCAACCTGATGCGTGATAGAGGTTACGAACTTTATGAGGCAATTGCCCTTTCAGGTGCTTCTCGTTTGCGTCCGGTATTGATGACAGCATTGACAACACTTCTTGGTATGCTCCCTATGGCATTAAGCACAGGCGAGGGATCTGAGATGTGGCATCCATTAGGAATTGTGGTAATCGGCGGTCTTTTGGTTTCAACTATGGTAACATTGATTATTGTACCTGTGGTTTATGCATTGATGTCAAGACACGGAGAGAGAGACAAAGAGGAGAAACTACGTAAAGAGTATATATTTATGCAAATCAGCACAAAGGAGGAGAACTAATATGAAATGTGTATTTATCGTATTTAATCAATCCAACACCTCCCGCGTGGAGTATTTGTTGGATGCATTGAAAATCAGCGGTTTTACTATGTTCGAAGAGGTGCAAGGTCGCGGTACAAATGGGGGAGAACCTCGCCGTGGCACTCACACTTGGCCTGAGTTAAACTCAGCAGTAATGACCGTAGTAGAGGATGACAGAGTGGATGAATTGCTCGACACCGTTAAAAAATTGGACTTAAGAAACAAAGAGGTCGGAGTTAGGGCCTTTGTTTGGAATGTCGAAAAAAGTGTTTAAAAATTTCGCGTTTAATAAAATAATATCTATTTTAGCGAATATAATAGAACTTAAATCGTAAAATTAAAATTATGGCATTAGCAATTAATGATAACAATTTCCAAGAGTTGGTGAAAGAGTCATCAATTCCTGTAGTATTAGATTTTTGGGCACCATGGTGTGGCCCTTGCAGAATGGTATCACCAATTATTGATGAATTGGCAGAAGAGTTTAAGGATAAAGCTCTTGTGGCAAAATGCAATGTTGATGATTGTGCAGATGTTCCGGCTCAATTCAGAGTTATGAATATTCCAACTATACTATTCTTCAAAAATGGCGAGGTTGTGGACAAAGTAGTTGGAGCTACAACCAAAGCTGTTCTAACAGAGAAGATTAATAACATTTTATAAAAATAATTACGATGAGAAAAATTATTGTTTCAGTATTAACAGTATTTCTATTGTGTGGCATCTCATTTAATGCAGATGCAAGAGGTGGCTTCCTTGTTAAAGGTGGTCTTGGATATACTTCATTAGATTTATCGGGCGTAAAAGCAGCCGAAAATTATACAAACTTCCACTTTGGAGTTGGTATCAATGCTCCACTTCCTTTAGGTCTTGCTATCCAACCTGAATTGATTTACAAACACAATAAAATTGACGATCTTGGAATAAGCAATATCGTGGATGTTGACTGGCAAGTAGGTTATCTACAATTACCTGTTAATATTCAATGGGGTATTGACTTGATAGCTTTAAGACCTTACGTTTTCGTATCTCCTTTCATCGGTTACAACTTGGTAAACGAAATCGAGGTAGAGGGTAATTCAACAGCTATTTCTGATATGTTCAAAGAGAATATGAACAAATTTGAATATGGTGTTGGTATTGGTGCCGGTGTTGAAATTTGGAAATTGCAAGTTGCAGCAAAATATGTTTGGAACTTTGGCGATTTGACTACTTTTGACAAAAACACCATCCTTGACGACTTGAAAGGTCTTAATGTGGACAACGCAGGTGGATTAGAGGTATCAGTAGGATTTGTGTTCTAATGAAAATCGCTGTTTATTGCGCTTCAAGCAATCAAATTAACGAAAAATATCAACAAGCCGCTCGAGAATTTGCTCAGGCGGCTTGTTTACGTGATTATACCATTCTTTGTGGTGGTGTTGATTTAGGATTGATGAAGATCTTTTGCGACGAGGTATATGCCGCAGGAGGTAATGTAGTTGGTGTTATTCCACATTTTATGTGCGAAAAAGGGTTGCACTCTGAAAATCTTACAGAGACGGTCTATGTTCATACAATGGCAGACAGGAAGGCATATTTGAGAGCTGAAGCCGATGCCGTTGTAGCATTTCCGGGCAGTATAGGCACTGTTGATGAATTTATAGAGGTTTTGGTGCTTAAAAAGTTGAAACAATATGATGGAAAGGTAATCCTTTACAATTATGAGGGTTTCTGGAATCCATTTATTGATATGTTGAATCACTTTATCAGTGAGTCTGTTTTTGACAAGGCAGATTTTGATAAAATGATAATTGTAGAGAATCTTGAACAACTATTAGAAGCGTTGGAAAAATAATGGATATTAAGGCGGTAAAGAGCTTTTTAGCAAATTCTTGGGAAGATTATAAGCTATTGTTAGCCAAGAGTTTACAGGCAGAATTCCCATTTATGAATCAGGTAAATGATTATGTAATGGGTGGTACAGGTAAGCAGTTGCGTCCTATGCTTGCTCTACTTACCGCAAAGATGATATCTGATGTGAATGAGAAGAGTATAAAGTGTGCAGTTGCCTCGGAAATGCTACACACAGCAACTCTTCTTCACGACGATGTTGCCGATAATTCTGAATATCGCAGAGGTCGTAAAACCGTTTATAGTCTTTTTTCTGGTGCTGTCTCTGTATTGGTGGGGGATTTCTGGCTCTCACGAGCAGTGCGCCAAGTCCTTGATACTGAGAATAATGACATTTTTGAGTGTTATGTTCGCACAATTGAGGATTTAGCAGAGGGGGAGATGCTACAACTCAGGAAGGCAGAGCAACTTGATACAACATACGAAGATTATATTTCGATTATATCTCGCAAGACCTCATCACTCTTCATTGCAACAATCAAGAGTGCAGCAATATCAGCAGGAGCCACTCCGGAGCAGGTTGTCGCTGCTACGAACTATGCCCACAAGTTGGGATTGGCATTTCAGATGAGAGATGACATATTAGACTATTCTCCTCAGATGAACACAGGTAAGACACCCGGTTTAGATCTTTTGGAGAGAAAAATTACAATTCCTCTGTTATCGGCTTTCGACCAATCTTCTCCGGAGGAGATAGCCGATGTTAAAGAGAAATTATCTCAGATATCAGGTTCGGCAGAGCGTGATTTGGAGATAGTTTCTCAGGTTTATGATTTTGTAAAATCAAAAAACGGTGTAGAATCAGCACAAAAAAGACTCACAGAACTCGGTCAAGAGGCCGCACTTGAATTAACTCTTTTTGAAGATAATCAAGCCAAAGAGTATCTCCTCTCTTTAATTCGTTTTGTTTGCGACAGAAAAATATAACTTATTGATTATCACCATCTAACCTTGCCTTCAAATAGGTGATTGGCATTCCCTTGGCAAGATATTGAGACTCATAGAAGGTCTTGATGGATAGCACTTCGTCGGCATATCCGCTTCCGTAAATATCATTATTATGCTCTAAAATTGTAAAGCCATTTTCAGGAAGCACATCTAATGTATATTCGTGAAGCAATTGACTGTCGGTCTTTAAGTGCAGTATGCCATCCTTCTTCAAAAACTTTTTGTATCTATCCAGAAATAGTGGACTTGTCAATCTTTTACGGGCATTTTTGATTTGAGGGTCTGCAAATGTTACCCAGATTTCACTCACCTCATTTTTAGCAAAAATAGACTCTATAAATTCAATGCGTGTACGCAGGAACATCACATTTGGCAAATTGTTTTCGGTGGCAAATTTAGCACCTTTCCAAAGTCTTGCCCCCTTGATATCTACACCGATAAAATTTTTATCCGGGCATTTTTGAGAGAGAGCTACAGTGTATTCACCCTTTCCGCAACCCAATTCCAAAACTATAGGAGCATCATTTTTGAAATAATCACTATTCCATTTACCCTTTGTCTTGTAATCTTTTCTGAAAACATCCTCAGTGGTTGGTTGGATAAGACATTCAAAGGTCTCATTCTCTCTAAATTTACGAAGTTTATCTTTGCCGCTCATAATTATTCTTTTCTGTACGAGTAGCCCACTCCTCTAATGGCTTGGACTGCCTCCGGGTTATCAATTTCAATGGTTGTTCTCCACACGCCAACTGTGTCAAAACGGAAGTTGTTATAAATTTGCCACTCAATATCAACTACGGAACCACTCCTTTTTGCTTTTGAAGCACTTCCTAAAGAGACTAAAAGTGTGTCGTTATTGTAAGAAACAGTGTCATCTATTGTCTGATGAATTACGCATTTAAGAGTGTCTAATTTTAGTTCTAATGCATTGTATTTCAACACCATATATAGAGAGTGACTCTCGGTGGTATCATAGATTGGGTATTCAAAAGAGGCACAAGCCACAACTCCGCTATCTCTATAATCCAGAGTCTTCTCTCGGAATTGGTAGAAGCTATTGGGTTTAGAACAGGAAATTAGCAGTAGTAGAGTAAGAATCAATATGATGCTATTTACTCTTTTCACCATTGGAAACTCTTTTTTTCTTCTTTTTCTTCTTTTTGCTTTCGTCAAAACGTGTGATACTGTCATCACCAACTGCACTGATAAATTCGCTCTTATGATTGCTCTCCTTGCTATCTTTTGCCTTGATACCCTTTCTGTTCGAGGCAATAATGGATTTAACAGTTTCTGCATCAATAGGGAACATATTTGACATATTTCCCTCGTCGTACGAGAACCACATTGTTCCCGAAAGAGTATCTTTCTTTACAAGATATGCCTTGCCATCTTCAAACTCAAGTGGCTCTTTTACATTAGGTATCTTTGTTTGAGCATCTACATAGACAGATGCTTCGTAGTTGATACAGCACTTCAACTTGTTGCATTGTCCGGCTAACCTTTGAGGATTCAAAGATAGATCTTGACAGCGGGCTGCTTGTGTTGTAATAGATTGAAAATCAGATATATGCTGAGAGCAACAAAGGGCTCTGCCACACACGCCGATGCCACCGATCAGACCGGCCTCCTGCCTTGCTCCAATCTGTTTCATCTCGATTCTGATTTTGAATTGTTCAGCAAAAATCTTAATCAATTGGCGGAAATCTACACGTTCATCAGCAATATAGTAGAAGATTGCTTTAGTACCATCTCCTTGATATTCAACGTCTCCAATTTTCATGTTAAGATTAAGACTTGCCGCAATCTGTCTTGAGCGAATCATAGTGTTGTGCTCCAAAGAGATTGCCTCTTGCCAACGCTCAATATCTAAAATCTTTGCTTTTCTATAAATCTTTTTGAATGTATATGTCTCAGGATTAATTTTATAGTGGCTTAGTTGTCTTCCGACCATAGCTCCCTCAAGGGTAATAATACCCACATCGTGGCCTGTTGTTGCCTCTACTACTACAATATCTCCTACAGTCAAAATTTGGCCGGATGTGTTTTTGAATATTGCTTTACGTGTATTCTTAAACCTTACTTCATAGAGATCTTTACATAGCTCGGTGGTAATACTTTCGAGCCAGTTATATACGCTTCTTTTGCAACAACCATAGCTATAGTCACAATTCAACTCTCCTTGTGGAGTACGCTCTGTTGTGCAACCGCGTGAACAATCATATATAATTTTATTTTTCTCCATAACAAACTACAAATATAATAAAAAGCGGTTGCATAAATCACAGAATGTCAATTTTGAATTAACATTGCTATCGATAGCCATCAATGTCTTATCCATCAATGAAACTGCTTTTGGGAAGAAATTATCATTAATTCTTGAGGCAAGCTTTGAAAGTTTATCCAATCTCTCCTCTTCAACAAAAGCTATCTCCTCAAGGCCACTCTTAATCATTAAGAGCTTTCTCAACATCTCTTCAGATTTTATGCAGAACTCTTTTTGTTTCTCCTTTTTTAACTCCGATAATTTATTCCAAAGAGGATACATCTCTTCGAAATTTTTGTTCAATCCGGCTTCTATAATAGAGATAAAAATCTCTTCACTTTCCGCACTTTCTTCTTGATAATCAAGTAGTTGCACAGCTTTTCCGTAGCTTCCTCCTGATAGTTTGGCACATATTGCAGCACGATCTTTCGAGTTTGTGGATTGTTCCAAAATGGAAGCAAGTTCGGCAATATCCATAGGAGGAATTTTAATTGCTCTACATCTTGAAATGATTGTAGGAAGCAATTTTTCAGGATTTTGTGAAATGAGAATGAAGATGGTATCCGGTGATGGCTCCTCTAAAAGTTTGAGTAACTTATTGGCAGCCGCCAGGTTCATTCTCTCGGCCATCCAGATAATCATAACTTTGTGTTCGGCTTCGTATGGATGAAGCACCAACTTGTTAATTATCTGTTTTGCCTCTGCAGCACTGATATTTCCACTTTTGTTTTCAATTCCGATTTCATTATAGAATTGAGGTTCAGTGAAGTATGGGAATTTGGTAATCATCTCCCTCCAAATAGGCAGGAATAGGTCAGAGGTTGGATTTTTATCACTTTTTGAGACCTTTGTCGAGGTGTTTACCGGAAAAGCAAAGTGAATATCCGGGTGGATTCCTTTCTGAATTTTAAGGCAAGATGGACATTTGCCGCAAGAGTCATATCCTTTGTGATCTTTGCAATTGATATATTGGGCTATGGCTAATGCAAAGGCAAGAGCTCCTCCACCGGCCATTTCATTCAAAAGTATTGAATGGCCCAACCTGCCCTCATCTATGATTTGAGCAATTTGGCGAGCAAGCTGTTGATTACCTATAATGTCAGAAAATTTCATATCACAAAATTACAACCATTTCGCAATTTTTGCAATCGAATTTCAATCTTAACTTATAACCATTATTAAGAAGGAAGAGAGGCTCTCTTAATTGCTTTGCGGGGTGTTGTTTAGGGCAGTATCCAAGCTGATATTTAATGCAATATTTGGTACGCATCAGTTCAGCATCTGCTACCGGTTTTAATTCGTAGGCCGGATTTATAGTGCTGATACCCAATTCTTTATAGACATTTTCTGATAATTTGTTTGCACAATTTGCAAGGTATGACAACTCCTCTTTTGATGCAAAATCAGAGTTATAACTTATCTTTCCGCGATTACAATAATAGTCACCATTGCCATTATTCGGAAGAGTAATCGAGTCAAAAAATGTGGCAATATCTCTTCTTAGACTGTTTAATTGTGAAATAGGGTAGAAGCATATTTTTTCGTCATAATCGAAACTCTCTATCTCGAAAGTGTAAATACCACTTCTCTTCTGTAGTTGAGTTTTGATACTCTCTCTCGCACGCTCCTGATTGTTGGCCATATCGCCCTCTTCTATAGTAGTAGAGTATTGTTTTCCATTCTCACAGAGTGCCTCAATCTTCATTCCTCCATCTTTGCAAACTATCTGTAATCTCACCCTTAAAAGGCGTTCAGGCATATTTGAGGCCAATTCTTTCTCAAATTCTTGATTGAGATTGCGATAAACCTTCATTCCGGTAGAGAGGTTGTCGCACTGTTTCAACTCTATTACTCCATTTATAAAACGCTCAACTCTGGCACCACTGACCTCTCCCTTTCCACCAATAAAGGCAAGACCATCGCCATTTCTGAGCTCTTTATTACCCTTGATTGTCACTCGATTTCCCCTGATTGAAGAGATTTCGCCAAGATATTCACCGAGAGATTTAGCACTGTCTTGTGAGTTCCACTCTCCTCGTTTTCCATCAATGAAGAATGATGTATAACCACGATTAAAAGTGGCATTGATATTTGGTTTGAAACCGCCCTCGATAACACCAAATGATGCTTTGGAGTATTCAGGGTGAGTATCAATGTATCTGTCTATGATGCTTCTGTAGTGTCTTACAACATTTTTAATGTATGAGATATTCTTTAATCTTCCCTCGATTTTGAATGAACTCACCCCCGCCTCTATCAATTTTCCGATGTGTTCGTCCAATTTAAGATCTTTAAGAGAGAGAATAGAGTGATTTTTCATCAAAACCTTTCCGGAAGAGTCAATCAAATCATACTTTGAACGGCAGGCCTGAATACATTTTCCTCTATTTGCACTTCTTCCGGTAAGTCTTTCGCTTAAGTAGCACTGTCCGCTATAACTTACACACAATGCTCCATGAACGAAACTTTCAATATCGCACTCTACACTTGAGCCAATCTCGCTAATTTGCTCAAGAGAGAGTTCTCGTGCCAATATAAGTCTCTCAAAACCAAGACTTTCCAGCATTTTTGCTTGTTCTGGTGTGCGGATGTTGGTCTGAGTAGAGGCAAATAGAGGAATAGGGGGAAGTTTCATTTTTAACACCCCTAAATCCTGAACAATAAATGCGTCTATACCAATTTCGTATGCCTCATCTATGAGTTTTTGAAGAGCAGGGAGTTCATTATCATAGACAATAGTATTGATGGTCATATAGACTTTTGCACCAAACTTGTGGGCAAATTTCACCAACTCCGCTATCTCTGATAACGAATTACCGGCAGCTTCTCTGGCTCCGAAAGATGGCCCCGCAATATATACGGCATCGGCACCGCAGGTTATTGCCGCAATGCCGATGTCTCTGTTTTTTGCCGGAGCAAGTAGCTCAAGCTTTAGTTGCATTTCAAAGTTGTAACTTTATATCTGGCTGCTTCTCCCCATTGAGGATCTTGTGAAATTGATTTGTAGTAACCACAAGCTTCAGCAGTTTTACCGCTCTCTTCCAAAGCACTTGCAAGTTGGTAAGTGATTTGAACTTTGTCTTTAGCATTAGGTTGTAAAGCCAAATATGCTTCGAAACCTGCAGCACTTGCAGCATACTCTTTCAAACTTAAGTTTGCGATACCCAATAGTTTGTGAGCAGTAGGGTGATTTTCGTTATACTCAAGCACTTTACTTGCATTTTCAACAACACCTTTCCAATCTTTTGATTTTTGTGCAGCAGCAGCTTTCTTGATAAATAGATTTGCAAGTTGTTTAGTTGCATTAGCACTTTGTCCAAGATCTGCAGCTTTTGTAAATGCTTCAACAGCAGAATCTTGTTGTCCACCTGCGTTAAGAGCCATACCTAATCTCAAGAATGCAACTCCATTTTCTGGTTGAATTGTGCAAATTTCTTGATATAGAGCAGCTGCTTCGTTATACTTTTTAGCATTTAGAAGTGAACCGGCACTTGACATCATAACTTGAGGAATAAGTTGTGTTGCTTCATCTACAACATCTTCATTATTAGCATAATCATTAGCAGTTGAGATTGCCGCTTTTAGTTGTGCAATTGCCTCATCATTTCTCTTTTCGCCAAGAAGATCCTTAGCTTGAGATAAGTAGATTTTAGGGATGATGTCTTTACAGTTTGTTGCCAACTCTGCACCCTCCTCTCCCAGAGCAGTTGCAAAAGAGAGAGCTTCTTTGAATTTGTCAATAGCAGCTTGATTGTTACCTTCGTTCAACAATGTAGCAGCTTCGTTGTAGGTGTTAGTAGTCTGTTCTAAATCTTGTGCGCAAATAACTCCAACTGAAAAGAATAGAGCAAACGCTGTAAATAGTAATTTTCTCATCTCGTTATGTGTTAATTGTTATTAGTCAATTTTTAAAGCATTAAGTCGCAAAATTAAAATTTTATTATTTCAGTTACAATATTAAGACCACAAATTTGTAATTTTGCAGAAAATTTTTTTGAAATGGCCTTGAAATACTATAAAGCAATTATTATTCCATTTTTACTGATGTATATATTGCCTCTTTTTGCGCAATCAAGTGAGTTGTTGCCGGATGACCCGCGTATTACTAAAGGGGTAATGTCAAATGGACTGACCTATTACCTTGTGAAAAATGATTTACAGAAGGGTTATGCAGATTTTTATCTGGCACAGAAGATAGGGGAAATATCGGAAGATGAATCTCAGTATGGAATGTCGGAGATAATGTATCGATTGGCTTTGAGAGGCACCAGAAGCTTTCCGGATCAATCAATTAAAGAGTATTTTGATGAATTAGGGCTTAATTTGGGAGAGGAGATTGTTCTTGAAAATAACTTTAACTATTCGCTTTTAGGTCTGAAATCAGTCCCAATAAATGCAAAGAAAGAGGTTACAGATACCTGCCTATTATTTCTATATAATGTTGCATATTCAATAAATATTGATCAGGATGATGTAGATACTGAAATAAATAATCAGTTGGAGGGGTTATATTCAAAGAGAACTACGCAAGAGAGAGTTGACGAGAAGGTAGTATCAGAGCTGTTCCCGAACGGGAAATATTCAGATCTGAACCTGAATAACAAGGTAAATAGTGTAAAAGAGTTCACATCCAGACATCTGAGAAATTTCTATCATCAATGGTACACTGCTGATAAACAGGCAGTTATAGTTGTGGGAGATATAGATATGAAGAGTTTGGAAAGTCATATTAAATCGCTCTTTTCGACTATCCCAAAATCAAGAAATTCTCTCAAAGATAGGATGGCTCTAATTGAGGATAATGATGAGCCAAAAGTGGCTATAGTTTATGATAAAGAGCTTACAACTGCTTCTGCCACAATCACTTACCTTGCCAATTCATTACAGCGTGACTATAAGAATACAGGTGTGGGATTGGTTTATGATTATATGAACGATGTTGCATGTAATTTGATAGACCAAAGGTTTAAGCAGCAAGCAAACAGGTCGGATTTTCCAATTTTCAATGTAGATGTTGAGTATGGTAATTATCGGAATTCTGCTAACAAGGATGCCCTCTCAATAACCATCGAGACCGACCCGCACAATGTCAATAGGGCAATGGAGTTGATTGCATCCGAAATAGGCAGATTACACACTTTGGGAATAGGAAAGGAGGAGTATGAGAAAGCGAATGCCAAATATTGGCAAAACCTTGATAATCAATACAGTAATAGAATTTCAACATCCACAAATGATTACTATTCTCAGATGTGTATAAGTAATTTTCTGGATGACAGATCTCTGGCAAGTATTGAACTAAAACATCTCTATCTTTCGAGGATTAATGTTGAGGATACTCTCTCGTTCCCTCAAATGAATAAATATATTACCACAATGGTAGATCCTATGAGTGATGTTTCGATAGTTTACAAATTGCCTGATGTTGGAGATACCCTCTTTGGTAAACCATTGGAGAAACCAACCAAAGAGGTAATAATGTGGAAGTTCTATGAAAATGTGAATGGTACACATACTCCTTTTGTCTCAACAGCGTTTGTAGATTCCTCCAAACTATCTCTCCCACCAAAGCCGGGAGTAATTTCATCTTCCAGATTGGATAATAGCATAGCTACAACTATTTGGGAGTTGGGTAATGGTGCCACCGTTCTATTTAAGAAAAGTAGTAACGAAAAGAATAAAGTCTCTCTCTTGGCAATAGGCAAAGGCGGAGCATCATATTTAGGACGGAGTGACAATAGATATAATATTCACTATTTCAATGATGTTATCAAGAACAGTTCTGTTGGAGGTTATACGCCATCTGACTTGGGATTGTTGTTATCGGATAAGAATATAAAACTCCAAAGCGGAATAAATCTCTATTCGGAATATCTTAAAGGTGAAGCACCTCGCGATGAGTTAAATCTATTCTTCAAGTTGATTTATAACTCTTTCACAGAACGAGAAGGAGATCCGCAATCATTGTCTAATTATTTGAGAGACAAGCAGATAGAGTTGTCAATGAAAGATTATTCGCCGGAATTTTTCTTCAATGATACCATTACAAAAATCCTCTATAATAATAGTGCATACGCACCTGTTCAATCTCTTGAAACCTTCTCCGGGTTTGAATATAAAGAGGCAATCAAATTTGTAAATGACAGATTCTCAAACGCAAACAATTTTGTATTTGTGATTATAGGTGATGTAGAGGAAGAGACTCTAAAACCATTGGTGGAACACTATATTGCTTCATTGCCTAGTAAATATGTAAAGGATAATTGGAATATCCTCCCTCTTTATCTTAATAAAAGAAGCGAAAATGTAGAGATTGAGAGAGATTTAGAGGAGCCACTTTGTTATACAGACTTGAAGTATATAGTATCGTTGCCATATACTGCATCAAATGATGCCCATTTCAAACTTACACTCTCCCTGCTTGAAGATAATTTGAGCAGAATATTCTCTGAGAGGGGAATAGAGATCTCTGTGGATGGAAATATGCAGTTCTATCCGGAAGAGTTCGGAATATTAACAATTCGCTATGTGTGTAGGGATATACCTGAAAATGAGAACATTACAAATGAAATAAAGAGAATTGTTGAATATCTTCCTGAGCATCTTGATACTCAAGAGATAGCAAAACTTATAGACTCTTTTAATAATCATTTTACATTGAAGGTGGCGAGTGATGCTTATTGGCTTAATGCTATTGCCTCAAGATATTTCCTTGGAAAAGATTTCCACACCTCATATAACAATAAGTTTGATATTGTTACTGAGGCATCATTAAGAGAGTTCTTAAAACAATTTAGTAACGGGTGCATCAGATGTACCACAATGAAATAAATATGAAAGATTATCCTATATTCCAGATTGATGATATTTTGGTCTCTTCTGAGATTTTAACCGAATTTTTCGCTTGTGATTACGAAAAATGCAAAGGTGCTTGTTGTGTGATAGGAGATAGTGGAGCACCGATGGAGGAGAATGAAGCAGAGGAGATAGAGAAGAACTATCACCACTTCTGCCATCTTCTGACAGATGAGGAGAAAGAGGTAATCGAAAGGGATGGTTTCTTTGTGATAGATAGCGATGGAGATATGGTCACTCCGCTTGTGAGAGATTCTCAGGAGTGTGTCTATACCTGGTTTGACGACAATGACAGTTGTTTCTGTGCTATTGAGAGGTGTTATTGCAAAGGAAAAGGTAGTTTCAAAAAGCCAATATCTTGTTCTCTATATCCAATTAGGGCATCAAAACTTTCAAATGGAATGACGGCTCTAAATCTTCACAGATGGAATCTATGTAAGGATGCCTTTGAAAAGGGGAAAAAAGAGAGGGTTCCCGTATATAAATTTTTACGCGAACCCCTTATAACAGCTTACGGCGAAGAGTTTTATTCAGCACTCGAAGCCGCCGCATCATCACTCAAATGATTTAATATCTCGAGTGATTTTTCGTAATCTTCATCATTAACAACCAATTTGATTGCAAATTGTTTGCTAAAGTTGGCAAAACCCGGGAATGAACTGCTCTCATTGAGGATTTGAGCATTGATTCCCTCATTTTCCAATGCTCCTTGAGCAATTTGTGCCTCAAAGAGTGATGGGAATTCTTTAATTGTTTTCATAGAATTTACTCCTCTTTTCTTGTTGCAGTTTCTATTGCATAGACAATTCTTGTCAAGTCTCTGCGAAGCCCTTCTACAGTAACTTTATCTCCTGAATAGTCTATGGTTATTCTATCTTCCATCATTCTTGACACTCTCGCTGCTTTACGGTTGTGTCTAAATGTAATTATACCATTAACATCTTGATTTTCAACAGAATAGTCGAAATTTTTAAGCATCTCTATCACACTGTTAATGTGTTTTGAAAAATCACCTTCTACCCTTGCTGTAACCTTCTTGAATCCAAAATATGGATAGACAGCAGCGATAATGATAAACATTATTGTAATCTTAAGCCACGCTCCCTCTTCGAACATATTGTTAAGAGTAACGCCATCCGACTTCATTGTAAGGTAGATAATTCCAACTATAAGCAGGAAAACTATAAAAAAGTAAACCAAGTACTTTAACGATCTGATAAGGTATTTCATCTCAACTTTTTATTAAACTTTAAACAAAAATAGTGCAAAAGTGAATATAATGAGAGTTTTTGGCGAAATATTTGTACTAAAATATATCAAGGAGAAGATAAAAAAGGATATTTACGATACAGAATAGCTCTTCTTGAATAAAAATGAGTAATTTTGCAGAACATTAAACAATTATTTTATGGAAAACGAAGGAACTTTGAAAAAAATCGTCATTGCTCTTGCTGTAGTTGCAGCTCTTCTTTTAGGAACACTTGCTTATGTTTGGATTACCAAAAATAAACTTGTAGATGATTTAAATGGAGAAAAAGCAGCATTGACTGAAGAAATGGTTGCTTTACAAAACGATTATTCAATTCTATCTACCGATAATGATAGTTTGAATGTTCAACTTGAAAGAGAAAGAGAAAAGGTTGAACAACTAATCGAAAGAGTAAAGAAGACCGAAGCTACCAACCGCTCTAAAATCAGACAATATGAGAAGGAGTTGGGAACTCTTCGTTCTATTATGAAGCACTACATCGTACAGATAGACTCTTTGAACACCTTGAATACCGCCCTTAGAGCAGATGCTGCTGCGGCGAGAAAAGAGGCAGAAAAGAACAAAAAACAGTACGAAGAGTTGCGCACAACTACCGACGAGTACGCTAAACAGGTAGAAATTGGCTCAGTTATCAAGGGCCGTGATATCTCATTGGTTGCAATCAATGCCTCTGGTAAGGAGACTGACAGAAGCAGTAGAACCGACAAACTTAAAGCGTGCGTAAGTCTTATTGAAAACAGTATTGCCAAACGTGGTTACAAAGAGGTATTTATTCGTATCAAGGGTCCTGATGGAATTCTTTTAACAGATGACCAGCAACGCATCTTCGAATTTGATGGGGAGCAACTAATTTACTCTGCATCACGCGAAGTGGATTATCAGGGCGAAGATATTGAGATTTGTATCTTCTTCTCAGGTACTCAAGAGTACCAAAAGGGTGTTTACACAGTTGATGTTTATTCACACGAGGCAAAATTGGGTTCGGCAGACCTATTGTTGAGATAGAGATGTCGGGCATCTACCTACACGTGCCATTTTGTGCATCCTATTGCATCTATTGTGACTTTTATTCGTTACTTGCATCGCCAAAACGAATGTCACAATATCTTGAAGCGGTATTGAGAGAGGTAGAAGTCAGAGCAGATTACTTTAAGGGAGTTCCCCCAACGAGACTATACATCGGAGGGGGGACTCCCTCTGTTTTACCACCGGAAGTTCTTGGTAAAATAGTTGAAAAAATTAAGGAAACATTCTTTCAAAGTGTTGATATTGATGAGTTTACAATAGAGGCAAATCCCAATGACATTACACCTGAGTATCTTGGTTTTCTTCGTTCTATTGGTGTGAACCGTTTAAGTATGGGAGTGCAATCTTTTTGTGATGAACATCTTCGTTGGTTTAATAGACGACACAATGCTCAAGAGGCAATTGATGCCTATAGAATGGCTGTTGAGGCAGGTTTCGATAATATCTCTTTGGATTTGATATTTGGTTTTGCAAAATTGAGTGATGCTCAGTGGGAGGATAACATCTCTACGATATTGCAATTGGCCCCTCAACATATCTCTTGCTATCAGATGAGTATCGAAAAGGGGAGTGAACTTGGTCGTCTATTTAGAAAAGGTGAGTATCAGGAGCCGGATCAGGATAGGTGTGCCGAGCAGTATTATACTCTCTCTAAAAGATTAACTCAAGCAGGATATGTGCATTATGAGATCTCCAATTTTGCACTCCCTGGTTACCATTCAAAGCACAACAGCTCCTATTGGCAACGCACTCCATATTTAGGTCTTGGCCCATCAGCCCACTCCTTTGATGGTAAATCGACTCGCTTATGGAACCCTGCATCCCTTACTCAATATTGTAAACTTACAGATTACTCACAATTTGGAGAGTCTCTTACCGAAGCAGATACTTTTAATGAGCAGATAATGTTGGGGCTAAGGCAATCTAAAGGGTTGAATATCAACGACTTGGATAAAAACCTTTATAAGTGTGTTTCTGACGCTGTTTCTAATCTGATTAAAAGTGGCTATCTGATTCAGGAGGGTGATATAATAAAAATACCACCTGAGAAATTCTTTATCTCAGATGGCATTATTGAGCAGTGCTTTTTGTAAATTACTCTTTATCCTCAACTTTATCTGGAGCAGGGGATTCTTCTTTTGCTCCTCTCCAACGAATTCTAAAGGCGTAATAGCCACAGAAGAAGATTAACAGAACAATTACAACATTCCTCAAAGAATAATTTATCTCATCTCTCTGTCCCTCTTTAGGGATAAATTCCTTCAGTCCCATCTTTTCCATCAGATAGTTTGACATTCTGTAGGTTCCGAGATCTGTCATGTGGCTTCCATCTACAGTACCCTCATTATCAAAACCGATTTGGCCATCAGTCGAAATATATTTCAAGTTTTTATATCCCTCATCCAAAAGTTGATAATAGAGATCCTTCCACAAACCATTCTTTTCTACCAGGTCATTCATGCTTTTGACATCTACAGTTGTGTATGGATATGTCACATTTTCAACCATATAGAGAGGAGTTTTAGGTCTCTCTTTGCATAGGTAAGTAAGGAAATTATAGGCACTGTCTTTAATAATTTGTGCAGTACAATTTGGCAGACAATCAATAACATAGCACTCAGCATCAACCCTTGTAATTGCCTCAGCCATAGATTGATCCATTCTTGCATTGCCACTGAAGCCAAGGTTTACAATCTGCTTTTGAGTTCTTCTTCCAATGATTGATGGATATGCCATACCTGGTCTTGAAACACATCCACCCTGTGTTATACTTGTACCATAAAACAGATATGGCTTCTCAGAAGAGAGCAGGTGTTTCTTTTTTGGAGGAGCAATGACAGCACCGGAATCAGCACCAAATTCAACCTTTGTAACTCCGTCATATAGAGGGAGATAGGCCAAATATTCTCTATCACTTCCATCCATATTCCTAATGAATACATTACTTGATTCCTTGCCATTTGGCTGAGCAGTACCGATAAATTTCCAATTGTTTCCCTCTAAAGTGTAGAGGTCGATACCACGAATACCTGTTGCCGCCATGTGGTTCATGTGGAAATTGTTTAAGAGCGTCCATCTGGCACCAATTGCGTGGGCATTTGACGAAAATCTTATTGCCAAACCTGCAGAATTTAGTCCAAGACTCCAGACTGCCTCTCTTGTTTGCTCTTTCAAATCCAAAGGTAATCGTGAGTATTGCAGCTCAGTATTATCAAAACCTTTATTAATCAGTGTAAGTTCTGATGCATCAATATAGACAAGTTCCGACGCCTTTTGTCCATAGATATTGCCAACAAAGGCAAGCATCAATAGTGTTAGAAGTGATACTTTAATTCTCATATTTTATTAAAAATTTAATATTTCATCTATTTCTGAATCGGGATCTACCCACACTATATCAATACCTCTACGCTCCATACCCCGAAACCAAGTCATCTGGCGTTTTGCAAATTGATGTATGGCGATAGCGAGTTTGTTTCTCATCTCATTGAAAGTTAATTCTCCAATCAGATGAAGCGTAATAAATTTATACTCCAGACCATAGTAAATCAAATCTTCGGGAGAAATACCACTGTCAAGCAGAGATTGCACCTCTCTCAACATTCCCTCCTCTAATCTTTGGTCTAATCTCTTGTCTATCTTATAGTTACGAGTATCTCTATCGACATTTATCCCAATATATTTTGTTCTTTTAGGGAGAAAATTACTCTCAACTATCGGGTGCTCGTTTTGATAAATCGCAATTTCTAAAGCCCGTATGAGTCTTTTGCGAGTATCGTAGTCTGTGCTGTTGTGCAGAGGTTTGAGAGATTGTAGCTTGGCAATCAACTCCTGGTCGCTATATCTCTCCAATTCTGCCCTCAATTCCGGATTTGGAGCCACCTCCTGCAATTTGTAGCCCTGTGTTACACTCTCGATATATAACCCTGATCCTCCACAAAGAATTGCCCTTTTGCCTCTTGAAATGATATCCTGATATGCATTTTCAAAATCGCGTTGATACTCGAAAATATTATACTTTTCACCTGCATCGACAATGTCAATGAGATGATAGGGAACATCTTGATATTCACATAAATCTTTCCCTGTACCGATATCCATACCACGATACACTTGTCTGGAGTCGGCAGATAGAATCTCTGCACCCAATTTTTTTGCCGCCCTTACAGCATATTTTGTCTTACCACTTGCAGTTGGACCTAAAATGGTTATCAAATCGTACTCCATAAATATCGATAATTATTCTACAAAGGTAATAAATATAGTTACTCACATTTCATAGAGATTTATCGAATTGTGCTAAAATTAGTATATTTGCCCGATAAAACTTTTGAATATGCCAAAAGCAAAGAGTAAAGTTGAGATTAAGAATAAGAAGGCCTCATTTGAATTTGAGTTGTTAGAGAAGTTTACTGCGGGAATTGTGCTTACAGGCACAGAGATTAAGTCTATTCGTGCAGGAAAAGCATCTTTAGTGGATTCTTATTGCTATTTTGTTGGAAATGAGCTCTTTGTGAAGAATATGCACGTGGCAGATTATTGGTGGGGAACATTTAACCAACACGATCCTCGCCGTGATAGAAAACTTTTGTTGACAAAGAGAGAATTGAAGAAATTACAGAGAGCATACAAAGAGAAGGGTATGACAATTGTTGCCACTCGTCTTTTCATTTCTGAAAATGGCTATGCAAAATTAAACATAGCTCTTGCTTGTGGTAAAAAAGAGTACGATAAACGTGAATCTATAAAAGAAAAAGATCTCAGAAGATACGACTCCTAAGATCTTTAACATTATCTTATCTTTTTCAAATACTATTTCTTGCTATTAAGAGCAGCGGGTTTGTTGCGTACGTATGAGTAAACAAGCATTATGACACCCGCAATGATAAATGGAACCGATAACCATTGTCCCATATTCAAAGACATTCCCTCCTCAAATGCAACTTGTGGCTCTTTGATGTACTCAATCAAAAATCTCATTCCAAACAGAACAATTAAAAATACACCGAAGGTCCATCCCTCTTTAAGTTTTGGGAGTCTATACTTGTAATTCAAAAGCAAACCAACACCTAAGAATAGGTAACTCAATGCTTCATATAGTTGTGTAGGGTGTTTTGCAACGGTTTCACCTCTTAACTCAAAGATAAATCCCCAAGGAAGGGTTGTTGGGTTTCCGTAGATTTCAGAGTTCATAAGATTTCCCAAACGAATCATACAACCAGCAAAAGCGACTGCTATAACCAACCTGTCTATCAACCATAAATATGAGAAACCATACTTTTTTCCATACTTGTGAACATACCACCAAACAGCAAGGAGTACTCCAACAGCTCCTCCGTGTGATGCAAGACCTCCTTCCCATACTTTCAATATGCGGATAGGGTCTGCGAGATAGATAGATGGCTCATAGAATAGGCAGTGGCCAAGTCTTGCTCCTACAACTGTGCCGATTAAAAGTGCATATAGGAGTGAATCCAAGAGATTTTGAGGAAGTCCCTCTCTTTTATAATACCATTTGAAGATAGCATATCCGATAATAAAACCTGAAAGAAATAGTACCGAATAGTATCTTAATCCAAAATTACCTATGGTAAAAATGAATGGATCAACATTCCAATTTATAGCTAATAGGTTCATAATCAATTATTTATATTATCTTTTTAATCTTACAAAAACACTCAAAGGAAGCTCCTTGCCGAAGCGGTCTTTAAGAATTAACTCTCCATTTTCAATGGAACGATAATTTTTCTCGCCGCTTTTTTCATCTTCAGTAAGTTCAAAGGCACATTTCACCAAAGATTGAGCCAAAACTGATGAATATCCGTTTGAGTAGAGGTTTAACACCAAAAAACTATTTTTCGGAGAGAGGATTTGAGCACAATTCTGAAGAATATCATAAAGACACTCATCAAGTTTCCACTTCTCACCATCAGGGCCGTGTCCGTATGCAGGAGGATCAAGAATAATACCATTATAGAGATTACCTCTTCTTACCTCTCGTTTAACAAATTTGAGTGCATCTTCAAGAATCCATCTGACATTTTCAAGACCACTTAATTCCATATTTGTTCTTGCCCAGGTAACCACCTGTTTGACAGAGTCCAAATGGGTTACAATAGCCCCTGAACATCTTGCGGCAAGAGATGCGGCACCGGTATATGCAAAGAGATTTAACACTTTCGGTTGTGCGACACTCTCCTTTAACTCATTGACACTATTGTAAATAAAATCCCAATTAGGTGCCTGCTCCGGAAAGACTCCCACATGTTTGAAAGAGGTCAATCCCAATCTTAATTTGAAAGAGGGAGCATTTTCGTAAGAAATAACCCATTGATCGTTCATTCTTTTCAATCTCTTCCAAGTGCCGCTGTCTTCTTTTCCTGCTTTTCCAAATCCTGCACCTGTAATAAATTGAGTATGAGCCATTTGCTTCCATTTATCCTCGCTGAGAGATCTGTTCCAAAGTGCCTTTGGCTCAGGTCGTATCATTGTGTATGGACCAAATCTTTCCAACTTCTCAAAATTGCCGGAATCAATCAATTCGTAATCTTTCCAATTTGCTGATGGGGACTCTAATAACATCTTATTTACAATTATTCGGCCTCAAAGATACTTATTATTTATTTTTTATCTAATTTTGTGGGTTGAACTTTTTTATTAAAGTGACAAAATTTTGTTTTTTGAATAACAATTATAATTTTTTTAGATATGCAAAGTATTGATACTTACAATTTTAGTGGTAAAAAAGCCATTGTTAGAGTTGACTTCAATGTTCCTCTTAACGAAGAATTCCAAATTACAGATGATACACGTATCAGAGCAGCAATCCCTACTTTGAAGAAAGTTTTGAGCGAAGGTGGTGCTTTGATTATTATGTCTCACCTTGGTAGACCAAAGGGTGTAACTGAAAAATTTTCATTGAAACACATCATTGGTCGCGTTGAGGACTATTTAGGTGTTAAGGTACAGTTCGCTGAGGATTGTATGAAGGCTCACGAACAAGCTGCAGCTCTTAAGAGTGGCGAAGTTCTTCTTCTTGAGAACTTGCGTTTCTATGCAGAAGAGGAGGGTAAACCAAGAGTTGCTGCTGATGTAACAGAAGAGGAGAAAAAGGCGGCAAAAGCTGCAGTGAAAGAGAGTCAAAAAGAGTTCGTTAAAACATTGGCATCTTACGCAGACTGCTATATCAATGATGCATTCGGTACAGCACACAGAGCTCACGCTTCAACAGCTCTAATCGCTGCTTACTTCCCTAACGATAAGATGTTTGGATATGTTATGGAGGGCGAAATCAAAGCAATTGATAAAGTTCTTAACAATCCTGCACGTCCTTTGACAGCTATTTTAGGTGGAGCAAAGGTGTCTTCAAAGATTGGAATCATCCACAACCTGTTGGATAGAGTAGATAACTTAATTATTTGTGGTGGAATGGTTTACACATTCGTTAAAGCTTTGGGCGGACACGTTGGTAATTCAATTTGCGAAGATGACCAAATCGAAACTGCAAAGGCAATTCTTGCTAAGGCAGAAGAGAAGGGTGTTGATTTGGATATCCGTAGAGATGTAGTTGTTGCTGATGATTTCGACAACGATGCAAATACTCAAATCGTTTGTAACTTCGAAATTCCTGATGGTTGGGAAGCTATGGATGCATCTCCTGCATCTGTAGAGAAATGGGCAAAAATCATTGACGAGTCTAAAACTATTCTTTGGAATGGTCCATTAGGAGTATTTGAGAAACCAAACTTCGCTAAATCTACAAATGCTATGGCTGAACTATTGGCTAAAGCAACTGAAAAAGGTGCATTTACATTGGTTGGCGGTGGCGACTCGGTAGCTGCTGTTACTCAAATGGGTTATGCAGATAAAGTAAGTTATGTTTCCACAGGTGGTGGTGCTATGTTGGAATATCTTGAAGGCATAGAACTTCCTGGTATTAAGGCAATTAGAGAGTAATGAGAATCGTAATCTCACTTGAACAGAACGGCCCTATTCTTAATAGGTGGGGCCGTATTTTTATGCAATCACTATTGGCAATATTGCTTGTAGTGAGTGTTTCGAGTTGTGGTGCAATCAAGCCGATTGAGGAGATTGAAACGGAGAGTGATTATTCTCTTCACTCTTTCTCGTTCGAAACCTCTGTCAATGGTGTATCAGGATTGATAAAAGCCCCTTTGGTTATGATTAATCCTGCAAATAATATGATCTATTTTACAGTAAATGAGGGAACAGATCTTACACAACTTATTCCGGCAGTAAAAACAGGCGAAGGGACTCGTATCTATATCAATGACACTCCGGTTGTTTCAGGAAAAACCCCAATAGATTTCTCTGTAACCTCAACTTTGGTGTTAGAATCCGATGAGGGACACATAATTAAATATACTATCTGTGGCAAGTGCGGAAATGCAGCTATCGATAAGGCAGTATATAACTTAATGATTAAATATGAGATTCCGGGAGTATCTATTGCTGCAAATGTAGATGAGGAGTTGGCTTACTCATACGGTTATGGTTTTGCAAATACAGTTACAAAGGAGAGAGTTACTCCAAATCATCTATTCAGACTTGCAAGTATCAGTAAATCACAGACTTCCCTCTGTATAATGACTTTGCTTGAACAGGGTAAACTTCAATTATCGGACAGATTGTTTGGCGAAGGTGGTATCTTTGAAGAGGAGCTTGGTACAGACCTGGTAGATGGAGCAGAGAAGATTACCATTCAAAATATGCTGGAGCACGCTTCCGGTTGGAAAGGAGAGCATATTTTCAGTGATTATATTAACGGAAGTGCTGTTTTGAGAGGAAAAGATGTCTTGGGTCGTATGAAATACATTGTAAAAAATGTGCCTCTGACATATGAGCCGGGTACAAAATATTCATATTATAATATGGGTTTTGGTCTTTTGGGAGAGGTTGTAAAGAAAATTTCCGGCAAGGAGTATGAGGATTTTCTACGTGAGGATGTATATGCCAAAGCCGGTGTAACCGATATCTGGTGTGGTGGAGATCAATTCCAACGCCGTGAAAATGAGGTAATTTACTACTCTCAGGATGGTCGTGACGGATATGGTAATGAGATGGATTTGATTCAGGCATTAGGCGGATTGATTGCGAGTGCCCCTGAATTGATGAAGGTGATGGCATCTATTGATTATGGAACAAAAGTCCCTGATATTCTAACTCCGGAAACACTCGATGTGATGTACACTCCATCATTGGCATCCCCCGGACAATATTCAAAGGGTTGGAGAACCAATCACACTGTCTTTACAAATTGGGAAAATTACCATGGAGGTAATTTAGCAGGAACTGCTACTCTATGGTATAGAAGCACAGATGGTACTGCGGCTGTAATTCTTTGTAATTCAAGGAATTATGATAGTTATTTTGATACAGCTCTATTTGATGTATTAGCTGTAATTCAGAAAAATGTTAAAAATCTTTAGTTTGTTTTTCGATAGCAGCTTGGTGTATAAGTTTGAAAATGCTTGACACGAAGTCGCTATCGAGACCAAGCTCTTTGCCACTTTGAATGGCTCTTTCTAATACTTTTCCCCACCTTTCACTTTGAAGGATAGATGAGTTGTTCATTTTTTTCAATTCACCAATCTCTTTAACTATCTCCATTCTTTGAGATAGCAATTCAATAAGTGCGTTATCAATACCATCGATTTGTGTACGCAACTCCTCCAATTTGATATTGTATGATGAGTCATCGACACTCTTTTTGTGAACTTTGAGTGTATTGATGATTTTTTTCAATTCATCGGGAGTGATTTGCTGATTGGCATCGCTTTTAGCACTTTCAGGGGAGATGTGGCTCTCAATAAATACCCCGTCAAAACCCAACAGCATCGCCTTTTGGGAGAGTTCCATCACATATTTTCTATCTCCTGACAAATGGCTTGGGTCGCACAAAAGTGTAATATCGGGATATCTCTGTTTCAGGTCTATCGGAAGTTGCCATTGAGGCATATTTCTATACTTGCCCTTCCCGTAATATGAGAAACCTCTGTGGATGGCACCAACTCTCTCTATACCTGCAAGCAATATTCTCTCAATAGCTCCGCACCACAATTCGAGGTCGGGATTTATGGGATTTTTTATAAGTACGGTGGTATCAACCCCTTTGAGAGCTTCTGCAATTTCTTGAACGATAAATGGATTGGTTGTGCTTCTTGCACCAATCCATAAGATATCTATGCCACTTTTCAGAGCAAGTTCTACGTGCTCGGCATTGGCAACCTCCGTTGCTATTTTTAGGTTATACTCTTGTTTAATTTCGGAGATCCACTTAAGCCCCTCCTCTCCAACGCCTTGAAAACTATATGGATTTGTGCGTGGTTTCCAAATACCTACTCTGACAGCATCAACGCAATCTTTAATTGCATCTACTGTAGAAAAAAGTTGCTCCCGAGACTCTGCACTGCAGGGCCCGGAAACAACTATTGCTCTTTTATCTTTATGGAAACAGTTAGAAATCAAACCTTTATACGGTCATTATCTCTTTCTCTTTAGCAGCAAGAAGTTCATCAATCTTCTTTGAGAAAGCATCAGTCTCTTTCTGAACAGAGGTCTCAGAATCTTTTACGATATCTTCAGGCATGCCATTTTTTTGCATCTTTTTAAGAGTCTCAATTGCATCACGACGAGCATTTCTTATACTTACTTTTGCATTCTCTCCGGCTACTTTTGATTTCTTAACAAGCTCTTTACGACGCTCCTCTGTCAAAGCAGGAACATTGATACGGATGCTCTCACCATTGTTTTGTGGAGTAAAACCGAGATTTGCATCAATGATTGCCTTCTCAATAGCGTGTAACATACTCTTCTCCCATGGCTGAATAATCATAGTCTTAGCATCAGGAGCTGTGATACTTGCTACTTGAGGTATTGGAGTCATAGATCCGTAATAATTTACCATAACAGGGTTGAACACAGCTGTGTTAGCTTTTCCTGCTCGGTAAGATTTCAAATCTTCATCCAAAAATTCAACTGCATCATTCATCTTTGATTTGGCAGCTGCAATGATTTCTTTAGCTTTTTCTATCATAATGGTCTAATTTAATAATTCTTAATTATGAATAGTTGTTCCAATCTCCTCTCCATCGAGCAACTTTATAAGATTTCCCTTGGTTGTAGAGTCGTAAACTATGATATTCATATTATTCTCGCTGCATAATGTAAATGCAGTCTGGTCCATAATTCTAAGGTTTTCATCCAAAGCTCTCTCAAAGGTTAATTCAGTATATTTCACTGCGTCAGGATTTTTAACAGGATCGCAATTATATACACCATCTACTTTAGTACCTTTAAGCAGGGCATCTGCTCCAATTTCGCAAGCCCTTAAAGCAGCAGCTGAATCTGTGGTGAAGAATGGATTTCCGGTGCCTCCGGCAATGATTGCAACACCACCTTTGTTCATATAGTCTAAAACTTCGTCACGCATATAATATTTGGCCATAGGACGCATAGGGGTAGATGTAAATACTTCGGCATCAACACCTTGATCTTTAATGCCCAATGAAAGTGCAATACTATTGATAACGGTTGCCAACATTCCCATCTGATCTCCTCTAACCCTGTCAAAGCCAAGTTTTGCACCTTGCGCACCTCTGAAAATATTACCACCACCAATAACAATAGCTATCTGAACACCCTTTTTTGTGGCAGCTGCAATCTCTTCTGCAAAATTATTTATAACATCCTGGTCCAATCCTGCACCATCAGGACCACCAAGTGCTTCGCCACTAAGTTTTAGCAAAATTCTATTTAAAGCCATAAATTTTAATAATAAACTTTACAAAAATAGCCAAATATTATGATTTTTACAACTTACCGATTATATTTGCATAACAAAACCTAAAAATTGAAATACTAATCAAATATTATAAATATGGCTAACATATTCAAATCATCAATCGGTAAGAAACTCATTATGAGTATTTCTGGATTATTCTTAATCCTATTTTTGCTTTTACACGCAACAATTAACTCACTTTACATTTTCAGTGAAGATGCATTTAGAGTTGGCTGCGAAATTATGGGTTCGCCAATCATTGGCATTATGGTTCCTATTCTTGCTGCAGGCTTCGTAATTCACATTGTTTACGCATTCATTCTAACTGCCCAAAACCTTAACGCACGTGGTGGTTATAAGAGGTATGAAGTTGCAAACAAGGCAGCTACCGATTCATGGGCAGCTCGCAATATGATTATTTTGGGAGTTGTAGTATTAGG
>X40_Bactrian_Camel__coassemble_16_pt1 | contig 37396 bp, 29 predicted proteins | sample X40_Bactrian_Camel__metabat2_high_PE_006 | metagenome-assembled genome bin X40_Bactrian_Camel
ATTATAGCCACTAATAATTAAATAATTAATAAAAAAAGGTGCCTTTTTGAAAAGACACCCTTTTTAACTTAATAATGTTTTATTTTTCCTATAGCTTTGGACCGGCAGCAACCAATGCAAGACCCGCAGGATTTCCTGTGAACTTAGTAAAGTTCTTGATGAAACGACCTGCTAAGTCGTTAGCTTTAACTTCCCACTCTTGAGCAGAAGCGTAAGTGTTACGAGGGTCAAGAATGTTTGTATCAACATTAGGAAGAGCTGTTGGAACTTCCAAGTTGAAGATAGGAATGTTAATAGTTTCAGCTTTATCCAATGAACCATCCAAAATAGCATCGATGATAGCACGAGTATCTTTGATAGAGATACGTTTTCCTGTACCATTCCATCCTGTATTTACAAGGTATGCAGTAGCACCTGATTTTTCCATTCTCTTAACCAATTCTTCACCATATTTAGTTGGGTGTAGAGATAGGAATGCAGCACCGAAACAAGCTGAGAATGTAGGAGTTGGCTCAGTAATGCCACGCTCTGTACCAGCCAATTTTGCTGTAAAACCACTCAAGAAATAGTATTGAGTTTGATCAGGAGTTAATTTTGATACAGGAGGAAGAACACCAAATGCATCAGCAGTCAAGAAGATAACTTTCTTAGCGTGACCAGCTTTTGATACAGGTTTAACGATATTATCAATGTGATAGATTGGGTAAGAAACGCGAGTGTTTTCAGTAACGCTCTTGTCTGAGAAATCAATCTTACCATTTTCATCAACTGTAACATTCTCAAGAAGAGCATTACGTTTGATTGCATTGTAGATATCTGGTTCTGCCTCTTTGCTCAAGTTGATAACTTTTGCATAGCAACCACCTTCGAAGTTGAAGATACCATCATCATCCCAACCATGTTCATCATCACCGATTAGACGACGTTTAGGGTCAGTTGATAGGGTAGTTTTACCTGTACCTGAAAGACCAAAGAAGATAGCTGTATCATCGTTTTCACCTACGTTAGCAGAGCAGTGCATAGCAGCGATACCTTGTAGAGGAAGTAGATAGTTCATATAAGAGAACATACCCTTCTTCATCTCACCACCATACCAAGTGTTGATGATAACTTGCATTTTTTCTGTCAAGTTGAATACAACAGCTGTTTCTGAGTTAAGACCCAACTCTTTGTAGTTTTCAACTTTAGCTTTAGAAGCTGTTAGAACTACGAAATCAGGTTCACCATAGTTTGCCAATTCCTCTTCTGTAGGGCGAATGAACATATTCTTTACGAAGTGAGCTTGCCAAGCAACCTCCATAATGAAACGGATTTTAATGCGAGTGTTTTCGTTAGCACCGCAGAATGTATCCATAACATAAAGAGTTTTGTTTGAAAGTTGTTCACTTGCAATTGCTTTCAACTCTTTCCAAGCCTCTGGAGTTACAGGTTTGTTGTCATTTTTGTATTCATCAGATGTCCACCAGATAGTATCTTTGGTTACATCATCTTTTACCCAGAATTTATCTTTTGGAGAACGACCGGTATAAACACCTGTCATTACATTTACAGCACCAAGTTCAGTCTCTTTACCAATTTCATAACCGGTTAGAGAAGGGTCAACTTCAGCATTGTAAAGTTCTTCGTAAGATGGGTTGTAAATCACTTTTTGGACATCTTTGATGCCATACTTAGTTAGATCAATTTGACTCATTTTATTGTTTGTTATATATGTTTATAATAATATTAATTTTTACTTTTTTTAGTACCCTTTTTAAGGCGCTACAAAAATAGTTGATTATATTTATTCCACAAATTTTACCGCAAAATTTCTGCCAAAGAAGTGAGATATTATCCTTTTTATCTACTTTTGTAATATGATAAATGGAGAGAAAATAGATGATATAGTCTATCCTATTCTGAAGGATGTTTGGGGCTATGATAATTTCCGCCCGATGCAGCTGGAGATTATACGTCAGGTTATGCTTGACAGAGATCTTTTGGCCATACTGCCAACCGGTGGCGGAAAGTCAATCTGTTTTCAAGTACCGGCACTTGCAAAGCCGGGTATCTGTATTGTAGTATCACCTTTGATAGCACTTATCAAAGACCAAGTTCAGACTCTTAAAAGACTGAATATCAAGGCGTTATCAGTTCATTCCGGTATGTCTTACAGAGAGGTTGATATCGCCTTGGATAATGCAATTTATGGTAATTACAAATTTCTCTATCTATCTCCGGAACGCCTCTCTACGCAACTTTTCAAGGCGAGAGTCTCACGTATGGATGTCTCCATGATTGTTGTTGATGAGGCACACTGTATATCTCAATGGGGCTATGATTTCCGTCCGGATTATTTGACAATAAGTGATATTAAGGGAGAAGTTGGCAAGAACAGGGCTGATGTAGATTCTGAATTTGTTCCTCACAAAGTGCCTGTTATTGCATTGACTGCCACTGCAACTGAAAAAGTGGCAGATGATATATGTGACAAATTATCATTTTCGGCAAAGAATATTATTCGTTCAGGATTTGATCGCCCTAATCTATCATATTTAGTTAAGCAAAGCGAGAATAAATTGGGTAATCTGCTTGCTCTGTGCAACAAGATAAATGGCTCGGCAATTATATATGCCGGACAGCGAAAAAAGTGTGAGGAGATTGCTTCGTTTTTACAATCGCAAGGTGTTGATGCTCAACCATATCACGCAGGAATGTCCAAAGAGGAGAGGGAGGCAAAGCAGTCCGCCTGGAAGAGTGATAAACTCAGGATAATGGTCTCAACAAATGCTTTTGGAATGGGTATTGATAAGCCGGATGTTAGATTTGTTTGCCATACATCTCTTCCCGATAGTATCGAGGCATATTTTCAAGAGGCCGGAAGGGCAGGGCGTGATGGTAAGCCGGCAATCTCATTGGTGCTTTTTTCCAAAAGTGATATAGCGAGATTAAAGCAAATTCACTCCAATTCATTCCCAAAACTCGATTACATTGCCGATGTTTATCAAAAGGTATTTCAATATCTCGATATACCATACGAATATGGCGAGGGTTATAATATAAAATTCTCGCTTGAGGATTGTGCAAAGAGTATGAAGGTAAATCTGTCAATGCTCTATTATTCAATGAAATACATAGAATCTTTGGGATATTGGACTCTCTCTGATGAGGTGACTATTCCTACAAGATTGTTCTTCTCAGTTGGTCGAGATGCCCTATATAATTATAACTTCAACGAAGATGTTGATGATTTTATGGTCACATTGATGAGATTATATCCGGGAATTTTTTCTGATTATGTTGCTATTGATGAGGGATATATTGCACGTACCGGACGCTTTACAAAGGATCAGATAGATTCCATTGTAAGGTTTTTAGGACATGAACATGTGATAAAGTATATTCCGAAAATAACCTCTCCAATGTTGTTTTTGAATAAAGAGAGGTTGGTGCCTGAGAATCTGAACTTAAAGCCGGAAATCTATAGTATGAGAAAAGAGATGGCTTACCAAAGATTGGAAGCCATTATAAATTATGCAACTATGCAAGAGGGCGACAGAAAGAAATATCTGTTGGATTATTTTGGTGTAAGCAATTGATAATCAATAAATTATCCTATTATGCTTCATCGATGAATTTTACGAGTTCTTTATATAATCTTTGAACAGGAAGCCCCATTACATTATAAAAAGATCCATTTATAGAGGTGATTCCTACATAACCAATCCACTCCTGCACACCGTAAGCTCCTGCTTTATCGTATGGTTGGTATTTATCAATATAATAATAAATCTCTTCGTCAGATAATTCATTAAATGTAACATCAGTTATTGCACTGAAAGATTTGTAGCATCCCTTTGAACGCAATGCAACACCTGTTATAACTCTATGAGTATTTCCTGACAATCTTTTGATAATATTATAAGCATCATTCCGGTCAGTTGGCTTTCCAATAATTTCCCCGTTACAGAAAACGAGTGTGTCTGCCGTGATAAGTATCTCATTATCAAGCAGTTCTCTATGAAAAGTATCGGATTTGTGTCTGGCTAGAAATTCAGGCACCTCCTCCTGCACCATATCATCGGTAAAGCTTTCGCTCTCATCTTTGTTTGGCTCAATGGTAAATTCGATATCCAAACCTGCAAGCAACTCTCTTCTTCGTGGAGATTGCGAGCCAAGTGTTATCTTAAACTTCTCAATTTTCTGATAAAAGTTCATTATCGTGACTCCTTAACCTTAACGATATGTTCAGGATGTTCTCCCTTCCACGGCTCGGAAGGGTTGAAAATCCACTTTCCTTGTAGTGTTAGAACTCTCTCTACAAACTCTCTGACACACCTTTTGCCTCCTGGATTTGGAGAGATATAATTGCACACCTCTTTAACCTGTTGTACAGCATCGCTTGGGCAGACTGATGCACCACAGATTTTTAGTACACCGATATCAGGAATATCATCTCCAAAATATGCCACCTCTTGTGGGTCTAAATTATATTTTTGACAAAATTCCATAAATGGGACCACTTTATCCTTGGCAAGCATATAGATATCATCGCGTTCAATTCCCAAAGAGAGGGCGCGATATATGAGACTTTGAGAGACGCCTCCGGTAAGGAAAGCTGCAATATATCCATTATTTACAGCTGTCCTTACTGCGAAGCAATCTTTTGCATCAAATGTACGGAGCAAATCTCCATCAGGCATAGACAATACTCCGCCATCTGTAAAGACTCCGTCAACATCAAACACAAAAGCTCTTATTTTGCTGAGATCCAACATGTTATGCTTCTCCGCCTCCTGTTGAGAAAGGAATATTGCCAATAGGTGGATTACCCTGTCTCTCCTTTATTTCGCCAAAATTGGCTTCGTAAGTATTGATATTATCCTTAAGAGCTTTTAGCAGACGCTTTGCATTCTCAGGAGTCATTATAATACGACTTATAACCTCAGGTTTTGGAGTTCCGGGCATCATCACTATAAAGTCCATTACAAAATCAGTTGGAGAGTGTGTAATGATGCTGAGATTTGAATAAGCACCTTTGGCTATTTCAGGACGGAGTTCAATATTTATCTTTTTCTTATCATTCATAATTAGAATTCTTTTACAATGTTACCCATTGCCATAACACCAACAACATCATAGTTGCTGTCAATAAATAGAATATCAGCATCTTTGCCCTTAGCAAGAGAACCCTTTCTATCATAAACTTTCATAATCTTTGAAGGTGTTTCAGAAATCATTCTTATAACATCAAAGAATGGTACCTCTGCTTTAAGAGTCATTGTTCTGATAAGTCTGTCCATTGTTGCAATACTACCTGCCAAAGCAGAACGGTCTGCAAGTTTGCAAACGCCATCTTCAATGATTACTCGTGGGTCAAAAGCTGTTTGAGAGTCACTTGCTGCACAAGCAAGAGAGTCTGTAATCAAAGCACACTTCTCTACACCTTTAATATTATATATAAGTCTCAAGATTGGAGCAGGTACGTGAATACCATCAGCGATAGCTTCTACAGTCATATCCTCAATTAGATATACACTCTCTACGGTACCTTCATATTTGTATTCTCCCTTCTTGTGGAAACCAGGCATGGCATTGTAGAAGTGAGTTGCGTGAGTATAACCTGATTCGTATGCCTCTTTAACGATAGGATAATTTGAGTGAGTATGTGCAATTGATGCCAAAATACCTCTTTCTGTGATATATTTACCAAATTCCATTGCACCAGGAAGCTCAGGAGCAGCATCCCATCTCTTAATGCAAGATGTCTCTTCAAGAAGTGGAATATACTCTTTCGGATCTGCATTTTTGATATTTTCAGGAATCTGTCCGCCGGCCATCTTCAAATTGAAGTAGTGTCCCTCAAGGTGAAGACCCAAAATTGGGCTATTTTCCTCAGCCATAAGCTTTTCTGTGGTTGCAGCAGCTGCTTTAATCATTGGAATTGTAGATGAAGAAAGAGTAGGGAAGATACTTGTTGTACCGTGTTGCATATGTGCTTGAGCAGCAGCTCTGAACGCATCTTCAGTACCCTCCATAAAGTCTCTTCCGCCACCACCATGACAGTGAATTTCAACACCGCCCGGAGTGATATAATGACCTTTTGCATCAATCACTTTAGCTCCAACAACAGGAAGATCATTATTAGAGATTTCTACAATTTTATTTCCGTCGATAATAACAGAACCACCCTTCACCCAACCAGAAGGAGTATGGATAATACCATTGATAATTTGTGTAAGCATAACTTTATTTAATTATAATTATTATCTTGAAACTATTCGGGTGCAAAGTTACAAATTCTTTTATTACATTTGCAGGTTATGAAATCTTTTTGAATTTAATTGAGAATTAGTAATAAAATATTAGATACATTTATGGAACTACCTATCAAATACGATCCATCTTTGACAGAGGACAAATGGTATTCGTACTGGCTTAAACACAAATTCTTTCATTCAGAACCAGATGAGCGTGAACCTTATACAATCGTAATCCCACCTCCAAATGTGACAGGTGTGCTTCACATGGGACACATGCTCAATAATACAATACAAGATGTTCTTGTCCGAAGAGCAAGAATGATGGGTAAAAATGCCTGCTGGGTGCCTGGAACAGACCACGCTTCTATTGCAACAGAGGCCAAGGTTGTGGCTAAATTGAAAGCAGAAGGTATCGAGAAGAGCGATTTGACACGCGAACAGTTCCTTGAACACGCTTGGGAGTGGCGTCATAAACACGGCGGTATTATCCTGGAGCAATTAAAGAAATTGGGTGCATCTTGCGATTGGGACAGGACAAAATTCACAATGGATCCTGAACTAAGTCAGGCGGTAATTGACACATTCGTATATTTCTATAAAAATGGATTGATTTATAGAGGTGTTCGTATGGTAAACTGGGACCCTGAGGGATTGACTGCTGTCAGCGACGAAGAGGTTATCCATAAGGAGACAGATTCAAAATTCTATCATCTTAAATATCCTATCAGTGATGGTAATGGTAACAAAACAGGTGAGTATGTGATTATTGCTACAACACGCCCTGAGACTATTATGGCGGATGCTGCTGTCTGTATTCACCCTGAAGATGAGAGATATTTCCACTTGAAAGGTAAGAAGGTGATGATTCCTCTTATTAATAAGGAGATTCCTATAATTGAAGATGATTATGTTACAATAGATTTCGGTACAGGTTGTTTGAAAGTGACTCCTGCTCACGATATCAATGACTACGAGATAGGTCTTCGTCACAATTTGCCGGTTATCGATATTATCGATCAACATGGTAAACTGAATGAGAAGGCACAGATTTTCGTTGGAGAGGATAGATTTGTAGCTCGTAAGAAGATTGTGAAGATGTTGGAAGAGGAGGGATTGCTTCTTAAGGTAGAAGATTATAAGTCACAAGTCGGATATTCTGAGAGAACTAACGCCGTTATCGAGCCAAGACTATCGTTACAGTGGTTCCTAAAAATGGATGTATTGGCAAAGAAAGCTTTGCATTATGTTGAAAATGACGATGTTAAGTTGATTCCTGAAAAGTTCAAAAACACATATCGTCACTGGATGGAGACTGCTCACGATTGGTGTATTTCGCGTCAATTATGGTGGGGACAACAGATTCCTGCATACTATCTTCCTGATGGAAAAGTTGTGGTTGAATCATCTCTTGAAGAGGCATATAAAGCAGCAAAAGAGTTAAATCCTGATATTAAAATTGAGGATTTGCGTCAGGATGAGGATGTTCTTGATACTTGGTTCTCATCTTGGTTGTGGCCAATATCTGTTTTTGATTCTACAATACCAGGCAATCCTGATAGGACTCCAAACAAAGATTTGGCATATTACTATCCTACAAATGACCTTATCACAGCTCCTGAAATTCTATTCTTCTGGGTAGCAAGAATGATTATGGCAGGTGATACATTTATGAATGAAAGACCATTTAGAAATGTATATCTGACAGGTATTGTTCGTGATAAGTTGGGTAGAAAGATGTCTAAACAGTTAGGTAACTCTCCTGACCCAATCAAATTGATGCAGGAGTATGGTGCCGATGGTGTCCGTCTTGGTATGTTGATTTGCAGCTCTGCAGGAAATGATATTCTGTTTGATGAGTCACAAGTGGAGCAAGGAAGAAATTTCAGCAACAAAATCTGGAATGCCTATCGTCTTGTTACGGGCTGGCAAGTTGCTGATATTGAGCAAAGTAGAGAGGCGGCCATAGCTATAAAGTGGTTCAATGACAAGTTGAATAAGACAATTGCAATCATAAATGACCACTTTGATAAGTTCCGTCTTTCAGACTCTTGTATGACAATTTATAAACTCTTCTGGGACGATTTCTGTGCTTGGTATCTTGAAGCAATCAAACCTGCATACGGAGCACCAATCGACAGAAAGAGTTATGATGCAACAATAGAGATCTTTGACAAATTGTTGAAACTGCTACACCCTTACATGCCATTTATCACAGAAGAGTTGTGGCAAAATATCCAGCCAAGAGAGGATGGCGAGACTATTATGTTGCAAATGATGCCTCAGCCGGCTGAGTATGATGAGAAATTTATCGAGGATTTCGAATTGACACAACAGGCAATTGTTGCTATCAGAGCTTTAAGACAATCTAAAAATATCTCTCCAAAAGAGGCGTTGGAACTTAAGATAAAGGGATCATTCAATCCATCTTTGTCTCCTATCCTTGAAAAATTGGCAAATATCACCTCTGTTGAGGTTGTGTCGGACCTTTCACAATTTACTGATGGCCAAATTTTAATGGTTGGCACAGTTGAGTTCTTCGTTCCTCTTGCAGGTATGATTAATGTTGAGGAGGAGATTGCAAAGGCAAAAGCAGAGATTGAGAGATACAGAAAGTTCTATAACTCTGTCAATGCCAAACTCTCTAATGAGAGATTTGTGGCAAATGCCCCAGCTGCTGTTGTTGAGCTTGAACGCAAGAAGTTGAGCGATGCACAGACTAAGATTGAAAACCTTGAAAAGGTTATTGAAAATTTAACTAAATAGTATAATAAAAGATTAATTATGAGATCATTACTGCTTTTCGGATCATTAGGATGGGCTGAGATTCTTATCATCGCCTTTATTGTCCTGCTTCTATTTGGAGGTAAGAAAATTCCTGAATTGATGAAGGGTTTAGGAAAGGGTGTTAGAAGCTTCAAAGAGGGTGTGAAGGATGTTGAGAAGGAGATTAAGTCAGAAGTTAAAGACTTGGATGAATTAGATAAAGAGTAGTTTCTATTGGGTATGTCTGATAAGGAGATGTCCTTTTGGGATCATTTAGATGAGTTGAGATCGGTTCTTATAAAATCGGTCTCAATCGTTATACTCTTTATGCTCGGTGCATTTTTTTGTAAAGATTTTTTATTCAATACAATAATATTTGCACCGACAGACTCGGACTTTATCCTTTATAAACTCCTTAATCTATTGACCACATCTCTTGGATTGGGGAAAATTCCCGATTTTGATATAGATTTGGTCAATATTGAGGTTGCAGCACAATTTTTTACACACGTAAAGGTCTCCCTTTATGTCGCAATAATTGTTGCAATGCCATTCATTCTCTACTTTCTATGGAGTTTTGTAGCTCCTGCTCTCTATAAAAACGAAAAACGCTCAATCAAGGTTGCATTTGGCTTTGCCGGTCTGCTTTTCTATATGGGGATTGTAGTTGGATATCTTTTTGTTTTCCCGCTAACTCTCAGATTTTTAGGCACTTATCAGGTTTCGCCGGATGTTGTTAATACACTCTCTCTGAAATCATATATATCGATGTTCTTATCATTGATTTTGATAATGGGAATTGTTTTTGAACTACCTGCATTGGCACTTTTGTTATCAAAATTTGGGATTATCAATAGGGAGATGTTGGTGAATTACAGAAAGCACGCAGTGGTTATATCATTGGTGGTTGCTGCTCTAATTACACCTTCTGGAGATGCTGTAACCCTCTTATTTGTGGCAATACCAATATATATACTCTATGAAATAAGTGTTCTTGTGACAAAGCCGGCTAAAAAGGAGGAGGAGGAGAATGATATCGATTAATGATTTATCACTATCATTTGGAGGATTTACTCTACTTGATAATATAAATTTCCATATTTCTGATGGAGATAGAATCGGTCTTGTAGGCAAGAATGGTGCAGGTAAGAGTACTATATTAAAGTTAATATTAGGTATTGAATCACCATCTTCAGGAAAAATTCTGAAACCCGTTGATCTGAAAATCGGCTACCTGCCACAGCAAATGGCACATAACAAGGATAAAAGTGTCATAGATGAGACTATGACCGCCTTTGCCGATATTCTTGCATTGAATGATAAATTAGATGCTATCTCACAAGAACTTGCTGATAGAACTGATTATGAATCAGCTACTTATCAAAAGCTTATTGTGGAAATGAATGATATAACCGATAGGTTGAGTTACCTTAGTGGAGAGTCTCCACAGATTTTGGCAGAGAAGACTCTATTGGGATTGGGATTTAAGAGAGAAGAGTTCAATCGTGCCACTTCAACATTTAGTCAGGGTTGGAATATGCGTATCGAGTTGGCGAAAGTTTTGCTTCGTCGCCCCGATATTCTTTTGCTTGATGAGCCGACCAACCACCTTGATATTGAGTCAATTCAGTGGCTTGAAGAGTATTTGCAAGGTTTTTCCGGCTCATTAGTGCTGATTTCCCACGATAGAAAATTTCTGGATAATTGTACAAATCGCACTGTTGAGGTGCTTCTTGGCCATATTTACGATTATAAGGTAAATTATAGTAAATATGTGGTTTTGAGAGCAGAGAGAATAGAGCAACAAAAGGCCGCTTTCGAAAATCAACAGAGGATGATTGAAAAGAGTGAGGAGTTTATTGAAAAGTTCAGATATAAACCGACCAAATCCAATCAGGTTCAGTCAAGGATTAAACAGTTGGAAAAACTTGATAGAATAGAGATTGATGAGGAGGATCACTCTACACTTACTGTAAGATTTCCTCAGGCACCGCGTTCGGGTGATGTCGTATTCGAGACAAAAGATGCAAGAATCGGCTATAAAAATCAGGATGGAAGTGAAAAAGTAATCTTAAAAAGTGCCAATTTATTGGTTAAGAGAGGGGAGAAGGTCGCTTTTGTTGGAAGGAATGGCGAAGGAAAGACTACAATGATGAGAATTCTCATCAACGAACTTACTCCTTTTGAGGGAGCCGCAAAGATAGGGCATAATGTAAATATTGGCTATTATGCTCAAAATCAAGAAGATATCCTAAATGGAAATGACACCGTCTTTGATACTTTAGATAAAATTGCTGTTGGTGATATACGAATGAAACTCAGGGATATTCTGGGTGCATTTCTCTTTAAGGGAGAGGATATTGATAAAAAGGTATCCGTTCTAAGTGGTGGAGAACGCTCCAGACTTGCAATGGCAAAGTTGATGCTAAACCCATACAACCTCCTTGCACTCGATGAGCCGACCAACCATATGGATATTCGCTCTAAAGATGTTTTGAAGCAGGCCTTGATTGCCTATAACGGCTCAATTATTCTTGTATCTCACGACAGGGATTTCCTTGATGGTCTTGTTGATAAAATATATGAATTCAAAGATGGAGCAGTGAGAGAACATCTTGGAGGTGTAAATGATTTTTTGAGAAGAAAGAGGATTGAAAGTTTCAGGGAACTTGAAATGCAATCCTCACCAAAACCTGCACAACAGACTGAAAATAAGGAAGTTAAGAAGTCTGACGAAAAGAGAGTAAGTGGAGCAGAGCAATATCGTGCTCAACAGGAGGCAAAGAGAATTGCCAATAAACGAAACTCTATCGAGAGGGCAATAACTCAATTGGAGGAGAAGATGGCTGAGATTGAAAAACAATTGGCATCCCCATCTCCTGAAACTGATGTTATCGCCTTGACACGCGACTACTTAGAGTTAAAAAGAGAATTAGATTATAAAATGGAGCAATGGGCTCAATTAGAGTAATATTTTTATGGAAGAGAAACAACACTACCTATTTGGGATGCATCCGGTATTGGAGGCAATAGCATCTGGAAGAAAATTTGAAAAGATAGTTCTTAAAGCGGGACTTGAAGGACCTCAATTTAGAGAACTTATGGAATTGATTAAGAAAAATGATATTCCATTTCAATTTGTACCTGCACAAAAGATGAATTACCTTGTAAAGGGATCTCATCAAGGTGTGGTGGCATATATGTCGCAAATAGATTATATACCTTTCGAACAGTTGATGGAGAGGGTAGAGGAGAAGGGTGTTAAAGCACCTTTGGTTGTTCTTCTTGATGGAGTTAGTGATGTGAGAAATTTCGGAGCAATTGCCCGTACTTGCGAATGTGCAGGAGTTGAGGGAATAATTCTTCCGGCTAAAGGTGGTGCAGCAATCAATGCAGATGCAATCAAGACCTCGGCAGGAGCATTATTGAGGATCCCGGTATCGAAAGTTACCAATTTGAAGGTGGCGGCATATTATTTGTTAGAATCTGGATATCAATTAGTTGCGGCAACAGAAAAGGCAGATGGCGTTATCTACGACATAGATTTTAACAAACCAACTGCAATTATTATGGGCTCAGAGGGAAAAGGTATCTCTCCGGCACTATTGTCGATATGTTCTGCTCAGGCAAAAATACCTATGATGGGTGAAATTGGCTCTTTGAATGTATCCGTTGCCACATCAATTCTTCTATTTGAAGCAGTAAGACAAAAAATGAAATAATATACCGTATGAAAAGAGTTCTATTTTTATCACTAATTATGATATTGGCATCTTGTGCCAATCCAAATGAAAAGACCATTAAAGTCAATGATGTTAAAATCAAGATGATAAAGGTTGAGGGAGGTACTTTTACAATGGGTGATGATTACTCAGAGTCATTGAGTGACAAACCTGCACACCAAGTAACAGTAGGAGATTTCTGGATATCAGAAACAGAGGTGACCAATCGCCTTTTCTATGCTGTAACCAATGCTACAATTGGTAATTTTCAATCGGAAGATCAATTCGAAGAGCCGGCAGGAATATCATCATCTTATGATTGCGACAGATTTCTTGATACTTTAAGATTGGTATCATCTCTGCCATTTGATATTCCGACAGAGGCACAATGGGAATTTGCTGCAAGAGGTGGAAATCTATCAAAGGGATATAAATATAGCGGAAGCGATATTATTGATGAAGTTGCAGTCTATATTGAGAATTCAGCATTGATGACACACAGTGTTAAGTCTATGAAACCCAATGAGTTAGGATTGTACGATATGTCCGGAAACCTATGGGAATGGTGTAAAGATCACTATATGCCATACAGCGACTCTACAGAGGTGGATCCGTTACATTTGAGTAACAATTCGGCACCGAGAGTATTGAGAGGTGGTGGATATGAAGATGACGAATCGATAATGCACATTACTTCTCGTATTTCCGAATCAAATTTCTTCAATTCTGCAAGGGGAATGAGGTTGGTGTTGCCAATTGATGCTATTTAGAACAATTTAGAATAGTCAATCTTAAGAAATTCAGCGCATTAGAGGTAAATCTCTCTATATTGCGACTTCTATCGGAGGCAAAGTTTACTTGTTGAGCAAGGACTTTTGCCTCTTTTTTGTCGTAATAAGCGACAGCCATCCAACAAGTTCCAACCGGCTTCTCATCACTGCCACCACCAGGCCCTGCTATGCCGGAGGTAGCTACAGAGTAATCAGTATTCATTACTTTCAAAACGCCCAATGCCATCTCTTCGACACACTCTTTACTTACAGCTCCAAACTTTGATAAAGTCTCAGGATTAACTCCTAATGAGTTGATTTTGACCTCATTAGCATAACTTACGATGCTTCCTTTGTAGTATTGAGATGATCCGGCAACAGAGGTAATAAGGTGTGCGATATTGCCACCTGTGCAGGATTCTGCTGTAGAAATTGTGGCAGATTGATTTATAAGCATTTTACCAATCTCCTCTTGCAGTGAAGTCTCTCCCCAACCATACAAAGCATCTCCGATAATCATTTTTAACAGCTCGAACTCTTTGTCAATCAATTGATTACCCTCATCTATTGAATTACCGTAATAAGATAGTCTTAATCTTACACCGATAGTTGGGTTAGGTAAATATGCAAGTTTTAGAGAAGAAGGAAGATTGTCCTCCCAATTCTCAATCATTTTAGAAAGTGTAGATTCTGGAATTCCAAAGGTTACAGCAGTCTTATAAAGGACATTATCAATATTGAATTCACACTTTATATCGTTGCAGATATCAGGCAACAGACCTAATGCCTCAAAAGGAACTCCCGGAAGCGAGTAGAGCAGAGTTCTATTAACGCTTTTGTGAAATACAAACTTCATACAAGGAGCTGTACCAAGTTGATTCTCAATTACTTGGCATCTATCGGGGACTAAGGCCTGATCTCTGTTAATATCGGTAATCTCTATTCCTCGAGTAGTGAGAATTCTCTCTATTATTGCTGCTTGTTTTTGGGAATAAACGTAACCGTCAGAGTTACTCAACTGCTTGAGAGCCAATTTGGTAATATCATCTTTTGTAGGGCCTAAACCTCCTGTGACAATTACTATATCACTTTTGCTTATGCAATTTTGCAGTTCAGATATTATCTCATTGAGTGTATCCCCAATTGCGCTCTTATAATTGACTTTTACTCCAATTTTGCTAAGTTCTCTGGCAATATTGTAGGAGTTTGTATCTAAAACCTGACCAATCAGAATCTCATCCCCAATAGTACAAATAGAAGCTGTTAACATCTCTTTAAGTGATTAATAATCTTTTTGGCAAATGAAGGACCATTGTAAATGAAACCGGTATAGACTTCAACAAGAGAAGCGCCTGCTTCCAAAAGTTGTTGCGCTTGAACAGGTGTCATAACGCCGCCTGATGCAATAATAGGAAGTTTGCCCTCAGTCTTTTCGTGTATATATTTAACCCTCGCAAGAGTGCGTTCAAATAGGGGAGCTCCACTTAAACCTCCATTTCCGATAGAGTCTATAACTGATTGATTAGTAATTAGATTATCTCTTGAATTAGTAGTATTACAAGCAACTATTCCATCCAATCCGCAAGAGAGTACTAAATCTACAATTTCATCAACTTGGCTCTCATCTATATCCGGAGAGAGTTTTAGAAGAATAGGTTTGTGAGTATCATAGAATAATCTTTGTGATAACAGATGCTCAATAATCTCTTTAAGAGTGTCAATATCTTGAAGCTTTGCAAGATTCTTTACGTTAGGGCAGGAGATATTAAGTACAAACATATCAACAAAGTCGTAGAGTAGGGAGAATGACTTTTCAAAATCCTTGTATGCCTCTTCGTTTGGTGTAAAACTGTTTTTACTAAGACTTCCTGCGATTATAAGTTTCGGAGGATTCTTTCTCAGATTGTTGGCAGCAGAGCGTACACCATTATTATTTATACCCATTCTATTGATAAGTGCCTTATCCTTTGGAAGTCTGAAGCAGCGAGGTTTCTTATTTCCCTCTTGTGGACGAGGGGTTAAAGAGCCAATTTCAATAAAACTATAGCCGAAATTTGCCATTTGATTGTAACATTCGGCATTTTTATCCAATCCGGCAGCAATTCCGATAGGATTTTTGAACTTCAAACCAAAAATAGTCCTCTCAAGGGTAGGAGACTTTGGTGAATAACACCATTTAATAATAGAATTAACAAATGGTATATGTGAAACCATATTGAGAAGAGTGATGGTAAAGTTGTGTGCCCTCTCAGGATTCATCAAAAATAGAATAGGTCGTATCAGTTTGTACATTTCTTTCTCTTTTGGCGACAAATATACTCAATTACTATCTATCTTCAAAAGTGCCATCAGAATAGTAGATGGTAATTCGAACAATCTTCTTATAATTGGAAGGAGCTTTAGTCGAAAGGAGGGGAGTCGTATTTGAAATCGACTCTTCAGGATTTACATCATTTTCAAATTCAAATCGAGGTGTCTGTATCTCTTCACTCTTCTCAACAACTACATGGTGAACAGGAGCTGGATCCTCATTTTGATCTCTATACATTTTCCCCTTTCCGGTGATTAACCAGTCCGGACTGAGTGATGGATATTTATTCAAAATTGTGAGAATAAAATCGTAACTCGGTTTGTTGCGAGCGGAGAGAATGTGAGACAATCCTGAACGCTGAACACCTAATATATCCGCCAACTTTGCTGCAGTGAGGTTTTCTGCCTCTAAAAATTGCTGTAAACGCTTATTCATTTTTGTAAATTATTAATGCTACAAATGTAAATATAATTTTTGAAACATTTGTAACTTTGTTCCTGTGTAATTTTGTAAACACAGTGATGTTTTTCACTTTTTATACAGGTAGAATATCACTTTTTTGACTCTATTTTACAAGGATGATCATTTTTGTGGTAAAATAGCAATAAATGGCCTCATAGATACATAGGAGGTTGATTATATGAGTAACTTACAGAGCAATATCAGGTAAAAACAATCGATTTTGCCTTTAAATAAACCATTTTGAAGAGTTATACTGATAGAATTAGTTTTCTAAACACTTGATAATCAATATTTTATATAAAACAGATAACTATAATCTGATATAAAACCTCTAAAGTGCTGGGAATCCGATACTTATGAGTAGAAAAATGCTAATTATGTTCTATTTTCCTACATCATATAGCGACAGCATTTTCCCAATATTAAACAAGTAAGAAAAAGCTATTTAATTAAACTCTGTAATTGACTGAGAATGAAGCGGTTATATGAGAGGAGTTGAAAACAGAACATCACTAAAAGTGACATTTTTAACCAATAGAACATTTGTAATATAGTTGACAAATCTATCATAAAAGAGTTTACAAAACCGAAAAGAGTGTGTTTATAAATGTGAATTACAAATGTAAACAAAATTTTGAATTTCAACGAACTCTATTTTGATTAAATATTGTACCTTTGCAACCTGAAAGTTGATTTACGGGGCTAAAAATGGCCTTTATTTTAATCGCACTTTTTATGATACCAAAGATTGATATTAGTGATTATAACTATAATTTACCTGATGATAGGATAGCAAAGTTTCCTCTCGAAGAGAGAGATAATAGCAAGTTGCTTCTATATGATTGTGTTGAATTGGGGGCCTCTTCTCAAATCGATACTGTAAATTTTGCTTCTATATCAGAAATTCTTCCTCAGAACTCTTTAATGTTCTTTAATAATACAAAAGTGGTCCCGGCAAGACTCTTTTTTAAGAGAGATACCGGTGCTATTATCGAAGTTTTTTGTTTGGAGCCGGATTCGCCTTCTGATTATCAGCTGAATTTTGCATCAACAGAGTCTTGTCGTTGGAAAGTAATTGTAGGCAATATAAAACGTTTCAAATCAGATAGAATAAAACTTCTTATATCAAGTGATACTTTAAGTAATAAGGGTGATTTTGATCATATAAACAAACTTAAAGAAATCGATTTACAGGCACAATTGATCAGCAGAGAGGGAAATAGTGCCATCGTGGAATTTACCTGGCAAGGTGGGTATTCATTCTCAACAGTTCTCGAATTGTGTGGAAAAATTCCTATTCCACCATACTTAAAAAGGGAGACGCAAGAGATTGATTATCAACGATATCAGACACTTTATGCCAAAATACGCGGCTCTGTGGCTGCTCCGACTGCAGGACTTCATTTTACAGATAAGGTGTTGGAGGATATAGAATTGAAGGGTATAAAAAGAGAGAATGTCTGCCTACATGTAGGTGCTGGCACATTTTTGCCTGTAAAAAGTCAGTTTATTGAGGAGCACAAGATGCATACAGAGCCATTCTCCGTCTCACTTTCTATGTTAAAGAGATTATTCGATGCACTATCTTGTGGAGAATCGGTTATTTCTGTAGGAACCACCTCTACTCGTACTCTGGAGTCGCTCTATTTTATCGGTGTACACTGTATGGAAACCGGAGTTCCAAGTGCCGTTCAGCAATGGGAGCCATACCGTGAAGAGGGCTATTCATATACTCCCGCACAATCAATATCTGCTATCATTAAATATATGGAAGATAATGATTTAGAAGAACTTATTTCAAGAACAGGTATAATTATAATTCCCGGTTATGATTTTAAGATTATAGATTATTTGGTGACCAATTTTCATCAGCCACAAAGCACACTTTTGCTACTTATATCCGCTTTTGTCGGTGAAGATAATTGGAAGAGAATTTATAACTACGCTCTTGATAATGATTTCAGATTCTTAAGTTATGGAGATAGTTCTCTCTTGAAACGCAGTAGATAATAGAGCTATTTTGTTGTCTTTAAGGAAATTTTTACTACTTTAGCATTTAGATTTGGTCTCTTTCGCACCTTATATTATTATATATTGATATAAACTAAAACCTTAATATTATGAAACAAACAATTATTGACCTATTCGAACAATCTGTAAAAAAGTACCCTAACAATACATATTTGTGGGAAAACACTACCGGTACTTTTGAGCCAACAACCTATTCTCAACTGCATAAGTTGGTTTACCGTTATGGTGCAGGATTGGTAAAGTTGGGTGTTAAACCTAAAGACTCGGTAGCACTTCTTTCAGAAGGACGTAACTTGTGGATTGCAAGTGAGTTGGCAATGTTCTATGCCGGAGCAATGAGTATTCCTCTATCTGTGAAATTGGAAGAGTCTAATGACTTGATATTCAGACTAATACACGGTGAAGTATCTACAATTATTGTCAGCTCGAGAGAGTTGAAAAAGATACGACTAATCAAAGATCAACTTCCGAAAGTTGAGAGAATTGTTGTGTTGGATCCATTGGATAAATACGAAGCACTTGAGGTCTCTTTGGAGTCTGTTCTTCAATTGGGTGATGAATATCTTAAAGAGACAGAGTTGGAAGAGTTCTTAAAGATTGGACAAGCAATTCAGAATGATGATGTTGCTACAATTTCATATACATCAGGAACAACAGCCGATCCAAAGGGCGTTATGCTTACACATAGAAACTATACAGCCAATGTAGATCAGGCACTTACATGTGTAGATGTTAAGACTGAGTGGACAATGTTGATTCTTTTGCCATTGGATCACTGCTTTGCACACGTTGTGGGTATGTATGCAATGATGCACGAAGGTGCCTCTTTGGCAACAGTTCCTCAAGGAAAATCACAAATTGAGGCATTGAGAAATATTCCTAAGACTATTCAGGCAGTTAAACCTCATATTATGCTATCTGTGCCATCTTTGGCTAAAAGTTTCAAGAAAAATATCGAAACTACAGTTGCTAAGAGCGGTAAAACAACACAAAAATTATTCAATTTTGCACTTAACCTATCAATTAAATATAACAAAGAGGGTTGGAATAAGGGAAAAGGTTTGTGGATTCTCGCAAAACCGCTTATCTCTCTATTCGACAAGTTGGTATTCTCTAAGGTGAGATTGGGATTGGGCGGTAGAATGCAATTCTTTATCGGTGGAGGAGCTCTTTTGGATATAGATTTGCAGAAATTCTACTATGCAATCGGTATTCCAATGTATCAGGGCTATGGTTTGTCCGAATCTACACCTGTTATATCTACCAATACCCCTCAGAGCCACAGATTGGGATCTTCAGGAATCCTTGTTAAGCCAATGGATTTGAAAATTTGCGATGAAAATGGTCAAGAGGTTCCTGTTGGTCAATCTGGCGAGATTGTAATTCGTGGTGAGAATGTGATGAAGGGCTATTGGAAGAATCAAAAAGCTACAGACGAAACAGTTAAAAATGGCTGGTTATATACAGGAGATATGGGTTATATGCACTCTTCTGACTTCCTATATGTATTAGGTCGTTTCAAAAGTTTGCTAATATCAAGCGATGGAGAGAAATATTCTCCTGAAGGAATTGAAGAATCTATCGTTCAGAACTCTAAAATTATCCAAAATATCATGCTTCACAACAACCAGAATCCTTATACAATTTGTGTAGTTCAAGTTGATAAGAGCTTGGTGGCAAGAGGAGAAGAGGGTTTGCATCAAATTAAAGCAGAATTGGATAAATATCGTTCAGGTGGACAATTTGCAGGCACTTTCCCTGAGAGATGGTTGCCTACAACATTTATTCTTGCCGATGAGCCATTCAGTGAGCAGAACAGAATGATCAACAGTTCATTGAAACTTGTAAGAAAAGCAGTTGAAAAGTGCTATGGCGAGAGAATGAATGCTGCGTACGTTAATAAAAATTATGTCAATGAGGCCAACTTAAAGGCCATTGACAATGGTTTGTAAATTATTGAAAATGAATAATTTAAGAAAATATATTACTGTGGCGATAATTGTCCTTGTGGCATTTATCGCCTATGGTTTATGGACTCTGCCATCACCTAAGGACTCATCTTCCAAGGGCTTTTCTGCCGAGAGAGTCGCAAAGGATATTGAGGTTATCAGCAAGGATTTTCACTCAGTACAAGATCCTGAAAATAGGTTAGTTGTAAGAGATTATTTAATCCAAAGGTTGAATTCACTTGGTGCAGATGTGAAGTTATATGATTATGACTCTGTCTATTCAAAAAGAGTGGATAATACTATAAACATATCCAATATTTTTTGTGAATTACCTCCATTGAATAGTGAGGATTCAACATATCTGATGTTGGTTGCTCATTATGATTCTCGCAGTGTAAATATTGTGAGGGGAGATACATTAAACTCTTATGGGGCTGCTGACGATGGATATGGCGTAGGTACTATTTTAGAGTTACTTAAACTTGCTCAAGAGTATAGAAGTGAGTGGAGCCAAGGTCTGAAAATATTGTTTACAGATGCCGAAGAGGTAGGTCGTGAGGGTATGCAGCATCTATTTGACCACAATCCTGAGGTTTTTCAAAATGTAGGATTGTTAATAAATCTTGAGTCGCGTGGAAATAAAGGCCCTGTTCTGCTGTTTGAGACTTCAAAAAACAATAGTGAGTTGCTTAAATTCTATAAAGAGAGTGCCAATTATCCATTTACTTACACACTAACTTCGGTAGTTTATCAATTTATTCCTAATTATACCGACTTTACAGTTGTAAGAGATACACTTTGTGGTGTCAATTTCTCAAATATTGTTGATATCAATCATTATCATACCGACCTTGATAATTATGATAACATCAGTTTGAAGAGTATTCAACACTATGGAGAGCAATTGTCTCCTATGGTACACAATTATTTGACAGATAAAAAGTATAGCAATGTAGATGCCCTGAAATCTGACTCAGATAATGTCGCATTTACAATTCCGTTACTTGGTATGTTCAACTTCTCAAAAGGGGCATATTACCTTGTAAATGCAATTGTTTTAGCTCTGTTCTGTTTGGCATTTTCCATCTCGGTTATCAGAGGCAGAGTTAGACCGAAATCAATGATAAAGGTTTCAGGTGTAACTCTTTTGGTAGCTTTGGGACTTGTGGTTGTTGGTGAATTGGTAGCATATCTTGTCACTTTAATAGGCGGATCTCCTGATTCATTCAAACTTTTCGGAGTGATTCAAGGCTTTTTGTGTGACGGAACCGTTATGATTGTAACTATCTCATTATTAGCAGTTATAACATTTGTGTTATATGCAAAAAAGGCAAGAAAAATTGCAATATCTGCCTCAAGTGGAGCAATTAGAAAGAGTGCTTCATCTTCAGCGACAGCAAAATTTGCATACAACACGCTTTACGGTGCACTGCTTCTATTATTAGTTATAAGTATTGTATTACTATTTGCTGTCGGTGAAAATTTATTCACCTTGATACCTCTCGCATTTGCAATTTGTGGATTGATTTTGTGGAGAGTTACAACATTAAGACTATTCCTGATTGTGGCTGTGGCAGGAGTATTGTTACATTCATTTTCCTTCCTTTATTGTTTGGCAATTGCCTTGACTTTAGGAGCTTTTGGTGTAGTTTTAATGATTGCATTTTTAAATTTGATGGTACTAATACCTTTAATTGATTTATATGTTCGAAGAGATAAGGCCTTATAATGATACTGAAGCAGCTGAAGCTCTGAAAAGAGTAGCAGATCATCCTCTTTTGAGAGGTGTTTCAAAGTATCTGTTCCCGGAAGCAGATCCAACTCTGCTTGCCGGATTGTTGAAGTCTGTCAATTCTGTAGATGAGTTTCAGGCAAAAGTTATGTCTATCGCGGTAGAGGGTGTTATCAAAAAGACAATGACATCATTTAGCTATAGTGGTTTGGACTCATTTATGGCAGATGCTGAGGGTAATTATCCTCGTTATCTGATTATTTCAAACCATAGAGATATAGTTCTTGACTCGGCTCTGATACAAATTATATTATTCAGAAACAAACTCCCATTAACAGAGATTGCTGTGGGAGATAATCTTATATCTCAGAAGTTTATTGAGGACCTGATTCGTTCCAATAGGATGGTTAAAGTGACTCGCGGCGCCTCTGTAAAGGAGGCATATCAATGCTCTAAAGTGCTTTCAGAGTATCTTAGAACAAGGGTTTCTAATCAGGAGTCATCAATTTGGATATCCCAAAGAAATGGTAGGACCAAAGATGGTAATGATACCACAGAACAGGGACTTTTGAAGATGTTGAATATGAGTGGACAGGGCGATTTTGCCTCAAATTTCAAGGAGTTAAAGATAATTCCTGCGGCTATTTCGTATGAGTTTGAACCTTGTGATATTCTTAAGGCAATTGAAAGTTACAGAAAGAGTAAACTTGCAGCCGGAGATAAGTATATCAAGGCGGAAAATGAGGATTTAAATAGTATTATTACAGGTATTATTCAGGGTAAAGGTAGTGTTAATATCAATTTCTGTGAACCGATTTCGGTGAAAGAGGTTGATATTGCAAATGAATTTGAAAAGAATGTCAAGTTCCAACGATTGGGCGAGATGATAGATAAGAAAATTCATCAGGCATATAAGCTGACTCCTAATAATTATATCGCGTATGATATGTTGAAAGAAGAGTCTTCCAATAACTTAGAATTTACTTTAGATAACACTGGTAAATATACTGAAGAACAAAAAGATATATTCTTAAAATATTTAGATAAACGATTGGCAAAAGTTACAGAAGATATGGATGTTGATGCAATCAGAAAGAATCTTCTTTATATTTATGCGAATCCATTAATTAACTCAATGAAGTATTAAAATGAAGAGAATTATTTTACTCTTTACAGTTGTTTTTTCGCTGATTTCGTGTCAAGTTTCGACAAATAAAAGCGGTGTTAAGAGTGGGGAGCCATTAAAATTTAATGAAAAGGAGATAGAGATGGTAAGAGGTGTTAATGATTATTCATTCAAACTCTTTAATGCAGTATTGGATGCAGATCAATCAGACAATATTTTGATTTCACCATTGAGTGCATCGTTAGCACTATCAATGACTGCGATGGGGGCAGAGTACGAGACTCTTTCTCAGATGATGTCTGCTTTGGGATTTGATGGTGTGCAGAAGGGTGAAGTTGCCAAATTCTACTCTATGATTTCATCAAAATTGAGTAATGCAGACCCAAACACCATTGTAAACATTGCCAATTCTATCTGGACAAATCAGGATTTGAAGGTCAAGAAAGATTTTATTAAAGATGCAAAGGAGTATTTTAACTCTGATGTAAACAGTATGGATTTTTCAGATGAAAAGAGTGTTGATATAATTAACTCCTGGTGTGCTGAAAAGACAAATGATAAAATTGAAAAGGTTCTTGATCAACTTGATCCATCACTTCAAATGATACTCATCAATGCTTTGTATTTCAAAGGAGTATGGAAAGAAGAGTTTGATGAAAAGATGACAAACAAATCAACTTTTACCAAAGCAGATGGTACTACTCAAGAGGTGGATATGATGTTTCAGAAGGATAGTTTCAACTATGCAGAAACTGATAATTACAAGGTGGCCGAACTTCCATACGGAAATGGAACTTATTCAATGGTTGCGATTCTTCCAAATGAGGGTGTTGAATTGAGAGATGTTTTGAAAAAATTAGATGCTCCGGTTTGGGATGAATTGAATAAATCCATGTCAGAACAAAAGATTAACCTTTATGTGCCTCGTTTCAAACTCAATTATAGTGTAAAACTTAATGATGTGTTGAAATCGCTTGGTATGGTTGATGCCTTTAATGGTGAAAAGGCAGATTTTTCATCAATTTCTGATGGATTATTTATTGACTTTGTTAAACAGGACACATTTATTGAGGTTAATGAGAAGGGGACAGAGGCAGCAGCAGTAACTACTGTTGGTCTGATGAAGATGTCCATTGATTATACCCCTACATTCAGATTGGATAGACCATTTGCACTCTTTATTAAGGAGAATAGCAGTGGAATTATTCTCTTTAATGGTGTTATTGGAGAGATAGAGTAGTCTGATTGTTTGGAAAAAGGGTGGTGATATTTTTTTTCAATAATTATTTATTGAAGAGAGATTATTACCTCCTTTTTTTTATTTTTGCACGTTCAAATAATTATTCAGAGTATGAAACAAGATATGATTGTTATTCTTGACTTGGGAAGTCATCAGAATACCACTCTTGCCAGGGCAATTCGCGCTTTGGGAGTTTATAGCGAAATCTATCCACACGACATTACAGTTGCTGAGTTACAAGCTTTGCCAAATGTAAAAGGTATCATTATCAATGGAGGTCCGAACAATGTTATTGATGGAGTAGCCATTGATGTAAATAGCGATATTTATGATGCAGGTTTTCCAATTATTGCAGCCGGACACGATAAAGCATTGTGTAATATCAAGTTAGAAGAGTTTGAGGATAATGAAGAGGCAATCAAAGAGAGTGTTAAATCATTTGTTTTTGATACTTGCAAGGCAGAAGCAAACTGGAATATGAAAAATTTTGTAGCCGACCAGGTTGAACTTATCCGCCGTCAGGTAGGTGATAAAAAGGTTCTGTTGGCACTTTCCGGTGGTGTAGATAGTTCTGTTGTGGCTGCTCTGCTTCTAAAAGCAATTGGTGATAATCTTGTTTGTGTCCATGTAAATCACGGTTTGATGCGTAAGGGAGAATCTGAGAATGTTGTAGAGGTATTCAGAAATCAGTTATGTGCAAATCTTGTCTATGTTGATGCAACTGATAGATTTTTAGGAAAACTTGAAGGTGTAGAGGATCCTGAACAGAAGAGAAAGATTATCGGTGGAGAGTTTATCAGGGTATTTGAAGAGGAGGCACGCAAATTGGATGGAATTGATTTCCTTGGACAAGGTACTATATATCCTGATATAGTTGAAAGTGGTACAAAGACTGCAAAAATGGTTAAATCTCACCACAACGTAGGTGGCCTTCCTGAAGATTTGAAATTTGAATTGGTAGAGCCATTAAAACAACTATTTAAGGATGAGGTACGAGCTTGTGGTGTTGAATTGGGATTACCATACGAGATGGTTTATCGTCAACCATTCCCTGGACCGGGTTTAGGTGTTCGCTGTTTAGGAGCAATTACTCGCGACCGCCTTGAGGCACTTCGCGAAGCAGATGCAATTTTGCGTGAGGAGTTTGCAAATGCAGGTTTGGATAAGAAAGTATGGCAATATTTTGCTGTAATACCTGATTTTAAGTCTGTAGGTGTTAGAGATAATGCTCGTTCTTATGATTGGCCTGTGATTCTTCGTGCTGTAAATACAGTAGATGCAATGACTGCAACCATTGAGCAGATAGAGTGGCCAATTTTATTAAAAATAACAGAAAGAATTTTAGCAGAGGTTAAGACAGTGAATCGTGTATGTTACGATCTCTCTCCGAAACCATCTGCCACAATTGAGTGGGAATAATTAATCGTATTTCGGATTTTTTAGTGTAAATGTGCAAAAAACTATATTTTTTTGAAAATATTTTTGGAGATTAAAAAAAAGTGCATATATTTGCAATCCGAAAACGAAAGGGAGCATAGCTCAGTTGGTTTAGAGCATCTGCCTTACAAGCAGAGGGTCGGCGGTTCGACTCCGTCTGCTCCCACAAAAAAGGTCTCAATATCTTATGGATGTTGAGACTTTTTTTATTCACCTATATCCAGATATAAGTTATAGCATTAAGTTTTAGGATACTCTGATTACCTTAAAATCCGTAGTAATGCGGCTTTAAGGGTAATCTTTGTATTCTCGGTACTTCTTCTTATATTTGTAGGGAATTATTCGTCAAAAAATCTCATTTAATGAATTTGATTCTGCTTTTTAAGAAGATATCTCCCTATGTGCGTCCATACCGTTGGTTGGTGTTAATTACATTGATTTTGACGCTTATTGGATCTTTTATTGCACAGATTAATGCTGTAGTTTTAGATAAAACAGTAGATGCAATAAATAATCTTATTATCTCTAAAACCCTTGTCTGGAGTGCTGCAGCTAAGATTTTAATCATAATATCCATAGTTTTGCTTGGTAAAGAGATTTTAGCCGCTTTTATCACTTATGCTCAGAACTTTTTTGGCGAAAAAATGAGAATCAATGTCTCAAAAGATCTCTCACAGGCAGTCATCGATAAACTGCTATTGTATAGAATGTCTTTTTTTTCCAAGAAAGATAATGAAACGGGCAAATTGCAAACACGTATAGATCAAGGCGTTAGCAGTCTTTCTTCTACTGTGCAGAATTTCTTTATTGATTTGTTGCCTCTCTTTATGAGTGCAATTCTCGCACTAATATTGATGTTTGCGGCAAACTTCTATGTCGGTTTGGCAGCGCTTTTCATTGTTCCAATCTACATATTCATTACCATTCGTCAAGCAAACCGTTTGCGTGGCTGGCGTCGAAATATGCGCTCTTTCAGGGAGCAGAAGAGCCACGGTGTAATGAATATAATTGAAAGTATCAATGTTATAAAATCATTTAACAGAGAGGAAATAGAGAGTGATAAACAGTGGGATTTACAGACTCAATTTACTGATAATCAAATGCTTGTGAGAAAGACATCTTTCTATTTTGATGGAATGAAATCTTTTGTCAGACAAATTGGAACAGTCTTGATTATTATTCTTACTGCATATCTTGTGTTGATTGAATATCCTGGAATGACTATAGGAAAGATCATGTACCACGTGATGCTTTTTGCCAATGTAACAGCACCGATAACCCAGTTGCAGAGGATATTTGATCAGATGAATGATGCTCTGATATATGCAGAGGGATTTTTTGATATTTTAGATGCTGATAATGAGTTAGAGGAGAGCGGAAAGTTCAAACCACGTCAAGTACAGGGAAATTTTGAGATTAGTGGAGTAGATTTTACCTATCCAAATGGAACTAAAGCACTTCATAATGTTAATATGAAGATTGAAAGTGGGAAAATAACTGCACTTGTGGGGCTCTCAGGAGCAGGCAAATCGACAGTTCTGAATCTTCTTGTAAAATTCTATAATCCTGATTGTGGCTCAATTAAACTCGATGGAGTAGATCTTCGAGAGTATGATACACATTTTTTGAGAGAGAATATTGGAATGGTCCTTCAGAAAAACCACATTTTCGATGGATCTATCGAGGAGAATATTCGTTATGGCAACCCCAATGCGACATTTGAAGATGTAGTAGATGCAGCGCAAAAGGCATACATTTACGATCAGATTATGGAGCTTCCACAAGGTTTCAATTCAAAGGCACAACTTCTCTCCGGTGGACAACAACAGCGAATTGCCATTGCAAGAATGTTTTTGAAGAATCCACCAATTATCTTTCTTGATGAACCAACAGCAAGTCTGGATGCAATTGCAACAGAGCAGATAAAAGCAAGTATCGATGCAATTAAGAGAAATAGAACTGTGATTATCATATCTCACAGTATTTCTCAGGTTATAGATAGTGATATTATCTATGCAATGAAACAGGGACGAGTTGAACAGAGTGGAGAGCCGGATGCTCTTTACAGGATGGGTGGTGTTTATAAAGATATTGTAGATGCATCGGCAAGAAGCTTGAATATAGATAAACTTGCACACACACTTGATCAAAATGGTGATGGGGTGCTATTTGATTGATAATCAATAAATTAATAGATATGAAAAAATTGGCGTTAAGACTTTTGTTAATTACATTCTTATTATCGGGATGTAAAGGGAATCCTATTCCTCCTGCAATCCCTCAGGATAGCGAAATTGAGGCAAAAATAGAGAAAATATTAAAGGGGATGACCCTTGAGGAGAAGGTTGGACAAATGGCACAAATAACCATTACAGAGCTTCAAAGTCCGACAAAAGATGGTGTTATAAGTTTTAATGAAGCCATTTTGGATACTATTTTCGGTAAATATAAGATTGGATCTATCTTGAATGTTTTAGATGGAGTAGCCCAGGATAGGGAGACTACAGCCAAATATATGGCAAAACTTCAGGAAAAATCAATGGAAGAGATTGGAATACCGATGTTATTTGGTTTGGACCAAATTCATGGTGCATCTTATATTTCAGATGCCACTCTATTTCCACAAGAGATAAATGTAGCTGCTACATTCAATAGGGAACACGCTTTTAATATGGGAGAAATTACCGCTTATGAGGCGCGTGCAGCACTAAATCCGTGGAGTTTCTCACCTACACTTGATTTGGGTAGAGATCCTCGTTGGTCTCGTTTGTGGGAGAGTTTCGGCGAGTCTGAATATCTACAGTCGGAGATGGCTTCATCAGCTGTAAAAGGTATGCAGGGAGAAGATCCAAATCATCTTGATCAATACCATATTGCCACTTGTATAAAACACTATATGGCATACGGAGCCCCTGTTTCCGGTAGGGATAGAACACCTTCATCAATTACGGAGAGAGAGATGAGAGAACTCTATTTCGAGCCGTTCAAAGAGGCAATTCAGGCAGGTGCATTATCATTAATGGTTAATTCAACAAGTAATAATGGAGTGCCATTTCATGCCAATTATGAGTATTTAACAAAATGGCTCAAAGAGGATTTGAATTGGGACGGAATGATTGTCACTGATTGGGCTGACATTAAAAATTTATATACACGTGAAAGAGTCGCAACATCACACAAAGATGCAATTCGTTTGGCAATCAATGCAGGAGTAGATATGTCGATGATTCCGGATGATTGGAATTACTGTAACTATCTTATTGAACTTGTAGAGGAGGGAGAGGTTAAGATGTCTCGCATTGATGATGCTGTGAGAAGGGTTTTGAGGTTGAAATTTCGTTTGGGACTATTTGATAATCCAAATTGGGATCTTACAAAATATGATAAGTTTGCCTCTGAGGAACATCAATTAAAATCTTATCAGGCAGCAGTTGAATCGGAGGTTTTGTTGAGAAATGATGATGATATTCTGCCATTGAAAAAGGGCACAAAGATATTGGTAACAGGGCCAAATGGTAATGAAATGCGCTGTCTGAATGGTGGTTGGTCCTACTCATGGCAGGGAGACAGGGCTAACGATTTTACAGAGAGATTTAATACAATATATGAGGCACTTTCCAAAGAATTTGGCTCTAAAAATGTCTTTTATGAAGCCGGAGTCTCTTATGCTCAAAAGGGTAATTGGCAGGAAGAGATTGTTTCAGATGCCTCCATTCAAAGAGCTGTGGCTGCTGCGCGTAGAGCAGATGTAATTGTGGCCTGTATTGGAGAGAACTCTTACTGCGAAACTCCGGGCAATATGGATGATTTGAATCTTTCTGCCAATCAGAAGAGGTTGGTTAAAGAGTTGTCAAAGAGTGGGAAGCCGATAGTTCTGATTATCAATGGTGGCCGTCCAAGAATTATCAATGATATTGAGCATTTGGCCAAAGCAGTCGTAAATATCTTATTACCAGGTAATTATGGTGGTGATGCTTTGGCGGCTCTACTATCCGGCAGGGAAAATTTCAGTGGAAAGATGCCATATACATATTCTCGTAATATCAATAATCTATCTACCTATGATTTCAAAGTATCGGAAATGGTCGGTACCATGGAGGGTGTCTATAATTATAATGCAAGAGTAGATCAACTATTCCCATTTGGTTATGGATTGAGTTATACAACTTTTGAATATAGCGATTTGAAGGTAAGTAAGAGTAATTTTACAGCTGATGATGTGATTGATGTTGAAGTTACTGTTACCAATAGTGGCAAAGTTGCCGGAAAAGAGGTTGTTATGCTCTTTTCAAGCGATTTGGTGGCTTCTCTCGTTCCGGATGTGAGAAGACTTAGGAATTTTGAAAAAATTGATTTAGGGCCATCTGAGAGCCAAAGAGTTAAGTTTAGCGTTGATGCTAAAGATTTAGCTTTTGTCGGAACTGATAATAGATGGAGACTCGAAGAGGGCGATTTCAAAATCCAGATTGGAGATCAGGTAGCAATGATACATTGCGACAAGACAAAGATTTGGGAAGAGGCAAATATTGATTAAGTGGGAGGTGAAAATGAAAGTCTGCAGATTGTTGTTTATTGCTATAATATGCTCATTATTAGTGAGTTGTGGCATTGATAAGAGTGAGAAGGTAACACTTCTTTATTGGAATATCCAGAATGGGATGTGGAGTGATCAACCTCGTAATTATGATACCTTTGTTGAATATGTAAAGGGTTATAATCCTGATATTTGCGTCTGGTGTGAAGCGCAATCTATCTACTTTAGTGGTACAGATAAAGTTATGCCGAAAGAGGATCGTTATTTGGTGGATGGTTGGGGAGAGCTTGCCTCTCGTTATGGACATAACTATTGGTATATTGGTGGGTATAGGGATAGTTATCCACAAGTGATTACTTCAAAATATCCTATTGAGGGAATTAAACAAATTGTTGGAAATGAACCAGATAGCGTGGTTACACACGGAAGTGGATGGGCTCAGATCAAGATAAATGGTATTAGTTTGAATCTTGTGACTACCCATACATGGCCACAAAAATATGCATTCAGGGCTACGGATATTGAGAAAAGCAAAAGTGAGAATGGGGGAGATGCCTATCGCCTGATGGAGATGGATTATATCTGTAAGAGTACGATAAACTCTGCTGAAGGTAGGGAAGCAGAATATTGGATGATGTTAGGTGATTTTAATTCAAGGTCTCGTGTGGATAATGGCGTTTATAATTATCCTGAGAATGATTCCCGCTTCTGGGTACACGATTATATTCAGGAGAATACCACTTATCTTGATGTCATTCACGAATTTCATCCTGAAGAGTTCTGCAAAACAATGCCTGGCAATTCAAGAATAGATTTTGTCTATTGCACAGAGCCGCTATTCAACTGTATAACAGATGCTTACGTAATAGTTGATGAATATACAGAGCCAGTCAGAGATTCACTAAAGCTCTCAAATTTCTACTATCCTTCCGACCATCGTCCGATTTTGGTAAAGATGGAATTGTAAGTAGTCCTCAAGATCTGTTCACTCCTCGTCATTACTGCGATGCAGTCGCGGGAATCTGATCTCGTCATTCCCGAGGTTGCCTCGGGAATCTGTTCCACCTGGAGCACCCAATCCTTGTCAGAGTGCGTTCTGAGGCACATTACCCGTTCCAGGTGGCATCAATAGATTGCCGGGCTTCGCCCAGCAATGACGGGATAATCTCTCGCCCAGCAATGACGGATGGTGCTACAACATTCGGGTGTTGCGGCGATATTCGGCGTATGCAGGTTTTGTGGTAAGTTGGCGTTTTTCCATCAAAGGGATGCTGACGAATATGAACAGAAGTGTATTGGCAGTAGCCCCAATTGCTGTAAACCATTCTCCCGGAGCAACAGAGATGTAGATAACAAACATACCCCACCAAAATAGAATCTCTCCAAGATAATTTGGATGTCTTGAGGATTTCCATAGACCGACATTGCAAACTTTGCCCGGATTCTCTTTGCGGAATGAGTGAGCTTGTCTGTCAGAAACAAATTCCAAAGCCACAGCTACTAAAGAAATAAGAATTCCGAGAATTGTGAAAATGTTGTAATTAATTGGATTTAAGGATATTATCTCTATGGCAGGAATCATTGCAAGAAATACTATCAGGGTTGGCATCAAATTAATGCCGAACAGGTTTACCAAATGCCAAAGTTTAGGAAAATCACCTTTGTATTTATCATATCTCCAATCCTGTTTAGATAAATTTGGGAATGTATAGGCCCAATTACCTGTTAGACGTATTGCCCATAACCATATTACCAATAAAGTCAATCTGACAGGTGCGCCAAACGAACTGCACTCAATTGCAAAGAGTGTTAATAGCAAAGGTGGTGCGACACTCCAATACGGATCATAAACAGATGAGTTCTTAAAGATTACACCAACAAACCAAACAACCAATGTCGCTACTATATCAGCGATAAAGAGTGAAAGCAGTTTATTGTTGCAATCGATTGAATTATAGGTGATTATGCCAATAATTGTGGCTAAAATGTAGGTAATGACAATTATTACCAATCCTACTTTCTTGGATTGATAAATTGTAGATTTAAGACTCATATATTTACAATTATTTTACAGATAATTTTTCCTTTAACCACTTGGTCCACTCTTTAACATATTCTGGATATACCCAGTGGCCGGCATCTCTTACTAACTCTAACTTTTTCGGAGCAGTGATTACATTGTATGCACTGAATGTGGATGTAGGGCAACAGACAATATCATTAAATCCCCAGGTGTAGAATCCCTCAATCTCTACAAAACGGGCAAAATTAACAGTATCATAATATTTTGAAGTCTCAATTTTAGCATCTAAATTGCTCTCGTTCTTATTTCTGAAAAGGTGTGGCCAGCCACCACTTCTACCATAATAATATCCGGTTACATCGCAGAAAGCAGGGAAGTAGCAAATCATAGCAGAAACACGTTTGTCGAGAGCAGCTGTGACGATAGACAACATTCCTCCCTGACTTCCACCATATACTGCAATTCGTTCACTGTCAACATCTTCGCGGCTACATAAATAGTCAATCGCTCTTACGCAGCCAAGATATACTCTTTTATAGTAGAAAGTGTTTTTGTCCTCTAATCCAATAGTTGCATATCCCCCCAACGGACCACTTGAAAGTGCTCTATACATTTCAGGATCGTGATCAACAGGAATACCATGTACTCCTATTTCAAAAACAATAAACCCCTCGTAGGCAAGGGAATTAGGACCACTGAAAGAGCGAACAGCAGCCCCAGGCAACCTTAAAATAGCAGCTTTCTTGCCTTCGCTTTTTGGGACAGATAGCACGCCATATATATAGTTGCCTTTTTTATATGATTGAACTCGGACATTATAGACATCGACCTTATCGTCGCTCTGTTCGGCAACATATTCAACACGAGTGAGCATAGGGACCTTTGATGCTTTTGCTAACTCATTGTCCCAGAACTCCTTAAAGTCATCTGGAAGAGTTGTGGTAGGTTTAATTTTATATGGTTCATATCCAATATTTGTCATATTTTGATACCTCGTGCCATTATGGGTTGTCCATACTTTAACAGTTGTAAAGCCCGGCTCTTTTCTACCTTTGACCTTAATTTTTGCAAAGCCGTTTTTGTCTGTGGTAACTTTTCCGGTATAGATTGGATCCAACTTCTCAGGACCATAAGAGTATTCAATCTCAATATTTGGCATAACCGAATTCTCTTTTATGGCAAATAGTGTGAAGTTTGCATCTTCAGATAATTCATAAACCCAGTCAGAGTGATCAGGTTGTGCATAAACAGTGATGTACTCTTTTGATGGTTGTCCCCAAAGTGTAATGGAGATAAGCGCTAATAGCAGGAATGTCAAACTCTTTTTCATTTCAATAAGTTTTAGATATTGTAAAGATAGGTAAAATCTTGAAAGAGTGCGTTATTATGGTGCTTTGTTGTTACCATACTTACATTAAATACAAATATTTTAATAAAATGTGTAAAAATTACACAAAATATTTGGAGAATTAAAAAATCCGTTATATCTTTGTGCTAAAATTACACAAGAGGGTTAGAAACCCCATTTTTTTGAAGTAAAATATTAATGCGTAAATAATACACTAAAAATTTATAATTATGGTTACAACAGCTAATACAAAAAAGACAAAGATTTATAATCTTATTATTTTAGATGAAAGTGGTTCAATGTATTCTATTTATAATCAAGCACTTTCAGGCGCAAACGAAACAATCCAGTCTATCAGAACTGCCCAGTCGCAATCTGACGACCAGGAGCATTACTTAACATTTGTTACATTCGATTCAAGTTCATTTAAAAAATCGGTTAGAACTATTATCAATGCTGAACCAATTACAAATGTTAAAGATTTAACCAAAAAGGATTATAGCCCAGATGGTTGTACTCCGCTTTATGATGCAATTGGATTTTCTTTAACACAACTTCAGAAAAAGGTAAAAGGTGATGATAAAGTTCTTGTTACTATAATAACAGATGGAATGGAAAATAGTTCTAAACATTTCAATCATTTCCAAATCAAATCTATGATTGAAAGATTGAGCGAAGAGAGTTGGACATTTGTCTATATTGGTGCTAATCAGGATTCTATATCTGTAGCACAGTCAATGAAAATTGATAATGCAATGAATTTTATGACAACCGATGAGGATACAGAACGAATGTTTAAAGAGGTAAACAGACAAAGAATGTCTTATTATGAAAAAGTTCGTGCATCTAAAATGAGAGGGGAGACTCACTATAAGGACAAGGAATTTTTCTCAAAAGTCTCTATAACAAATAGAGTGACACCTTCAAGAATTGATTATCTTGGGCATAACGAGATATTTGTATTTGGCAGTAATGTTGATGGTTTACACCGTGGGGGAGCAGCAGCTGCAGCTTTCAATAGATTTGGAGCTATTTGGGGATGTGCAGAGGGAATGCAGGGACAATCTTATGCAATTCCAACAGTTGGTTGTGATATTAATGAAATTCAACATTGCATTTATAGGTTTATCGATTATGCAATTAATCATCCTGAATTGAATTTTTTAGTCACTCCTATCGGATGCGGCAATGCAGGTTTCTCGCCAGAAGATATTGCCCCAATGTTCAGAGATGCGGTAAATGTAAATAATATTTATCTGCCCATTGATTTTTGGCAAGTTTTAATGTAATTTAATCTCTTTATCAATAAATTAAACTTAAATAATGTAAAAGGTATGTTAGGAGCAATTATTGGAGATACAGTAGGTTCTGTTTATGAATTTAACAATACCAAGAGGATGGATTTCCCCCTTTTTTCGGAGGGTAGTATATATACTGATGATTCAATCATCTCTTTAGCGGTAGCGAAGTGGCTAATGGTTGATAAAAAACATACACATAGCGAACTTGAGAGGATTATGGTAGAGTTTGCCGAGAGATATCCAAATCCTTGTGGTAGTTATGGTGGTGGTTTTTTAAGGTGGCTCTTTCATCCTGAGATAATTGATAAAGATGATAATTCAGAGGTTTTAACTATCAGGCGTCCATACAATTCGTGGGGAAATGGCTCGGCAATGAGGGTTTCTGCCGTTGGATGGGTGTTTGATACCCTTGAAGAGACTGAACGTGTGGCAGAGATCTCAGCATCTATAACTCACAATCACCCGGAGGGAATCAAAGGTGCCAAGGCCACAGCGGCAGCAATCTATATGGCAAGAAATGGTGCATCAAAAGAGGATATTAAGAGCTATATTGAGTCAGAATATGGTTATGACCTGAGTCGTAAATGGGATGACTTACACTTGACTTATGGATGGGATTCAAGTTGTCAAGGTACTGTGCCTGAGGCAATTATAGCATTCCTTTCGAGTCGGGATTTTGAAGATGCTATCCGTCGTGCTGTGGCTTTGGGTGGAGATAGCGATACTTTGGCTTGTATTACTGGTGCAATTGCGGAGGCCTATTATCCGGAGATACCGAAAGAGATGGTTGTAGAAACTGTTCAACGTTTGCCAAAATATCTGAGAGATACTCTTGAAGATTTTAAGAAATTCATCGGGTAATTCTATGTTAATTTGGATCTACTTTTTATTAACTTTGTGTCCTACAATTATATTAATACAGTATTAACAATTATGAGTAAGAGAGAACTTAAATGTCCAAAGTGTGGCACTACTTTCAGTGTAGATGAAGCAGATTATGCAGCCATTGTTTCACAAGTCAAGAATAGTGAATTTCAGGCCGAAATCGAAAGGAGAATGGAGGAGTTGCATCGTAGAAATAGTGCAGAACAGGAGTTGGAAGCAGCCAAGTGTCAAAAGGATTTTCAGGACAAATTAAGTCGTAAAGAGTTGGAAATCAATAAGAAAGATGGAGAAATCTCTCAGTTGAAACTTCAGTTAAGTTCTATATCACAGGCAAAAGAATTAGAGTTTGCATCAAAATTGACTGAAAAGGATAAAACTATTGAAGGTCTGAAATCGCAGATTGCACAATCCAACGATAAGCTTCAGATTGCATTATTGGAAGAGCGTCAGAAGAGTGAAAAAGAGATTCAATCTAAACAATCTGAAATAAATGAACTTATTATCAAATCAGAAGCAGAGAAGCGTGAGGCACTTGCAAATAGTAATACAATTAAAGAAAACTATGAAGTGCGTCTGAAACAAGCAAATGAATTGATTGATTATTACAAAGATATGAAGTCAAGGCAATCTACCAAAATGATAGGGGAGAGTCTTGAAGTTCATTGCAGTACGGAGTTCAATCGTGTAAGGCCACTCTTTCCAAATGCCTATTTTGAGAAGGATAATGATATAACTCAAGGAAGTAAGGGAGATTTTATCTTCAGAGATTTTGAGGATGGGATAGAATATGTTTCAATTATGTTTGAGATGAAAAATGAGGCAGATGAGACTCAAACCAAGCATAAAAATGAGGATTTCCTTAAAAAACTCGATCAGGACAGAAGAAATAAAGGGTGTGAATTTGCTGTTCTTGTCTCCTTACTTGAGCAAGATAGTGAACTTTACAATACAGGAATAGTGGATATGTCTCATCGTTATGAGAAGATGTATGTCATCAGACCACAATTTTTTATTCCTATCATAACTCTGCTTGTGCAGACATCCAAAAAGAGTCTGAATTATAGAAAGCAGTTGGAAATAGCTCAGCGTCAATCGATTGATGTAACAAATTTTGAGAATGAGTTATCTGATTTCAAAGATAAATTCGCCTATAATTACAGATTGGCAAGTAAAAAGTTCCAAAATGCCATTGATGAGATTGATAAAACAATTTCTCACCTTCAAAAAGTGCGTCAGGAACTTGTCGGATCTGAGGATAATCTTAGACTGGCAAATGATAAAGCCGAAAAGTTGACTATTAAAAAGCTCACAAGGAATAGCCCAAGCTTGCGAGAGAAATTCAAAGACGAGGAGTAATTTCTCAGGTTATCGTCATTCCTGCGACGTAGTCGCGGGAATCTGTTCCTTTTTCTGTCATTCCCGAGCTTGCCTCGAGAATCTGTTCCACCTGGCACACCCAATCCTAGTCAGAATGCATTCTGGGGCACATTGCCCGTTCCAGGTGGTACTCGTTACATGCC
>X40_Bactrian_Camel__coassemble_18_pt1 | contig 34767 bp, 26 predicted proteins | sample X40_Bactrian_Camel__metabat2_high_PE_006 | metagenome-assembled genome bin X40_Bactrian_Camel
GTTTCGGGTGGCAAGGGAATTTGTCTGTAGGTGATAATGAATTGAAAATCAGTTCAGTAGCAAATGGAAAAATCTCTACAGAAACTCTAAATATTTATAGAAGCACAGCTCCTGCCCCTCGTCCTACAAGGGTTGAACCACAATATGAGTTGATAGATACGACTTTTATAGTTGAGACACTTGAAGGTGCATATTTTAATTATGGTGATGGAACAGACCGTCTTGGCGGAGCCAAAGTCAGCTTTCTTGATGCAGGCATTCCGTTAAAGGTAGTTCAAGAGTATGCGAACCTATATAAAGTACAGGTATCAGAAAATAGATATTATCACATTCCAAAGAATTATGTAGAGCCATCAGATAAAGAGGTAAAACTCATCAATTCAGGTAGTTGGAGTATGGTCGGAGGCGAAGAGAGAGATAGATTAACCATATCGCTTGGTTATCGTTTGCCATACGTTGTTCGCCAGGAATTGAATCCGGATGCAATTATAATTGATCTCTTTGGTGTAAGATGCAACAGCAACTGGCTAACTCAGAAAGAGCCATTTGGAATAGTTGATTATATTGATTTTGAGCAAGTTGAATATGATGTTTTCAGAGTAAAAATCTTCTTAAAATCGCACTCGTGGGGCACAAAAATCGCATACGACAGAGGTGGAAACTTAACAGTTGAAATGAAACATGCTCCGGCTCCGACATTAGAGGGGATGACAATCGGTGTGGATGCCGGCCACGGTGGTCCAAAATCTAATGGAGCGATAAGTATTTCAGGATTGAAAGAGAAGGACTTAAATTTAGATATGGCATATCTTCTCAAAAAGGAACTTGAAAATAGGGGAGCCAAGGTGGTTTTAAGTCGCTCGGAGGATGTAGATGTCACAATGGATGCACGTAAAAAGTGCTTTATTAAAGCAGATGCAGATTTGGTGGTCTCTATTCACTGTAATGCAGGGGGAAGTCCTTTTGCAGTTATGGGAACAAGTACCTACTACAAATGGATTCACAATCGCGATTTGGCTCAGGCAGTTCTTAAACGCCTTAAAGAGTTGGATGGTGTGGCTGATTTTGGTTTGATAGGTAACTTCAATTTCTCATTGAATGCACCTATAGAGTTCCCTAACATATTGGTAGAGACACAGTTCCTTAGCAACCTTCCTGACGAGGAACGCATCGCTGATCCTGCTTTCCGCAAAGCAATGATGATAAAAGTTGTAGATGGAATAGAGGATTATCTGACTTCTCAAAAGTAGTTTTTACTAAAATAAAGAGAATTATCTTTTCAAAAAGTTAAATTTTTTTTGGAAAGATAATTTTTTTGTTCATCTTTGCAGTGTATTACAACACTAATACACTAATTTATAAAATAATATGATCGAGGTAAACAAAATTTCATTCAGTTATGGTAAGACACTCGTCTTGAAAGAGATCTCTTTTACACTTACAGATGGTAAGATTTATGGTCTTTTAGGCGAAAATGGTGTTGGTAAAACCACTTTACTTACTCTTTTGTCTGGCTTGAAGGTAAGCCAGGAAGGTACAATTAATGTTGATGGCTTCACACCTTTTGATAGAAAACCATCATTTCTCTCAAACCAATACTTTCTTTCAGACGATGTAGCACCTGTCAATATGAGTGCTATAGCATTTGCAAAGAATTATGGAAAGTTTTGGGTAAACTTCAGTTTAGATAAGTTCAAAGAGATAATGCAACTTTTTGATAATGACCTTGATAAAAACATGTATAAAATGTCTGCCGGTCAGTTGAAAAAGAGTTACATAGCATTTGCTTTGGCATGTAACTGTAAATATCTCTATATGGACGAACCGACAAATGGTCTTGATATTCCATCAAAAGCACTATTCAGAAAGGCACTTTTGCAATATGTTTCAGAAGAATCTACAGTTCTTATCTCTACACACCAAGTGCGTGATTTAGAGAATGTTATAGATCCTATAATAATATTAGACAATAGAGATGTCCTCTTGAATGCTACTATTGATGAGATTTCAAGGAAGTTATATTTCGACTACTCCAACACACTTAAAGATGATGCTCTTTATAAGGAGATAACTCCTGGTGGTAGCGTTCAAGTGCTTGTAAATCAAGATGGTTCCGATAGTAAAGTCAATCTTGAAGCACTCTTCAATGCTGTTCAGGCAAATAAAACAATGATTAAAGAGATGTTTAACAATAAATAGGTTTAGTTATGTCAGATATTTTTAATTTCAAACGTTTTGGAAATTTCTTTGTCAGTGATTTCAAGAGGTGTCTCGCCAATTATGGCCTGTCGTTACTGATTTTATCATTGACCGGTCTTATGGCCTACCTAATTACTATGTTTGTTAGTTTGATTTTTGGCTTCGGATATAATGTTCCCGGAATTGCTGTGCGATGGGTAATTTTAGCATTTGCCTTTGTTATAATGGCACTGACAATACCGGCTAAATGTTACGGCTATATAACAAATAAAAGAAGTGGTTCTGCATATACTTTATTGCCGGTATCTTCTATGGAGAAATTGATTTCAATGCTATTGAATACAGCAATTATTATTCCGGCAATATTTATAATTGTATATGTATCAATAGATTATGTGATTTTTCTTTTAGACCCGAATGTCACTGTTCCTCTATTTGCTACAGAAATTGTTGATTTTATGTCTCAAGTGAAGTTTATGACAGAGGGGACAGAGGTTGAATATTTTACCAACCCATTCGCTCAAATAGATGATCATGTAATAATTATGGCTACATTTCTTCTTGGTGCTATTTGTTTCAAACGTGCGAAAGTTGCACGAACTATTTTAGTTATAATAGTTTTTTCATCAATACTCGGCTCTATTGTCGGACCGATAATCTATCATAGTATTGATATGACAACACTTACAGAGGAGCAGTTAGCATTGTCTGTTATGAATAACTTTGATAAATTTGCCTTAATCGATATTATTGGGGATATACTCATGTTGATTGCTTTAGTCTGGGGACTTTTCTATAGGATAAAAACCATTAAATATTAGTGTTATGGAATTTGTAGATAACAAACCGATTTATATCCAAATTTATGACTCTATATGCGAGAAAATTCTCTCAGGAGAATATATCGAATCAGAGCGTATTCCCTCTGTCAGAGAGCTTGGAGGAGAGATTGGTGTTAATCCGAATACCATAATGAGGAGTTATGAAAAGCTGTCGGCAGAAGGCGTAATTTATAATAAAAGAGGTACGGGCTATTTTGTATCCAATGATGCTAAAGAACTTATTCTTGCTGCCCAAAGAAGAGAATTTCTTGAAAATGAGTTGCCAATAATTCGAAAGAGAATGGATTTGTTAGGGATTGATATATCAGAACTTTGTAAATAATTTTTTTTTAGTAATTTTGTAAATTATGATTCAATAAATACAATTATTATGAAAAAAATTAAAGTTTTAATTATCTCTTTAGTAGCTTCTCTCGGCCTTGTTTCTTGTGCTTTGGATTTTGATACTATGGATGTAACAGTATTTGGTAGAGTTACAGACGTGGATGGAAATCCAATAGATTCAATTGTGGTTGCTTTAAACATCGTAATTGATGGTTACTCTCTTTCTGATATCACAGCTGAAGATGGAACATTTACAATCTCAGAACAGGGTGTTCCTTATATTGATGTACTTACAGTAACTGCCCACGACTTTGATGGTGAGAGAAATGGTGGATACTTTAAGACACAGACTATCACAGGAAAACTTTCTCTATTTGAAGAGGGCGAAGGTTCATACAAAGGACACTATGTATGCCGTGATGCATTGATTACACTAATAAAACAATAAAGTAATTATGGATTTTACCGGAAGGAACAAAGCAATAGATATCATCAGGGCCTTGACAATGGTCCTGATGATTTTCGTAAATGACCTTTGGACAATTGATTATCCAAAATGGTTAGGACATGCAGGTATGAATGAGGATTATTTAGGTCTCTCTGACATCGTGTTTCCATGCTTCTTGTTTGTTGTGGGTATGTCAATACCTTATGCACTCGAGAATGCTTTCAAGAGGGGAAGAACAGGAGTACAAGTTGCTTCTCACATTCTAACAAGGACCTTAGCCCTTATTGTAATGGGTATAATGTTGCAAAATACAGGAAATTTAGCTCCTGAGGTTGGCATTGCGAAACCTGTTTACAAACTATTGGTTTTAGCTTCCTTTTTCTTGATATGGAATACATATCCTCGTACAGAAAATAAGAACAGAAAACTCCTTTATAAAGTGTTGAAATATGTGGGAGTGGCTCTGCTTATATTCATGATAGTTATTTATGTAGATCCAAAAGGAAACCTTATCAGATCAGGATGGTGGGGCATCTTGGGACTTATTGGTTGGACCTATTTGGTTTGTGCATTTATCTATTATTTCGTTCGCAGTGATCTTAAGAAACTAATATTAATGTGGGCTGTTTTCTTGGTTTGGAGTATGTTAAGATGTAAATTAACAGCATCAGGTGAGCCATTGTTAAATATCCCTCAGAATAATGCACTTTATACAATTACTGATCAAATCTTGAATATTGGCACAGGTGCTCACGGAGCATTGACAATGGGTGGTATTATTTTATCTGTTACAGAGTTGAAACTTAGAGATAAAAAGATTCCATTTATTGCATTTACAACTATAGTAGCTGCTATTCTTGCACTTGGAGGATTAATAACAAATAATTTCTGGATTATTTCAAAGATTCAGGCAACAGCTCCTTGGGTTCTTTATAGTTCTGCAGTTGCTGTATTCCTTTATGGAGTTCTCGTTTGGTTGGTATCAAAGGGCAAGGCATCTTGGTTTAAGTTTATTGCACCTGCAGGTGAGGCAACACTTACTTGTTACTTAGTTCCAACAATTCTTGGAAATATCTTTATGCTATTTGGAATTTCACAAGTTAGACCGGAGTGGTGCCACAATGGATTTTTAGGAATCCTATCATGTATCATATTCTCTTTGATTTGTGTGGGTCTTACCTGGTGTTTGAACAAACTTTACATTAAGTTGAAAGTCTGATAATCAACAGAGACTCCAATAAATAAAAAACATCTTCCGCAATAATGTGGAAGATGTTTTTTTATACTCTCTACTAACGTAGATTAACCAACAAAGTGGAAGTGAGGGCCAAAGCGTTCGAACGCTGCTCTGTCTAACTCTTCACGAGCATCAGGGTGAGCCACGCTGATAATAAGTTTAGCTCTCTCTTGTAGAGATTTTCCATATAGATTTACTGCACCATATTCAGTAACAAACCAGTGGATGTGGTTCCTTGTAGTAACAACACCGGCACCAGGAGTTAAGATAGGAGCAATTTTACTAACACCTTTATTTGTTGCAGATGGCATTGCGATAATTGCTTTACCACCTTGTGAAAGTGATGCACCATAAATGAAGTCAATTTGACCACCAACACCTGAATAGAATTTTGTTCCAAGTGAGTCTGCACAAACTTGACCTGTGATATCTACTTGAAGAGCAGAGTTGATTGCAGTTACCTTAGGGTTCTTTGCAATTACAAATGGGTCGTTAGTATATCCTACATCCATCATTGCCACCATTGGGTTGTCGTCAATAAAGTCATAGCACTCTTGAGAGCCCATTAGGAATGTAGAGACCATTTTACCCTTATCAATTGCTTTGTTTGCACCATTGATAACACCTTTTTCAACAAGAGGAAGAACGCCGTCTGCGAACATTTCAGTGTGAATACCAAGGTTTTTATGGTTGCCAAGTTGTGCAAGAACAGCATTAGGAATAGCTCCAATACCCATTTGTAGTGTTGCGCCATCTTCAATTAGATTTGCACAATTGATACCGATAGCTTTCTCAATCTCAGATGGTTCAGAGAAGTGTGCCGGCTCAAGAACAGCGTCATCTTCAACAAAGTAGTCAATCATACTAACAGGGATCATTGCATCTCCCCAAGATCTTGGAACGTGTTTGTTTACAACAGCGATTACCTCTCTTGCACATTCGATTGCTGCCAAAGTTGCATCAACTGAAGTTCCCAATGATACATAGCCATGTTTATCAGGAGTAGATACTTGAATCATTGCTACATCGCAAGGAAGAGCTCCGGAACGATAAAGTTTTTGAGTTTCGCTTAAGAAGATTGGAATATAATCAGCGTAACCTGCCTGAACATTTTTACGAACATTACCTCCTACGAAGAATGCTTGGTGGAAGAAAATTCCCTCATATTTAGCATCTGTGTAAGGAGCTTGTCCCTCAGTGTGAAGGTGGTGAATTCTAACATCTCTCAATTCTCCTGCATCGCCTCTGCGGCAAAGAGCATCAATCAAAACTTTAGGAGCACTTGCAACGCTACTAAAATGAATGTGGTCGCCTGATTTTACGACTTTAACGGCCTCATCGGCACTAACAAAATGGATATTTTTGTTCATTTTTATAAAATTATGATAATTGATTCAAATAATCTTCAAATGTAGGATTTTTTTTGCATTAAATGTAATAATTTGTTCATAATTAATTTTTTAACCTAAACTTAAGTCAACTAAATAAAAATAGTTCTATCTTTGCCCACCTTAAAACTAACAATTTGAATTATAACGAGATGGATAGAGAACGTCAGATGAAAGCTTTTGCTCACCTGCTTGATGTGATGGATGAGTTGAGAGAAAAATGCCCTTGGGATAGGGAACAGACAACAGAATCTTTGCGTCCCTTGACAATAGAGGAGACTTATGAGTTGAGTGAGGCAATTTTGGCAAATGATGATAAAAATATTGCTAAAGAGCTGGGCGACATATTGTTACACATTGTTTTTTATGCAAAAATAGGCGAAGAAAAGGGGTTGTTTGACATTGCAGATGTAATCGATATGTTGTGTACAAAATTGATTTATCGCCACCCGCACGTTTTCTCTGAGACAAAAGTGGCAGATGCCGGAGAGGTAATTCAAAATTGGGAGCAGTTGAAAACCAAAGAGAAAGATGGAAATAAAACAGTTCTTTCAGGTGTTCCTGCTCACTTGCCACCGCTTGTCAAAGCATACAGAATGCAAGACAAGGCACGTGCTGTTGGTTTTGACTGGAATAAGAAAGAGGATGTCTGGGATAAGGTTAAAGAGGAGATTGGAGAGTTCCAAAGTGAACTTCAACATCTTGACACAAAAGATCCCGAGTCGGTTAATAATGCACAAGGTGAATTGGGTGATTTACTATTCTCACTTGTGAATGCGTCAAGATTATATGATTTGAATCCTGATACAGCCCTTGAAACAACCTGTCTGAAATTTAAGAATCGCTTTACATATTTAGAATTAGCAGCTCGTGCTGATGGATTGACATTTGCAGATATGAATCTTGAACAGATGGATAAGTATTGGGACGAGGCAAAAGAGAAGGGATTGTAGTATATGGAAAATTGGCTGGAACGCACGCAACTACTTGTAGGAGAGGATGTTATTGAAATCTTCTCTCGCTTCTCTGTTGCTGTTATCGGACTCGGAGGCGTAGGGGCTTATGCCGCTGAGATGTTAGCTCGTTCCGGCATTGGAAATATGTTGATTCTTGATTCTGATGCAGTAAGTGTTACCAATAAAAATCGACAATTATTGGCACTTGATTCTACTTTAGGAGTAAAGAAGAGTGAGGTAATGTCCCGGAGATTAAAGGATATTAACCCAAAAATCAATCTAACAGTGATAGATGAGTATCTTACGCCGGAAAATGTGGAAGAACTTCTTTCTCCACATAAAATTGATTTTTTGGTTGATGCCATTGATACTCTCTCTCCAAAATTGTCACTGATTGCTTATTGTGTAGAAAAAAAATTACCACTTATTTCATCGATGGGTGCGGGTGCAAAATTTGATGCAACAAAAATTAAGATTGCAGATATCTCTAAGTCATTTAATTGTCCTTTGGCCTATATTATCAGAAAAAAGTTGCGTAAAATGGGCATCAGTAAGGGTTTTAAGGTTGTTTTTTCAGAAGAGTTGCCACAAAGAGATGCTATTGTGGAGATGGAAGAGAGAAATAAAAAGTCGCAAGTGGGTACAATTTCATACCTTCCCGCTGCTTTCGGTTTAATTTGTGCACAAGGTGTAATAGAGTATATTCTAAAAAATTGCGTATCTTCGCAAGTTGAATAAATAAAAGATTTATGGCAGAACACAGCTTATTAGAGAAATTGTCGGGAATTAACGAAAAGTTTGAAACTTTATCAGGTCAATTGTCTGATCCTGAGGTAATTGCCGATATGAAAAAATATGTCCAACTGAATAAAGAGTATAAAGAGTTGGAGCCAATCGTTGAGGCGGGTAATAAATATCGCAAAATGGTTGAAAATCTTGAGGGAGCAAAAGAGATTTTATCCAAAGAGAAGGATGAGGAGTTGAGAGAGATGGCGAAGGAAGAGGTTGCAGAGATTGAAGCGCAACTTCCTGATATGGAGGAGAATATAAAACTTCTATTGATTCCTGCTGACCCACAAGATAGTAAGAATGCAATCATTGAGATTCGTGGTGGTACAGGTGGTGACGAGGCAGCAATTTTTGCAGGAGACCTCTTCAGAATGTATGCTAAGTTCTGCGAAAAGAGAAATTGGAAACTTGAGGTTACAAGCCAGTCTGAGGGAGCTGCAGGTGGATTCAAAGAGATGATATGTAAAGTTTCCGGCGATGGCGTCTATGGAGTGTTGAAGTATGAGAGTGGAGTCCATCGTGTACAACGTGTTCCTCAAACCGAAACACAAGGTCGAGTACATACATCAGCGGCATCTGTGGTTGTTCTTCCGGAGGCGGATGAGTTCGATATTGAATTGAATATGAACGATATACGTAAAGATACATTCTGTTCATCAGGCCCAGGCGGACAATCTGTAAATACAACTTATTCAGCAATTCGTCTTACACACATTCCTTCAGGTTTGGTTGTTCAATGTCAGGATGAAAAGTCTCAATTAAAGAACTTTGACAAAGCTCTTGCTGAGTTGAGAACACGTCTTTACAATATGGAGTATGAAAAGTATCTTAATGAGATGTCATCAAAGAGAAAAACAATGGTTTCGACAGGTGACCGTTCTGCAAAGATTCGTACATATAACTACCCTCAATCTCGTGTAACCGATCACCGTATCAATTATACAATGTATAACCTTCCTGTATTTATGGATGGAGCAATTCAAGAGGTTATCGATCAACTTCAAATTGCTGAAAATGCTGAAAGATTGAAAGCGGCTACGGAGTAATAAACAAATATTCAATACCGTCATTGCTGGGCGCAGCCCGGCAATCTTTTTTTCACATCGTCATTGCTGGGCTATGCCCGGCAATCTTTTTTCCACATCGTCATTGCCGACTTCGTCGGCAATCTATTGAGCATCAAGCCATTACACGCACAAATACAGATTCCCGCGACTGATGTCGCAGGAATGACGGGAAGAGGAACAGATTCCCGAGGCAAGCTCGGGAATGACGGATAATTGTATATGACGTAATAGGGTACTCTGTTGCTATTCGCGTGGAGGGCCTTGATATACAATCTCTCCACCATTTGCACCGGCATCAGGGCCAAGTTCAATCTCCCAATCGGCTGATTTAATAACATCCAGATTGTGTTCTACGACAATAATTGTATGACCTTTATCCACTAATGCATTGAACGATGTCAAAAGTTTGTTGATGTCGTGAAAATGGAGTCCTGTGGTTGGCTCATCAAAGATGAAAAGAATATTTTCACGTTTTGAGTTGCTCTCTTTACCTAAAAAGTATGCTAATTTAACGCGTTGACTCTCTCCACCGCTGAATGAACTGCTGCTCTGTCCAAGTTTTACATAGGATAGTCCTACATCTTGAAGAGGTTGTAATTTCTCAGCAATCCTCTTGGAAAGTGGCTCTTTCTGAGCGGCAAAGAACTGAATTGCTTCATCTACGCTCATATCAAGTACATCGCTTATACTTTTACCTTTGAATTTTACCTCTAAAATATCGGGCAGAAACCTCTTTCCACCACAAGCAGAGCAAGGCATTACCACATCTGCCATAAATTGCATTTCTACCCTTATAATACCCTCTCCCTGACATTCAGGACATCTTCCACCATCGATATTGAATGAAAAATGTGAATGCCCGTAGTTGTTCATTTTTGCGTATGGCTGATCAGAGAATAGTTTGCGAATATCATCGTAAACCTTGAGATAGGTGACAGGATTAGAACGAGCGCTCTTTCCAATAGGATTTTGATCCACATACTCTACAGATGTAATTTTATCCAAATTACCGTCAAGTCTCTTCATAAGTCCCGGCTTATCTCCAATCATATTTATATGCCTATTCAGGGCAGGGTAGAGTGTGTCTCCGACTAATGAACTCTTTCCCGATCCTGATACACCTGTAACAACAGTTATTGTGTGTAATGGGAACTTTACATCAATATTTTTCAAGTTGTTGTGCATAGCTCCAACAACCTCTATACTTGAGCTCCACTTCCTCCGTTTTGAACCAAAATTAATTGTTTTCAATCCACATAAGTAGTCGATTGTCAAAGAGTTAGTGGTTTCTGTGCGATCTGTTTCACCTTTGGATAATCTTCCCAAATACTCATTCACATCGCCTTTATAGACAATTTCTCCACCATTGATGCCGGCTCTTGGTCCGATATCAATGAGGTAATCTGCACTCCTGATAATATGCTCATCGTGTTCCACCACAACAACGGTATTTCCCAAATCTCTAAGTTTTTTAAGAACTGAAATCAATCGTTGTGTATCTCTGTTGTGAAGTCCTACGCTTGGCTCGTCGAGGATATAAAGTGCTCCAACCAAATTGTTTCCTAATGAACTTACCAAATTTATTCTCTGACTTTCGCCACCGGAAAGTGTGTTAGACCTTCTATCCAAAGTGAGGTAGGATAGACCTACCGAGATGATATACTCCAAACGGAGCAATATTTCATCAATGGCTTTTTTACCAATAGAGAGGTCATATAGGTCAAGTTCAATATTCTTGAAGAAATCGTAGAGGTCGGAGATGCTCATTGACATCAATTCTCCAATATTTTTACCACCTATTTTCACCCAAGATGCCTCTTTTCTCAATCTTGAGCCCTCACACTCTGTACAAGTGGTCTTACCTGAATATCTTGAGAGCAAATATTTATATTGGACTTTATACCTGTTATCTTCAACCCAATTGAAGAATGGTGTTATGCCTACAAAGAAATCATTTCCATTCCATAGAGTCTCTTTCTGCTCTTTAGTCAATTCATTGTAAGGTTTATGAATAGGGAAGTCAAACTTGTAGGCAGACATTACCAACTCCTCTTTGAACTTCTTCATAACCTCTCCTCTCCAACACATAATAGCATCATCATAGATGCTTAAAGTAGGATCAGGAATAACAAGTGATTCATCAATACCTACAATCTTGCCAAATCCGCCACATTTTGGGCATGCACCAAGCGGATTGTTGAAATTAAACATCATCTCGCTTGGCTCTTCGAAGATGATACCATCTGCTTTGAAAATTGATGAGAACTCTTTGAATTGATTGTTAAAATAGATAGAAATTTCCCCCTTGCCAACTTTAAAAGCACTCTGTACAGAATCCAAAATACGTGAAATATTATCATCATCGTCAGATGGAGATACTCTATCAATCAATAGCCAAATGTTTGAATATGAATTTGTTACGGAGTTTTGTAAAATTTGGTCGATCCTTATTACTTCTGGTGAGTTACCATCATTAAAAGACAAAAGTACCCTTGAATAGCCCTCCTCTTTGTAGTTTAGGAGATCCTCAATCAATGACCCGTCGCGATTGCCGTCAATTTTGGTCAGGATATAGATGAAGTCACAATTTTTGTGTGATAAAATATCTTCACATACACTTTTGGCTGTGTCGCATTTAACCTCTTCGCCACTTATAGGAGAGTAGGTTTTGCCGATTTTTGCGAAAAGTAGTTTGAGATAATCGTAAATATCTGTACTTGAAGCAACTGTGGAGCGAGGATTGGATGTATTAACCTTTTGTCCAATGGCAATTGCCGGTGGAATTCCTGTGATAGAATCGACAGCAGGTTTGGATAATCTACCTAAAAATTGTCGGCTGAATGATGAAATACTCTCAGCAAAGCGTCTCTGACCCTCAGCATAGAGTGTGTCAAAGGCAAGTGAAGATTTACCACTGCCGGAAACACCTGTGATTACAGTGAGCTTGTTGCGAGGAATCTGTATGTCAATTCCCTTGAGATTATTAGCTCTTGCGCCTTTAATAGTTATAAAGTTATCCATAATTAACGGCTGCTTCTTGTTACACTATAAACACCTTTAACTCTTTTCAATGCCTGAATAATTTTATCCAGCTCCTGATTACTTGGTACTGAGATAGTTATAGATATATCTTGAGCACCTCTGTTCTTGTCTAATATTGCAAACGATCTGATTGATACCTTAAAACCATTTATTGTCTCAATCACTTTATTACTAATAAACTCCTCACCATTGAATGAGACTCTTAATGATGTTTGGAAGCTACTACTATTGACATTTTCGTTCCATTTAACCTTCTGGATACGGTATGGGTAGTTGTCTATCAATCGTGAAGCATTAGGACAAGAAATTCTATGAATTTTTATACCACCTTTAGTGGAGATAAATCCGAAAACGTCATCCCCATAGATTGGATTACAGCACTTTGCAAGGGTGTAATCAAGATTTTTTACTCCTGAGCCAATTACAAGATAGTCGTTATTTCTCTTTCTATCCTCTCCTCTCTCCACGAACTCTTTACTTGCAACCGGTGTGGCTTCATTACGCAACACATTCTCCTTGGTAACAAAATCTTTTATCTCTGAGATATCAATGGTTCCTGATCCTATTGCAGCATATAACTCATTGAGACTGCTATACTTATGCCTTTTTTGAATAATTGTCAACTCCTCATCGCTAATCTCAAGTTTCCAATTTTTCATTCGGCGAGATAGTAGTTCTTTTCCTGTTTCGGCAAGTTTGAACTCCTCCTCTTTTATTTTTTGTTTAATCTTGCTGCGTGCTTTGGATGTAACGACGAAGTTCAACCAATCTTGAGATGGCTTTTGGTTGCTACTCTTCATTATCTCAATTACATCTCCGGTGCTTAATTTCTCCCTTATTGATACCTGTTTACCATTGATCCTTCCTCCTGAACACTTTATACCGAGGTTTGTATGTATATCAAATGCAAAGTCAAGCAGTGTGGCTCCAGCAGGTAATCTCCTTAAATCGCCATCAGGAGTGAAGACAAAGACCTCATTTGGAGCATAGTTCTCCATCTCTCCATCACCAAGAGATTCCGGACTTTCAAGTATTGTTCTTACCTTACCCAACCACTCATCCAAGGAGTTATCTCTTGCCATACCCTTGTAGAGCCAGTGTGCGGCATTTCCCTTTTCTGCAGCATAATCCATTCTTTCTGAACGGATTTGCACCTCAATAGCAGCCCCATCTTTATTGGTTACAGTAGTGTGAAGTGATTCGTAACCATTGGCTTTAGGATTACTAATCCAATCTCTAAGTCGCTTAGTATCAGGGATATACTCCTCTGTGACGAGAGAGTAGATTTTCCAACACAAATCCTTCTCTTTCTCTATCGGTGCATCTATTATAAATCTTATTGCAAAAACATCATAGACACCCTCAAAAGGTACCTTTTGGGCTTGCATCTTTTTCCAAATAGAGTACGCAGATTTAGTTCTTGCTTTAAGAGTATATTTAATACCCTCTCGGTCAATCTTATCTTTAAGTGGATTGATAAATGATTTTACCAATTCATCTCTATCTTTTTGTGTGGTTTTCAACTTATTGGTAATGGTCCTATATTGTTCCGGCTCATTATATCGAAATGCCAACTCCTCCAACTCATTCTTAATGCCATATAGACCGAGTTTGTGTGCCAAAGGCATATAGAGAAACATAGTCTCAGTAACCTTTTTCATTTGGCTGGACTTTTTGATGAGGTCTATATTACGCATCACTTCCAATCTGTCGGCAAGTTTAATAAGAGTTACGCGTGGATCTTTAGAGTATGAAATAATCAACTTTCTGTAATTCTCTGCCTCCAGTTTTGTGTCATTGGGATTTATCATTGCTATCTTATTCAAGCCAATGACCATATCCTTTATCTCTTTGGAGTAATCATTTTCAATACTCTCTAAAAGTTCCGGTTTAAATCTTGTTGCTTCGTGGATAAAGAGAGTAATAACCGATGTTGCTCCCAATCCTAAGTCGAAGCATACAATCTCAGCTACACCTATCGGGTGTTCGATAAATGGTTTTCCATTACCACGAGTCATCTCCTTTACAGCATCTTCTGCAAGATGAAACGCCTTGATAATCAACTCTTTATCTTTTTCTAACGGGTAGCTGTTTGTTATTTTTATAACACGTTTGTTTAAAGTATCACTCATTTCCTTTTCTCCAATAATTTCTTTAATGCATTCATCTCATCTCTTGCTCTTGCAGCATTTATAAAGTCAAGTTGGGCTGCTGCCTCTTCCATTCTTCTTTTGGCCTCTTTTATCGCTTCGTGCAGCTCTTTTGGCGTCATATATGCCACAATAGGATCATTTACAATAGTATCTACATTGATATCGTACTCTTGTTGGTAATTCTTAGCGGCATATAGTACATTTTTACTCTTTGTCTCAATCTGAATAGGTGTAATATTGTTTGCAATATTATAATCCTGCTGTTTCTTTCTGCGGCGATTTGTTTCGTCTATTGTCCTTTGCATAGATCCGGTAATAGTGTCCGCATACATAATCACCTTTCCATTCACATTTCGTGCCGCTCGTCCGGCGGTTTGTGTTAAAGAACGGTCTGATCTCAGGAAGCCCTCTTTGTCGGCATCTAAAATAGCCACAAGCGAGACACTCGGAATATCCAAACCCTCTCTAAGGAGATTTACACCCACCAAAGTATCGAAAAGTCCTGCCTTAAAGTTCTCTATAATCTCAACTCTCTCCATTGTTTCTACATCGGAATGGATGTATCTGCATCTGATGCCAACATTTGTGAGATACTTCTCTAACTCCTCAGCCATTCTTTTGGTTAATGTCGTAACCAACACCCTCTCATCGAGTTCACATCTTTGACGAATCTCTTCCAGCAGGTCATCTATTTGATTTGCAGTAGGTCTTACAACTATTTCGGGGTCGAGTAGTCCGGTTGGCCTTACAACCTGTTCCACTATCAATCCCTGAGAATCTTCAAACTCATAATCTCCGGGAGTTGCACTCACATAGAGTCGTTGCCCGATTATTGCCTCAAACTCATCAAATTTAAGAGGACGGTTGTCTGCTGCTGCCGGAAGTCTGAAACCATAATCTATCAAAGTATGTTTTCTTGAACTGTCACCGCCATACATAGCCCTTACTTGTGGTAGAGTTACGTGACTCTCGTCTATGAATGTGATGAAGTCGTCCGGGAAGAAATCTATCAGGCAGAATGGACGCATTCCCGCTTTTCTGCCATCAAAATAGCGTGAATAATTCTCAATGCCGGGGCAATATCCAAGCTCTTTAATCATCTCCATATCATACTCAACTCGCCCTTTAAGTCGCTTGGCTTCAAATGGTTTACCAATCTCTTCGAAAAATTTAATCTGTTCGCAAAGATCATCCTGAATATTATGGATAGCCCTGTTTATTCTCTCTTTAGTGGTTACAAAATTATTGGCAGGGAAGATTGATATCTGATTCAGATACTCTATAGTTGCTCCACTGATAGGGTCAATCATCTCTATACTCTCAATCTCATCTCCAAAGAAAATAACTCTGCATCCATAATCTCCATAAGCAAGGTAAATATCAACACAATCTCCCTTAACACGAAAAGTTCCTCTTTTGAAATCCATTTCGTTTCTTGAGTAAAGAGCATCTACAAGCGAATAGAGAAATTTTGTGCGACTAATACGATCTCCTCTCTCTATCTTAATTGTGGTAGAGTGGAAGTCTTCCGGGTTTCCAATACCGTAAAGACATGATACTGAGGATACTACAATGACATCTCTACGTCCTGAAAGGAGTGCTGATGTAGCACTTAATCGCATCTTCTCAATCTCATCATTGATGCTCAAATCCTTCTCTATGTATGTATCGGTAGTTGGAATATATGCCTCCGGCTGATAGTAGTCGTAGTAGGAGACAAAATACTCAACGGCATTTTCAGGGAAAAAACTCTTGAACTCGCTGTAAAGCTGTGCAGCAAGTGTCTTATTATGACTCAGGATAAGTGCAGGGCGATTCATTCTCTCAATGACATTTGCCATAGTAAAGGTCTTACCGCTACCTGTTACACCAAGTAGGGTTGCAGACTTTACACCTTGCTTCAAAGCACTGCATATCTGCTCAATTGCCTCAGGTTGGTCTCCTGTGGGGCGATATGGGGAATGAATCTTGAAATCCACAGTAAATTATCGTAAAATTAGTTGACGTGTAAAGCCGTAAATTAAGAGAATTCTCTTTTTAAGTGATTGAAAATCAATAATTTCCAAATCATCAGTAGGTTTATATGTGTGGTGATGAAATCCTGAAGTAAATAGAATTGCAGGAATACCTCTTTTATAAAATGTGTAATTATCAGACATTTTATAAGCTATTTCAGTAAAGTTTTTACTTCCATAAAAGGTAAAATCGATACACATATCAAGGTCTTGACGGATATTGATACGCCTAATATCCATTTTGTACTCAGAGGTCATAAATCTATCTCCCAAAATCAGAATATACTCTTCCAAAGTAGTGGGAGGAACCAATTTAGACCCTAAAATATCCATATTGATAACGCATTTGATTTTGCGTTTTGGAATGGTCAGTGACTTTATGAACTGCTCAGAGCCGGCAAAGTTGTGCTCTTTGCCATCAAATGCAACGAATAGAATATTTTTCTTGAGATTTTTCTCCTTTCTTTTCATTTGAGAAAAGAGTTTGGAGAGAGTGATAAGTGCGGCTACTCCCGATGCATTATCGTCAGCACCATTGTAAACAGCGCCACCAATTTTACCTAAATGGTCGTAGTGAGCGCATATAATGATATATTCGTCAGAACGCTTATTGCTTGGAAGATAACCAATTATATTTCTAAAAATTGTAGAATCTTTTTTGAAACTATGAGTATAAGTTGCCCTTTTGTATGGGGAGATGCCATTATTTCTGAAACAGTTGATTATTGTCTGCTCAGCCATCATGTTTCCGATAGTTCCGGAATATCGTCCCTCTGTCTGGTCATCAGCAAGACTGATTATCAACTCCTTCAAACCCTCTGTGCTAATCATTTGGGCATACTCTTTGAATTCCTTTGTCTGTGCAGAGGAGACAAAGATGGGAAAAAAAGCAAAAATGATAAGTGATAGGGCTTTTTTCATCATTAAATTTTTATCAACTTACAAAAATATCTAAATTTGTTAAATTATTGCATATCGTAGTGACAATGAAGCGAAGATTTATTCTATTTTTATTAATACTATCCTTGGTCTCAATAAGAGTCGAGGCACAATATAATAGAACACAGTTTCTTTTCAGGGGGAGGGAGGCACTTATCGATGGTAAATATTCATTGGCTATAGAGCATTTCAATATTCTAACAAGGTTGGATCCGACATTTTATGATGCCTACTATTTCAGAGGAATTGCTAAGTATAACCTTGGAGATTTTGTTGGTGCAAAGATGGATTTTGACTCTGCGTTGCAACTAAATCCGATTCATACTCAGGCATATCACTATAGGGCAATTACATTGAGCCGATTGGGCGAATATGAGAAGGCATTAGAAGATTTGGCAAACGCTGTAGATTTACGACCCGGCTATGTTGGGTTATATTACAGTAGGGGTGTAACCTATTTCGTATCTCAACAATTTGATAAAGCTGTCGAAGACTTTAATCAGTTTATCAAACAGGTTCCTGATGATCCCGGTGCCTACCTGAATCGAGGTGCCTCATATCTTTTCCTCGGTGATACATTAAAGGCCGTGGAAGATTATAATACTGCAATAATGCTTAACAGACACGATTCGGAAGGGTATGTCAGAAGATCAAGAATTTATGCACTTCAAGGTGAGACTCAAGCGGCAATCAATGATTTGAATTCGGCACTTGCAATAGATTCAACAAACACTCTTGCATATTTTAACAGAGGTATTCTCAATTTTGAAGTCAATAATATTGCTCAGGCGCTTGAGGATATGAACAGCGTATTGGCCGAAGAGCCGGGTAATGCACTGACCCTCTATAACAGAGCTTTGATCAAGGCAAAAATTGAGGATTGGAATGGTGCATTGGCAGATTTGGATAGGGTAATAGATATCAATCCCGAGAATGTCCTTGCTCTCTTTAACAGGGCAGCCATCTTTTTGGAGATGGAGAGATATAGAGATGCAATCGACGACTATACCAGAGCAATAGAACTCTATCCGGACTTTGCAAAGGCATATATGAATCGTTCATACGCAAAGAATAAATTGGGACAATTTAAGTCTGCACGAGAGGATTACAACACAGCAAACAAGAAGGTAAGGGAGTATATGGCAAAAAATGCAGCATCGGAAGATGGTATTTTCTCAGATACAACCAAGCAATACAATAATCTGATTGCACTTGATGCAGATTTTGCGAAAAAAGACTTTAATAACGAGCTGCTTCAACATAGAGAGGTCAATATAAAGTTAAAACCACTCTATAAGTTTGTTCCAACACAGCAAAGTGTTAATGATATGGTTGATACAGAGAGATTTAGATTTCCGAAGTTGAATGCCTTTATAGACTCTCTTCCTATAACTATAGAGTTCTCTGCGGTTAAAGATTTCTACTCAACATTTGATGAGATTAAGGTTGTAAATAGTTCTGTTCTGGAGGAGAGAGATGCCTATAATCTATTTGCAAAAGCTATTGTAGAGACAAGCAACAGACAGTTTAATACTGCGTTGGTTTGCTATAATGAGTCGATAGAGAAAGATAGCGGAAATCCATTCCTTTACCTTAACAGAAGTGCCTTAAATGCTGATATGATAGATTTCGTATCCTCTATGGATAATAGTGTTCAGGTCCTATCTCTGGAGCATACAAATACTACAAAAACCGTTGTGAGAGAGGGTGTTGAACGCAATTATGACTACTCTGTGGCAATGGAAGACCTTAAAACAGCACAGAGTCTCTATCCTGATTTTCCGTACATCTATTACAATATGGCAAATCTTAACTGTTTGTCAAGCGATTTAACCTCTGCTCTGATCAATTATGATAAGGCCTTGGAATTATATCCAAATATTCCGGAAGCATATTTTAACAGAGGCCTTGTTCTTATCTATTTGAAAGACAAAGAGAAAGGGTGTATAGACCTTAGTAAAGCAGGTGAATTGGGTGTAAGTGATGCTTACAGTGTAATTAAAAAGTATTGTAAAGTAGAAGAGGGTAATTAAAAACTCTCTTAAATTATCTATTTTTTCTCCCTTTTTGTTCTCTTTCCGACTTTATTTTTCTGAATCAGATAGTTGAGGTAATCAACAGATTCATCGCGTTGAATATACTTTGTGGCAATGAAGAGGATGATAATTGTGATAATTGGGAAAAGTGCGAATATTGTAAAAGAGTATGCCTCTTTCAGCATAAAGAAGTGGTAGGCGATAAAGCATTGAAATGCGAACAAAATCAGCATACAAATAGTACAGACTCTTCTTTGCAGATGAAAATATTTGTGATAGAATTGGGCTGCTATTGTAAGTACGAATGTCACAATTGCAAAGACAAGATATTGCTGGTTTTCCAGGAATGATATCGATTCCCTTTCCATCTCTCCTGTAACCTCGTTTGGTACTAAAGTGTAGCATAAATCTGTAAACATAAGCGAACCTGTAAGTATGGTAGCAAGTATAATCAACCAAGTCTGAACTCTTTTGAACATAATATGAATCATTTGTTTAGGCAAAAATAGAAATAATTTATAAATTTGGATTTGTATTTATATAAAAGTAGAATATATGAGAAGAATACCTGAATCAGAATTGATTATTAATAGCGATGGAAGTGTTTTCCATCTTCATATCCGTCCCGAACACCTTGCTGATACAGTAATTTTGGTGGGAGATCAGGGAAGAGTGGATATAGTGGCCTCTTTCTTCGATGAGGGTTCTATCGAAATTGACTCGCAATCCCGTGAATTTCATACAATTACAGGAAAATATAATGGAAAGAGGATATCGGCAATTTCAACAGGAATAGGCCCTGATAATATTGATATAGTAATGACAGAACTTGATGCCCTTGTAAATGTGGACTTTGAAACCCGTATGGAAAAAGAGGAGAAAAAGTCCCTTACAATCTTGAGAATAGGTACATGTGGTGCAGTTCAGCCGGAAATTCCACTTGGTGGATTTATATTTTCACAAATGTCATTGGGCTTTGATGGATTATTGAATTGGTACAAAGATAGAGATAAAGTGGCTTGTCAAGATATCGAAGAGGCCTTTGTAAAGCACATGGACTGGCCTCAAAGGATAGGAAGACCATACTTTGTAAAGTCTGCTCCCGAATTGATAGAGCGTTTTAAGGATAGTACCATCAAGGGTTTGACTATGTCTGCTCCCGGCTTTTATGGCCCACAGGGCAGATGCGTAAGATTGACTCCAGAAATAGATGATCTTATAATGAAACTTGAACAGTTCCGTTTTGAGGATTGGAAAGTTACAAATATTGAAATGGAAAGCTCTGCTTTAGTCTCTTTGGCTACATTGATGGGACATAAGGCCGCCACTGTATGTTGTGCAATAGCAAACCGTTACGCAAAAGAGAGTCAGCCGGATTATAAACCATTCATACGCTCTTTAGTAAAATTATCTCTTGATAATTTGACAAAATAATGAGTGAGGAGTTGTCATATCTCGTTAATCTTCTTGGGGATGACGATCCTTATGTGGCAAATATTGCACTTGCCCATATTATGGGATATGCGCAAGAGGCATTGCCTATGATCAAAGAGAGGATCCGTCTCGTTAAGAACAAACACGAGTGTGATAATCTCAGACAGATGTATAGTATAATTCATAATGAATTGATAATCAATGAGTTCCAATCATTGATAAAAGATAATTGCTACTCATTGGATGCCTGGATAGAACTATTGTCAGCCATCATTTTTGAAGATGATTTTGATAGAGACTATTATCGGAAATCTATACAAAATGACTATTATTATCTTTTTGAAGAGGAGGCAATAGGTGTCTTGACCGATATAGAGATTATTAACAGGTTTGGCAGTAAGTTTAAGTATGAAATAGGTTATAGATCAGAAATCATTAATACAAGTTTTGCGGATAAGAGGGTCTATAATCTTTGTAATCTGAGTAAAGTGTTGAAAAATCATATAGGTTCTTCAGCAGCTATCGATATTATCTACTTGATTCAGGCACAGTTATGTAAATTACCGCTTACCCCTGTTGTGGATAATGGCAAGTTATTTCTGATCTATTCGGTTGGTGATAACAGTTCACTTTTTACAAATGCTGATGAGGTAGGACTATTCAAGTATAATAAGAGTGTTAAAAAGTGTAGTAAGTTGGAGCACACAATACTCTCTTTTGACTATTTTGTGAATGAAGTTTCAAAAATATTACAAATAGATAGCGATAGCAATAAAGCAGAGGCAATAAGGACTATTATTGATATTGTCAATATTATTAGGTAGTGATGGGAGTTAATTTTTTTATAGCGAAAAAATTGAGTGTGGATGGACGCTCCGGCAAGAGGTTAAGTGCAATAAGCAATACGATAGCGTGGATATCGATTGCTATAAGTATTCTTGTGATATTTATCGCTTTAGCGGTTTTGTCCGGCTTCAAAGTTGAAATTAATAATAAAATATCAGGTTTCTCAGGAGATATTCATCTTAATAAAGTGGGTGTAGATTACCGCAGTGACTCCTCGCCTATAAGTAGAAATATATCCTATCTTCCGAAAATAGACTCACTTGAATCCGTAGAGAGAATTTCTCCGGTAAGTTATAGATCAGGTATAATTAAAACTGAAGATAATATTCAGGGACTACTATTCAAAGGGGTGGATTCTACCTATAATTTAGATTTTTTCAAAGATGCTTTAGTAGAGGGAACTTTGCCTGATTTTACCAAACGAACATCAAATAAGATATTGATTTCCAAGAGAATAGCCCAGATGATGAACTATAATGTCGGGGACGAAGTGGTGGCCTATTATGTTGGAGATAATGTAAAAATAAGAAAGTTCGAAGTGTGTGGCTTATACGATATTCGTTTCGAGAATATTGATAAGACTCTGGCAATTATCGACTCTCGTCATATAAGAAATTTGAATGGTTGGGAGAGCGATGAAATCTCCAGTTTTGAGATAACTCTTACAGATGATGCAGATCTATATAGCACCAACGAGGATATATTCAATATCATTTATGAGTTTCAAACAGAAAATGATCCCCATATACTGCCTACAACTATAGAACGCGAGTATCAGACACTTTTTGATTGGTTGAACCTTCTTGATTTTAATGTTGCAATAGTGATTATTCTAATGATTGCTGTGGCTGGTTTCAATATGATTTCTTCGTTACTCATTATCCTTTTTGAGAAGATATCTATGATTGGCTTATTAAAATCGATGGGTATGACGACAAAAAATATTTGTGGTGTATTTCTCTATCGTTCAATGTATATTGTGGGTAAAGGGCTTATTTGGGGTAATATTGTGGCTATTTTGTGCTACTTTGTACAGAAATATACGCACTTGATAAAATTGTCTCCGGAGAATTATTTCGTCGATTTTGTTCCGATGGATATCTCGGTATGGACAGTTTTGCTTTTGAATATATGTTCGGTAGCAGTAATAATGCTTATCCTGTCACTTTCTTCGCTTTTCGTAGCGAGGGTGAGTCCGTCTAAAGCTATGAGTGTCAATTAATTATCCGGGTGTAATAGTCACATCTTTTTAGGACTTCCTGCACGTATGCCTTTGTTTCATCTCCTTTGAAATCAGGAATATACTTAAAGCAGGTTGCCACAGAATCCCATTGATTGTATGGGACATTATACTCCTTCGCAACATTTATACAATCATCAATTCGTCCCTCGCCGGCATTGTATGCAGCTAATGTGAACTTTATAATATTAAGGGAGTCAAATTGATATTTCTTATAGATATTTGATAATCTTTGAAGATGAAGAGCTCCTGCCTTGATATTCATCTCAGGGTCGTAAATATTGTCGATATCATAGTATTGAGCAGTAGATCTCTTGATTTGCATCAATCCTAAAGCATCTCTTGAGGACTGAGCTCCCATAGAGAAGCGTGACTCCTGATATACAACTGAGGTTAGCAATCTCCAATCCCATCCAATAAATTTACTATACTTTTTAATCAACTCATCGTAAGGAGATAATCGATTGACATCTCTGTTCACGAGAGCATAATTTTTTATATTAAAACTACGCAAGTAATTGGATCTCAATCTTTTATAATCATTGGTGCGAGAGTATGAGGTAATCCACATATTAATTGCATCAAGTAGTGTCTTGTCGTCTGAACGGACTATCCAGCAATCTTCTCCGTCAGTTGGAATACTCTTGACAAATTGCTTTCCATATTTTTCGGGAATTGAGTCTGCAACAATAATATCGACAGTGCCCAACATCAGACTATCCCAATAGTTACTCTTTTGGATAGGTGGTTTAACAATAATTTCGCAACTATTTGTGGCTCCATACCTCTTGAAAAGCTCATAATTGAAGCCGATGGCCTTACCCCTGTTCAAATACATACTCTTGTCTAAGAGAATGGTTGCATAGTGGGTATGCTCCTCTTGATGTTGAAGTCCCTGTTCACTAACCTTGTTGGCAGGGAATATCGATAAAATCAAGAGCAGAACAGTTGTAATTAGTTGCTTAATTTCCATTACCTATGTAGAACGGCCAAAATAATCCGAATTTAAACTGTGGCTGAGATCTGATGTAATGGTATGCTGAGAAGTAATCTGAAGTTGGCCAATCTTTTGTACCATTCAGATATTTAACAAATACACAGGCATTTTTCCATTGTACATTTACAAAGAAATCTATGTATGGTGCTGTGCCGCCTATAAGTTCGCTATTCTGATTGTAGAATTGTCCCAATGCCGGGTTGTAGGCCTGTTTATAATATGCAGTGTGGAAAATTGCATTAGCACCAATTTGCATAGTCATAACATTCTTAACCACAGGGAATTGTAAATAATATTTGAGGTTAAGTGATAGTTCAGGAAGTGGCAAAACCTCTTGATTAGATGACCACTGATACAGAACTCTGTTGTCAAAGTGTACCGGACCAAGATTGAAATTATACTTTACGTAACCCGATAATACACTTATAGGATCCGGATGCTGGCGAATAACAGATAAAGAATCGTAATAGATTATGTTATCAATCAACGCATAACCGGCAAATGCTTCAAGATTGAATCGGTCAATTGTGAGAGTTCCCTCAATTTTAGATTCCGATATTTTGTCGAATGAGTTATTCCAGATGTAGTGGTTGCTGTAGAGATTATCCGAGAACCAATCGGGTCTCCTAAGCGATGTGTGTATCTTTCCTGTAAGGTGGATTCCCTCAGGGAAAGGATATATAGATAGTCTTAATTGACCATCAAGTGAAAAATCATTTGCATTATATCCGGCATAGTAATATTTACCGTTTGCTTTCCAATTGATATACTTTTTGAACATTCCGGATGCACCTGCATATAGGTAGAGGTTGTTGGCGTAACTATTCTGATGTCCACTTATAAAGTATTTTGGATTGAAATTGTAATGGCTCAGTCTCTGGTATCCGACACCACCATCGATTTTTGATATAATTGCGTCATTATCAAATGGTTGCAGTCTTATAAACAGACGATTGTCAAACTGCATTGTATATATTGAGTCATTACTTACATTCTCATTTATGAAGTAATTCGGGTAGAAACTTTTTTGGTTAGGGTTACTACTGAAATCATCTGTATATACCTTGCTGTAAGTTGAGTATTCTGTACTATGTCCGATATATGCAACAGTACCCTCTCCGGCGGATATAGAATCAGCATTTTTCCTGAAGAAGTTCAAAGGTATGGCAAATGATTGTGTCAGGAAGAATGTGCGACGGCGCAGATGATTGTAGGCATTGCTGAGATTTACAGGAATAGTTCTGGCATCAAGAATGGTATCCAGAATCATGGCAGGATCTTGAAGTCCACCATTCTCCTCTCTCTTGATAGTTTGAGCAATGTAACCACCATTCATCAAATATTTCTTGCCTAAGTTATTGACTGTTGCAGAAAATGTTCTGTTGTCTGATTTTTCTCTCATCAACATACCTCCACCACCAAATCGTTCATACATCAGGTTGAAATTGAAAGATGGATAGAGGTTTTGGGTAGTCATAATTTTGATATTATCCTCCTCTTTCAATTTGCCTGCAAACAGAGTACCCCAATATGCCAACTCCGTATAAGGAGTCTTTACATTATACATCGGATGTGTATCAGGTGTATATGAGTATGAAATATATGGGTCAAAGGCAGGGAAAATATCCAATCTCTCTCTCTTAAAATAGTTATTATAGAGTACAGGGGAGCCGGCCACACCCAAATATGTTGCATCTACATCCTCCTTCTGGAATGGATATTCAGTAAAATGGAAATTGTATGATGTATCAAATTTCTGAACTTCAATGTCGTTAAAGTCTCGGCTATGTGTCCAATGTACCAATCTCTTGTAATAAAGAGAGTCAGGAAGGGCAAATGTCTGAAGAATACGTGGCTTATTTAACCTGATACTATCTTTGATGGCTTTGGCTTCTGCTCTGTCAATGGCTCTTAAATCCTTTTTACGAGGAGCATTGACAGTATATAAAGATAAAAGAGAGTCAAGCTCTTTAACCAAAATTGAATCAAGGAATGTGCCCTGAGAATCCAATGGGGGATAGTATGTGGTGTCGATATACTCTGTATAGACCTTCTTTTTCACAGTAGTGTCTTGAAGAGTGGTGTCAGAAGCCACATCTTTTTCGACTGCTTCAATCTGCGGGGTAGAATTGGCAGGAGTGTTATTAAATACTGTATCTAATTGATTTACAATATTTTGACGTAAAGAATCAACTTTGTTGCCACCCAATGTATCAACACTTCCGACAACCAAAGTGCTATCCTTTGATATCGCTTGTGCATACGACGAAATGCTCGCAAAAAATAGCATTGCAAGGGCTGTAAGTATATATTTAATATTACTCATTCGCATACAAGGGCGCAAAAATACAAAATTTATGCCTTTAGTCAATAAATACTCCCAATTCCTCTAACTCTTTCAGAGTCTCCTCGTGTCCATCAGATGTGATATATCCAAGTGCATCAGCAAGAAGATGAACGGTGAAACCATTGTTAATCAAATCTTTACAAGTCTCCTTAATGCAATATTCAGTGGCAATACCGCTAACAAAAACATTACGAGTCAATTGACTTTTTAGGGTTTCTCCCTTTGCGTTAATGCCATCAAAGCCCGAATATTGTTCTAAGTCTTTGTTGCAACCCTTATAGTAGATATTTCTTGAAGCATCTGGCCTGTTTATTTTGTGAGGAATTGAGTAGAACTCAGATGCAATCTTACCTCCGTGAGTGCCTTCAACGCAGTGTGCAGGCCATATTCCACCAAAATCTTTGAATGAGCAGTGGTTGGCAGGGTGGCAGTCGGCAACATAAAGTACCTTCTCTTCAGGATGCTTTCTGATATGCTTAATAGCATTCTTTATCGCCTCTTGAGTGCCATTACAAGCGAGAGATCCATCAATAAAGTCATAAAGCATATCAACTACCACGTGAGAGTATGATTTCTCAAAATCTCTGCTTAAATCATTTATTTCAGCCACAAGATTATCGATAATATCCATTTTTACATCATAGAGTTCGTCTGATATATCGACCTTATAGTAGTGAGGATTTAGAATTCTCTTTTCAGTCTCATCAAGTCTGCTGAGGTTGTCGAGATAGTACTCTCTCTCTTTGCTTAATGGGGTATCTTCCATCACGACAACTCCTTTCTCGATAGCAGGAACTTGAAGCTCTTTCCAAGTGTAATTATTTGATTTAAAGGCAGTTCTCTTAGTCTGATCATTCTCGTCGCGAATAGAGATGTTTTTATTATTCGTGATTTTTTGAGAAGTTTTATCTCCTCTCAGACAAGTGATATCGGCTTTGAATTGTCCATTTACCATAATTCGGTAAGTGATTTGGAATCCCGGATTGATTAGTTTGATCTTATCCTCTGAACGCTTCAAAAGTGGCTCATCGTCAAGTTGAACAAGTTTATAAACATTACCAAAACAAGGGTTATGTTTACTTGTAGCGATGGCATCACCTACGCCATAAGCATCGATTTTTGCATTCTGTCTCTCCAAATCGGTGATGATATATTCATCTAATGAATTGGTAGCAAATATTTTACATTTGGTTAGTCCTGCATTGTCGAGAGCTTTCCTGCACTCTTGTGATAGGTAGGTCAAGTCTCCGCTATCCAATCTTACGCCATACCCAAACTTGTAGTTGTCATCGATATTATTATTCTTGAAGGCCTTTATGGCGTTGAGAATGCCACATTTGAGAGTGTCAAAAGTGTCAATCAGCAAAATCAATCCCTCATCTTTATGTGTCTTGATGTAGGTATCAAATGCCTTGTACTCGCCATCGATTGTGCATCCGAAAGATGTAGTATAACTATGAGCCATCGTGCCACTCGATTCTAAACCAAACTTGCAGGCAGTCAATATGTTAGAACTGTTTGCACATCCAGCAAGGTATGCAGCTTTTCCACCGTGAACAGCAGCCCAAGGACCGTGTGCACGACGAGAACCAAATTCACTTACAGGTTTGTTGGTGGCTCTGGTAACTCGGGATGCTTTTGTGGCAACTGCCATCTGGTGATTCATAATACAAAGTAGAGGTGTCTCTAAGACCTGTGCCTCAATTATTGGGGCCTTAACTGTAATGATCGGCTCTCTCGGAAAGGCAATCTCTCCCTCTCTCATTGTATATACATCACCGGTGAATTTCATATTAGAAAGATATTCTCTGTACTCTGCGTAATCATCTCCTGGAAGGAATTTTTCAAAGAAACTTGCCGGGGCATTTCCAAGATTTTTAATCATTTCCAATGCCTCTTTAATACCACAAACTACAGCCCAGTTATTATTGTCAGGAGCTTTTCTGAAAAAAAGATTAAAAATTGCAATTTTATCCTTCATTCCACTATCGTAGAATGTTTTGCCCATAGTATATTGATACTTATCAGAGCAATATGAGATATCGTACATAATAATTATAAATTTAGAACCTCAAATATAAGAAATTTGCCAAATAATAACTAATTTAGCAAAATAATATGATATGTTATGACAAAAGATAAGCACGATAAATATATTGATTTAGTGGATATTAAGTCTAATGAAATGACTCGTGAGAATGCAAATCTCAATACTGATGCCCCGGCCGGTATGATGATGAAGTTTGCAAGTGAAACGACTAAATCATTTACTGTTGATAGACTCCTTGACAGGGATGTGGCAGAGGGTGTGGAGAGGGGATATCTTCATATTCACGATCTTGATTACTATCCAACTCGCAGTCTGACCTGTGTCCAGCACCCTTTGGATATAATCCTTGCAAATGGGTTTTTCGCCAATCATGCAGAGAGCAGGCCGGCAAAGAGAATAGAGACAGCCAGTGTCCTCTCTTGTATGGCTTTAGAAGCTGCTCAAAATGAGATGCACGGAGGGCAAGCAATTCCGGCTTTTGATTTCTATATGGCTCCTTTTGTGAGAGTTACATTCATAGAGGAGTTGAAAATTCTTTCGCAATATGAGGGTAGAGATTTGTCATATTTGAATGATACACCGATAGAGGATTATGTTACCGCCACACTTGATAATCTTTCAGGTGAAAAACGCTTGGTACAACACGCTGTAAATCGTACGGTAAAGCGTGTTCATCAATCGATGGAGGCATTTATTCACAATATGAATACAATTCACTCAAGAGGTGGTAATCAGGTGGTTTTCAGTTCGATAAACTATGGTACAGATACTTCTCCCGAGGGACGTTGTGTGATAAGAGAACTTTTGAGGAGTACCTACGAGGGTGTTGGCGGAGGAGCTACAGCAATCTTCCCAATACAGATATGGAAGAAGAAGAGGGGCGTGAGTTATTTGCCGGAAGATAAAAACTATGATCTCTATAAATATGCCTGTAAAGTGGCTGCAAGAAGGTTTTTCCCAAATTTTGTAAATTTAGATGCTTCGTATAACCAACACGAAAAATGGAATAAGGATGATCCCGAACGTTACAAGTATGAGCTTGCAACAATGGGGTGCAGGACGAGAGTATTTGAGAATCGTTTTGGCGAAAAGAGTTCAATTGGACGTGGAAACCTCTCGTTTACATCGATAAATATTGTTCGCCTGGCAATAGAGAGTATGAGTGAACAAGATAATTCGAAGAGAATTGATAAATTCTTTGAAAAATTGGATAATTTGCTCGATTTGGCGGCATTCCAACTAAATGAGAGATATAAATTTCAGGCAGAGGCCAAAGCAAAACAGTTCCCATTTCTTATGTCCCATTTGTGGATTGGTGGAGATGCACTCAATGGTGAGGAGAATTTGGGAGATGTGATAAATCAAGGCACACTTGGTATCGGATTTATAGGTCTGGCGGAGGCACTAATTGCTCTCACAGGGCATCATCACGGCGAGAGTGAATCTTCGCAAGAGCTTGGATTACAGATAGTTGAGAGGATGAGACAGAGGGCTTTGCAATATTCTGAAAAATATAATCATAACTATAGTATCATTGCCACACCGGCAGAGGGATTATCAGGAAAATTTACTGCAAAGGATAGGGCAGAGTTTGGTCTGATAGAGGGAGTTACAGACAAGGAGTATTATACAAATTCAAATCATGTTCCTGTCTATTATAAATGTAGTGCTACACATAAGGCAAAGATTGAGGCCCCTTATCACGAGAAGACCAGAGGTGGTCATATCTTTTATGTAGAATTGGATGGAGATGCGGCTCATAATCCTCAGGCAATAATGAATGTAGTGGACTTGATGGATAGATATGATATCGGGTACTGTTCTGTAAATCATAATAGAAACAGATGCTTGAATTGTGGTTATGAAGATGCCTCTCAAGATTTACGCAAGTGTCCTAAGTGTGGAGGCGATAATATAGATCGTTTGCAAAGAATTACGGGATATCTTGTTGGTAATACAGATCGTTGGAATTATGCCAAAAAGGCCGAGTTAAGAGATAGAGTATCACATACTTAGATTATGAAATTATCGGTATTGAGAGTTGTTAATGATACCATTGTGGATGGTCCGGGACTGCGAACTTCGATCTATTTTGCAGGTTGTTCTCACCATTGTAGTGGGTGTCATAATCCCCAATCTTGGAATATTGATAATGGTAACTTAATGAGTGTGAGTGAGTTACTGGATTTGATTGGTGAATCGGATTTTAATAATGTCACATTTACCGGAGGTGACCCATTCTATCAAGTAGAGGGTGTGACCGAACTTGCCAAAGAGATAAAGTGTAATACAGATAAGGATATCTGGTGTTATAGCGGATATCGTTTCGAAGAGATAATGTCAGACAATAAATTGTCGATGTTGTTGCCATATATAGATGTCTTGGTGGATGGTAAATTTGAAATAGAGAAAAAGACTGATAGTGAGCCATTTATAGGTAGTTCTAATCAAAGATTGATAGATGTGAAAAGGAGTTTGAAGGAGGGAAAAGCAACCACTTTTGAGTTGGAACTATAACCTTGCATTTTATTATTAGAGTTATTTGTTTTATTTTTGAGAATAAATTTATAGAAAAACAGAGATGATTCAATTAGAGAGACTTTTTGAAGAATATACATCAGAGAAACCTCTAAAAGTAGAGGAGTTACCTTCGTCGGGAAGTAATAGAAGATATTTCAGACTATATGGTAAAAATAGGACCTTGATTGGTGCAAAGGGAACTTGTGTGGAGGAGAATATTGCCTTCTGGACTATTGCAGACCACTTCCATAAGATGGGATTGCCTGTCCCTGAAGTATATTCGAAGAGTGATGACCAATACTATTATTTACAAAAAGACCTTGGCGATGACTCGCTTTTCAGAGCAGTCTCGGATGGAAGGGAGAGTGGTAATTACAACCATAAAGAGGTTGAATTGCTATGTAAAACCATAAAAATGCTCCCTGCTCTGCAATTCAAAGGTGCGGAGGGCTTGGATTTTAATATCTGTTATCCTCAGCCGGAGTTTGACAGAAGAATGATATCATTTGATTTGAATTACTTTAAATATTGTTTCTTAAAGGCGACAGGTATTGAATTCAACGAAATTCAGTTAGAGGATGAATTCAATAAGATGTCTGATATTTTGATGAATTGTAATTCAAACAACTTCCTCTATCGCGACTTCCAGGCAAGAAATGTAATGTTGGTGGATGGAAATCCATACTTTATTGATTTTCAAGGAGGTAGGAGAGGCCCAATCTATTACGATGTGGCATCTTTTGTTTGGCAGGCAAAGGCAAAATACTCTGATGCACTTCGAGAAAAGTTGATAGATTCATATCTGGAATCTCTACAGGAATTTACTCAAGTGAATCGTGAAGAGTTTATGTCAAACTTACGCCATTTTGTGCTTTTCAGAACATTGCAGGTTTTAGGTGCTTATGGTTTCAGAGGCTATTTTGAGAAGAAACCATACTTCTTGCAAAGCGTGCCGTATGCAATAGACAATCTTAAAAAATTGTTGAAAGAACCGTTTGAGGAGTATCCATATTTAAGCTCTATCTTGCTGGAACTCACCACAATGCGTCAGTTTGCGGATTTGAATCCTGAGAGAAAACTTGAGGTGGAAATATTTAGTTTTGCATACAAGAAAGGTATTCCGGCAGACACTTCCGGTAATGGAGGAGGATACGTTTTCGATTGCCGAGCTATCGAAAATCCCGGAAAATATGAACATTACAAACACTTTACAGGTCTTGACCAGGAGGTGATTGATTTTATTGAGGAAGAGGGAGGAGTATATAAGTTCCTTGATAGTGTATATTCTTTGGCAGATACTCACGTTAAGAGGTATATTGAACGTAAATTTACACACTTGATGTTTTCATTCGGTTGTACCGGCGGACAGCATCGTTCCGTATATTGTGCAGAACATCTTGCAGCTCATATTGCCAAAAAGTTTGATGTGGATGTTCGTCTGTATCATAGAGAAATTGGAGTTCAGAAAGATTTCTAACATATTGTAAATGAAAGCGTTAATCTTTGCGGCGGGTTTGGGAACAAGGTTGCGTCCTTTGACAGATATAACTCCGAAAGCTCTGTTGAAGGTGGCTGATAAACCTATGCTCGAGCATCAGATTCTCAAGTTGAAAAGTGCAGGATTTACAACTATCGCAATAAATGTATCTCATCTGGCCGAACAAATAATTGACTTTCTTGAGGAGAATAATAATTTTGGTTTGGATATAAGAATTTCCGATGAGAGGGATCTTCTCAGGGATACCGGCGGTGGAATAAGACACGTCTCCAAGGCACTCTATGGCTTGAATCCGGATCAATGGAGCGATTCAAATCAGAATGAAGAGCCATTTTTGCTTCACAATGTAGATATCTTCTCCAATCTTAATTTGCGAAAGTTCTACGAGGAGAATAATTCTAATGATGTGGTGGCATCTCTACTTGTAAGTGACAGAATAACAAATAGATACCTTCTTTTTGATGATAATAGTCGCCTTGTCGGATGGACAAATATTCAGACGGGAGAGGTAAAATCTCCTTTTGGCACAATAAACCCCGATAATTATCGCAAGTTGGCCTTTGATGGGATTCATCTCATTTCTCCAAAAATATTTCCTTTGATGGCATCGTGGCCGGAGAAGTTTCCTATTTTTGATTTCTACCTTTCAATAGCTGCCGAACACATAGTCAAAGGGGTAGTTGTAGATGGTTTGAAGATTGTAGATATCGGCAAGAAAGAAACCCTGGAAAACTTCGAAATAAATAATTACATAATCCGATAAAACTATTATCTTTGCGACTCCTAGATTTTAGTTATGGCTTTTACGAATAATGTTATGATTGTTCGTCACAAGTTGTTGGCGAACCTTGTAAGACTATGGAAAAACGATAGTTTGGTTGAGAATATTGACCGTTTACCTCTAGAACTTTCACCAAGAAATGCAAAGGTGATGGGTCGTTGCTGTATTCACAAAGAGAGAGCTATCTGGAAGTATAAATCTTTTCCATTGTTGGGATTTGATATGACTGATGAGAAGGATGAGTTGACTCCGCTTTCTACCTATGCAAAAGAGGCAATTACCCGCGAAGTGAATCCTAAAGATAATATTCTTTGTGTGATAGATGAGGCCTGTTCTTCTTGTGTGAGAACCAATTATGAGGTAACAAACCTTTGTCGTGGTTGTGTGGCAAGAAGTTGTTATGTGAACTGTCCTAAAGATGCAATCAGATTCAATTCGCATGGTCAGGCAGAAATCGATCACGACAAGTGTATCAGTTGCGGTATGTGTCAGCAGAGCTGTCCTTACCACGCAATCGTCTATATTCCGGTACCTTGCGAAGATGTTTGCCCTGTTAAGGCAATTAGCAAAGATGAGTATGGCGTTGAGCATATTGATGATACAAAATGTATTTACTGCGGTAAATGTATCAATGCTTGTCCATTCGGTGCAATTTTCGAAATTTCTCAGGTTTTTGATATCCTAAGCAGAATTAAAGCGGGTAAAAAGGTTGTTGCAATGGTTGCACCATCAATCTTGTCGCAATTTAATGCTCCGATCGAGAATGTTTATGGTGCTATCAAGGCATTGGGATTCCACGATGTGGTAGAGGTTTCGGAGGGAGCGATGGTTACAACAGATCTTGAAGCTCACGAATTAGAGGAGAGACTTGAGGCCGGAGAACCATTTATGACAACATCATGTTGCCCATCATACGTTCAATTAGCAAAGAAACATATTCCACAGTTGGAAAAATATATCTCTTCAACAAAATCTCCAATGTACTATACAGCAGAGATAGTTAAAGAGAGATACCCTGATGCACTTGCTGTATTTATCGGCCCTTGTATGGCAAAGAGAAAAGAGGCCAAAGGTACTGAAAATGTTGACTTTACTTTAACATTCGAAGAGCTTGGTTCAATGTTCGACGGTTATGCTATATCGTTAGATGGTGTAGAGCCGTATGTTGTTAAAAATCAATCTGTTAGAGAGGCTTATGGTTTTGCTCAAGCTGGTGGTGTAACCGATGCTGTAAAGGCATTCTTGGATAATAGCAAATTAAGTGCTACACAGATTGCAAACCTTGACAAGAAAAATATTGGAATGCTTAAGCTATACGCAAAATTGGCTAAAGCTCCAACTCCATTTGTAGAGGTGATGTCTTGTGCAGGTGGTTGTGTAACAGGTCCTTGTGTCTATACAGCTATTGATGGCAAAAAGAAACCATTTGCTCCTGAATTGACAAAAATCGAGGTAACTTACGAGAATACCAGAAAGTAGTTAAACTTAGATCTAACATTGAAAAGAAGTCAGATACTGCCGTTAGCTATTCTGCTCGCGTTTATATTTCACGAGTGGTGTGATTATTTAGCTGTAACGTTGCCGTATCTGATTTTTTCTATTTTACTCCTTAATTTTAC
>X40_Bactrian_Camel__coassemble_20_pt1 | contig 33447 bp, 28 predicted proteins | sample X40_Bactrian_Camel__metabat2_high_PE_006 | metagenome-assembled genome bin X40_Bactrian_Camel
CTTATTTGTCCTATTTTTTTGTAATATTTTGATTGTTTTTGTGGCAATAATTTTTTATAACCGATTTTTATTGATAAATTAGATGCCATAAAAGTAATTTTTATTAGTATGGGAATAACATCTGTTGATTTACATAAGGCATTGAAGAGTTATTTCGGTTTTGACTCTTTCAAAGGTAATCAAGAAGCAATAATATTGAATCTTATTGATGGTAATGATGCTTTTGTTTTAATGCCAACGGGAGGAGGAAAATCTCTATGCTATCAATTACCTGCACTATTGTTGCCAGGTACTGCCATTGTCATTTCTCCACTTATTGCATTGATGAAGAATCAGGTTGATGCAATTAGAGGATTTATAAATAATCAAGAGGGAATTGCACACTTTCTTAATTCGTCACTCAATAAGGCACAGATTAATGAAGTGAGAGCTGATTTATTGAGCGGAAAGACCAAGCTTTTATATATGGCACCGGAGTCCTTGACAAAGGATGACAATATAGCTCTACTTAAACAGATAAAGATATCTTTCTACGCAATTGACGAAGCACACTGTATCTCTGAGTGGGGACACGATTTCCGCCCTGAATATAGACGCATCCAGGACATTGTTAATGATATTGGTAAAGCCCCTATCATTGCTCTGACTGCCACAGCCACTCCAAAGGTGCAGAGCGATATTCAGAAAAACCTTGGAATGCTCGATGCCAAAGTCTTTAAGTCTTCTTTCAATAGAAAAAATCTCTATTATGAAATTAGGGAGAAGGCAAATCCACAAAAGGAGATCATCAAATTTATAAAGCAAAACAGAGGCAAGAGTGGCATTATCTATTGTCTGAGCAGAAAGAAGGTAGAGGAGTTGGCTGAGTTCCTTTGTGTTAATGGCATTAAAGCTCTCCCATACCACGCCGGACTTGACTCTGCAACTCGTTCAAAAAATCAAGATATGTTCTTGATGGAGGAGGTAGATGTAATTGTAGCCACCATTGCATTTGGTATGGGTATTGACAAACCTGATGTTAGGTTTGTAATTCACTATGATATTCCTAAATCTCTTGAGGGATATTATCAAGAGACAGGACGAGCAGGCAGAGATGGCAGAGAAGGACAATGTATAGCTTTCTATAGCTACAAGGATATCCTTAAACTTGAAAAATTTATGCAGGGCAAACCAATATCTGAGCAGGAGATTGGCAAACAACTCCTTTTGGAAACCGTTGCATATTCAGAATCAAATCAATGCAGAAGAAAAATTCTTCTTAACTACTTTGGAGAAGATTTCACCGAAGAAAATTGCGGTAATTGCGACAACTGTCTTCACCCTAAAAAGAAATTTGATGGTAAAGAGGATATGGCAACCGTTATTGAATTGATTCTATCAATGAAGGAGCAATTTAAGGCAGAACACCTTGCAAATATTCTTGCAGGAGTATCAAACTCTACCATTAAATCCTACAACCACCATCTGCATCAGATGTATGGCATTGGTAAAGACAAAGGTGTTAAATTCTGGCTTGCAATTATCAGACAGGGACTTGTACTACACCTTATAGATAAAGATATTGAAAAATACGGATTGCTGTTTGTTACCCCTGAGGGAAAGAAGTATTATGATAATCCTACTACCTTGATGCTTACAGAAGATCGTGAATTTGCCGAATATAACGACGACGAAGAGGATATCATCAATATTGGCTCTAAAAGTGGATCTTCTGAAGGTGGTGATCCTGTTCTAATGGCTATGCTTAAGAGCGAGAGAAACAAAGTTGCCAAACAGAGGGGCCTGCCGACTTGGGTTGTTTTCGGAGATCCATCGCTCGAAGATATGTCTATTCAATATCCTATTACTATTGAGGAGTTGAAAAACTGCCAAGGTGTCGGCGAGGGTAAAGCAAAGAAGTTTGGAGAGCCGTTTATTAAACTTATCAGTAAGTATGTTGAAGAGAATGAGATCGACAGACCTACAGATATGGTAATTAAAAGTGTAGTCAATCGTTCTGCAAATAAGGTTTATATCATTCAAAATATTGACAGGAAGATTCCTTGGGAGGATATTCTTTCGTCAAAGGATATGACCATGGATGAACTTTTGACCGAAATTGAATCTATTGTCGGCTCAGGTACTAAATTGAATATCAATTATCATATCAGACAGGTTATGGATGATGAGGTAATCGATGATATTTATCTATATTTTAAGGAGGAAGCGGGCTCTGATTCATTAAAAGATGCAATGAATGAGCTTGGTAGCGATTACTCTGAGGAAGAGATTCGTTTGGTTAGAATAAAGTTTATGTCGGAGCTTGGTAATTAGTTGATAATCAACTGATTATATTTGTTTCCAAATAATATCATTATCACGCCCCCAGTATGTCATCTGACGTTTGGCATAGTGGCGGGTGTTTCTTTTTATCAACTCTACTGCCTTTTCAAGTGAGATATTGCCATCCAAATGGTCAAAAATCTCCTTATAACCAACGGTATTCAATGCCGGCATTTTTCTGTATTTCCGGAGAGAAATTACCTCTTGAAGCAATCCCTCCTCCATCATCAAATCCACACGTCTGTTGATTCTATCGTAGAGCAACTCTCTATCTCTGGTAAGCCCTATCTTATTTATATCAAAGGGACGCTTCTTGTCGGGACTTGTCTTGAATGAGGAGAATTTCCTTCCGGTGGCCAATGTAACCTCTATTGCACGAACCACCCTCTGCTTATTTGCAATCTCGATAGTCTCGTAACTCTCGGGATCGATCCTTTTCAACTCCTCTTGAAGAGACTCCAATCCCTCTTCATCAAGACGCCTCATTAAACTCTCTCTAAGAGCCATATCAGCTGCAGGGAAGTCATCAAGACCTTTACAAAGAGCATCAATATAGAGACCCGAGCCACCAACCATTACAAGTTCGTCGTGCTCTTTGAATAGCCGATCCAGAAGATCCAATGCCTCTAACTCATACTTTCCTGCCGTATAAATATTTTCAACACTGTGAGAGTGAATAAAGTAGTGTTTTACCTCAGCTAACTGACCTGGAGATGGCACAGCCGTACCAATAGTCATCTCCTTATATATTTGACGAGAGTCGCACGATATAATAGGAGAAGAGAGAGACTTTGCAAGTTCTATTGCATAATCACTCTTCCCGACAGCCGTCGGCCCTAAAACTATATTCAGTCGCTTGGTCATCTAACTAATCTTCGAAGTCAGAATCATCTTCAAAGAACTCTTCATCAAGTTCAGAATCATCTTTTTTCGATGAGAAGATCTCTAAATCCTCATATTTTTTTGCAAATTGGTCTGGATTTGCACCCTTTTCGGCCACAAGCAGCGGATATGAACTCTTTGGAGAGTAATCACTCGGCCCCATATAATCCAATTGAATAAATTTATTATTATCTAAATTATAGACAAATTGCAACTGAATAATATCATCAGCGAGTAAATCATCAATAGTTACGCTATCCATTGAGCCGTTTCCAAAGTCGAACAATCCATAGACCTGAACTGAGCCATCGACCTTTATTCCCCTGAAAATAACCATAATACCCGGTGTAAACTCCAAATCATTAACTAAAAAAGATTGGAATTTGAAAAGGTTCATCTCGCCCAGAACATCATACTCCCTCATAAAGAGTTTACTACCCTCTATTGAGGCCCTATATTTATGTGTAAACATATCTTGTACTTTATTTATTGCAAATTTACTAAATAATAACTATTTTTACAATTCGATATGGGAACTGATTCTAAACCAATTATCGACCGCTACAAAAGCATTTCAAAACTCTCAAAAGGGCTTTATAAAGACAATGGGAGTAAGTTTCTGGCTTTTGCATACCCCGTAGAAACAGTTGAAGAGATCAAAGAGATTATTGCAGGCATAAAAAAAGAGTATTTTGATGCCAGACACCATTGTTACGCATATAGACTTGGCCACTTGGGCGATGTCTGGAGAATGTGTGACGATGGTGAGCCATCATCTACTGCCGGTAAACCTATACTTGGGCAAATTCTCTCCAATGAATTGAGCGATATTTTAGTGGTTGTGGTAAGATATTTCGGAGGGATAAAACTTGGCGTTCCAGGTCTGATTAAGGCCTACAAAACCTCCACTGCCGATGCCATCGATAATGCTGAGATAATTGAAAAAGTGGCTAAAGAGTTCTACACCATAGAGTTTGACTATCTGCAGATGAATGATGTAATGAAAGTCTTCAAAGAGATGGCTTTACCTATATTGGAACAGAATTTCGATTTGGCCTGTTCAATTTTGACAAGCGTCCCATTATCACAAGTAGAACAATTCAAAGATCAATTAAAATTCACAACAATATGCCAAAGAGTTTAATTTCAATCCACGATTTCTCTAAAGAGGAAATTCTCCATATTTTAGAGATTGCGGCAGAATTTGAGCAGAATAAATCTCAGAATATTCTTGCCGGGAAGGTTATTGCTTGTATCTTTTTTGAACCATCGACACGTACAAGGTTGAGTTTTGAAACTGCAAGCAACAGATTAGGAGCCAGGGTAATAGGATTCTCCGATACAGGAAATACAAGTATTACCAAAGGCGAATCTCTTAAAGATACCATTAAGATGGTTTCGAACTATGTTGATCTTATTGTAATGCGTCACCCATTGGAGGGAGCATCCCGATATGCCTCTGAAATAGCATCAGTTCCTGTTGTCAATGCAGGTGATGGAGCAAATCAACACCCATCACAAACTCTATTGGATTTATACTCAATCAAACAGACACAAGGCACGCTTAATAATTTGAAAATCAATATGGTAGGTGACTTAAAATATGGAAGAACAGTCCATTCGCTTCTTCAGGCGATGTCTCACTTCTCCCCTAATTTTGTATTTACTTCACCGGATGAGCTGATGATGCCTGTCGAATACAAAGAGTGGCTTGATGGCAAAGGTATTCCATACACAGAGACACGTCAATTGAGCGACCACCTCAACGACAGCGATATTGTCTATATGACTCGCGTACAACAAGAGAGATTTACTGATCTTATGGAGTATGAAAAGGTTAAAAACTTCTACAGATTAGAAAAATCAATGCTGAGTGATGTAAAACCTAATATGAAGATTCTTCATCCTCTTCCTCGTCTTAACGAGATCTCTACAGATGTAGATGATACTAAATATGCTTACTTCTACAAACAGGCCGAAAATGGCATGTACGTTAGAATGGCAATTATTGCTTACTTATTGGGATACAAATAGTTATGGAAAATATTTCAGAAAAACACCTAAAAGTTAGTGCCATTAAAAATGGCACCGTTTTGGACCACATTCCTGCAGAACAACTATTCAGAGTTATAGATATTTTGAAGTTAAGAGATTCTCGCAATCAAATTACCATAGGTTTCAATCTTGACAGCAAACAGTTTGGAAAGAAGGGAATCATCAAAGTCGCTGATAGATTTTTCGAAGACGATGAATTAAACTATATAGCTCTCATAGCACCAAAAGCGACAGTAAATATTATTAAAGATTTTGTAGTTGTTGAGAAGAAATTGCTCTCTATTCCAGAGAACGTTATTGGTGCCATCAAATGTGCCAATCCTGTCTGTGTAACCAACCACGAGAAGATAAGAACCTCATTTACAACAACAATCAAAGATGGAGAAGTGCTACTTAAATGCCACTTCTGCGAGAAATCAACATCAACCAAAGATTTACAAATTGTTACCAACAATAGATAAAGTTTACATCTTTTTATTATCTTTGTTTGATAGTCAAAACTATTAAAAAAACAATATTTAATATATGAAAAAAGTTCACAATTTTAATGCAGGTCCTTGCGTTTTACCAAAACCTGCGATTGAAGCCGCAATTGCTGCTTTGCAAGATTTCAAAGGTACAGGCATGTCAATCATCGAAATTTCTCACCGCACAAAAGAGTGGGAATCTGTAATGAATGAGTGTCGTTCTCTATGGAAGGAACTACTAAATATCCCTGATAACTATGAAGTTATATTTTTAGGCGGTGGTGCAAGTCTCCAATTCCTATATGTTGCTATGAACCTTCTTGAAAACAAAGCCTGTTATCTTGAAACAGGCGTTTGGGCTAAAAAGGCACTTAAAGAGGCAAAGGGTTTAGGAAATGCCATCTGCATTGCATCTTCTGCTGACAAGACATACAGTTACATTCCAAAGGATTACGTAATTCCTGAAGATTTGGACTATTTCCACATCACAACAAATAACACAATTTACGGAACAGAAATTAAATATGATATGGACTGTCCTGTAAATCTTGTGGCTGATATGTCTTCTGATATTATGAGCCGTCCTGTTGATGTTAGCAAATATGCTTTAATCTATGGTGGAGCTCAAAAGAATGTAGGTCCTGCAGGTGTAATCTTTGCAATTGTTCGCAAAGATGTGCTTGGAAAGGTTACAAGACACCTTCCAACAATGCTTGACTACAGAACTCATATTGATGGAGAATCTATGTTCAACACTCCTCCTGTATTCCCTATCTTCGTTATGACAGAGACTCTAAAATGGGTTAAGAGTATGGGTGGCGTTGAAGCTATGAACAAAATCAATCAAGCGAAAGCCGATTTGCTTTATAACGAAATCGACCGCAACCCTCTATTTGTGGGCACTGCTGCAAAAGAGGACCGTTCAATAATGAATGTTTGCTTCGTTATGGCTCCAGGTTATGAAGCTCTTCAAGATGAGTTTATGGCATTTGCCAAGGAGAGAGGTATGGTAGGTATCAAAGGACACCGTTCTGTTGGTGGTTTCAGAGCATCTATTTACAATGCTTGTCCTACAGAGAGCGTTCAGGCCCTTGTTGAGTGTATGCAAGAATTTGAAAAACTTCATAAATAATCTGCCATGAAAGTATTAGTTGCAACAGAAAAACCATTTGCTAAGGCAGCTGTAGATGGTATCCGCCGAATTGTAGAAGAGAGTGGAAACGAACTTGCTCTACTTGAAAAATATAGTTCTAAAGATGAACTTCTTGAAGCAGTAGCTGATGCCGATGCACTTATCGTACGTTCAGATAAGGTTACAAAAGAGGTTGTAGATGCAGCCAAAAACCTTAAAATAGTAGTTCGTGCAGGTGCAGGATTTGACAATCTTGACCTTGAAGCTTGTACAGCAAAAGGTGTGGTAGCTATGAACACTCCGGGTCAAAACTCAAATGCAGTTGCAGAACTTGCACTTGGAATGATGGTATATATTTCTCGTAATCAATTTACTGCAGGAACAGGAGCTGAACTTAAAGGCAAAACCCTTGGTATTCAGGCCTATGGAAATGTTGGAAGATTGGTTGCTAAGATTGCTAAGGGATTCGGCATGAACATTATTGCATTTGATCCATTCTTACCTGCTGAAAAAATTGAAGCAGACGGTGTTATCGTAGCCAAAGATCTTGATGAACTTTACAGTAAATCAAATTTCGTATCTCTACACATTCCTGCCACTCCTCAAACAAAGAAATCTATCGGTTATGACCTTCTTACAAAGATGCCGAAAGGTGGTTGTCTTGTAAACACAGCGAGAAAAGAGGTTATTAACGAAGAGGAACTTGTTAAGGCATTGACTGAAAGAGAAGATTTGAAATATGTTACAGACATTGCTGCAGATATTCAGCCGGAACTAAACGAAAAATTTGGCAAAAGAGTATTTGCTACTCCTAAAAAAATGGGAGCCGAGACTGCAGAAGCAAATATCAACGCAGGTCTTGCAGCAGCAAATCAAATAGTTAAATTCTTCACTACAGGTGATAAAACTTTTCAATTGAATAAATAAGATATGGTAAAAATTAAACCATTTGCGGCTATTCGCCCACCAAAAGAGATTGCAAATGAGGTTGCTTCTCGCCCTTATGATGTTTTGAACTCCGTTGAGGCAAAAGCAGAAGCAGGAGAGAAATCTCTTCTTCACATCATAAAACCGGAAATTGACTTCGATCCAATCATTGATGAGCACTCAGAGCCAGCTTATGTTAAAGCGGTTGAGAATTATAAACTTTGGAAAGAGCGTGGTTGGCTTGTACAAGACAAGAAAGAGAATTATTATGTCTATGCTCAGACTATGAATGGAAGAACCCAATATGGTCTTGTCGTTTGTGCAAATGTTGAGGATTACCTTTGCGGTAACATCAAAAAACACGAGCTTACCCGTAAGGATAAAGAGGAAGATAGAATGATTCACGTTAGAAATCAAAATGCCAACATTGAGCCGGTATTCTTCTCTTATCCTGATAATGAGATAATTAACGGGATTGTTGCAGATATCACAAAGAATCCTGCCGAATATGATTTCGTTGCTGAGGATGGCTTTGGCCACCACTTCTGGGTGATAGAAGATCCTGAAACAATCAATACTATTACAGATACTTTCGCAAAGATGCCTGCTTTCTACGTGGCTGATGGTCATCACAGAACTGCAGCAGCTGCTCTTGTCGGAGCCGAGAAGAAATCTCAAAATCCTAACCATACCGGAGATGAAGAGTACAACTTCTTTATGGCTGTTGTATTCCCTGAAAGTCATCTTAAAATTATTGACTATAATAGAGTTGTTAAGGATCTTAATGGTCTCTCTCCTGAAGAATTTATCAAGAAGGTGGAGAATGATTTTATTGTTGAGAAGATTGGTAAAGAGATTTACACACCAAATGCACTTCATAACTTCTCAATGTATATCGGTGGCGAATGGTATAGTCTTACAGCTAAAGAGGGACGCTATAATGATGAGGACCCAATTGGCGTATTAGATGTTACTATTTTATCAGACCTTGTTTTAGATAAGATATTGGATATTAAAGATTTACGCACTTCAAAGAGAATCGATTTCGTTGGTGGAATCAGAGGTCTTGGAGAGTTAAGCAAACGTGTTGACAGCGGAGAAATGGTTGTTGCATTTGCACTATATCCGGTTTCAATGAAACAGTTGGTTGATATTGCCGACAGTGGCAATATTATGCCTCCTAAAACTACCTGGTTTGAGCCAAAATTGCGTTCAGGCCTTGCAATACATGAATTAAAATAACTAAACAATTATAGATATGGGACAAACAAAGAAAAGTTACGTACTGCCTATCGCTATGATGTTTGCACTATTTGCAATGATTGCATTTGTGACAAATCTATGCTCTCCTATGGCAGTGATTGTAAAGAATCAATTTGGAGCATCTAATTTTGCTTCACAATTAGGTAATGCTGCTAACTTTATTGCTTATGCAGTGATGGGTATTCCTTCCGGAATATTGTTAAAGAAATTTGGTTACAAGAAGACTGCTCTTCTTGCTATTATCGTAGGTTTTGTTGGAGTATTTCTTCAATATATGTCAGGATGGAATTCTATCCAAAGCTTCTGGGTATATCTAATCGGTGCATTCATTGCAGGTTTCTGTATGTGTATGCTTAATTGCGTTGTAAACCCAATGCTTAACACATTAGGTGGCGGTGGCAATAAAGGAAACCAACTTATCCAATTTGGTGGCGTACTTAATTCATTCTCTGCAGTATTCGTAACAATTCTTATGGGTTCTTTGATTGGTGATGCTACAAAAGCCACTATCGGTGATGCAAATCCGGCACTATTTATAGCATTGGCTATCTTCGCTGTTGCATTTGTTGTGCTTCTAATCTCAAGAATTCCTGAGCCAGAACAAGAATCAGCTCCTGCTAAGAGTGGAAATGAACCAAAAATCAAGGATAAACATAGTGCATTCTCATTCAGACACTTCAACCTTGGAATCCTTGCAATCTTCCTATATATGGGAGTTGAGGTTGGTACACCTACTTATCTTTTGCAATATTTGACATCTACTCCTGATGCAGCAACTCCTGGTATCGGAATGGATGCAGGTATCGCTGCTACAATGGCTGCAATGTATTGGTTGCTTATGCTTGTAGGACGACTTCTTGGTGGTATCCTTGCAGGTAAATTCTCAAGTAGAGTACTTATCTCTAGCGTAGCAACTATCTCTATTGTATTGGTTCTTATCGGAATGTTTGCTCCATCAGATGTTATGGTTACAGCATTCGGATTCAATGGCTCTGAAGGTAGTTTCGTAGCTGCAAAAGTACCTGTTGGCATCTTTGCTTTGATCCTTGTAGGTCTTTGCACTTCAGTTATGTGGGGAGGTATCTTCAATATGGCTGTAGAAGGTTTGGGTAAATACACAGCTATCGCATCAGGTGCATTTATGACAATGGTTTGCGGTGGTGGTATCCTTATTCCTCTACAAGGTTGGATTGCTGACATAACTCACTCATTCCAAACAAGTTACATTGTTGTTGTTCTTTGTGCTGCATACATCTTATTCTATGCTTTGATTGGCTCAAAGAATGTTAATAAAGATATCGTTACAAAATAATTTATAATGGAAAAATCATACGTAGTCGGTGTTGACATTGGAGGTCAATCAACTAAAATTGGAGTTGTAGATAGAAGAGGCAATATTGTTAACCAAACAGTTATTACATCTAAATATGATGCTGATCAAGGAGATATTTTCTTGAAATCTATCAGTGATACTATCCTTAAATTGACAGAAGAGGTTGGATTTGATAGTATTTATGGTGTAGGTATCGGTGCACCTAACGGAAACTATTACAGAGGTACAATCGAAGATGCTGCTAATCTACCTTGGTGCAAAGGAAAAGTTGTATATCTTGCCGACACAATCAGCTCTCAACTAAAAGGAATTCCTGTTACAGTTACCAATGATGCTAATGCTGCAGCTGTTGGTGAAATGACCTATGGTGCTGCCAGAGGAATGAAAAACTTCATTATGATTACACTTGGAACAGGTGTTGGTAGTGGTATCATCGTTAATGGCGAATTGGTTTATGGTCATGATGGATTTGCAGGAGAATTGGGACACACTTGCTGTGTAAGAGAGAATGGCCGCGTTTGTGGTTGTGGTAAAAAGGGTTGTCTTGAGGCCTACACATCTGCAATCGGTGTTGCAAGAACTGCTCGTGAGTGGTTGGAATTCTCTAAAGAGCCAAGTTTGCTTAGAAATATTGAGGATATAACCTCGAAAGATGTTTATGAAGCAGCTGTTGAGGGAGACAAAATCGCAATTGAAGTTTTCAACTATACAGGTAAAAAACTTGGTGAAAAATTTGCAGACTTTGTATCATTCAGTGCTCCTGAAGCAATTGTTCTATTCGGAGGTCTTGCTCGTGCAGGAAAATTCATTATGGACCCTATCAGAGAAGCTATGGAGGCAAACCTTCTTAGCATTTGGAAGGGCAAAATCAAGATTATTCCTTCTGCATTGAAAGAGTCTGATGTTGCAATCCTTGGTGCAAGTGCACTTGCTTGGTAATCAGGCAATTAACTAAATAAAAATGTGTATCCCATCTATTTGAGATACACATTTTTTTTAATCTTAAGTTAAAAATTAGAACTCTAAAACAGATCCTGCCAAAGCCCCTGTCGCCTTACCATCTTTAATTGTCCAAGCACCATTCACAAATACATCTTTAATACCAATCGGGAACTGATGTGGCTTTTGGAATGTTGCTGTATCAATAATAGTGTTCGGATTAAAAATAACAATGTCGGCATTGTAGTTCAATGATATTAAACCTCTGTCTGTTAATCCGACACGTGATGCAGGTAGAGATGTACACTTTTTAATACCCTCAGCCAAAGAGCATACACCACCCTCTCTTACATACTTACCAAGAAAACGAGGGAATGTTCCATAAGAACGAGGATGTGGTGTTGCATTTGAAAGAACTCCCACAGGAGAGAATACCTCACCATCAGATGCAGGCATTCCAAGAGGATGCGACAAGAAGAGCTTCACATTCTCCTCTTTCATTCCATAAGCTACCATATCAGGTCTTAGATTATCATCAATCAGGAATGTTCTGATAAATTCCCACTGACTTAATCCGGTCATTTCGCAACACTCCTTAAGACTCTTGCCTGTATATTTATCAAACTGACTATCTCCAACTTGTGTAATAAGAACATTTTGAGGTCCGCCGATATAAGCGATACGTGAATCTGTATATTCTCCGATAAGTTTTGAAATCTCACGATCTTTCAATCTCGCTAAAATTTCCGAATTTGAGCCCTGTCTATATTTCAAAGGTATAAATGTCCTTAAAGATGTAGCATAGGCAATATACGGATACCTATCAAATGCAATATCAACACCTTGATTATGAGCATCTTCTATTAGTTTCATCAAAGACTCGGCTTTATGCCAATTAGGAGCATAAAGTGCTTTTAGGTGAGATTGCTGAACACGCACTCCTGCCTCTCGGGCCATATCTATCACCTCTTTTACCGCCTCTTCGGTGTAATTATCCTCATTTCTGTTATGAACAGCATATAATTTATTATGCTTTGCCACAACTTTCTGTAATTCAACCAATTCGTGATTTGTAGCATAGGATCCCGGAGCATACTCCAATCCAACAGATAGTCCCACTGCACCCTTTTCAAGAGTCTCTTCCAATAGTGCCTTCATCTTCTCAAGTTGTTCCGGTGTTGCCTCAACATCGTTATCACCAACAACTATCGAGCGAATATCTCCGTGACCTACAAAGCTTCCATAATTGACTCCTAACTTATTCTTCCTCAACGCATCATAGAAACCATCTATGTTTTGCCAAAATGGATAACCCTTGCGGAGAGTATCTTTATTTTTCAAATAGTAACTATCTGAATATGGGAATGGAGACCCACCACAATTACCACCAATTTCAGTAGTAATTCCCTGATAGATTCGACTATCATTCAATGGGCAATCCAACAGAGCAGAGTCTGAATGTGAATGAATATCTACGAAACCGGGAGAGACTGCAAGTCCTTTAGCATCAACTATTTGTTCTGCAGACTTGCCAAGATTTCCTATCGCTGCAATCTTTCCATCCTTTATACCAATATCTCCTTTGAATGGTTTGCCACCATCACCTGTATAGATTGTACCATCTTTGATTAATGTGTCAAAATGCTCTTTTGTTGTTGGTTTACAACCATATAGACCTACCCCCAGCGCAGCCCCCGCAAGAGCGGTGGTCCTTAAAAAATCTCTTCTGTCCATTGTACTATTTAATTGTTGAATAAATTTTCATATCATCATTATCTCCATAAATCAGGAGTACTTGCACACCATCCAACGAGTCAAGAAGACTCTTCGTAGATTCAAGTCCAAGCACCATAAACCAGGTTGCATAGGCATCGGCTAAAGCACCATTTTCGGCTAAAACCGTAGCACTCAATAGATTATGCTCCACAGGATAACCCACTTTCGGATTTATTGTATGAGAATATTTTTTACCATCTTTTATGTAAAACTTCCTATAATTTCCGGAAGTAACCACTCCACAATCGGTAACATCAATTATCGACTGCATCTGTTCTCCGGGATTCTGATTGCCATCAATCGGTTTATCAACTCCTATTTTCCAAGGTAAACCTTTGGGATTCAGCCCTTTACAAACAATTTCCCCAATATCGACCAAATAATTATTTGAACCATACCTATCAAGTATGGCTGCGATACAATCACAAGAGTAACCTTGTGCTATTGCGTTAAAATTGAGCGAAGCCCTATCGTCGCTCTTCTTGATATAGAAAGCCCCCTCCGTTTCAATTATTGAAAATTTATCAAAGCCAACAAACTCCATAACGGAATCAACGGCCTCTTTTGTTACATCAACACCGGTCTTGAATCCAAATCCCCATAAATCAAAGAGTGGAGATGCCGATGGGTCGAAAAGTCCCTCACTTACATTATAAATTTCCTCTGACTTATACCACAAATCAAGGAATAGTGAATCAATCTTCACCAATTCATCTCTTTTTGCATTGGCAACCTGTGTAATTATTGAATTGGGATTGTATCCTGATATCGAATTATCAATGGCAAGAAGTACTTTTGTAATCTCCGTAGAGATTTTCTCACTCTCATCTCTATCAAGCGAGTATGTTACTTTGTACTCTCCCCCTTGTGCAAATCCATAATGTGTATAGTATCTCTCCCCACTACTGCAACCTGCCAGGAGAAGAGTTACAAAAATTACTAATGGAAATAATTTTGCACTTCTTGTAATCATAGCACAATTTTTGTTTATAAACTAAGTGCAAATTTATAATTTTAATTAGTTAATACACCCTTTTACTTGCTGATACTCTAAAAAATATGCATCTTTGCAAGATAAAATGGATTATTGGCAAAAAACTATTATGAAAAAATATTTATATATTCTGCTTACGCTTCTTGCTGTAACTTACATTACTTCTTGTATAGAATCAGAGGATGAAACATTTCAATCTATGACCGGAGCTCTATCGGTAAATATCGAAATTCCCGATTTCGTTGAGCCGGGAGACACTTTTAATTTGGTCCTTTCAGGTATTACCGAACCGGAAGATGTTGAATATTGGTGGTCAACTCCATTTTTAAGAGACACTCTCAAACAGGCAAATTATGATTTGGTTATCCCTGACACCACAGGTAATTTTACCATTACAGGTATGGCAATCAGAGATGATTATTATAGTACTGTAGTAAATTGTACTTTTGAAGTAATAGTAGCAGAAGAGGGCCGTTCTATCACAGGATTGGTACACAATCCAGATGGAGGTTATGTTATTGATAGCAGAGATGGGCAGTTATACAGAACTACTCCTATCGGAAATTTAGATTGGTTTGCAGAAAACCTTAATTGGGGAGATACCGGCACTTGTTATGTGCAACTTAAGGCACTTGGATCTGTTTATGGTCGTCTTTACACCTGGGAAGAGGCAACTCTTGGCCAAGAGGGAAGCGGTTTAGGTGGTGGCCCGCAAGGAATCTGCCCTGATGGCTGGTCTATCCCTACAAATGAGGATTGGGTTGATTTCGCTACTGCACACAATAATGGTATTCCTCTTCCATTTAACGATGATTGGAGCAGAATTGGAGAGAGAGCCACATCAGATGCAAGATTTATCAATGATAGATTCTGGCCTTACTCACCTGATAATATGCACGAGAATACTCTATATTGGAATGCACTACCTGGAGGAAACTCAACATACGCACATACAATTTTTGGTGGTAAAGATAACTATGGATTCTGGTGGAGTTCGACAAAGAGCAAAGAGAATATGGCATACTATCGCTATATCTTCTATGATACTCACACAATGCCTTTAAATCACGCACTTATAAATGATTTCGGGGCATCTGTAAGATGTGTTAGACTTTTAGAAAAATAGTAAGTTATGAAGTTGGATGAATTTATATCTCCTCAAGAGAGGACAATCTTGGTCAATGCAATTAAAGAGGCCGAGAAGGTGACATCAGGCGAGATACGAGTTCATATTGAGCCAAAGTGTGGTAAAAATGTTATTGCAAGAGCAATCAAAGTCTTTAAGAAGTTAAAAATGAACAAGACTGCTCTTCGTAATGGAGTGCTTATCTATGTTGCCTATGAATCTAAACAATTCTCAATAATTGGAGATAAGGGCATTAACGAGGTTGTTCCTGAAAATTTCTGGAACTCAATATCTGAAAAAATTCACCAATCATTCTCTTCTGGTAATATTGTTGAGGGTTTTGAAATTGCCATCAAAGAGGCAGGAGAAAAGCTCTCTGAATATTTCCCATACTCGGAGGATGATATAAATGAACAATCTGATGAAATCTCTATCGGTTAAGAGAATATTACTCTCCGTATTTGCACTATTTTTTGCAATTGCGATGTCTGCTCAGTTCCCGCAAAGACCTGAGCCACAGAGACTTGTCAATGATTTCGCAAATCTGTTATCAGCCACACAAGTAGAGACACTTGAGAGTAAACTTGTTGCATTGGACGACACTACTTCCAACCAAATTGCAGTTGTAACTGTTCCATCTCTGGAGGGTTATTCACCGGCAGAGTTTTCTCACGAAATTTTTGCTTCGTGGGGAATTGGAAGAGAGGGTGTCAATAATGGTGTACTTGTTTTAGTAAAGCCAAAGACCTCTGATTCAAAAGGAGAAATTTTTATTGAGGTTGGATTGGGACTTGAAGGTGCAATTCCTGATGCAATTGCCAAAAGGATAATTACGAATGATGTTATCCCTCACTTTATTGAAGATGATTATTATGGTGGCATATATGCCGCTTGCGACAAGTTGAGCAAACTTGCATCAGGTGAAATATCTGCCTCGGATATAGATGAGGATGAAGGCTCAATTGCCGGATTTATATTTACCGTAATATTTATAATTCTGATATTTTGGTTGATGTCAAGGGCAGCAGGAGGTGGAAACAGTACCACAATTGGCGGTGGAAATTCAGGACACAGAAGTTACACACGACCTCCGATTATCATCACTAATGGTGGATTTGGTGGCGGCGGATTCGGCAGTGGCGGATTTGGTGGCGGATTTGGTGGCTTCGGCGGAGGACTATCCGGTGGAGGTGGAGCCGGTGGCTCTTGGTAATCCGCAAATGTTTAAGGTATAATTAAAGCCACTCTTGAAAAATCAGGAGTGGCTTTAACTTTTTTAAGAAACAGAGTTTACAATCTTCTCGCACCTGGCGAAATTACGACATTATAAACTTGCGGTTCGTGTCCAAATTGATCCTTGAAACGGCTCAAAGCTGTGCCGATGAAATGGTCATAAAGTTCCTCTTTTACAAGGTTAATTGTACAACCACCAAATCCACCGCCCATAAGGCGAGAGCCTGTTACACCTGATTCCTGAGCTACATTTACAAGAAAATCAAGTTCTTCGCAAGATACTTCATAATCCTTCGACAAGCCCCAGTGTGTAGCATACATATCACGACCAACTTGTTCATAATCACCCTTTTGCAACGCATCACAAACAGATAACACTCGTGCCTCTTCGCCAATTACATAATAGGCACGTTTGTAATCCTCTTCTGAAATCTCGCTCTTAATATCCTCTAACGATTGCATAGAGGCACCTCTCAAGAACTCTCTTCCAAGTTTAGCTGCAACTCTTTCGCAAGACTCTCTTCTATCATTATATGGAGATCCTACAAGTTCGTGTTTAACCTTTGAATCCAATAGAATCAATTTATATCCTTGAGGTGAGAATGGGAAGTATTCAAACTCCATTGAGCGACAATCCAACCTCATTAGACAACCCTCTTTTCCAAATATTGAGGCAAATTGATCCATGATACCACATTTCACACCACAATAATTGTGTTCAGTTGCCTGTCCGATACGTGCCAACTCAAATTTATCGATACCTAAATCGAATAGATCGTTCAACGCAGTTGCAAATAGAGATTCCAATGCTGCAGATGAAGACATACCTGCTCCAAGTGGAACATTTCCCGCAAATGTTGCATCAAATCCACCTATTTTACCGCCTCTCTTGATAATTTCACGACAAACACCAAAGATATAATGAGCCCACGTCTCGGCAGGTTTATCTGCCTCTTCCAATCCAAAGGTGCTCTCTTGGTTCATATCAAGAGCATAAACTCTAACCTTATCGCTTCCATTAAGGCGTATAGCCGCAACCATCTCTTTATCAATAGCTCCTGGGAAAACAAAACCACCATTATAATCGGTATGTTCTCCAATCAGATTTATACGACCAGGTGCAGCAAACATAGTTGCCTCTCCCGAAAAAAGTTCAACGAACTTACTATATACTTTTTCTCTCATAATGAAAAACTAAATTATCTAAAACGAATATCTCTTGGAATAGAAGAGCTATTGATTTTGTCCAAGTCGGCTTGCAATTCAGGAGTAATTGAGCCGTTCTTCTCTCTGAATTCTCTTGCAAACTCCTGATTTCCATCACCTTGAGTGGTAATAATAAGATTTGCCCAACTTTCAATTGCCTCTTTTGCTTTATCATAATCTATATGATATTTTCCATCAACATTGCGAGTGAATGCACCATTCTGTTGCATGTAGTTGTAACACATCATATTTGCTTTTCCGTGAGAACTTGCTGCTCCAAATCTTACTGAACGAAGAATTCCGGCAATAAATGTTGTAATTGCATCTTCTTCTGTAATATTTGTAATTTCGCCTCTCTCAACAAGTTTGCAAACCATAAACAGACCCAAAATATCAGCTTTGGCCTCCTCCCAAGAGGTCTTTTCTGTACCCATTGCCTCATCAACAGAGCCCTTTCCATTGATTGTCTGTTTGATACCAAGTCCGTGTGCCACCTCGTGGAAAGTTACATTCCAGAAAAAGGCATCAAACTTAAGATGTTCACGCAATTCCGGTTCAAGAATTACATCACCAATTGGAATGACGATTTTATCAAACTTAGCCTGCATACTATTGCGAAGTTGCAATCTTCTTGCACCTTTAAGAGCTTGAACTCTGTCATCGTTAGGAAGGTTGATTGCAATAGTCTTACTACCCGAATTACAATCACCTGCATAGTAGTATGCATCATAAACATTTAAGTCTGAAGATGTTCCAGGCACAAATGTTTTATACTTAGGATCGCATGGAAGTTCTTTCTGAAGTTCAGGAAGCATACTTACAAATTTTGCCAAATCTTTACTTCTCTCAATATCTTTCAATAAGATAAATGCTTCATAGGATGCCTTTGCCTCATAAAGTTTGTCATCATAACTCTCGATAGGACCTACTACGAAATCTATTTTACTCTCTTTCATATCCATCCAGGCAATATCGCTTTGGAAATAGTCATCTGTTTCAAATGCCTTTTTCCTCTCTACAAGATAGTTTTTCAAACCCTCATCTTCTGCCAAAGCAATTGCTTTATCAAGAAGTTGACAAACTTGAGTTAGTTCCTCTTTATACTCATCTTTATACCAAACGCTCTTTAATGCGCCATTTTCGTCACGGCGGATAACTGTATAAAGACTTGACTTGTTAGGATCATCAAATGCCTCAAACTCCTCTTTAGTCATATCCTGAGGATAGTATTGACATCCTGCAGGTTTTTCGCCATAACCCTCAACGAATGGTTTGTTGTCGTCCAATCTATCCCAAGGGCCATAGTTAATTGCTGCATATTGAGAAGCATACGGATCCTCTAATTGCTCCATCAATGACTTATCTCCGAAAGTCTGCTTCCAGAAAAGATCATCCATAATATCGGCAATCTCCTTAAAAATAGCTACAATCTCTTTATCACTATCCGATAATTGATTATAAAGATCGCTTGATAAATCTACATAAGCATACTCCTCAACCTTGGCTTGAAGAGGAGATGTCTCACCTTTTGGGCTACAAGCAGATAATAATACCATAGCTGCAGTAGTTATTAACAGTGATTTGAAAATTTTCATAATTTATTGATTATTAATTATTTAAACTGAGCAAAGAAATCATTACCCTTATCATCGACAAGGATAAATGCAGGGAAGTTTTCAACTTCTATTTTCCAGATTGCCTCCATACCCAATTCTGGATATTCAAGACACTCAACACTCTTGATATTATCTTTTGCAAGAATTGCAGCAGGGCCTCCAATTGATCCCAAATAGAAACCACCGTGTTTTTTACAAGCATCTGTAACTTGTTGACTTCTATTTCCTTTGGCAATCATAATCTTGCTACCACCATTTGCTTGGAATAGATCCACATAACTATCCATACGACCTGCTGTTGTAGGGCCGAATGAGCCGGAAGGCATTCCTTGAGGAGTCTTGGCAGGACCGGCATAGTAAATTGGGTGATCTTTAATGTATTGAGGAAGTCCCTCTCCTGCTTCGATACGCTCTTTCAATTTTGCGTGGGCGATATCTCTACCTACGATGATTGTTCCATTCAAAAGAAGGAATGTCGATACAGGATATTTGCTCAATTCTGCAAGAATCTCATCCATAGGGCGATTCAAATCGATTTTAACGCCACCTTTATGTCCGCCACCTTGTAGATATCTTTCAGGAACCAATGAGATTGGATCGTTATCCAAATCTTCCAACCAAATACCATCTTTATTGATTTTTCCCTTAACATTTCTATCTGCACTACAAGATACACCCATACCTACAGGGCAAGATGCTCCGTGACGTGGCAAACGAATAACTCTAATATCGTGAGCAAAATATTTACCACCGAATTGTGCACCCAAACCAATATTTTGAGCAGCTTTCAACAATTTTTCTTCCAATTCCACATCTCTGAATGCACGACCCAACTCATTTCCTGTTGTTGGCAACTCATCATAATATTTTGCAGATGCCAATTTCACAGTCTTAAGGTTTGTCTCAGCCGATGTACCACCAATTACAAATGCAATGTGGTATGGAGGGCATGCTGCCGTACCCAAAGTTTTCATCTTCTCAACAAGGAATTTCTCTAATGTTGCTGGATTTAGAAGTGCCTTTGTCTCTTGATACAAATAGGTTTTATTTGCACTACCACCACCCTTTGCAACGAACAAGAACTTATATTCATTGCCATCAGTAGCATAAATATCAACTTGTGCTGGAAGGTTACATCCTGAGTTGATCTCTTTATACATATCCAATGGAATTGTCTGAGAGTATCTTAAATTATCTGTTGTATATGTATCATAAACGCCATGATATAACTGTTCAGTGTCACCACCGCCTGTCCACACATTTTGTCCCTTTTTAGCAACAATAATTGCTGTACCTGTATCCTGGCAGAAAGGAAGCTGACCTTTAGATGCAACATTTGCATTCAACAACATAGTTAAGGCCACAGACTTATCATTAGTACTTGCCTCAGGATCATCTAATACCAAAGCAACCTTTTTGTTATGTTCTCTTCTTAACTTGAATGCCACATCGTGAAAAGCAGTTCTGGAAAGAAGGCGAAGTGCTTCAGGTTCAACTTTTAAGATTTTTTGACCATTTACCTCAATTTCAGACACATAATCTTTAGAAATTAGGTGATACTGTGTTTTGTCCTCTCCAAGAGGAAACATTTCTTGATATTTGAATTCCATATTATTAATTATTTTGAGCTATTTTCCATTAAAAATTTCTTCATAAAATCGTTCAAATCCCCATCGAGAACTGCTTGAGTATCAGATGTTTCCATACCTGTACGCAAGTCTTTCACCATTTTGTACGGATGCAGAACGTAACTTCTGATTTGAGATCCCCACTCAATTTTTTTCTTCTGACCCTCCAACTCTGCCTGTTTCTCCTGACGCTTTTTCAATTCTAAATTATATAGATGGGATTTCAATACACGAAGTGCATTCTGTCTGTTATCAAGTTGAGAACGTGTTTCAGTATTCTCCACCACAATTCCTGTAGGGATGTGTCTTACCCTGACACCTGTCTCTACTTTATTTACATTTTGTCCACCTGCACCGGAAGAGCGATATGTATCCCATTCCAAATCGGAAGGATTAATCTCAATTTCAATTGTTTCATCAACCAGAGGATAAACAAAGACCGAAGAGAAAGTCGTTTGACGTTTTCCTTGTGCATTAAAAGGAGAAATTCTAACGAGACGATGCACACCACTTTCAGCTTTAAGATACCCATAAGCATAGTCTCCCTCAAACTCGATGGTTACAGACTTAATACCAACATCTTCGCCATTCAGAATCTGTGAGATGCGTACATTATATCCATTTCTCTCGCCCCACCTGATATACATACGCATTAACATCGCAGACCAATCATTACTCTCTGTGCCACCTGCTCCGGAATTAATTGTAAGGATTGCCCCCAAATTATCCCCCTCGGCACCAAGCATATTTCGAACTTCAAGTTCTTCGATTTTTTGAGTCAAATTATCTACAGACTGTAATAACTCTTCAGAATCCTCTTCTCCCAACTCCAACAAAACATCCACCTCATCCATCAATGAAGTAATATCACTAAAAGCTGTTACCCAATATTTTACAGAAGATACCTGCTTGAGAAATGTCTCTGCACGTTTTGGATCATCCCAAAATCCCTCTTCCAATGTTATTTTTTGGGCTTTTTCTAAATATTCTTCCTTAATAGGAATGTCAAAGACACCTCCCCAGAGTCTCAATTCTAACTTTCAACTCTTTAATTTGTTCTGTCGAAATCATATCAAATTATTAAATTGTTGCCAAGTATAACCTCTTGATAATAGGAATCTTATGAGCTTTTCTCTCCTTTTTGGATCATCCTTCAAAGAGGCACTCTTCGTTGCAATTACCTTTTTCAATTTTTCAGTAGATCTATCACGTTCTATCTGCTCAATTGCAAATTTAATAAATTCAATCTCAATTCCCTTATTTTGTAGAGCATATTTGATTTTATTATCACCCCAACCCTGCAAAGTTGATTTATCCTTTGCGAAAAAGGTTGCATATCTTCTATTATCAATGAAGTTTTCTTTGCAAAGAGTATCGACAATCTCTTGTGCCGAAACTCTGTCAGGACTCTTTTCTCCCAGATTTTTACTCTTTGCCATCAATGATTCCACTTTCGAAAGAATATCCTTTGTGCAATACTCCCTCATACTGCACAATCTTCTCATTCTATCCAAAATCTGCTGTTGAGTCATATTTAGAGATTAAAAATAATAACCCAAATTGAAATAAACTCCAACCTTTTCACTCTTATCAGACCAATGGACATTCAGTGAGACCGGACCAATGAACGAGTCGAATGAGTAACCAATTGATGCACCCACAACTCCCTGATTTCCAACAAACTCCGAGATTGTATTACCACTCATCGCATAATTTACTGTAGCAGTAATATAGTGAGACTTCATAAAATTAAACCTGAAATCAGCACGTGCAACTCCCAATATTTTACCCATTGAATATAGATTATTCAATCCGGCAAATGGAATCTGTTGATTCAAATATCTGCCTGCTTGATACCCACCCATTACATTAAGGTGTGAGGCAGGAATATTTTCTCCTAAAGTCCACCTTCCATATAATGAGAACATTGGCACAAAAAGAGTCCCCGTAGGTAAAGCGACCTTAGTTTGAAATCTGATATCGCTGAATGGTTTCAAATCTTCATTAAACCAATTAAAATAGTAGGCATAACTTATCTCGGTACGAATACCCTTCGTTGGGAAATTTGTCCTGTCAAGCTTATCATTCAAGAATGTTCCAAAAAGGGAAATAAAATCTCTCTCCCTAACGGTAATTTCATACTCAGGAGGGACGGAAACATTGGTCAGAATAGAGCTAAAGTAGCAATTTTCATATCTCACACCTGCCTTGAATTTTGAGTGACGAGGATCGTAATTCTGAAAAGTCAAATCAAATTTATTGTAATAGTATGAGATATTACTTGACCTTTCACCCCTCTCAAACATATTCATATTGGAGTGTGAGAATGTGTAATTTGAGTTTAATCTCAATTTACTTTTGAAATCGACCACACCATCAATCGCGAAATTTGGATTAAAGCCAAGTTTGGCAGCCATATTTATCCTGAAACCATACAATTTCAACTGATTTATACCCACATCCAGAAGTAGAGAGGCAGATTCCTCGCTATCATACCTGAATCCAAATCCAAGTTGATGATGCTTTCCGGGAACAAAGTCAATCTTCATTATGTATGGATTGCTATCACCAAGTAGAGAATATGTTACACGGGAAAAGGCCTTTGTACTATAGAAAAATGATATCGCGTTATCTATATCCTCGCCGGAAACTCTACGTCCGGGAGCAATTTTTGTCTTTTTGAAGAGCCACTCCATATCCGATTCGGAGATACCTGTAACCTCTATTTGAGAGATATCTACAGAATCTCTTTCAATATTTACAGCTTCTCTTTTTGGTACCTTTACAATCGGCCCCATTTGATGTTCTCTATCTCTCTTCTCCAAAATTTTCAAACTCTGAGAAAGCATCTGCAAATCGTAACTCGCACGAAGAGCTGCATTATAACCGGTATCAATAAGGGCATCCATACTTTTAAGATCAAAGTCAAGAGTACCATATTTACTAACCAATGGGGTAATTCTGATATCGGTCATTCTTCTATTTTGCTCCGTCCTATTACCCTCCATAAGGTTAATCATTTTGTCCAGAGCATCAATAATTGTTGTAACCTCTTGATACTCAGTATTATTCTCCGAGTGGAGATCAACTCCGATGATAATATCTGCCCCCATTTCTCGAGCCACATCCACAGGATAGTTGTTCAAGATACCACCATCAACAAGGTAGCGATCTGCATCTTTAACAGGGGCAAAATAGCCAGGGATAGCCATACTCGCCCTTATTGCCTGAACGATGTTTCCACTATGAAATACAACCTCCTTATTGGTATTCAGATCTACAGCCACGCAGGCAAATGGAATCGGCAGTGTAGAAAAATCTATCGAATCCTGGTATCCTACTGTTAATTTTGTAAAGAGGGTATATAGATTCTGCCCTTGAACCAATCCGGAAGGAATGTTTGCCTTAAGCCCCCCGTAGGTATCAGATGTATCTTTCTTATTCCTTTCAAAAGCATTCGCATCTGTAAACGGTATAGAAACAATGAACTTTTCCGACCTAATCTTCTCCTCCAGAGAGACCTCGCCTCTTGGCACCTTATCACTCATTACCATAGCCCAATCCTGTGCCATCACAAGACTATCAAGTTCATTTGCAGAGTATCCTAAAGCATAAAAGCCACCCACAATAGAGCCAATGCTTGTACCAACAATATAATCTATCGGAATCTCCAACTCTTCGAGATATCTCAAAACACCAACATGTGCTAAACCTTTTGCACCTCCACCGGAGAGCACCACACCAACTTTTGGACGAGAACTACTATACTCCTCTACTCCATCCGATCTTTGCGCATAGAGCGAAATCCCGAAAAAGAGAAGTCCTATTAGAAGTATCGTTGTCTTTTTTAGCATCTGTTTTTACTCTTTTCTCCTGATAGAAGGCCACAAGCAGCGAAAATATCTTCGCCTCTCGAAGCTCTTATTGTTGTTAATAAACCTTGGCTGTTAAGTCTATCCTTAAATTGCTCCATTTCAGCGTCTGAAGTAGTTTTAAGCGGAGAATTTGGGATTGCGTGAAAGCGAATCAGGTTTACTCTGCACTCAAGTCCTTTCAACAATCTTACCAACTCATCGCTATGGGCTTTGAAATTATTTACGCCACTGAATACAATATATTCAAAACTAACCCTTCGTTGCCCTGTGAAGTCAAATTTTTTAATCAGATTTATCACATCCTCTATAGGATATGGTTTTTGCATTGGCATCAACTCTGCTCTCTGTGCCCCAAACGGATTATGTAAACTTACAGCCAGATGGCATTTAGACTCTTTCAAAAAGCGTTCCAACATAGGTATAATTCCCACTGTAGAGAGAGTTATCCTTTTTGGACTCCAACCAAATCCCCAGGTTGAGGTTAAGACATCAATCACCCGTGATATATTATCATAATTATCTAATGGTTCGCCCATTCCCATAAAAACAGCATTAGTCAAAATCTCTCCCTCATCAATATCCATAAATTGAGATAAAATCTGTGCTGCATCCAAATGGCCGTGAAACCCTTGGCGACCTGTCATACAGAACTTACAACCCATTTTACAACCAACTTGACAAGAGACACAAACAGTAGATCTGTCTCCATCCGGAATCATAACCGTCTCGATAAAACGTTCACTACCCTCAACAGGGAATAGATACTTTTTAGTACCATCCACAGACTTAAAGGATTGTGCATATTGAGTATGCCCCACCTCATAAATCTCCGACAACTTTTCTCTTGCCGATTTAGAGAGGTTTGTCATTTCAGAGATATCTCTAACCCTCTTTTGGTATAGCCATTGTGCTATTTGAGTTGCAGTAAAAGATGGCAGAGAAAGTTCCTTGACTATCTCCTTCAATTCTGTGAGATTTTTTCCTAATAACTTCTGTTTCATCGATAAATGTTTTAACGAACAAAAATAGAGAAAATGGTGTAATAATTTTATATTTTAACTAATTTCTAATGATTAATTTGGTTATATTTGCAGATTAATATTCCAGTATTTTAATTTAAAATTTATATAACTATGGCTACGGAGAAAGAAATGAAAAATGTAGAGGTCGGAGAAGAGAAATTGAAGGCCCTGCAAGCGACAATTGACAAAATCAGAAAAGATTTTGGCAAAGGAACTATAATGAAGATGGGAGAGCAGCCAAACTGGGAGGTATCTACAATCCCTACAGGTTCAATTGCACTTGACCACGCTTTAGGAATTGGAGGTTATCCGAGAGGTAGAGTTATTGAGATTTATGGTCCTGAATCAAGTGGTAAAACCACTTTGGCAATTCACGCAATAGCAGAAGCACAAAAGGCAGGAGGTATTGCTGTAATTATTGATGCAGAGCACGCATTTGACAGGACTTATGCAAAGAATCTTGGTGTCAATGTCGATACACTGTTGATTTCTCAGCCGGATTGTGGTGAACAAGCATTAGAGATTGCCGATAATCTTATCAGATCTGGTGCCATTGATATCATCGTCATTGACTCAGTCGCAGCTTTAACTCCAAAAGCTGAAATTGAGGGAGAAATGGGTGACTCAAAGATGGGACTTCAAGCAAGACTTATGAGTCAGGCATTAAGAAAATTAACTGCAAATATCTCAAAAACAAATACTTGCTGTATCTTCATCAACCAATTGAGAGACAAGATTGGTGTTATGTTTGGCAATCCGGAAACAACTACCGGTGGTAATGCACTTAAATTCTACTCAACAATGAGACTTGATGTAAGACGTGTTACCCAACTAAAAGATGGCGAAGAGGCAACAGGAAACAGAACAAGAGTAAAAGTTGTTAAAAACAAAATGGCCCCTCCTTTCAGAAAGGCAGAATTTGACATCGTTTTTGGAGAGGGTATCTCTAAAATTGGAGAAATCATAGATTTGGGAGTTGAATTTAACATCATTAAGAAGAGCGGCTCTTGGTTTAGTTATGGAGAGAGCAAATTGGCTCAAGGTAGAGATGCGGTGAAGAACCTACTCAGAGATAACCAACAATTATTGGAGGAGATTGAAGCTCAAATCAGAGAAAAAATTAAAGAGGTAACAGATTAAGAATGGGAAAAATAATTTTAACAGGAGATAGACCTACCGGAAGACTTCACATTGGACACTATGTAGGTTCGTTAAAGAGAAGAGTTGAATTACAAAATTCAGGAGAGTTTGAGAAGATATTCATTATGATTGCTGATGCTCAAGCTCTTACAGATAACGCAGATAACCCTGAAAAGGTGCGTCAGAACATTATTGAGGTGGCTTTGGATTACCTTGCTTGTGGTTTAGATCCTAAAAAATCAACACTTTTTATCCAATCTCAAGTTCCTGAACTTTGCGAGTTGGCATTTTACTACATGAATCTTGTCACTGTTGCAAGATTACAAAGAAATCCAACTGTTAAAAGCGAAATTCAAATGCGTAAATTCGAGAATAGTATTCCTGTAGGATTTTTCACTTATCCTATTTCTCAAGCTTCTGATATTACAGCATTTAAGGCTACTACAGTACCTGTTGGTGAAGATCAGGAACCAATGATTGAGCAAACAAGGGAGATTGTAAGGAAATTTAACTCTATTTATGGTGAAACTTTAGTTGAGCCGGAAGTTCTTCTTCCAGACAATAAATCCTGCTTGAGATTACCCGGCACTGATGGTAAGGCAAAAATGAGCAAATCTCTTGGCAACTGTATCTACCTAAGCGACGAAGCAGAGGATATTAGAAAGAAGGTTATGAGTATGTACACAGACCCTAACCATATCAGAATAGAGGATCCGGGCAATGTCGAAGGTAATACCGTATTTACATATCTTGATTGCTTCTGCAAAGATGAACAATTTGCCAAATACCTTCCTGATTATGCAAACCTTGACGAATTGAAAGATCACTATAAAAGAGGTGGTTTAGGAGATGTAAAAATCAAGAAATTCCTTAATGCCGTTCTTCAAGAGGAGTTGGAGCCAATACGCGAACGCAGAAAAGAGTTCCAAAAAGATATTCCGTATGTTTATCAAGTGTTAAAAGAGGGTAGCGAAATTGCACAAGCGACTGCTGCTCAAACACTTGCAGAGGTTAAGCAAGCAATGAAAATTAATTACTTTGATGATGTGGAACTTATAGCATCTCAAGTAGAAAGATTCAAATAGAATTTACAAAAGACAAAAACTCTCCGCCGCAAAAAGCAACGGAGAGTTTTTTTTATGTTATTCAACGACTACTAACCTACTGTTGAGCCATTTAATAATCTCTCTTCCGGAGATACGACTCTCATCGTTCCATCCTCCTGTTTTGCCATCAAGATCATACCTTTAGATTCAATGCCACGAATCTTTCGAGGTTGAAGATTTGCCAGGATGCAGATCTGTTTACCTATCATCTCTTCCGGAGTGTAGTATTCGGCAATTCCGGAAACAATTGTTCGTTGGTCAAGGCCTGTATCAATAGTCAATTTCAAGAGTTTATCTGTTTTAGGAACTCTTTCTGCCTCAAGGACTGTTGCTGTTCTGATATCCAACTTCATAAAGTCATCAAAAGTACACTCCTCTTTAGCAGGTGCAAGTGCCGGCTCTTGAGTTTCCGCCTCTGCCTCTCTGTTTTGCTCGTTCTCTGCTTTTGTCGCATTCAACTTATCGATTTGGAATTGAACTTGTTCATCCTCAATCTTAGCAAAGAGCAACTCTGCCTGATTCAAAGAGTGGCCGGACTTCAAAATATCTTCAGTTGCAAACAGATCCCAAGGAAGTTGCTCAACATTCAATATTCTGTTTAATTTCTCAGTAGAGAATGGGAGGAATGGAGCAAAGGCAATTGCCAAATTTGCACATATTTGCAGAGAGGTGTATAGAATAGATGCTGTACGATCCATATCACTCTTTGCCACTTTCCAAGGTTCAGTATCTGTAAGATATTTATTACCAAGGCGAGCCAAATTCATTGCCTCTTTCAATGCCTCACGGAATTTATAATTTTCAATATAGTATTCTATATCTTTCTTTATTTGAGGAATTTGTGCAAGTGCTTCACTATCAACACTTTCTGGCTTCAAATTTTGAGGTACTACACCACCGAAATATTTATGCGTAAGCACCACTGCCCTATTTACAAAATTTCCAAAAATTGCTACCAATTCACTATTGTTGCGTGTTTGAAAATCTTTCCAGGTAAAGTCATTATCTTTGGTTTCCGGAGCATTTGCACACAAAACATATCTCAAAATATCTTGTTGAGATGGGAACTCTTGAAGATATTCGTGCAACCATACAGCCCAGTTTTTCGATGTGGAAATTTTATCTCCTTCGAGATTTAAGAACTCATTTGCAGGGACATTTTCAGGCAAAATAAAACCATCACCATAGGCCTTTAACATTGCCGGGAATACGATACAGTGGAATACGATATTATCTTTACCGATAAAGTGTACCAACTTTGTATCTTCGCTTTTCCACCACTTTTCCCAATCATTAGGAAGAAGCTCTTTTGTGTTTGAAATATAGCCGATAGGGGCATCAAACCATACATAAAGCACCTTGCCTTCGCCACCTTCAACAGGTACAGGAACTCCCCAGTCCAAATCTCTACTAACCGCACGTGGCTGCAAACCACCATCAATCCAGGATTTACACTGTCCGTAAACATTTACTTTCCACTCTTTATGTCCGTCAAGAATCCATTCACTTAACCAAGATTCATACTGATCAAGAGGCAAATACCAATGTTTGGTGGCACGTTTAACCGGCTGAGAACCACTTATAGCCGAGTGAGGATTTATCAATTCATCAGGACTTAATGTACTACCGCACTTTTCACACTGATCACCATAAGCTCCTTCGGCACCACACTTTGGACAAGTTCCGACAATATATCTATCTGCAAGAAAAGATCCCGCCTCTTCGTCATAATATTGCTCACTCTCCTTCTCAATAAATTTACCATCATCGTGCAATTTTTTGAAAAATTCCGAAGCTGTCTCTCTGTGAGTTGCAGAGCTTGTACGAGAATAGATGTCAAATTTGATTCCAAAATCACTAAATGCCTGTTTAATAATTCCGTGATATTTATCAACAACATCCTGTGGAGTACAACCAAGTTTTTTTGCTTTTATTGTGATTGGAACGCCGTGTTCATCTGATCCACAGACAAAAAGCACATCGTTACCACGCATTCGCAAATATCTCACATAGATATCAGCTGGGACATAAACACCTGCCAAGTGTCCGATATGGACAGGACCATTTGCATAAGGCAATGCACAAGTAACTAACGTTCTTTTAAAATCACTCATATTATTTAATTATTTGAATTAGGGTGCAAAGATACAACAATTCTGCGATTGTAATTATTATAATCGCGACAATTCCTTTGAAAAGGCATTTTTAACCTTTGTAAGTTGTTGTAATTGAGACAACAGAGTCATTTGGAGTTGTTGATCTCCACTCTGCTGTGCTTCGCCCATCTTTTTGGTTAATTGCATACAATTCTGCTCTGTAATTCTTAGTTTATAGAGCAAAAGACTCTTAGGAACGCTACGGGCAATTTTATGCTCTTCAGGGACCAAAGAGTCTTTATACTTATCTATTGTAAGTGTAGATTCATCCTCTTCTGCCGACAATATTTTTATCACCGACTGAGAGATTTCCGGAGTATCATTATCCATAAAAAATCTCATCACCCGTTGTTGAGCATAGTCTCTATCAGATTCATTTTCAAAGACTTGCGTTCTTATTTTAGAAAAATAAAGATTGTAAATTGCATTATAGATTGGATTGACCAATTCAAGTTCATCCTCATCTAATTCACTTTTAATGAAATCAGCAACGCATATTCTTTCTGAAACCTGAGCATTATACAATTTATCTTCGTCAAATATCAATGTATAAAGACCGAATTTTAAGAGATAATAGAGAATTTCTCTCTCGCTGACAGCAAGTAAATTATTTGTAATCAATCCGTTACGATCTTGAGCAGAATTTACCTCATTAGTTGTATCTTCTCTCTGAGGAGAGTTATCCACCTGTTGATATTGCTCTTGTACTCTGTTCCAATTCTGTCGCTTATCTCTCAATGTAGATATTTTTGAGAATACAGAATCTGACTTGATATCAAACATCTGCGAAATCTCCTCAACATATACATTCCTGACAATTGCATCAGGGATAACCGCTATTGAGGCAATAACATCATTAATAACATTAGCTCTTTTGATTGGATCTCGTGCAGTGTCCTTTAACAGAAGGTCGCTTTTATATGAGATAAAGTCCTTCTCATTACTCTCAATATAGGCCAGAATCTCATCCCTGAAACGAGCTTTCGAGAAGGAATCGGGATCCTCATTTTCGGGAAGAAGAACAACCTTTACCTCCATACCCTGCTCCAACACCAAATCTATTCCTCTTAATGAAGCTTTAATTCCCGCCTCATCTCCATCATAAATTATCGTAATCTTATTGGTAAATCGCTTAATAAGACGAATTTGCTCGACAGTAAGTGCAGTACCACTTGATGCAACAACATTCTCAATTCCGGCTTGATGCATTGAGAGGACATCTGTATATCCCTCTACCAAATAGCATTTATCCACTTTGGATATTGCACTTTTGGCAAAGAATATTCCATATAATGAACGGCTTTTATTGTAAAGTTCTGTTTCCGGAGAGTTGATATACTTTGCAACGCTTTTATCTGTACGAAGTGTTCGGCCTCCAAAGGCAATGATTTTTCCTGATATATTATGTATCGGAAACATTACCCTATCATAAAATCTATCCACCACTTCGCCACTATCACGCCTGATTGCAAGACCTGCATCTACGATTATATCCTCCTTATAACTCTTTGATTTTGCGGCATCTACAAAGGTTGAACGTCCTGCCGGAGAAAAACCAAGACCAAATTTTTTAATTGTCTGCTCGGTAAAACCTCTCTCCTTGAAGTATGACAAGCCTATTGCCTTACCCTGTTCCGAATTAAAAAGATAATTCTGGTAATACTCTCCGGCAAATTGCGAAACTATTGCAAGTGACTCATATTTAAGGCGTTGCGCCACTTCCTCCGGACTTTCTTCCTCCTCCTGCACCTCTATACCATACTTTGCAGCAAGATATTTGAGAGCTTCCGGGTAGGAAAGATGTTCGTGTTCCATTAAGAACGAGAGGGCTGTCCCCGACTTTCCACAAGAGAAACACTTAAAAATTCCTTTTGATGGAGAGACAGACATTGATGGGTTTTTGTCTTGATGAAATGGGCATAGTCCGAGATAGTTCGCACCCCTTCTTCGAAGTGATACAAATTCACCTATGACATCCACGATTTGCGTAGCATCCAATATTCTATCTACAGTTGCCCTATCTATCATCAGAAATTCTTTCCAAGGATTTTTAATTGTTCTTCATTATACAGAAGTTTCCATACCCAATCTGCATCGGAACAAATATACATAATTATAAAGAAGATTATTAAGATTGCCAAAATAGTTATCAACAAAGCTATCCAAATCGGGAATTTTCGCTTTTTGCTCAATATCTGCTTTTCTTGCGGAGTATTATCTTGTGTTATTTTCTCCTCACTTTGGGTAGCTTTCTCCTCAACTTTGGCTATCTTCTCTTCGCCTTGTGGTGCATCTTCCTTCTTTTGTGATACTTTTTCTTCGCCTTGTGGTACCTCTTCTCTCTCCTTTGATACTTTCTCTTCACCTTGTGGTGCATCTTCTCTCTCTTGTGATACTATTTCTTCACGCTGTGGCACCTCTTCCTCCCTTTTTAAGACCTTCATATTTAATGGCTCGAGCCCAACTCCATCAGGATAGATATCAAGATTATCATCAGGTATAAAAAAATAATCATTGGAGATTGATGCCTTCATTCTTCCAAGTCCGGGGAAGATTACAAGTTTCTCACGATTTAACTCCTCTCTGAACTCTTTCAAAAAGGCAGTCATTATTTTTTCCGCCTCATCTAAAGAGATTTTTTCTCTCTCCGCAAAGAGTTTTACAAGTATTTTGTCATCACTTTTCTCTGAAAATCTATAATAGAGTCGCCTATACGGGGGATTTATTACTGTCCCTCTGTCTGAAACAGATGCAGGCATAACCTCTGCCATAAATGATCCCATAGAAATAAATGAGACCTTATCGTTCTCTAAAATTGACTCTTTTATTAGTTGTGAAAGGAGATTTATATCCATATATCAAAAAAATTGCGCTACAAAGTTAATTTTTTTTAAATAAATTTTGCACTTTATTATTTTTGTTCTACATTTGCAATCCCAAACGACAACAAAATGTCAGAAAGGGTAAATTCCTCTTTAGCTCAGTTGGTTAGAGCACCTGACTGTTAATCAGGGGGTCCTAGGTTCAAGTCCTAGAAGGGGAGCAAAAAAGGACAAATCATCAGAAATGACGGTTTGTCCTTTTTCTTTTTCATAGCACCACATTTTCACATCAGACTCAACATCATTGCTGCTCTACATCACGTCATTGCTGAATCTATCATGTCATTGCTGACGAAGTCGGCAATCTATTCTCAACAACGTCATTGCTGGGCGTAAGCCCGGCAATCTATTGTGCCACCTGGAACGG
>X40_Bactrian_Camel__coassemble_22_pt1 | contig 32318 bp, 24 predicted proteins | sample X40_Bactrian_Camel__metabat2_high_PE_006 | metagenome-assembled genome bin X40_Bactrian_Camel
GGCTACCCAGTAAGTACCATCGTTAGTCATAGCGATATCCATATCATTAGCACCCCATCCGCTGATAGTACTAACTACGCCCCAAACTTCAGGAGCAGCCGGAGCAGAAGCACCTGCTGTCATAAAGTATGCAGTAGCGATATGTGGGTTCAAGTAGATATCATAAGTGCCGGCAGCCGGTTTAATGTTATCTCCACCAGGGGTAAGAGCCATAGCTTCTCCGGCTACAAATGTACCACCTAAATTAACATCCCAACCACCATCAAGGCGGAATTTAACTTCACCACCTTCAGGGATTTCAACATTTGTTGCAACTAACCAGCCGGTGCCAAGTTTCATATCAACATCAGCATCACCATCATTACCCCAGTTGTTGATTGTACCAACGATACCCCAACCTTCATTAACTGGTGCAGGTTGATCAGGCTCATCTGGTTGATCCGGTTCATCAGGAGTTGGATCAGCACTACCATAGTCAGCGCTATTCAATTCGTATGAGATGTTGGCAGGATCGTTAAGATTCAAGTAAACACGATAGTTACCTGCAGTTACAGGGATATTGTCACCACCTTGTTTCATAGGGATTGTTCCACCCCAGTTCAAATCCCAACCATCATCGGCACGGAACTTGATTTCACCATCAGTCAAAGTAACATCAACATAGAATTTTTGTTTAGATTTATCAAATTTCATATCGGTATCTGAATCCCAACCATTTGGAGTTGCACTACCAATAATACCTACTGTGTTGAATGACAAATTCTTAGTAAGAACAAGTGAGCTCTTGTCAAATGCAAAGTGATAGAATCTCTTTGAGTAAGCAGTAATGTTACCCGAGCCACCACTTGAAATTAGAGTGATAGAACCGGCTTCAGCTTCAGGAGCAGTTGCATTGCCATCAATACCCCAGTTGCAAGAGTCATCCCAAGAACCAACACCTGTTAGTTTGAATCCATTTGCTGCTTTTTCACCAAAGTCAACAACACCTTGATAAACTTTATCTTCGCCGATAAAGTCGAATAGGAATTGTGAGTTTCCGTGGTTCCAACCGCAGTAATCACCAATAACCCAAACAGTAGGATAAACCTTTTCTGCTTTAGTTACAGTCATAGTGATGGTTTTTGGTTGAGAATAATATTTTTGATAAGCACCCATTTGTGCACTTACATAAACATCAATTTGAGTAGGAACACCTGCTTCTATCTCAAGATCATAAAGTAAAAGTGCATTAAGTGCTTCAAAAGTTTGAGTAGCAGTTTGCTCAGTGATTCCTGAGATAAGAATCTTTTTATCACTGCCACCTTGTAGCGCTAATTCTACTGCATAGTCAATTTGAGTAGAAATGCCAAAATCTGCTTTACTCCAATTGAATGTAACCTTTGATAGAGCAAGGTTCTCTGCAGTAATCTCAATGCTGTCTGTTGCATTTTCACCTACGCTGATAGATGTTAACTCAGGAGCAACGATCTTATCAGGAGCCGGAAGTTTAACAAGCTCAGCCTCTTGACAACTTGCAAGTAAACCTACTGCAGCTGCCAAAGAAAGGATATAATTTTTAATTTTCATATTCATCGTAAATTATTGTTAGTCAGCATATCCTGGGTTTTGTACCAAATCAAGATTAGATGACATCTCTACTTCTGGAATTGCAAAAATATTTCTGTAAGATTCAAAACCTTGACCTTGAGGAGAACCACCTTTGTATGGCCATAGGAATGAGTCTGATGAGAATAGTCCGTAACGGATAAGGTCAGTACGACGGTGACCTTCCCACATCAATTCACGAGCACGTTCAGCTACCAACCAATCCTGATCGATAGATGATACAGCTGTAATACCAGCTCTTTCAGCCAACTCAGCAATCTTAGGAAGAGCTGCATTTTGTTGACCTAGATGCATACAAGCTTCAGCATAGATAAGGTGAATTTCACCAAGACGAATTAGAGGGAAATCAATGTCAGTATAAGTTGTTGTACTAGCTGTTTCAGCAAATTCATCACCTGATTTGTCGTGAGGAACGTTGTTGAATTTGAAGCAGCTCCAACCGTGAGTAAAATTGTACAATTCATCCATGTTTTCTTGACGGTTGTAGATATAGAACAATTTACCACGATTATCAACTACATCATAACCTAAATCGCGAGTCAAGTTATCTTGTGTTGAAAGAGCATTACCAGGATCAAATGTGTAATCTTGGTTCTTAACATCAAAATATTTTTGAACATAAGAGAATGGAACACGGATACCTGCCCAACCACCATTTACACCATTTAGATAGAATGGTTGTTTGTTAACATCTGAACTTTGAGTTGAAGCCAAAGCCAAGAATGAAGTACCACCATAAGAGTGAGTTTTCTGGCTGTGATATGCTGCTGCAAACAAGAATTCACCTTTAGCTTCAGCATTTTCACCATTGTCACCTCTGAAAAGAGCTGCATAGTCAGGACAAATTGAATATCCTAAAGCATAAATTCTTTCGCAAGTAGCTTTTGCCTTTTCCCACATTGCAGTACCTGGCTCTTTCTCAGTTTTAGTATAAACCTCAGCATTCAAATAAAGACGTGCAAGAAGGCCTAAGCAAGAACCTTTGTCGGCACGTGGATAGTTTGATTGAGCAGCCGGCATAGCGCTACCATCGGCAGCAAGTTCTTCCAATTCAGAAACAACGAATTCAAATACCTCTTTGCGTTCTGTTTGAGGAGGGTTATATCCACCACCAAATTGAGAATCTTCAGTTGAGAATGGTACATTTCCGAATGAATCGAAAGCCATCCAATAGAAGTAAGCACGTAGGAAGCGAGCTTCTGCTCTGAAACCTGCAATTTTTGCAGCAAGAGTTTCGTCAACACCTCTCAAAGATAGTTTGTCTTCTGCTGTTTGACGAAGATATTCATTAGCGAATGTGATGCCTTGAAGAGTACGAACATAAACTGAATAAATCATGTGATTTTGTTCAGATGTCCATCTGTTATTGTTAAGGTCTTGACACCAAGAGTCGTTAGCCCAAGCAGCTTTACAAGCATCTGCAGTAACCTCTTGAGTTGACCAGAATGTTCTGATAAGTTCTGATGAACCGCCATCATCAACTACAAGGTTTGTAACATCGTTAGTTACAAATTGAGCATAAATTTTTGTCAATCCTTGTACATAAGCAAGTTCTTCTTTGCCATAAGCGGTTTCTGATGTTACATCTGAATCATTGATTGGAATAGTGTTAAGATCACCAACACAAGATGATAGAAATAGAGTTGTAACAACGATTAATAGTGTATTTTTAATATTCATTTTCATAACGCTTGCAATTAGAAGTTAATGTTAAGACGAAGTGAATATGTACGAGGTCTTGGCCAGAAAGTATTTGATACACCGGATGTGCCACTTACCTCAGGGTCAATTCCTGAGAATTTGGTAAGAACGAATACATTTTGACAGCTTGCAGCTACGCGAATGTTACCGCCCCAATTACCAATTTCTTTGAATGTGTAACCTAAGTTGATGTCATCCATTCTGAAGAATGAAGCATCTTCAATAAACATATCTGAATACCATTGATTACCACTGTTTGCCTCTTTAAATCCGGTTTTCTTAACAACATTAGCGAAGTTAGGAAGAGAACCGGCTGTAGTATTGATGTATGCTGTAGAGTTTGCAGAAGCAAAGTCATTAAATACAGTATAACCAATAGAACCGTGACCGTTGAAACCGAAGTCCCAATTCTTGTAAGACAATTTAAGATTTAGACCGAAGTAGAAATCTGGGTTAGGGTCACCTGCGCAATATTTATCAAGGTCGTTGATAACACCATCTTTATTTTGATCTACGAATGCATTTTGAACAGGATTGCCTTCGTGGTCATAGATTTGTTGAAGAACATAGTAGCTGTAAGGAGCATGACCAACTTGGTGGCGGCTCAATTTGCTACCTGTACCTTTAGAGATTGATGTAACATCTTCGTAGTAGTTTGGATCGTCAGTAGCATTCAACTTAGTGAATTTAGTATTTTGGAATGTACCATTGAAACCAACAGATAGATGCCAATCTTCTGTTTGAACAGGAATAACATTAACAGCAAACTCAATACCTTTATTTTGCAATGAACCAATGTTTGTCAAAAGTGAGTTACCAAAGTTTGAACCCATTGGAGTTGTAACAACGTTTAGAAGGTCGTCAGTGTTGCGTAGATATGCATCAATGCTACCTGTCAATCTATCTTTGAAGAAACCGAAGTCGATACCGGCATTGTAAGTAGTTGTAGTCTCCCATTTGATATTTGGATCGTATGCTTGTGGAGTATAAACGAATTGATAACCATAGTTACCCATATTATAAACAGAGTAAACGTCATCAGATAGTTTATATCTTGCTAAGTGAGCATAGTCTGAGATACCATCTTGTTGACCTGTCATACCTGCAGATAGACGTAGTTTCAATTGTGAAAGAGATGATGCATCTTCAAGGAATCCCTCTTCTGCAATGTTCCAAGCGAAAGCTCCTGAAGGGAAGATACCCCAGCGAGTCGCAGGAGAGAATTTTGATGAACCATCAGCACGGATAGATGCTGTAAATAGATATCTTGAATCAATTGAGTAATTTACACGGCTGTAGAATGAAACAAGATAACTTTCAGATGCACCGTAAGGGTAACGAGAGTCAATTGATTCACCAGGATTCAATTTAACCTCATCAGTCTCGTTGAAATAAGAGATTGATTGGCCACCATTGTAAACGTGTTGCCAAGAGTAACCAGCCATTACATCAAGATTGTGGATACCAAAATCTTTATTGTAGTTAGCGTATGCCTCTAAAACTTCGTTGCGGCTAACTGAGTTAGAGATAGAGTATTGTCCAATGCGAGGATTTTCACTATCACCGGCAGCTTGGAATGAACCAGGGTTTACACCATTATAATTTCTACCCCAAGAGTAGTCCATACCTAAACTTAAAACGAATTTCAACTCTTCAAGACCGTGAACTTTATAGTCAATATTTGCATTACCAATGAAACGATATGCACGACCATTGCTTACTTTATCATAAAGTTGAGAAAGAGGAGAAACACCTACAAGTGTACTTTGAGTAAATTGATCACCTCTACCACCACCATAGTTCCAAAAACCGTTACAAGTTGTGTAATCGATTGATCCATCTGCATTTCTGAAGTATGGATCTTGAGTTGGGTTGAAGAATGCAGCATTTCCAACTACACCACCATCGCTATAGTTAGAGTATGAGTAAAGACCTTTACCATTAAGGTTTAATGTAAGGTGTTTGTCAAGAAGCGAAGGTGCTACACTTAAGTCCAAAGTGGCTCTGTCGTATGTAGAACCAATAAGAGTACCCTCTTGAGAAGTGTAGCCCAATGATGCACGATAAGGAAGAGCATCTTTCACATTACCGGTAAGACTAACGTTGTGGTCAGTTGATAATGCTGTCTGGAAGATCAAATCGTGATAATCAACATTTGATTCTCCTAAAAGACCGGCCACGAAATTTCCTTGTTCGGTGCCAGGTTGGAAAGTTTTCGCAACAAAATCACGAAATTCAGCAGGAGTCATAATAGGTAGTCTTTCTGAATTTTGCTGAACACTTGCACTTCCGTTATATGAAACTTTCATTTTATTACCTTTACCCTTCTTAGTTGTAATCATAATTACACCGTTAGATGCACGTGAACCGTAGATAGCGGCAGAAGAGGCATCTTTAAGAATTGTAAATGATTCAATGTCATTGGCATTAACCATATCAAGCGGGTTAGACATACCTGCACCTGCACCAACAGCAACAGGAACACCATCAATGATTACCAATGGGTCGTTAGATGCGTTAAGTGATGCAGCACCACGAATACGGATAGTTGAGCCGGAACCAGGACCACCATCTCCAGGAATAACGTGAAGACCGGCAACTTTACCTTTCAACATATCCTGTGTTGAAACAATAGCGCCACGGTTGATCTCTTCGCTCTTAATTGCTGTAATAGATCCGGTCATGTCCTCTTTTTTGACAGTACCGTAACCGATAACTACCGCCTCTGAAAGGAATTCTGTATCTTCTTTTAGAGTAATGGTAGCTGGCAATTGTTTTGCCAAATAGGTTTGAGTGGTATAGCCAATGCAACTGATCTCAATAATTGCATCTGCGCTCGAAACCTTAAGGATATAGTCGCCATCCAAACCGGTCGAAACACCATTAGTAGTGCCTTTCTCTAAAACAGTGGCACCAATAACAGGACCGATTTCATCGACAACTACACCTTTAACTTCATATCCGCCTTGTGCGAATATTGATGCAGAAAACATACAAGAGAGAATGAATCCTGCACATAAAGTCATTATTCTATTCATAAGAATTTTGGGTTAGTTAATAATTATAGTTGTTAATATTTATCTTTTTTCCTTGATAAATGTCACGGATAATGCTCCTAAAACCAATAGTACACCTGCTACAATGAACATATTTACCTGTGCTCCTCCTACAAGTCTCAATAGTACTCCGCCACAAGCAGCAGCAATTATTTGAGGAAGGCAAATTGTTCCATTGAAAAGACCTAAGTATGTACCCATGTGTTCGCCCGAAAGCGAATTGGTAAGGATTGTAAATGGTAATGCCAACATTGCAGCCCACGCTATACCGATTAGTAAGAATGAGATAAATAGCAAATATTGGTCGTGGATAAAAAATACAGATGCAAAGCCGATAGCTCCAAGAAGAAGACTGACAATGTATGCACTTTTCAATGAACGGAATTTAGGAATAAATAGCGCCCATAGTACAGAACCGATTGCCTGAACAGCAAATAGCACTCCAACCCAGTTTCCGGCAGTCTGATATCCTTCTGAAGCGGTGTCGGTAGTATTCCATACTGTGTCAGCAATGGCTCCATTTGTATAGGTCCACATATACATGAATGCAGCCCAGCAGAAGAATTGAACAAGACCTACTGTCCAAAATGCACTTGGAGCATTTTTAAGCAACTTGAACCAGTTGCCAGAGCCCTTCTCTGTCTTCTTTGTGGTGTCAATGCCGTGGAACTCTGCGTACTCCTTCGGAGGCATCTCCTTAACCTTCAAAGTGGTAAATAGCACACAAAGGATTAGGATTGCTGCACCCACATAGAATGAGTATTTAACAGAATCAGGGATAACACCTTCTGCAGCGAAATTAGATATTCCGATCCAAGTAAAGATGAACGGGAAGAGATAACCTACAAGACTTCCCGCATTACACAAAAAGCTCTGAATTGAGTATGCCTTTGCCTTTTGTTTCTCATTTACCATATCACCTACTAACATTTTGAATGGTTGCATTGCCATATTGATGGATGTATCAAGAAACATCAATGCAATCAAACCAAAAATCATCGCTCCTCCGATTGTCAAATTGAAACTGCCGGCGTTTGGTAGCAGACACATAACGATAATCGCAAGAATAGAGCCGATGAATAGATATGGGATACGGCGTCCAAAGCGGCACCAAGTTCTGTCACTAAGCGAACCAACGATTGGCTGAACAAGGATGCCCATTAGTGGTGGCAAAATCCAAAAGTAGCTAAGATTGTGAGGATCGGCCCCCAAAGTCGCAAAGATGCGACTGATATTAGCACTTTGTAGGGAATATGCAATTTGAACTCCGAAGAATCCGAAACTGATGTTCCATAGTTGCCAAAATGATAAATTTGCTTTTTCTCTCATATAGTTATTAATTGTTAGCAATTTGGTGCGAGTGTGTAATAAAACAAGTAAATTTAAGACTTAATACTTATATATTATAAGGGAAAAAGATGAATGGTTAAAATAAATGGATGAATGGCTGAAAATCTATGACGGATTGTAATGAAAAATTGGTAATTATGTCCAAAATAACTATCTTCGGACTATATTTAGTTTAGTATCAATGAGATTTATAACAAATATAAAATCGGGCTGGATTATTCAAATTTTTGCCATTCTCCACGCTTTGGTAGCTCTATTCTGTCGTTTTGTTGAGATAGATGATGAGTTGCTTTTAACAATGCTGACAATGGTAATGACCCTTCTCATTTGCAACAGACAGAGACTGAATATGGAGTTTACTGCAGCGGGAATAATTGCGGTTAATGTTTTGGGTTACCTTTTGGGAAATGGTGGTGCAAGATTTCTTGAACATTTTCTCACTTCCGATCTTGCAATTCACTCCTTCGCAACATTCTTTACTACCGAGATTCTTGGTTTCAGTATTCTTGCACTGACCAAACTTTTTCCTCACCATGTTGAATATAAATCCACAAATAAAGAGTCGCAGATAAAATGGCTCTACATAGCGATAGCAGCCATTTTTATATTGAGATTAGGCCTTCTTCTGCTGTTCACCTCCGAGCCATTTGTCAAGGGTGATATCGAGATTGCAAGTTCAAAGATTTTGTCAAGTAGCGGAACATTTATCATAATAGCAAGTTTGGTGTTGCTCTATATCAGGTATGTAAGCCGAATTCATATCTCAGATGCATTAAAACTTCTCTTTTTAGCAATTTTTATCATTGTAATATCACTTTTGGAGACCTTTATTGTGGGTTTTGGATTTACAAGTGAGTATAATGATAATTTCTGGAATGAGTTCCCTATACTGCTTATGGTCTCTTTCCTCTCTGTTTTAACAATATATTGCCTTGTCTATATGATCTATTATGCCTTAGATTCAAGGGCTCAAATGTATAAGGAGAGGGGAAGAGCAAATCAGGCATCATACCAATATTTGAAATTAAAACAGCAGTTAAATCCCCATTTTTTATTTAACTCTCTTAATGCTCTTGATTCGCTGATTTGTGAAAATAAGAATGAGCAGGCGAGTCTATATACACACAAACTTGCCTCTCTTTATCGTTATATGTTGAAGAGTGAGGATGAAAAACTTGTCTCTCTGAATGAGGAGCTTGATTTTGTATCTCTTTATGTCGATTTGATGATGGTGCGTTTTCCTGATGGTTTTCAGGTAAAAGTGGATGTGGAAGAACACTTCAAGGCTCGTAATGTGGTCCCTTGCTCAATACAATTACTTGTGGAAAATGCAATTAAACATAATAGCATAAATGTTAATAATCCATTGATAATCAATATTATAGCCAATGATGGATATGTTGAAGTTTCTAATAATATTATTAAGAAATATACAAAACCCAACTCTATAGGTGTAGGACAAAAATATATCAGGCAGCAATATTTCGATCTTTCAGGAAAGAATATCGAGATAACCGCCACTGATAGCAATTATATAGTTAAGTTACCTTTAATTTAGATTATGGAGAGAGTTTATAAAGTATTTATTGTTGAGGACGAAATAATAGCACAAAAAAGTTTATTGAGATTGCTTAATCAATATTTTCCACAGATTACAGTTGTTGGGAGTTGTGATTCTGTCAATGGGGCAATCGAGTGGCTCAAAAATGAGGAAAACAGTGTTGATATAATTTTTATGGATGTGGAACTTTCAGATGGCGATTGCTTCGAAATTTTTAAGAATGTAGAGGTAAAGGCGAATGTGATAATGACCACTGCTTATGATAGTTATGCACTTAAGGCCTTTGAGGCAGGTAGTATCGATTACCTGTTGAAACCAATTGATGTCGAACCTCTTAAACGAGCTGTTTCCCGCTGTATGAAGGACTCGGTGCAGATAAATTTGTCTCAGATTCTTAATACTCTTGAAACATCAAATAAAAGACGTGAATATAAGGAGCGTTATGTCGTGAAATTTAATGATATGATAATTCCTGTCAAGAGAGATGAGATTGCATATATCTATTCGGAAGATAAAAACAACTATCTTGTCACATTTGACGGTAAGAGGTATATTATCGACTCCTCTCTTGATATTGTTGCCGGTGAGCTGGACCCGGAACAATTTTTCAGGATATCTCGAAGTGTGATTATCTCAATGCAATCGATCAAGAGTATAATAAAACAATCGGGAGGCAGACTGCGAATCATTGCTCAACCTGAATCTTCGTTTGAGATGACAGTCTCACGCTCCCGTGTTTCCGATTTCCTTCTCTGGATAGAGAAGTAACTATTTAATTCTTCCGCTGTTATTGATCAAATTTGTAATATCCTTATTGAATGACTCTTCTGAAATGAGTTGTTCAATAGTCAGATGCATACGGTATCTCCAATAGTGGCGAGAGTTTGCAGGCACATTTATTCTCTCTTTATTAGGATCTTCAAACCTTAATTCAGAAGAGATTGAGAGCCAATCTTGTAGTGGGAGAATAGTCATCATAGCACCTGAAGCAAGATGTTGTTCAACAATTTTACGGCAAACCCAAGGTTCGCAGAAGTATGGAACATCTCCTTCTCCTTTTAACTCATTGTAATAGAAACGGGCAGTAACCTCTCTGTCCTCTTCCCACCAAGCTCTGATAGGATTCATATCGTGTGTAGATGTTGTACAAACTGATAGGTATGGATAGTTAGAAGGTTTTGCAAACTCTTCTGTAACGCTCTTCGGCATTCTTTGAATCTCCAAAGAGAGAATTTTCAAGTTGCTCATCACATCAGGAACAGTTGCCGGAATCATTCCCAAGTCCTCTCCGCAAGCCAACATTCCTGTTGAGTCAAGAAGTGCAGGTAGCTTCTTCATAGCAGACTCTTTCCAGAATTCATTGTGTCGATAATAGAAGAAATCATTATAAAGACGATCGAATTCATTACGACGATATTCATCTAAGTTGCTGTATGACAAACTCTTATGAGCGCCAATCTTAGGATGGTAATATCCACCTTTATGAGGATCTTCAATAAATAGACCTCTGTCGTTGCAATCCAAACCACGATTGCTCAACTCTTGTGCTTCGTATGGCATTGCAGGATTGAAATATCCCTCCAATCCACTCTTTTGACTCAATGGAATCTGCCAAATGCGGAAGAAACCAAGAATATGGTCAATTCTGAATGCATCGAAATATTCAGACATCTTTGCCAAACGAGCTTTCCACCAAGCAAAATCATCTTCTGCCATCTTCTCCCAATTGTAAGTAGGGAAGCCCCAATTTTGACCATCTTCTGAGAATGCGTCAGGTGGAGCACCCGCCTGAGAGTCCATGTGGAATAGTTGAGGGTAAATCCATGCATCGACACTTGTTCTGCTGATACCAATAGGTAGGTCTCCTTTCAATACAACTCCTTTAGAGTGAGCATATTGGCACACTTCTGAAAGTTGTTTGTCAAGATGATATTGTATGAAGCAATTGAAATCTACCTCTACACTATTTGCCTTGTAATATTGAGAAACTTTTTTCTTGTCATATTTTGCATATTTACCCCATTTTGAGAAATCAGGAGTCTTGAATTCATCTCTCAATGCACAGAAAGTCGCATACGGAAGCAGCCACTCTTTATTACTGTTGAAGAAAGTTTTATACTCTTCAGTAGCAGAAAGGGCTTCGAAATTTTTATCGAAAGAGCGACGTAAGAATTTACGTTTCTCTGCATTAACTCTCTCATAATCAATTTGTTCCAAAGCATTAAGTTCCTTTTGGACTCTCTTGTATGTAGGGCAAGCCCTTACTCCGGCAGCTTTAAGATTTATAAACTGTGGATGTAGTGCAAATGTAGAGTTTGCGTTGTATGGATATGAATCCTCCCAACTATGAGTCATAGTGGTATCGTTGATTGGAAGCAATTGAAGGATACTTTGTCCTGTAGATGCAGCCCAATCCACCATCTTTTTAAGGTCATAGAATTCTCCAACACCAAAGTCCTCTTCTGTACGAAGTGAGAATACAGGAATTGCTGTTCCGGCTCCTCTCCAAGCTCTGTCTGCAAAATCAGCGAGAATAGTGTTATCAACAACAACCTCATCTTTGTGTGGAATAACAGATATCTTTCTATTTTCACCCCTCTCCCAAGAGATAGGTTTTAATGTCTCTTTATCTACTATAACTAATTTATACTCAATAGGTTCTGATATTTCCAAACCTAAAGTCCAGATAGGGAAATTCTTTTGGCAGAATGGAATGATTTTATTCCAATTATCCAATTGTTTGCCTGTACCTTCAATAGCAAGAAGCTCATTCGGGCGTAGTGTCGGAAGGGCAATCTGAAGGATGTAATTTGCCTTTTTATCCAAAGATTTTTGACAATTTTCTAAATCTCTGGCAAATATGCCCTTAGTAAATGCAGTAGAGTAGAAAGGTGCATCGATAGGACGATCATTCCATCTGTCATTTATTTTGATTACTTTCGGATTAGATCCTTCAGGAATGTTTATCGTATGGTTATGCCACTCTTTTCTGATTGTAACGCCTCCCTTTACAACTTCGTAGCTGTACTCGGCATTCTTAACAATATTAAATCTTGGAATTTCACATTTCCAAATATCACAAGGGCTCCAAGTAAGAGGGTATCTACTTGATCCTAAGCATATTACCAGCTCCTCGCCCCAATTGGTCCTATATTCAATGCTTATTTGTAACTTCATATAGATGATTTTTATGTTTCAAATTAAAAGTCAATAATGGGGCAAAGGTAGTAAAAAAAAAGCAGGAAGAAAACAATGTCCTCTTCCTGCTTGCTTGTAAACTAATATAATTATTTCATCATATTAAGAAGTTCAATCAATTTGATAGCAGCGAAAGCAATTGGGGTACCAGGACCGAAAATTGCAGCTGCACCTGCTTGATATAGAGCATCATAATCTTGAGCAGGAATAACACCACCAACTACAACGATGATATCTTCTCTACCAAGTTTCTTCAACTCTTCTACAATTTGAGGAACCAAAGTCTTGTGACCGGCTGCAAGAGATGATACACCTACGCAGTGAACGTCATTCTCAACAGCTTGTTTGGCTGCCTCTGCAGGAGTTTGGAATAGAGGACCCATATCTACGTCGAAACCGCAGTCTGCATAACCTGTAGCAACAACTTTAGCTCCACGGTCGTGGCCATCCTGACCAAGTTTAGCAATCATAATACGTGGTTGACGACCCTCTTTCTTAGCGAAATCAGCTACCATTTGTTTAGCTTTTTCGAATTCTGAGTCATTCTTAACTTCTGATGAGTAAACACCTGTATTCATACGGATAACGGCTTTATATCTACCTACAACAACTTCACAAGCATCTGAAATCTCGCCAAGAGTAGCTCTGTGTTTAGCTGCCTCAACAGCAAGTTCAAGAAGGTTACCTGTCTTAGTTTCAACAGCTTTAGTAATAGCTGCAAGACACTCTTTAACCTTTTCGTTATCTCTGTTTGCACGAAGTTCTTGAAGACGTTTAACTTGTGATTCACGAACTTTAGTATTATCAACATCAAGGATTTCAATTGGATCCTCTTTTTCAAGACGATACTCGTTGATACCGATAATCTTATCAATACCTGAGTCGATACGAGCTTGTTTACGAGCAGCTGCCTCTTCGATACGAAGTTTAGGAATACCTGTCTCGATAGCTTTAGCCATACCACCAAGTTTTTCAATCTCTTCGATGTGTTTCCAAGCAGCATCTGCCAACTCTTTAGTCAAGTTCTCAACATAGTATGAACCAGCCCAAGGGTCGATAGAACGACAAACATTAGTCTCTTCTTGAATATAAATCTGAGTATTACGAGCAATACGTGCAGAGAAGTCAGTTGGAAGAGCGATAGCTTCGTCCAATGCATTTGTGTGAAGTGATTGAGTGTGTCCCAATGCTGCACCCATAGCTTCGATACAAGTTCTTGCTACGTTGTTGAATGGATCTTGCTCAGTAAGTGACCAACCTGAAGTTTGGCTGTGAGTACGAAGTGATAGAGATTTTGGATTTTTAGGGTTAAATTGGCTTACAAGTTTAGCCCAAATCATACGTGCAGCACGCATTTTTGCAATCTCCATAAAGTGGTTCATACCGATAGCCCAGAAGAATGACAATCTTGGTGCGAAAGCATCAACATCAATACCGGCTTTGATACCTGTACGTAGATATTCAAGACCGTCAGCCAAAGTGTATGCCATCTCGATATCGTTGGTAGCACCTGCCTCTTGCATGTGGTAACCCGAAATAGAGATAGAGTTGAACTTAGGCATATACTTAGATGTATATTCGAAGATGTCACCGATAATTCTCATTGAGAACTCAGGTGGGTAAATATAAGTATTACGAACCATAAACTCTTTCAAAATGTCATTTTGAATAGTTCCGGCCATTTCGCTAAGTTTAGCACCTTGTTCCAAACCTCCAACAATGTAGAATGCCATTACAGGAAGAACAGCACCATTCATTGTCATAGATACAGACATTTGATTTAGAGGAATTTGGTCAAATAGAACCTTCATATCCTCAACACTACAGATACTTACACCTGCTTTACCAACGTCACCAACTACTCTTGGGTGGTCAGCATCATAACCACGGTGTGTAGCCAAGTCGAATGCAACTGACAAACCTTTTTGACCAGCTGCAAGATTTCTGCGGTAGAATGCGTTTGACTCTTCTGCTGTAGAGAAACCTGCATATTGACGGATTGTCCAAGGTTTTTGAACATACATTGTTGAGTAAGGTCCGCGAAGGAAAGGTTTAATACCTGCGGCGTAGTTGAGATGCTCCATATTTTCAAGATCCTCAGCAGTATAAAGAGGTTTTACCTCGATATTTTCAGGGGTCTTCCAGAGCTCTTGTTCTTTGCTGCAGCAGCAACCTGTACTTGCAGCATTATTGTATTTAATATCTTTAAAATCTGGTCTCATAATATCAATTTTATAGTTCGTTGATTCCCAATTTTGCCTGGTATTCTTTTAATGTTTCAAGAATGTTGCATCTTACGTGGATGTAATTTGCAATGCCTTTGGCCTCTAATTCAGCTCTGCAAGCAGGATCTCCGGCAACTACAACAATTGCTTTGTCTCCAACTTGTTCTGCAATAACAGGAACTGCCTCTGCATATTCATCATCTGATGAACAAGCAACGATGATGTCGGCTTTAGCTTCAAGAGCAGCTTTGATACCCTCTTCAACAGTAGCAAAACGGTTGTTATCAACCACTTTGAATCCTGCCACAGCAAAGAAGTTACTGCTGAACTGAGCTCTTGCACGACACATAGCCAAGTTGCCGAATGTAAGCATAAATACTTGTGGTTGTTTTCCACTGATATCTGTAGCGTAACGCATAGCTTCGAATGCTTGAGCACCACGATATGCTTCAAGTGGTTCAGCGATTTGTTCGCCATTAGCACTCTTGTTGTTACCTCTAAGAACTACATCTTTAGTAACATCGGCACCTGCCTTCTCTAAGAAGTTAGGGAATTGGTTTGTACCAAGGATAGTCTCTTTTCTTGTAGCAAGGTTTTTATCTCTCTTAGCAGCAACTGCTTTGATTTCTGATTGTACATAACCCTCTTTGAAAGCAGCTACATAACCACCTTTAGCTTCAACCTCTTTGAATAGAGTCCAAGATGAATCAAGGATTGATTGAGTAAGAGTTTCAATATAGTAAGAACCTGCAGCAGGGTCAACAACTTTATTGAAATGAGATTCCTCTTTAAGAATAATTTGAATATTACGTGCGATGCGGTTTGAGAATTCGCTCGGTGCTTTGTAGCAGTAGTCGAATGGAAGAACTTCCAAAGAGTCAACACCGGCAATAGCTGCACTCATAGCTTCAGTTGTACCACGTAGCATATTTACGTAAGAGTCATAAACAGTTTGATTCCATTGGCTTGTAACAGCGTGAATCTTAATCTTTTGAGCACAACCTTCAACACCATATGCATCTACGATATTTGCCCATAAAGCACGAACTGCGCGGAATTTTGCAATCTCCATAAAATATACTGATCCAACAGAGAATGTAAATTTCATTCTCTTAGCCACCTCTTTAGCGTTAAGGCCTAAATCAGTAAGTTTTGCAAGATATTCATTACCGGCAGCCAAAGCAAAACCTAATTCTTGAGTGATGCTTGAACCTGCTTGGTTAAATGCGTATGCCTCAACACCAATAACTCTGATACCAGGGTATTCAGCAACCATTTCAACAGCTTCTTTAAGAGATTCAAAGGCTTTGTCGCAAATATTTCCCTTAGTTGTAAGAGTTCTAAGCGGATCAAAGTCAAAAGATGCCTTAACATCAGCAGGATTAACACCTTGTGCTTTAACAACAGCCAGGAAGCTATTGATAATCTCTTTAGATTTCAAGCAGCAATCGCAGAAGTTAATTTCGCAAGCATCAACTTTGATTCCATTTAGCAATGTTGTCATCTCTTCAACAGAAAGAGCTTTGCCACCAATGCAGAAACCAACTGCTTCAACTCCCTTCATAAGGCCATCCAAGGCCTCTTTGTTAGCTTTGGCATAGTCTCCATCGCAAGCACAATAGTCTTGACGAACAAGCCAATCGTTGCAATTTTTAGTACCTCTGATGTAAGGGAAGCATCCTGGTTTGCTATCCAATACCTTTAATTCAGATAGATTATCTGCGCGATAATATGGACGAACAGAGAATCCTTCGTGTGTCTTCCATACGAGTTTTTTCTCGTAATCAGCACCTTTTAGGTCTTTAATGATGACTTCCTCCCATTGTTCTGTAGATACAGGAGGAAATTCAGCAAATAGTTTTTGTGTCATATTCTAATTATTTGTTCTGTATGTTATTACACTTTTAATAGAAAATTAAAATCGTACAAAGTTAGCATTTTAATTCATTTAGTAAAGAGAAATGAAAAGAATTAATTAGATTTGCTTAAAATTTAGAACATTTTAACATGAAACGAATTATTTTAACTACAATATTATTCAGTCTGATGATTTTCTGTAATGCTCAAGCACCTTCAAATGGTGAAATCAAAGAGTCTTTAGTTGATTCAACTCAACAGTATCAACCAAATTTCAGTGTGGATTATGCACAAAGGGATTCTGCCCTTAAAATGCTGTTTTTTATGCCTGATGATACGTTGAAGAGACATACTTGCGTTATCTATATCTATGGTGGTGGGTTCAAGGATAATAATCTTAATGCACACTCTACCCATAAGTATTGCAGAATGCTTGCCGACAGGGGTTATGTTGTGGCTGCAATTGATTATAGATTAGGACTTGCAAACCATAAGGGCGGGGGAGTACTATCTTTGATTAAACCATTGAAAAACAGTATAGATATGGCTGTGGAGGATTGTTATTCTGCTGTTAATTACCTTCTCGACAGAAGCGATGAATATCGTATAGATCCAACACAGATTGTCCTGATTGGAAGTAGTGCAGGAGCCATTACATCATTGCAGGCAGATTATGAGTTATCGAACAGAAGCGAAATATCTGCTGCACTGCCGCCATTCTTCAAATTTGCGGGAGTTGTTTCATTTGCAGGAGCAATATTTTCGGTAAAGGGTACACCTGCATATAGTGTTAATCCTCCGGCACCTACACTGATGCTACACGGAACAGCAGACGGATTGGTTCCATACGGAAAGATAAAATTATTCAGAAAGGGATTTTTCGGTTCAAGTGAAATTGTCAAGGTTTTCCAGAAGAAAAACTTCCCATATATGATGATTCATTACGAGAACAGAGTTCACGATGTTGCCTCATATACAATCAAAGACATTGAGCTAACAGATTGGTTTATAAAGGAATACGTAATAAATCAGAGAGCTTTGCATATTGAGGTCACCCAAAAGGATGATGATTATACCATTCCTGATGGCTTTGCCGGTCTTGATCCCGATGCTCTCTACTAATTCTATTCGTCATTCCCGAACTTGCACTTTTCGTCATTCCTGCGACGCAGTCGCGGGAATCTATTATATGCTTATAAAGAATTGATGCTCAACAGATTGCCGAGCTTCGCTCAGCAATGACGTGAAAAGGAGTACTTCGCTCAGCAATGACGAGGATGTTCAATCATCAACCGTTAATACTTTAAGAGGCTATAAAAAAAGAACCGCCTGATTACAGAAATCAAGCGGTTGCAACAGCTATGAAAACGGTTAATTATTTTGATATTTATGAAAAATATCCTTATTCATCGCGGACTTGCAATTTTTGTACGTAGATGGCTTTCTTCATCTGATCTCTCTTCTTCACAGAAGGTTTTTCGAAAGTTTTTCTGCTTCCCAACTCTCTCACGATACCTGTTTTCTCGAATTTACGTTTGAATTTTTTCAACGCTCTTTCAATGTTATCGCCTTCTTTAATTGGTACTATAATCATATTGCAAACACCTCCTTTTTATTACGCAGCAAAAGTATGACAATCTTGATAAATTACCAAATTTTTTTATCTATATTTGTACAATTAAGGAGAATTTTAAAGTGGTAATTATGACTGAAAATTTTATAAATCAAATATTAGAGGGAATTCCCTCTTATCTGCCTAAAGCAAAAGAACTGGATCCAACAATCAACCACGCTCCAAAGCGAAAAGAGATTCTTACAGAGGATGAGAAGCGACTTGCAATAATCAATGCTCTCAGGTATATCCCTGCTGAACATCATAAAGTAATGGCAAAGGAGTTTGCCGACGAACTTGAGAAATATGGAAGAATCTATATGTATCGCTATAAGCCGGATTATAAGATATTTGCTCGTTCAATAGATGAGTTTCCACATAAAAGCAGGGCAGCTGCCGCGATTATGCTGATGTTGAGTAACAATCTTGATAATGCAGTTGCACAACATCCTGACGAACTCATTGTTTATGGTGGAAATGGAGCAGCTTTTCAGAATTGGGCGCAATATCGCCTTACTATGCAATACCTTGCTCAAATGACTGACGAACAGACACTTGTCCTCTATTCGGGACACCCGCTTGGGCTATTTCCTTCGCATAAGGATGCTCCAAGATTGGTTGTCAGCAACGGAATGGTGATACCAAACTATTCAAGCAAGGACCATTGGGAGAAGTTTAATGCTTTAGGGGTATCACAATATGGACAGATGACTGCAGGTTCATTTATGTATATCGGACCTCAAGGTATAGTTCACGGTACTACAATTACAGTTTTGAATGCAGCAAGAATGCACTCCAAAGGTGAAGATATCAGAGGAAAGATATTTGTAAGTTCCGGACTTGGAGGAATGTCGGGAGCACAACCTAAGGCGGCAGTTATAGCCGGAGTTGTAGGTATTGTGGCAGAAATAAATCCCAAAGCTGTGGAAAAACGCTATCAACAAGGTTGGGTCGATGAGGTTTATACCGACCTTAATCTGTTGATTAACAGAGCATTGCAAGCGAGTGAAGCAAAAGAGGCGATCTCCTTGGCTTATCAAGGAAATGTTGTGGATTTGTGGGAGAAATTGGCACAGGAGAATATTCCTGTCGATTTAGGATCTGACCAGACTTCACTTCATAATCCTTGGGCCGGTGGTTACTATCCTGTTGGCTTAACTCTGGAAGAGAGTAATGAGATGATGGCAGAAGATCCGGAACAATTCAGAGAAAGAGTGCAAGAATCGTTAAGACGACAAGTTGCTGCAATCAATAAATTATCAGAGAGGGGAATGTATTTCTTTGATTATGGTAATGCTTTCTTGCTTGAATCATCACGGGCAGGAGCTGATATATTGAAGGATAATGGTCTATTCAAATATCCATCTTATGTTCAGGATATTATGGGACCGCTCTATTTTGATTATGGATTTGGCCCATATCGTTGGGTTTGTACATCGTCAAAGCCGGAAGATCTTGCTGAAACTGATAGAATTGCATCAACAGTTCTTGAAAATATCAAAAAGGATGCTCCTGAAGAGATATCTTCGCAATTAGATGATAATATCCATTGGATTAAAGAGGCGGCGAAAAATAATCTTGTAGTTGGGTCACAAGCCCGAATCCTCTATGCAGATGCACAAGGACGTATAGAGATTGCACTTGAGATGAATAGAGCAATTAAAGAGGGAAGAGTCTCTGCACCAATTGTTTTGGGACGCGATCATCACGATGTTTCCGGTACTGATTCTCCATTCAGAGAGACCTCAAATATCTACGATGGTTCAAGTTTTACCGCAGATATGGCAGTGCAGAATGTAATTGGCGATTCATTCAGAGGTGCAACCTGGGTATCTATCCACAATGGTGGCGGTGTCGGATGGGGAGAGGTTATCAATGGTGGTTTCGGAATGGTGATAGATGGCTCTGATGATGCCGAAAGAAGGATTAAAAATATGTTGCATTGGGATGTCAATAATGGCATTGCAAGGCGTTCCTGGGCGAGAAATGCTCCTGCAATTTTTGCAATTAAGCGTGAAATGGAGAGAACACCACTTTTGAAGGTAACTCTTCCAAATATTGTTGATGAGAGTATATTATAAAGTCAGCCATGCTGATCAATGATTTCATAAATTACATCTCTGTTCAAAAACGATACTCTCCGCTGACCCGGAGGGCATATCAGGATGCTTTATCGGAGTTTGTTCGTTATTCGTATGATAGGGAAGATGTCTCTGATGATGAGTTAATTAAACTTCTGAATCCTATTATGATAAGAGGTTTTATAGCAAATGGACTTGATAGTGGTTTAAGCAGTCGGAGCATAAACCAAAAAATCTCTGCTATCAGTTCATTTTGTAATTTTCTTGTAAAGCGTGAGATTATTGAGTCAAATCCTGTAAAAAAGGTGCATCGTCCTAAAGAGGATAGAAAATTACCACAATTTTTTACAGCAGAAGCATTGGATGAATACTTTTCACAAAATAGGGATATAGAACATTTTCCAAAATACCGTAATTGGGTGATAGTTATGATGTTATACAGTTGCGGATTACGAAGAGCAGAACTGGTCGGGCTGAAAATATCCAATTTCGATTCATCAAGGTCGGTAATAAGAGTTGTTGGAAAGGGAGATAAACTGAGAGAAATTCCAATTCCCTCTTTGATTTGTGAAGAATTATTATTATATTTGGAAAGATTTAAGAAAGAGTTCCCCGATAATCCGGATGGTTATCTCTTCTTAACTGATAAAGGAAATAAATTATACCAGCAGTTCGTTGATAATGTTGTAAAAAAGGAGTTGTCAACAGTAGAGGGACTTACAGCAAGAAAGAGTCCACACACACTTAGACACTCTTTGGCAACTCATCTTCTGAACAATGGGGCAGATTTGAATAGTATCAAAGAGATTTTGGGACATTCGTCTTTAGCGGCGACACAAGTTTATACCCATAACTCTTTTGAACAATTAAAAAATACTTATTTAACAGCCCATCCAAGGGCAAAAAACGGAGGTAAAAATGGAAATTAGAGTACAATCGGTCAAGTTTGATGCAGATCAAAAATTGCTAGATTTCATTGACAAAAAAGTTGGTAAAATTTCCAAGTTCTACGATGCCATCGTAAGAACTGAGGTAGTGTTGTCACTATTGCCAGACATTCACAACAAGAGCGTTAAGATTCGTGTAGTGATTCCGGGTAGTGACATTATGGTAGAGAAGAATGCGGATACTTTTGAAGATGCCGTAGTGGATTGCGTAGATGTTCTTAAGGAACAACTTGTATCTGCTAAAGAGAAGGCTCGTAATAAATAGTCGTAAATTCAATCATTTAGAAGAAAAGGGAGACCAACTCTTCTGAAGTGATTCCGGAGAAATATTCGCCAATGGGCTCTTCATTGAGCTTGTTGGCGATCTCTTTTATATTGTGTGGAGTCCCTCTCATTATCTTGCAGAATTCTTCGCTTTCTCTGCTGAAGAAGTAATCTCCATAAATTTCCATATCCTCTATAACTCCTTGATTTACAGATAAATATAGTTCAATTATCCCTCCTGAGAAAGATAATTTATTTGTAAATTGATATTTAGGTGAAGCACCATAATTCCAATTCTCGGTACCATATTTCTCCTTCAAAAGTTTATCGATTGCCTCAATATCACTCTTTGAAAATCTATAGATCTCGCAATCTTTTGCCAGATAATCGTGCAAGTAACTCAAGAATTGAGTCGCACTCCAATTCTCGGATATATGCTCAGAGATATTTGTAACACGACTTCTATTAGAATCTACACTTTTACCCTTAAATTTTTCAGGATTGTGTTTCAGAGCATCAGCAAGATTGGCAATATTTGCACTGTATAGTAGTGTTCCGTGGCATAGAAGTTTATTCCCTTTTGTAAGCATAGCACAACCGGAGACCTTCTTATCGTCGATTGCAATATCGTTTCTCCCTTGAATTGCTGCATTAGCCCCTAACGACCTCAGAGCATCGATAATTGGTTTTGAGAATCTGTGAAATGTCTCAATATTTCCCTCATTGCCATCTCTGTAATCGAAGAATGAAAAGTTAATATTTCCCAAATCGTGGAATACGGCACCGCCACCTGTAATTCTACGAACTACAGCGATTTTGTTCTTCCTGACGTAATCTATATTGATTTGTGAAAGTGTATTCTGATTTTTTCCCACAATAATTGAGTTGCTGTTTTGCCATAACCTTATTGTTGGAGTATCGAATGTTCTCAAAATATACTCTTCTGCTGCTAAATTCCAATAAGGATCGTGGCTGTTATCGACGATACATCTCATTTGCGAAGGAGTAATTTATTAACGGTTAATTTGTATAATTCATTGAAAATCAATGCGATGGTTATGCCGAGAATGATTCCGCATAAAATATCAAGTGGAAAGTGAACGCCAACATATATTCTGCTGTATGAGACAATAACAGACCAGCAAATTATCAAAACAGAGTAGATTCTGTTTTTAAGTATCAACGAACTTAGCAGAGCAAAGCACATTGAATTTGCCGCGTGTCCCGATGTGAAACTGAATAGACCCTTAGTCGGCTCAAGATTGTGGATAATATGCTCTAATCGTGGGTCGTGACAAGGTCTCAATCTTCCGACACTACTTTTAATAAAATTTGTAATCTGATCGCCACAAGCAAATGCAATGATAAGTGTTAGAGATGCAATCAGACCTGTTTTCCATCCAAATTTTATAAATGTCCAAGCCATTACCCCGATATAGAGTGGAATCCAAACAGGGATATTAGAGAAAAAGGCCATTATTGGATCGAAGAATGGGGAGTGAAGTGAATTCAAGAAGAGAAACAACCCCTCATCATTCATTGAGAATATACTCTGTTGCATAGATTACTCATTAAGAAGTTTCCAAAGTAAATCCTTCAACTCTTTAATACCCTCTGTAGTGAATGAACTGAAGAATAGTGTATCTATCTTCCTTGGGAGGTGACGCTTAATTTCACTCTTAAGTTCATCGTCCAACATATCTGACTTTGATATGGCAAGAACTCTTCTCTTGTCTGCAAGTTCAGGGTTATATAACTTCAACTCTTTTAATAGAATACGATACTCCGCCAAAATGTCCTTGCTGTCGGCAGGGACTAAAAATAGTAGTACGGAATTGCGTTCGATGTGTCGTAAAAATCTGAGTCCCAGACCTTTACCTTCGTGAGCGCCCTCAATGATGCCGGGGATGTCGGCCATAACGAATGAACGATCGTCATAATAACTGACAATTCCTAAATTTGGCTCCATTGTGGTAAATGCATAGTCGGCAATTTTTGGTTTTGCTGCCGAAACAGTTGAGAGGAGGGTAGATTTACCTGCATTTGGAAAACCTACCAACCCTACATCTGCCAATATTTTTAATTCAAGAATAAACCAACCCTCAACACCCTCTTCGCCGGGTTGAGCATAGCGGGGAGTCTGATTTGTGGCACTCTTGAAATTGGTATTACCTAAACCACCTCGTCCACCTTTACAGAGGATTTTTTGCTCTCCATCTTCAAGAATTTCCAATAGGATTTCGCCGGTTTCAGCATCTTTGGCAACTGTTCCTAATGGTACATCAGGTATAATATCCTGGCCATTGGCTCCGTGGCATAGCTGTCCGCTACCATTACCACCTGCCTCAGCTTTGATATGCTTTCTGTATTTAAGGTGAATAAGTGTCCAGAATTGGCGATTTCCTCTTAAAATTATGTGGCCTCCGCGTCCTCCATCGCCACCGTCAGGACCGCCTTTAGGGATGTATTTCTCTCTACGAAGGTGTACGGAGCCATTGCCCCCATTTCCTGACGCACAAAAGAGTTTAACGTAATCAACAAAATTGGAATTCGCCATTGTTAAATCAATTAAATATGTTTAGAAATCTCTGCGAAAATCTCCTCAATCAGACCCTCTCCGGCAATCTCAGCATATTTACCTTGCTCCTTATAGAAGTTGATAAGTGGCTCAGTCTTGTCGTGATATGTTTTAATACGATTTTCGATGATCTTCTCATCAGCATCATCTTTACGATTTTCGATAGTCGCACGATGTTTGATTCTCTCTTTTATAGTTTCATCACTGATAATTATTGAGATAACCTTCTCTACCTTTTCTCCAAGCTCACCAAGAAGTTGGTCTAAAGATTTAGCTTGTTCGGTTGTGCGAGGAAAACCATCAAACAAAAAGCCCTTTGCATCAGGATTAGATACAATTTCGTGTTTGATCATCTTAACTACAACATCATCAGGAACTAATTGACCATCAACGATATACGATTGTGCTAATTTACCCAATTCGGTCTCATTGCTAATCTCTCTACGAAGTAAGTCACCTGTAGAAACGTGTCTGAATGAAAATTGTTCAACCATTAGTTTGGCTTGTGTGCCTTTACCGGCTCCCGGAGGGCCAAATAGAATAAAATATCTCATAATTAATCCTCTAAAACGTATATATCTTTACTATTTCTTCCCAATTCATCATAATCCAAACCGAAGCCAAGGATAAACCTGTTAGGTATCTCCATTGCCACATAATCGAGTTTGATATCTCTGTCATACACCTCTGGTTTAAGAAGCAGTGTGCAGATTTTGACATCTGATGCTCCTAAAGATAGAAGAGTGTTGTGCAGGAATTCAATTGTGTGACCAGTATCAACAATATCTTCAATTACAATAATTCTCTTTCCTGTAATGTCTCTGTTAAGGCCTAAAACCTGTTTGGTAACACCTGTACTTTGTGTTCCCTCGTAGGATTTAATTCTTAGACAGGTAAGTTCGCAAGGAAAGTTAAGGCGTTGCATCAGTTCACCTGTAAATACTACAGAGCCATTTAAGACGCATACCAGAATGGGAGCGCTGTCGCTATTTGCGAAATCTTGATTTATTTGTTCAGCCACTTTATCTATGGCCTTGGAAATCTGTGCGTTATCAATAAAAGGCACAAATGTTTTGTCGTGAACTTTAATACAATCCATTGCTTAATAATTTGATTGCGCGAAAATAATCATTATTTTTGACTTTTGATTAAACAATTTAAAGATTAGGAGATGCAACCGTTAGTTAGTATTATAATGGGCAGTACATCGGATATGAAGGTGATGAGTGCTGCAGCGGAATTTCTTGACGAAATGGGAGTTCCATTTGAGATAAATGCCCTTTCAGCTCACAGAGTGCCACTTTCTGTGGCAGAATTTGCTCAAAATGCCAAAGAGAGAGGTATTAAGGTGATAATAGCAGGAGCAGGCGGTGCTGCACACTTACCAGGTGTAATAGCTGCCTTTACAACACTTCCTGTAATTGGAATTCCAATCAAGAGTTCAAATTCAATTGATGGTTGGGACTCGATTTTGTCAATTCTTCAAATGCCTTCAGGAATTCCTGTTGCAACAATGGCACTTGATGGAGCTAAAAATGGTGCAATTTTGGCTGTTGAGATGCTTGCTCTTGCAGATAAAGAATTGGACTCAAAAATTTCCAAGTTTAAGAGTGATTTGGCAAAGAAAATTGAGAAAGCAAATGTAGAACTGAAGGAGGTTAAGTACAAGAATAAATGTAACTAAATTCAGATTATTAATTATTAATATTTAAGTATGGTGAGGCGAGAGATTGAGGGGAAGAGATTCCTTGAGATTGTTATGGGTATAACAGTCTCATTTTTTTTCATCTGTTCGACAGATGCGATGTGTCAGGATTTGCCCGATTTTATTATCGGTGAGATAGAAGAGATGGCTCAGCAGGGTGTGGAATCCTTTGATGAGATTGTTGATTATTATTCTGATTTAATGAATAATCCGCTGAAAATCAATTTATTATCACTTGTTGAGCTTGAGAATTCACCTATTTTTAATAGGTTTCAAGCATACTCGATCGTGGAGTATAGAGAGAAGTTTGGAGAGATTGTTTCTCTATCGGAATTGAAGTTGTTGATGGGCTTTTCCAAGGAGTTTGTTGAGGATATTGCTCCATTTATATCCTTCGAAATGAGTGGGAATGTTGGAGAAAAGGTCGTCGCTAAAGGTGTAGAGGGCGATATATCTTTTCGTTCTAAATATAGAATGGGGGCCGGGACTCCTTATCTCTATGGCTCCTGTTTACTGAATTATAATGAGAAATATGGTTTTGAAATTGTTGCTGAAAACGATATGGATGAGCCACTTACCAGGAGTTATCTTCCGGATTATCTCTCTGCAAATTTCTCATACCGCTCTTCAGGATGGGTTAAACAGTTGATTGTTGGAGATTACAAGGCATCTTTTTCACAAGGATTGGTGCTGAATAAGTCATTCTCTCTGAACTCTCTTTCATCATCAAATCTTTACAAGAGAAAAAATGCAATTACTCCGTACCACTCCACTAATGAGTATAATTTTCTGCGCGGACTTGCGGCAACATTTGGCTCTGAGAGGATAGATTTCTCGCTAATGTTGTCTGCAAATAGTTTAGATGCCACTCTGAAGAATGGTGCCTATACATCTATTGTTACAACAGGTCTTCATAACACAGAATTGCTTTTAAGCAGGAGAAGAAATATGAGAGAGTATTTCGCTGCAGCTAATGCCACATATAATGCTGATCGTTATACTCTATCCATTACTTCAGCACTTTATAAATATGATAAAGAGTGTGGAAAGAGTGTTAAGGAGTATAATAAGTATCAGATTTACAATGGATTATGGGGAAATATCTCCTTGGGTGGGCTCTTCTCTTTTGATGATTTTCGCCTATATGGTGAGTTCGCAGTCGATAGAGGTGGTGCCCCTGCTTTTATAGGTGGGATAGTTTGGAATCCCCTCTATGAATTTGAGGGTGCAATACAGGTTAGAGGTTATTCAAAGAGGTATATTGCTACCCACTCATCGCCATATTCCACTTTGAGTTCAACATCTAATCAACAAGGAGTGAATTTCTTTGCAAAGTGGCTTACAAATAGAAATAATTCGCTCTCGTTAAGTGGAGATTTGGTCTATTATCCACATTCGAGATATCGAGTTGATGGACCATCATCAAATTATAAATTTACCCTTGAAAATATTTATACCAAAGATGAGTTCAAAATATCTGCAAAACTCTCTTATAACTATTCGACGAGTGATGTACTGAGTAAATATCGAGGGTCAGTATCTTCCAAGTATTTGATATTCAATAAGTTGTACGGGGAAACAAGAGCATCTGCGGTAGCTCTTTCTACATCTGAATCAGGGTATGGTGCATCTCAGGCCTTGATATTTAAGACGGATAAATGTGAGCTCCATACCTCTGCTACCTATTTCTTTACGACAGATTGGGAGAGTAGGGTATATCTCTATCAGCGGGATACTCCGGGATCATTTTCTATACCTGCCTGCTATGGTGAAGGTTTCGGTGTAAATCTTTTTTGTAAGTATAAAATAAACTCCGCCATTTCCCTTTGGATGAGATTTAACTACCTTAATAATTTCGCCTCCGATAGGGATGACAAATATGAGGCAAAACTGGAACTCCGCTACACACTCTGACTCTCCTCATCACGTCATTGCTGGGCGTAAGCCCGGCAATCTTTCTCGACAACCGTCATTGCCGGCAAAATTCATCCGTCATTGCTGGCGAAGCCGGCAATCTCTATTTTTTATAGATATATAACCTTTGGCCTATGCGGATAGTATTGTTTCTGAGTTTGTTCCATTTTTTGATATTGGCAACAGAAGTGCGATATTTCAATGCAATATGACCTAATGTCTCGCCCTTCTTGACTCTGTGAACAATACGGTTGCCACCCTCGCCACCATCCTTTATCTTCTTGATTGTTACAGGATTGAAATAGACAGAATCGCGATAGGTGTGCATTTGACTCTCGTTGTCAATAAATACATTTGTATAGTTGTAAGGCAAACGGAGTGTGTAGCTCTTTTCGTTACCCGGAATAATACTGTGAATGTATTGTGGATTTAAGTTCTTTATATCAGCAAGTGGAGCTCCTGTAAAGTGTGCAATCTGCTCAAAATGCAACATTTTATTAACATGGAATGTATCGATGTGCGCAGGCATATTTGCAACAGTAGGAACGATATTGTGTTCAGGATAGTATTTGAGTGTGTAAAGTGCTGCTATAAAGGCAGGTACGTAGCCACGAGTCTCTCGTGGAAGATATGGATAGATGGTCCAGAAATCTCTTGAACCACCACTTCTGCGAATAGCTTTATTTACATTACCGGGACCACAGTTGTAAGATGCGATGGCCAACCACCAATCTCCAAATACTCTGTATGAATCTTTAAGATATTTTGCTGCAGCTTCGGCAGATGTCAATGGATCTAATCTTTCATCAACAAATGATGTTATTTGCAGACCATACTGTTTGGCAGCTGTGTACATAAATTGCCACATACCTTTGGCCCCTGCTCTCGAAACTGCCACAGGGTTCAATGCAGACTCAATAACAGCCATTGCTTTTAACTCCTGAGGAAGTCCATATTTATCAAAAACCTCCTCAAATAGAGGCATATAGTAGAAAGATAGACCTATAATCTTTGATGTTGTCTGTGGAATTTGTTGAGTGTATCTTATAATGTGATTCTTAACAATGTCATTATATGGAAGAGGAATAAAAGAGTTCAAATCCTTTAACCTCTTGATATAGACAGAGTCTGGAATGTTCGATGTCAGTTTTACGCTGTCAAGCGAGATGAGCGATTGTGGATCGAATGATAGATTTTTCTGTAAATACCAGATAGTCAGCATAGAATCCAAACTGGAAGTGGTGTCTGATAATGTTAGAAATCCATTTTCTGAAGTATCTAAAACAGATGCTTCAAGATCCTCTTCGGTAGGGGCATTGGTGAGTGAATCCAATTCGGCTACAACTAAGTTGTAATTCTCTGATAATGAATTCAATGCAGATATGAGTGAATCAATTTTGGCCTTCAACTCTTCGTTCTCCTTTGCCGCTTTACTTTTGAAAATCTGAGCCGGTAGTGGAATGATGTTTACACATAAAGTCAGTAGAATAGTGAGAAAAAGAGTCTTCTTGTTTGTCATAATTGATTTAAAGTATTAAAAATTGAAATTCATTTGTAGTCCGACAGCAGTTGTTGGGTTGGTGATAGGGAAATTGTTTGTCGCCAGATGTGTAGGTTGTAGAGTAGGAATTAGCGATGGCTGAACATTTACTGAGAGGTCGTCAGTAACTTCAAAGTCGCTCATATATGCAAATACGTTTGCGTCAATAACTTGCAGAAGATAGACGGCAATTGTGGCAACAATCGAATAGTCGCGGTATCTTCTGTACAAGTCTCTATAATAGACAGCAGTATCTGTGGATATTGTGCCTACATAACCACTACCTGGCGTTCCCGCCATTTTATAGATGTATTTGAATCTTTCGTATTGAATACTATTGTAATTCCAAAAATAGCCACATAGCATAAATCCTGTGTACCAGATAGGAACTTTCCAGTAATCATTATTATAAATTTGACCTAAGCCCGGAAGCAAGACAGATGCAATTGTCGATTTCGCAGGGTCCGGCCAAAGGTCGCTCTCGTACGACAACATTCCATCAAGTAATGATCCCCAATAGAAGAGCCCTGCTCCTGCAAATGATAAAGCACTGAATGTCTTGTACTTATTATCCTGAGTGGCTTTATATTTTTTATTAAAATCAAATCCGAAATAGAGACCGGTACCTATACCGCCGTAGATAATAGGTAGTTTCCAATAATCCTTATTATAGATTTGAGATCCACCAATTGCTACCGCAGAACCGATTGTGAGTGTTGTAAGAGAGATAGAATCTTTACCTGCAAGGCCTCTGAAATAGTCCTTGATTGAGAATAGAGATGTGGAGTCTGCCTCTACATTACTTTCAGGATTGACGCTTGTGCCGCTCCTCTCAGATCCGGGTACACCACCGGTAATGTTGCCGGTAGTCTTGAACTGGGCATTTGCGCTGATGGCAAAGGTCAATAATAAAAGTGTTATAAAATATCTCAGACGCACGACAATTTACAATTTTGAGTTTTCTAATGCCTGAAGGAAGTTTTCCACTTCGCTGTCATTCTTAAATTGAATTGTGATAGATCCTTTACCCTTATCTGAACGTCTTAATGAAACATTATTATTGAAATATTTTCCAACAATTTCAGCGACCTTGTAATATGATTCCGGATATGAAACCTCTCTATCTTCTCTCTTGTTCTTACTCTTGTCAAGGGTATTCACTTTGTCTTCTAATTGTCTCACAGACAGGTCGTTATGAATGATAAGTTCGCAAAGTGGAAGTAACTTTGACTCATCATTGATGCCTAACAACACCTTTGCATGTCCCATAGAGATAGCGCCAATTTTAACAAGTTTCTGCACCTCTGCAGGCAATTTTAACAATCTTAAGTAGTTGGTAATTGAACTTCTTTTCTTGCCCACTCTGAATGCCATCTCCTCTTGAGTAAGGTTGCACTCATCTATCAATCTTTGGAAACTCAAAGCAGTCTCTATTGCGTCAAGGTCCTCTCTTTGAATATTTTCCACGATTGCCATTTCAAGCATATTCTTGTCATCTACTTTGTGAAGATAGATTGGAACACTCTTTAGACCTGCAATTTTGGATGCTCTATAACGCCTCTCTCCACTTATTATCTGATATTTGTTTGGTGCAATTTGTCTGACAGTGATTGGCTGAATAAGTCCTATACTCTTGATTGAAGATGCCAATTCATCAAGTGCCTCAGTGTCAAATGTTACACGAGGTTGATATGGGTTTGGCTCAATTTGTTCAATAGGAATTATTGTAGCGATAGCCGGGTTATGACTCTCTGATAATGCAACACTATTCACTGCCGGTGTAGCGTAATTTGAACTATCGACATCACCAAGTAGTGCGCTTAATCCCTTTCCTAATCCTGTCTTTTTACTCATTTCTTAGAATTCTTTTTAATAATCTCTTTTGCCAGATTTAGATAGTTGTTGGTGCCGCTTGAAGCTGCGTCATATAGAACAACAGGTTTTCCGTGTGACGGAGCTTCGCTCAAACGAACATTTCTTGTGATTATTGTATTGAATACCAATTCATTAAAGTGCTTTCTAACCTCTTCTACAACTTGGTTGTGAAGTTTCAATCTGCTATCAAACATTGTGAACAGGAATCCTTCGATTGTAAGATTCGGATTCAACTTGCTCTGCACCAACTTAATGGTATTCAGCAACTTACCAAGACCTTCAAGACCGAAAAATTCCGGTTGAACAGGTATTATCACCGAGTCTGCAGCAGTCAAAGCATTGATGGTTATCAGTCCTAAAGATGGTGAGCAATCGATTATGATATACTCATATTTATCTTTAACCTCGTCAAGAATGTTTTTTAATGCCAGCTCTCTCTTCTCCATATTCAACATCTCAATTTCGGCTCCTACCAAATTGATATGTGATGGAATTACCTGTAGATATTTGATGTCGCTGTCCAAAATTACATTGGAAATCCTCTCGCTGCCAATCAGTGCTTCATAAATTGTTCTGTTTGAACTTGAATTTGGATCAAAGTTCATTCCGGATGTGGTATTTGCCTGTGGATCGGCATCAATAAGTAATACCATCTTCTCCATTACAGCCAATGATGCCGCAAGGTTAATAGCAGTAGTTGTCTTACCAACTCCACCTTTTTGATTAGCTATTGCAATAATTTTTCCCATAAAATTCAATACTAAACGGCAAAATTAACAAATTCTTTTTTTTTAACCTTATTTCGGTTACATTTGTGGTTAAATTTCAATAAAAATTTAATATGAGCATTAGTGTTGCCTTCATCGTTAATCCTAAGGCCGGTAATGGTTTAGGAGTAAAAGATTGGCCGATAATTTCACAAAAATTAACAGAACAAGGTTTTAAGTTTAAACAATTTATTACTGAGAGCAAATATCACGCCATTGAATTGGCAAAAAGTGCTGTAGCTGAAGGTTTCAGAACAATTATATCTGTCGGTGGTGATGGTACATTACACGAAATTGTAAATGGAATTCTTTTACAAAATGTTGTGCCTGCCACAGATGTAACTATAGGCGTGATTCCTGTTGGTTCTGGTAATGATTGGGGGCGAAGTTACAATTACCCAAAGGGTTATGATGCTGTAATTGAATTGATTAAGCGAGGTGTAACTAAAATTCAGGATGTTGCAAAGGTTACATATTTGAAT
>X40_Bactrian_Camel__coassemble_24_pt1 | contig 31168 bp, 23 predicted proteins | sample X40_Bactrian_Camel__metabat2_high_PE_006 | metagenome-assembled genome bin X40_Bactrian_Camel
GTATGAGGGAATCCAGCCGGGCGGTCAGTTGACACAGACAACCGAGGTGGAGAATTTTCCTGGATATCCAAATGGCATCGGTGGTTTTGAGATGATGGAAGATATTAAGAATCAAGCAATTAGAGTGGGTGCCGACATTAGATCGGGTATTATCACAAAGGTTGATTTTTCAAAAAGACCATTCTCTGTAATAGTAGATGACGAGAAGGAGATTATTGCCGAGAGCATTATTATTGCAACCGGTGCTTCTGCAAAATATCTTGGTTTGCCATCGGAAGATAAGTTCAAAGGAATGGGTGTCTCTGCTTGTGCAACCTGTGATGGATTCTTCTATCGCAAAAAGGTGGTAGCAGTTGTCGGTGGTGGAGATACAGCTTGTGAGGAGGCCACATACCTTGCAAATCTCTGTGAAAAGGTATATATGATTGTGAGAAGAGATGTTTTTAGAGCATCTGCAGCTATGCAGCAGAGAGTTTTTGATACTCCAAATATTGAGGTACTTTGGAAATGCAACACACAAGAGATACTCGGAGATGATTATGGTGTTAATGGTGTGCGTTTGAAGAGAGCAGATGGAGAGATTTTTGAAGTTAAAATAGATGGTTTTTTCCTTGCTATCGGACACCATCCTAATACAGATATCTTCAAAGAGTACATCAAAACCAACGAAGAGGGATACATAATTACAGATGGTAAGAGTTCAAAGACCAATATTCCGGGCATATTTGCAGCCGGTGATGTTCAGGATCCTACTTATCGTCAAGCAATTATCGCTGCAGGTAGTGGAGCTGTGGCAGCAATGGATGTTGAAAAATTTTTACGTGAATCTTAATTTTGGCGTATAATTTGCCTAAAGATAAAGTTGCAAATATTTAGAAATATGCGAAAAGTTTTAAAAAGAGTTTTATTGTTCTTAATCGTATCAATGACTGCTTGTACAACGCAGTATGATTCGCTTTTGATAGGTTTTGATATTGATGCAAAATATAATGCAGCGTTCGAACTTTTTGAGAAAAAGAGCTATTTGAAAGCAGCAAATATGTTCGAATCTCTATCCCTTTCAACAAAAGGTACTCCTCAAGAGGATACAGTGCAGTTTTTCTGGGCATTAAGTAATTTTAACTACGGTGATTATCAGACAGCGGGAAGTAACTTCCAAGAGTTTATCGAAGTTTTCCCTCGCAGTCCTTTTACACAAGAGGCAAGATTTCGTTGGTTACAATGTCTATATAATGCAACTTATCGCTATGAATTGGATCAGATTCCTACTCATAGAGCACTTGCAGCTATTGAGGAGAGTATTTATGAAGATCCAAATTCGCCATATATCAATCAGGTCTTGGCAATGAAGGTGGATTTAGAGGAGAGATTGGACAAAAAGGCCTACGAAGCAGCAAAACTCTATTACCATATAGAGGATTATCCTGCAGCACACTATGCACTTAAAAATGTGCTGAGAGATGATTCAGAAAATATTTATCGTAAAGATATTCTCTATTATACAGCACTATCTTCGTATCAATATGCGGCAAATAGTGTTGTGGAAAAGAAAAAGGAGAGATTCCTTACATTTGTGGATGATTATTACAATTATATAGCCGAATATCCTGAGTCTAAAGAGGTTAAAGAGTTAAATGGTCTATATAAAAAAGCTCAGAAAGAGTTAGAAATCCTGAATAGAAATTAATAGTTATAAATAATGGAAAAAGTTAAAAAAGCAAGCAACAACACTGTTACAAGAGATTTGTCAAAATTGGCTGCTCCAACAGGAAACATCTATGAATCTACAGTTATTATGGCTAAGAGAGCCAATCAAATTTCTGCAGATGTAAAAAAAGAGTTGAATGAAAAGTTGGAAGAGTTCTCGAATTTTGCAGATACTCTTGAAGAGACTTTCGAAAACAGAGAACAAATAGAGATCTCTAAACACTATGAAAGATTGCCAAAACCATCTTTGGTAGCAATCAAAGAGTTCGAAGAGAACGAAATTTATTATCGTAAAGCTGATAATCAATAAGAGTAATTGAAATGCTTTCGCGTCTATCTATCTGTAATTATGCCCTTATAGAGGCATTAGAGAGTAGATTTCCCGAGCATTTGGTTATTATAACAGGAGAAACAGGTGCCGGCAAATCTATTTTGCTCGGCGCTTTGTCTTTATTGATGGGGCAGAAAGCAGATGCCTCAGTAATCAGTAATAAAGAGAAGAATTGTATTGTAGAGGGAGAGTTCTCTCACGAAGGGGAATCTTACATTATCAGAAGAGTAATTGCCCCAAGTGGCCGTTCTCGTTCATTTGTAAATGACGAGCCGGTTAATGTTGAGTATCTCAAGGAGTTATCTTCCAAGTTGATAGATGTTCACACTCAGAATCAGCATTTGATGCTCTCCGATTATCAATATCAGTTAGATTTGCTTGATAGTTTCTGCGGTAATAGTGTGTTGTTAGACGAATATCGTGGCTATTATTCTGATTATCAATCAATTATCTCTAAAATTGAGGGTTTGGAAAGAGATATTCTCAAGGCAGAAAATGAAAGAGAATTTGCACAGTTCCAATATTCTCAACTTGAGAGTGCTTCACTTCAGGAGGGAGAGTTAGAAGAGTTAGAGCAGGAGCAGAAATTGCTCTCAAATAGCGAAGAGATTAAAGAGAATCTCCAGGGTGTGCTCTCAAAATTTACAAATGAACAGTACTCTGTAGTTCAATTATTAAAAGAATCGGAGTCGCAATTAAAGAAGAGTGCCAATTATCTTCCTCAGGCAGACTCATTGTACCAGAGGGTAGAATCTTGCAGACTTGAACTTAAAGATATTGAACAAGAGGTAGATTATCTTTGCGACAGCATAGAGTATTCTCCTGAGAGGTTGCAATATCTTGATGATAGAATATCGTTAATCTATAATTTATTACGCAAATTTGGCAAGTCCAGCGAAGCGGAATTGATAGAGTTGCGTGACTCTCTGAAAGCTACCGTTAATGGTGTTGAGGAGCTTTCAGAGTTAAAAGAGAGATTTATAAAAGAGAGTAAAGAGATTTTGAAAAAGGCACAAAGTGTAGCTGATGAACTTCATAATATCCGTATCAAAGGTGCAGAGGAGTTATCACAGGAGTTGGTGTCAAGTCTTCATGATCTATCAATGCCATACGCCCTATTTAATATATCATTGCAAAAAAGAGAGCAGTTAAACAGTAATGGTTGCGATGATATTCAGTTCCTCTTTTCGGCAAATGGGGGTACTCTTCTCGAGCTTCATAAATGTGCCTCAGGTGGTGAGGTATCTCGATTGATGCTCTCATTAAAGGCAATTATGGCTAAACACAGAGGTATGCCAACGATGATTTTTGATGAGATTGATACCGGTGTTTCGGGAGTTGTAGCAGATCAGATGGGTAGGTTGATAACCTCTATGGGTAATAATATGCAGGTTATGGCTATTACACATTTGCCGCAAATTGCATCGAAAGGGGAGTCCCATTTCCTTGTCTCAAAGAGTTTTACTCCTGAGGGTAAAGCTGTTACAACAATCTCGCAATTATCTGATGATGAGAGAGTTAATGAGATTGCTCGTATGCTGTCAGGCGAGTCTGTAAACGATGCAGCTATAGAAAACGCAAAAGTTCTGTTAAACAGTAAATAATAATTTTATGAAAAATATCTTCCCTATATCATTGTTGCGTGAGTGGCTTTCGCAGCAATCGTTGAGTGCTATTATCATACCATCAAACGACCCACATTTTGCTGAATATGTCCCTGATTATTACAAAAGCAGGGCTTGGGCAAGTGGCTTTAACGGCTCTGCCGGTACTTTGGTGGTAACTCTCTATGATGCAGCACTTTGGACCGATTCAAGATACTTTATGCAGGCAGAGAGGCAACTTTATGATGGTATTAAACTGATGAAGTTAAAGATGGCTGAGACACCATCTATACAGGAGTGGCTAAAACATACTTTAGGCAATGATGCTTCTGTGGCAATAGATTCAAACCTCTTCTCGGTAGTTGAATATGAGAGTTTGAAGGAGTCACTTTTACCGCTTACTCTTCGAACCATTGATGATCCTTTTGATGAATTATGGTCAGATAGACCACAGCTTAAAGCAAATCCTATTGAGTTGATGCCTGAGTCTGTATCGGGTGCATCCATTATAGAGAAATGTGATAAAATTGTTGCCAAATTTTCAAATTTAGGGGATTTCGCATATATAGTATCTGCTTGCGATCAGGTCATGTGGCTCTTCAATCTTAGGGGAAGTGATATAGAATATAATGCGGTTGCACTCTCCTATGCAGTAGTCACAAATAGTGATAAATATCTCTTTACAAGAGTTGATGCTATGAGTGATGACGCTAAGCAATATCTTGATACTCAAGGCGTTACATTGTGCGAATATGCAAGTTTTGAGAATTATTTGTCATCATTGAAGGCCGATTGTGTAAGGGTATCTAATCTCTCACAGCTCTCGATGAGAAACTACCTGGCATCCGGTGGAGATAAGGCATTTTTCTATAATGATTCAGAGAATAATGGTTATATCTCATACCTGAAGTCGCATAAGAATAGTGTTGAGGCAGATGGCTTCAGAGAGGCATTTTTGCAAGATGGTGTGGCTTGGTGTAAGGTTTTGAAATATATAGACGATAATATCGATAGCGGAGAGTTAAATGAGTATGTAATCTCCGAAAAATTTAAGGAGTGTCGCTCATTATCAAGTGATTATAGAGGAGAGAGCTTTGAGCCGATAGTTGCTTTCAACGAGAATGCCGCTGCTCCGCACTATAGTTTTGATTCTCAAGAAACATCTGCAAAAATTACCAAAAGGGGATTCCTTTTGATGGATACCGGTGGTCATTACAGGTTTGGAACTACAGATACAACCAGAACAATTCCATTGGGAGAGCTTAATCAGACACAGATTGATGATTATACATTGATATTAAAGGGAATGATTCAACTTGCAATGGCAAAGTTCCCGGAAGGGACTCGTGGTGCTCAACTCGATATTCTTGCAAGAGGACCGATATTTACAGCAGGTAAAATCTATTACCATGGCACCGGACACGGCATCGGACACTATCTATGTGTCCACGAATCTCCGCAAATCAGAATGGAAGAGAGTCCGATCAGGTTAGGTAAGGGAATTGTAATATCTGATGAGCCGGGAGTCTATCTTGAAGGTGAATATGGTATCAGAATAGAGAATGTGCTTCTAATTGTTGATTATATCGCTCCCGAAGATGGTCGAGGAGTACAATATTATTCATTTGAGACACTCACAAATGTCCCAATATCAACAACTTGCGTGAATAAAGAGTTGCTCGGTAAAGAGTGCGTAGATTGGCTGAATAACTATAATCAAAGGGTATTTGATAAAGTTTCTCCCTATTTGAACAGTTCTGAAAGAGAGTGGTTGTTATCCAAGACACGGATGTTATAACCATCTATATGCTCAATCTCTCTTGTAGCGATATTTCTTAAACCGCCATCCTCAATTCTCTCAAATTTAACTTCAGATTGAAGCAGAGATTGAGGGTAGTGGGTAATGTACTGCATAAAGTCAGGTCCCAATTTACAGATCATTGATGTAAAGTAGTATGCAATGTCATAACCGTGGAATGCCATCTGATTTGGCTCGGTATTGTATAATGCACGATACTTCTTGACAAAATCCTTAACCTCCTGTTTATTGTAATCAATGTAGAATGGCATACTTATGTGTAGATTTAGAGAGTGGTAGTAGTCAAACTCCATAGTCTCGTAACTGTGCCATTTTGATAGGCCATAAACTTGAATATCATACTGCTCTCTCGAGTGTAGAATGTTAAGATTTCTTAAAGCATCCATTACAAATGGCTCATTGTCAGAGGCAACAATCACTTTATTTGTTCTGTTTTTATTGAACTTCATCATTAGTTTATTGCCAATTGTTCTGCCCTCCAAGATGTCGTAACCCAATGTGTTATAAGGAATTCCGTCGCTCGAAATCAATGAGTCTATTGTCTTGAAAATGTGGTTGTTTCCAAGACTCTTCTCGTAAATAATAGTCACTTGATCTGTTAAACCCTTATTTATAGATTTAACAAGATTCTCATATTGATCCTCTTCGTCAACAGCGAACTGTATTGTATTCTCTCCTCTCTCTGCCAATACATTAGATCTCTTATCCAATGTCAATACCAAAGGAATAGAGTTGAGATCACAGTAGTTTGCCACCTTAATTGCTGAGTTATAGGCAATTGGGGCAATTACCAAATCCATATTTTTTAGGGTATTGGCATCAATAATTGCATCTAATTTACTCTTTGCGATATCATAAACAGAGAGATTAAGATAGATGTTTTTCTCTTTTAATGAATTTATAGCCAACAAGAAACCGGCATAGAGATCCATATAATTTGTGCTTCCTGCATTTGAGATAGTTGCATTGAGTGGCAACAGAAGAGCAACCTGTGCGGGATTATCTTCGCTGTAATGATCTATTCCCAAAAGGTGTTTCATTCTGTCGAGAAGTGTTGTGTGTGAAAGTTCAGGATAATCAACTTGTTTCAGTGAATCCTCTCTCTCTTGGTTTTCAACAATCAAGATCTCCTCACTCTTCTCCTCAATTTCCTTCTTAATATCCTCTCCGCTATTAGGAATAAGGATAACACTTTTTCTCTTTACCTTCCCATCTGGTAGATTATTAAGAAGTATAATATCATCCTTGTTGACATCATACTTTTTAGCAATCATGTGAAGAGTTTCATACCACTTTACTGTATGTTTACGATAGAGAGAACTATCGGCTACAACAGTTATTGCTCTATCTTCGATAATCTTTTCAGTATCTTGTATTTGCTCCTCAGAATCAGTTTTAATAGTAGAAACAGAATTATTGTTAATCTCTGTAAGTGCTTGATTAACAATCTCTTTAACTGCGTTCTGAGGGATAAAAATGATTGAGCCCTCCTTTAGACCATCTACAAGTGCGGGGTTTGCCTTATAGACACTATCAATTATTACATTGTACTTTTTACAGATGGAATAGAGCGTCTGTTTTTTTATTACTTTGTGCGCCCAGTAGATATTGCCATCAATATTCACCTTCTCCTGAGATATTTCAACTTCAGGGGCAACATACTCTTGTGCACTTAAGGACGACAGCCCTAAAAGTACAAAGACAATCGATAAAATAAGTCGTTTCATGGGCTTCTCTTCTATAGAGAGAGTCTTGCCAACATATTATTTACATTGCACTCGATTCTCTCGTAAACATCATTATTATAAGGAGTCTTTACGAATTTTTCTCCTGTAATGTTTTCGAACAATTCAATATATCTTTCAGATATTAACTCAACCCTTTCGTCATCCATTGGTGGAACAACCTCGCCTTTGCCACCTTTGAATCCATTCTCCATAAGCCACTCTCTAACAAACTCTTTTGAGAGCTGACGTTGTTGTTCGCCCTTATCAAATAGCTCTTGATAGGTGTCTGCGTAGAAATATCTTGAAGAGTCAGGTGTGTGAATCTCATCTAAAAGATAGATTTCACCATTGCGTTTGCCGAATTCATATTTTGTATCAACAAGGATAAGGCCTCTTTCTGCTGCAATTTCGCAACCTCTTTGGTATAGAGCAAGAGTGATTTTTTCTAACTTTTCATAATCTTCCTTGCTTACAAGACCCTTTGCAATAATCTCCTCTTTGCTGATATCCTGATCGTGAGAGCCGATTTCGGCCTTTGTGGTAGGAGTGATGATAGGGTGTTCGAACTTTTGATGTTCTCTCATTCCGTCAGGAATAGGAACTCCACAAATCTCTCTTGCTCCTGCACAATAAGCTCTCCACGAACTTCCTGTAAGATAACCTCTTACAATCATTTCAACAGGAAAAGAGTCGCACCTGTATCCAACTGTTACCATTGGATCAGGTGAGGCAATTTTCCAGTTCTTTACGATGTCTGTTGTTTTATCCAAAAATGATGATGCTATTTGGTTCAGAACTTGACCCTTGAAAGGGATACCCTTAGGCAGAACAACATCAAATGCTGATATTCTGTCAGTAACAATCATTACAAGGTAGTCGTCGCCGATTGAATATACATCGCGAACTTTTCCCTCATATTTGGCTCTCTGTTGTTTAAAATTGAATTCTGTACGTGTAATAGCGTTCATCTTTGTAAATAATTGAATGTCAAACAAATAGACTATTTTGTGTTTCTTACTTTAATATATTCAGCGTTAAGACCTTCAACAACTTCAGCTGTAACATCAAGTGCTTTGTTACCAATGATAATAGTGTTAGTAGCACCACTTGTAGTGAAGATCAAAGAGAATTTTTTCTCTTTATTGTATTCTTCAAGATAAGTATTGATTGCGTACATAACTTGATTGTTCATAACACTCTCTTCTTCAAGAAGTTCAGCTTGTTTTTGTTGCATAAGAGTGTTAAGATCTTGTTGGCGATTCAATAGTTCTTGTTGTTTGCTTTCAGCTGCAGAACGAGTCATCAGACCTTTTTGTACGCTGTTCTCAAAATTCTTAATATCGCTTTCCAATTTTCTGCCCTTTCTGTTCAACTCATCTTGAACTTTTTGAGCTTTACCTTCGAATTCGCTCTTAAGGTCGTTGAACATATCGTATTGAACGATAAGAGAGTCAATTTGTACATAAACGATATCTCCTGCAGAAGCTGTAACTTCGTTTGATGATACTACAGTTGTGTCAGAAGTTTTTCCATTATTAGAAAGTGTTACAACAGCAAAAGCAACAGATATAACCATTGCTAAAACGCTAAGAATTAGTGGTGTTTTTTTCATTATTAATTATTTTTTTTGATATTTGATTCCAATTATTTTACAATCTGCAAATATAGTTAAATTTCATTTAATTCCCTTAAATAGCCCTTAATTGTATTCTCTAACCCCAAATAAATAGATTCGCACACTAAAGCGTGACCAATTGAGACCTCAAGAAGGTCAACAATGTTCTTTGCAAAGTAGTTGAGGTTTTCCAAACTCAAATCGTGACCGGCATTCAGTCCCAAACCGCACTCTTTGGCAGCAATAGATGCCTTTACATATGGCTCTATGGCCATTTCACGATTGATTTTATAATCTCGTGCATACCCTTCGGTATATAATTCAACACGATTACATTCACAATCGGCGGCATATTTAATCATTTCACAATCAGGATCGACGAAAATAGAGGTTCTGATGCCCTCTGAGTTGAAAATATGGCAGATGCTTTTCAGATATTTTCTATTCTCTTTTGTGTTCCAGCCGGCATTAGATGTCAAGACATTGTGTGCATCAGGGACAAGTGTCACCTGTGCAGGTCTGTTATTCAATACCAAATTTATAAAAGAGTCGATAGGATTACCCTCTATGTTGAATTCTGTCGTAAGAATTGGTTTTAATGCAATGACATCGCTATATCTGATATGTCTCTCATCCGGACGAGGATGCACTGTAATTCCTTGAGCACCAAACTTTTCGCAGTCAAGAGCACATTTTAAGACATCTGGAAGATTGCCTCCGCGAGCATTTCTCAAGGTGGCAAATTTGTTGATATTTACGCTTAATTTTGTCATAATCGAAACTTAACTGATTTTCTATTGGCAAAATTATATAATTATTGGTAATTTTGAAGTTTATAAAAGAAATTATAGATGAATATTGCTGTTTTTGCGAGGGAACTCTCTCCGGATAATTATGATAAATTTCAATCTCTGATGAGTACAATTGCTCATAAGGGTCTGACTTGTGGCTTCTATAGAGATTTCTATGAGAAGTTACCGCATAATTTGAAGTCGGCCACTAATGCAGAGTATCTCTTTGATACTTTGGTAGAGCTGCCTCACAAGGTCGATATTTTACTCTCACTCGGTGGCGATGGAACGCTTCTGAATAGTCTGCGAGTAGTTCAGGATCTTGATATTCCCGTTGCAGGAATAAATTTCGGCAGATTGGGATTCCTTACAGCAACAAAATTGGGCGAGAGTTGTGATAAACTCGTAGATAATCTAATTGCAAATAACTATTCGATAATAGAGAGAGCAACCTTAAAAGTATCTTCAAAAGAGATTGATAAATCATTTTTTGCCTATGCATTAAACGAAATCAGTATTCATAGAATAGATGCCTCTATGTTGTCTATAGACTTGAATATCAATGGTTTATCTCTACCTACGTATTGGGCGGATGGTATAATAGTTGCTACTCCTACAGGATCTACGGCATACAATTTGAGTGTAGGAGGTCCGTTGGCTACACCGGACTCGAAAGTTACCATTATATCACCGATTGCTCCGCATAATTTGAATGTGAGACCGCTGATTGTACCGGAGGGGTCGAAGGTTGATATCTTAACACATTCGAGATCGGGATATTATAGTCTTAATATGGATAATATAGATATCCGTCTTAGTTGTGAATATCCTTTGACTATTGAAAATGGAGAGTTCAAACTTAAGACTATTAATATGTCTGATACCAACTTTTTTGATGTAATAAACGAAAAACTTCTTTGGGGAGAAGATAGAAGAAACAATTTATTCAAGTAATATATGATACCTACACATTTATCAATAATAATGGATGGAAATGGCAGGTGGGCTGAATTGCGTTCGAAAGAGAGGGTCTATGGCCACAAAGCGGGAGTTGAGAGTGTTCGAGCAAGTTGTGAGTTTGCAGTAATGAAGGGTATAAAATACCTCTCACTTTTTGCTTTTTCTCAAGAGAATTGGAATCGTCCCGAGGATGAGATCAATGCACTCATGGAGTTGATGGCCAACTCTATTGTAAATGAAGTTCATCTCTTCTACGATAATAAAATCAGATTAAGAGTTTTAGGAGATATCTCAAAACTTAACAAAGATTTGGTGGAAAAGATTAAGAAAATAGAGGATGCGACCAAGGATTTTTCCACACTTACATTGATTGTGATGTTGAGTTATAGTGGTAAGTGGGATATCACTCAGGCAGCAGAACGATATGCCAAAGATTATGCTGATTCTATAGCAAAAGGTGAGGAGCCCAAACCATTAACTGAAAATCTATTTGCCTCATATTTAAGCACTTATGGTATTCCTGATCCAGATTTGCTAATTCGTACAAGTGGAGAGCAGAGGATAAGCAACTATATGCTTTGGCAGTGTGCCTATACAGAATTTTACTTTACAGAAACCCTTTGGCCTGATTTTCGCAAAGAGCATTTAGAAGAGGCCATTGAAAATTTCTCAAAGCGAGAGAGAAGATATGGAAAAATTAAATAAAAATGTATCTTTGCAGTTTAATAATTTGTTGTTAATGAAAATTGCACGTCTTTTTATTGTTGGAATATTGCTAATCTTACCCTTTGTGGCAAATTCCCAAAATGTAAATAAAAATGTAATTGTCGATTATGAGAATCCTCGTACATATACTGTAGGAGGTGTCTCCATTAAGGGTGTAAAATATACTGAAGATTACAAAATATTGGGTTTGATTGGTCTTAATGAGGGAGACCAGATTCAAATTCCGGGCGAGGATATTTCATCAATTCAAAAGAGAATCGCTGCACAAAAAAGATTTGCAACGGTTGCAATTCATATAGATTCATTGGTGCCAAAAGATACCGTTTATCTCTCTTTCCATATTACAGAACGACCAAGAATTACTAAATTCTCATTTACAGGTGTTAAAAACAGCGAAAGAGATGATTTGAATGAGAAATTAAATCTTCGTAAGGGTAGAGAGTTGTCGGAATATTTCGAAGAGACTACAAAATCTATTATCAACGAATACTACCACGAAAAGGGTTATCTTAACTCTGAAGTGGTTGTGGAGCATAAAAAAGACTCTTTAATTCAAAATGCAGTTCAGGTTACCTTTAATGTAAATAAAGGTTCAAAGGTGAAGATTAAAGAGATTACCTATAGTGGTATTGGAGATATGTCGGTCTATAAACTTGACCGTTCAATGAAGAAAACTAAAGCCAAAAAGTGGTATAACATATTCAATTCCAAGAAGTTCAACGAAGAAGAGTATGAAAATGATAAACAAAATCTTATCGATGTGTTCCACGAATTAGGTTATCGTGATGCTCGAATTGTGAAAGACTCTATCTACTATATAGATCAATCCAATATGGGTATCCATTTTACAATTGACAGAGGACAACAGTACTACTTCAGAGATATTACTTGGACAGGTAATTCACTCTATTCGGGTGAGACTTTGAATGAGATTCTTCTTATCAAGAAGGGTGATATCTATGATGTGGTAACAATGGATAAGAGATTGTATGGTGGCGGAAAACAGGGAGAATTAACCATTTCGCAACTCTATAGAGATCAGGGATATCTATTCTTCAATGTTGTACCTGTGGAGTTAAAGGTTGAGGGCGACTCAGTGGATGTGGAGATGAGAATGGTTGAGGGTAAACCTGCTAAATTCAACAATGTGATTATCAATGGTAATAATATTACTAATGAAAAGGTTGTAAGAAGGGCTGTATTTACCCGTCCGGGTTATCTTTACAGACAGACAGATTTCGAAAGATCTGTGAGAGAGATTGCCTCAATGGGACACTTTAATCAGGAAAAAGCTGCATCAGAAGAGGGCTGGAGTTTGATTCCAAACCCAATGAACAATACTGTCGATATCTCCTATAATGTTGAGGAACAGCCAAATAGCCAGTTGGAACTTTCCGGTGGTTGGGGAGCTAATATGTTTGTAGGTACAGTCGGTGTAAGTTTTAATAACTTCTCTACTTCGAACTTCAGAAACAAAGAGGCGTGGCGTCCGGTCCCTCTTGGAGACTCACAACAGTTGGCTTTCAGATTTCAGACAAATGGTAAATATTACTCTGCACTGACTGCAAGTTTTATCGAACCGTGGTTATATGGTAAGAAACCTACCTCGCTGAGTATATCAGCATACTATACAAAACAGACTAACTCTTATATGTCTTACTATTACAATATTCTTAATAGTGATGAATATATGGAGATTTTTGGTGCATCAGTAGGTTTGGGAACGCGTCTGAAATGGCCTGACAACTATTTCGTACTTTACAACTCTTTAGGTTGGCAAAGCTACAGATTGCAGGATTGGAATTATAACTTCCTATTTGATACCGGTGTATCCCACAACTTGAGTTGGACATTTAATCTGGCAAGAAACAATACCGACCAGCAGATCTATCCTCGTCAAGGTATTGATATGAATCTATCGCTTCAAATAACTCCTCCATACTCAGCATTCAGAGGAGATGATGTAGATTACAAATCTATGACAGATCAGGATAGATATAGATGGATTGAGTATCATAAGTGGACAGGAAAGATTGCTGTATTTACTAAACTTGTCGGAGACTTGGTACTTATGACAAGGGCTCAATTCGGTTATCTGGGCTACTACAACCGCGATTTGGGATATTCTCCATTCGAAGGTTTCCTTGTCGGTGGTGATGGTATGTCAGGTTATAGCACTTATGGCTCTGAGGTTATTTCACTCAGAGGTTATGACAATTACTCGCTTACTCCTATCGTTGATGGGGCCTATGCAGGTAATGTCTATGATAAATTTACTATGGAATTGCGTTATCCTATCATTTTGCAACCTTCATCAACAATCTACGCATTGGTATTCCTTGAAGGTGGTAACTGTTGGTCGGATATCAGAGACTTTAATCCATTTGAAATCAAGAGATCGGCAGGTATCGGCCTTCGTGTAATGCTTCCTGTTGTTGGTCTGTTGGGAGTTGACTGGGGTTATGGTTTCGATAGTGCAGACAATAAGAGTCAATTCCACTTCGTTATTGGTCAACAATTTTAATTAGAATTACTATGAGACGTTTTCTATTAATTATCACAATTGCATTGAGCAGTGTAACATTTGCTAATGCACAGAGAATAGGATATTTGAATAGTGAGAATATCTTAAATCAGATACCGGAATATGTTCAGGCGACTCGTACATTAGACGAGCTGGCTGATAGTTATAAATCAGTGATAGAGGCAGATTTAGGTAAAGTAGATAAACTTTATAGAACCTACCAAAGCAATAAAAGTCATTACACTGCATCTCAAAAACAGGCCAAAGAAGAGCAAATAATTGATGCTGAAAGAGCGGTTAAAGAGAAGCAGGAAGAGTATTTTGGCGAGGGTGGAATAATGGCTCAAAAATCGGAACAGCTTTTAGGTCCGATTAGAGAGAGAGTGCAATCTGCTATCGATATCGTAGCCACACAGAGAGGTTATTCTTTGATTATAGATCTTGCTGTTGTTACAGGAGTTGTATTTCAGGATGATTCTCAAAGTTTGGACAGTGAAGTGTTAAAAATCCTAAAATAAATAATAAAATGAAAAAAATCGCGACACTATTTTCAATTGCTTTTGCCTTCGTGGCAATGTCAGCTTCTGCTCAACAATATAAATTTGCGCAGATCAATTCCCAAGAGTTAGTTATGCTTATGTCTGAAATGGACTCAGCAAGAGTTAAGTTGCACGCATACCAAATGGAATTAACCGAGACTATGGAGGCAATGCAGGCAGAATACAATACTCTTTTGAATGAGTATCAACAAAAACAGGCAACTTGGGGACAAGCTAAGAGGGAATCTAAAGAGCAACAGATCCAGGATATCGTAAGAAGACTTGAAGATTTCAACGTTTCAGCTCAAAACGAGATGCAACAAATGCAACAAGTTTATATGGGACCTGTTTATCAGAAAGCACAGGAGGCAATTAGCAAAGTAGCTAAAGAGAATGGATTTACTTATGTATTCGATATCTCTGCCGGTCCTCTATTGTATTTTGATGAGGAAGCTACTACAAATCTACTTCCATTGGCAAAAGCTGAATTGGGAATTCCTGCAGAGAAAGTAGCTCCAACTCAACTTCCTACAGAAGGTGCAGCAGAATAGTTTTAACACCATAAACTTTAAAAGAGTGGTAAATTTGTAAGTTTACTGCTCTTTTTTTATTCTTTTTTGTTCAAAACTTTTTTAGTTGTTGATAAATTAATTGTGAAATTATTACCAACTAAGGAAATATTGGTTATATTTGTTTGATAAATTCTATATGTAAATTATAAATTTAAAGTTTATAGATATGCAACACAAAATTATTGAGACAGAGGATGTTGTTATCCGTTTTGCCGGTGACTCGGGAGATGGAATGCAATTGACAGGAACTCTGTTCGCAGATGCTTCTGCACTCTATGGAAATGAAATATCAACATTTCCAGATTACCCTGCCGAGATTCGTGCACCACATGGTACAGTATCCGGTGTTTCCGGCTTCCAAGTTCACATCGGAAGTGTCAAAATTAATACTCCGGGAGATTTTTGCGATGTATTGGTAGCAATGAATCCAGCAGCTCTAAAAGCAAATGTGAAATGGGCAAAACCTACAGCTACAATTATTGTAGATGCCGATACTTTTGACGAAAAGGGTATCGAAAGAGCCGGTTATGCCACTCAAGATCCAATAGCTGAACTAAACATCCAAGATCGTAACCTGATTCTTGCTCCTATCACCACTCTTACCAAAGAGAGTCTGAAAGATAGCGGTCTGGATAATAAATCTATTCTTCGTTGTAAGAATATGTTCACACTTGGAATGTGTTTCTTTATCTTTAACAAGTCGTTGGATTATACTTACGAATATCTTGAGAAGAAATTCAAAAAGAAACCGGACCTTATCGCTCCAAATAAAAAGGTGCTTTTTGATGGATATAACTATGCAAGTAATATTCACGCAATTGCCGATACTTATTTAGTTGAGCCGGCAAAACAAGAGAAGGGTACATATAGAAATATCAATGGTAATCAGGCAACTGCTTGGGGACTTTTGGCAGCATCAGAAAAGAGTGGTCTTCCACTATTCTGTGGATCGTACCCTATCACTCCTGCAACAGCAATTTTGGAAGAGTTGGCAATCTATAAGAATTTAGGTGCTAAAACTGTTCAGGCAGAGGATGAGATTGCAGGTATTTGTACAGCTATCGGTGCAGCTTATGCAGGTAATTTGGCTGTTACAACTACTTCAGGTCCCGGTTTGTCATTGAAATCAGAGGCGCTTGGTTTGGCTCAAATTACAGAACTTCCATTGGTAATTGTTGATGTTCAACGTAGTGGTCCATCTACAGGTATCCCTACAAAGACTGAACAAACAGACCTAAATCAAGCACTTTATGGTAGAAACGGTGAATGTCCAATTGCAATTATTGCATCTCACTCTCCTTCTCACTGTTTTGATGCTGCTTTCTATGCAGCTAAATATGCTGTTGAGCACATGATGCCTGTTATTCTATTGTCTGAGGGTTTCTTAGGTAATGGCTCTGAACCGTGGAAAATTCCATCAATGAAAGATTATCCTGAGATTGTTCCTCCTGTAATCACTACTTGCGAAGGTGCTTTCCAACCATATCAAAGAGATCCTGAGACTATGGCTCGTAAATGGGCTCTTCCTGGAACATCAGGTTTGGAACACAGAGTTGGTGGTTTGGAAAAGAATACAGCAGGTGTAATTTCGTCAGATCCTCAAAATCACGAAAAGATGTGTGCTGAAAGGGCTGAAAAAGTGGCTCGTTTAGCAAACTATATTCCTGAAATTCAGGTAATTGGAGAAGAAAGTGGAGAAGTCCTTGTTGTCGGTTGGGGTGGTACATTCGGTCATCTATACACTGCAGTTTCTACTCTTCAGGCAGAGGGTAAGAGTGTCTCTTTGGCTCATTTCGACTTCATTAACCCGCTTCCAAAGAATAGTGCTGAGGTATTCTCTAAATTTAAGAAAATTATTGTTTGTGAGTTGAATAGCGGTCAATTTGCTGATTATCTAAGAGCTAAATTGCCACAATTCAAATATGAACAATTAAATAAAGTTCAAGGTCAACCATTCATCGTTAAAGAGGTGATTGATGCAGTTAATAACATCCTTTAGAATTAAAATACCATGAAATATACAGCACAAGATTTTAAGAGTAATCAAGAGGTTAGATGGTGTCCAGGTTGTGGAGACCACGCAGTTATTTCTTCATTGCACAGAGCTTTACCGGATGTTTGTGAACAATTGGGTCTATCAAAAGAGAACCTTGTTTTTGTCTCTGGTATCGGTTGTTCTTCACGTCTTCCTTATTATATGAATACTTTTGGTTTCCATAGTATTCATGGTAGAGCTACAGCAATCTCTACAGGTATCAAGGTTGCTAACCCTGAACTATCTGTTTGGCAGGCAACAGGTGATGGTGACTCAATGGCAATTGGAGGAAACCACTTCATTCACGCAATCAGAAGAAATGTGGATTTGAATATCGTTGTTTTCAATAACCAGATTTATGGTTTGACAAAGGGTCAATATTCACCTACATCTAAGTTGGGAGCAATTACAAAGACATCTCCATATGGAACAGTTGAACGTCCGTTTACACCCGGAGCTTTGGTGCTTGGCGCAAGAGGAACATTCTTCGCAAGAAGTCTTGATTCAGAGATTAAATTGAATCAGGAAATCTTTATTGAGGCAGCAAAACATAAGGGAACATCAGTTGTTGAGATGTTGGTAAACTGCGTTATTTTTAATGATGGCGCTCACTCAATTATCTCTGACAGAGAGAATCGTGCAGATCGTACAATCGTCCTAAGACATGGCGAAAAGATGATTTTCGGCAAGAATAAGGATAAAGGTATAGTACTTGATGGACAAGGACTTAAAGTGGTAACAATAGGTGAAAATGGTGTTACTGAAGATGATATTCTTGTTCACGATGCACACTGTGAATCTGCAGGTATTCACAATATGCTTGTTGATATGAAATATCCTGAATTCCCTGTGGCAATGGGTGTAATCAGAGATGTTGAAGCTGCAACTTACGATCAGGCAGTTAAAGATCAGGTTATTGAAGTAACCGGAAAATCTAATATCAAGTCTGTTGATGAACTATTGCACAGTGGTGCAACTTGGGAAGTTAAATAATTGAAAATCACAACATTATAACTATATAACAACATTTTTAATCAATATTATTTTATGAAAGTAACTGAAATAATGGCCTCTCTTGAAAAGAAATATGGCCATGAAAAAGAGTATCTTCAAGCAGTGCGCGAAGTTCTTGAATCTATCGAAGAGGTTTACAACCAACATCCTGAGTTTGAAAAAGCTAAGATCGTTGAGAGAATCGTTGAACCTGACCGCATCTTCACTTTCAGAGTGACTTGGGTGGATGATAAAGGTGAAGTTCAAACAAACCTTGGTTACAGAGTTCAATTCAACTCTGCTATCGGACCTTACAAAGGTGGTCTTCGCTTCCATAAAGCTGTTACCCCTTCAATGTTGAAGTTCTTGGGCTTTGAACAAACTTTCAAAAATGCTCTTACAACTCTTCCAATGGGTGGAGCTAAAGGTGGTTCAGATTTCGATCCTGTTGGCAAGTCTGATGCTGAAATTATGCGTTTCTGCCAAGCATTTATGTGGGAACTTTGGACTTGCATTGGCCCAGATCAAGATATTCCTGCTGGTGACGTAGGTGTAGGTGGTCGTGAAATTGGTTATCTATATGGTATGTATAAGAAACTTGCTCGCGAATACAATACAGGCGTTTTGACAGGTAAAGGTGGTACTTGGGGTGGTTCAATCCTTCGTCCTGAAGCTACAGGTTTTGGTGCTCTTTATTTCACAGAACACCTTCTTAAGAAAGCCGGTAAAGATATCGTAGGTAAAACTATCGCTCTTTCTGGTTTTGGTAATGTTGCTTGGGGTGCTGCAACAAAAGCAACTGAATTAGGAGCTAAAGTTATTGCAATTTCAGGTCCTGACGGAGTATGCGAAATCCCTGGTGGTATTACTAAAGAGATGATCGACTATATGTTGGTTATGCGTGCTTCTAACCGTAATAAAGTTGAAGATATGGCTACTCAATTCCCAGAGGCAGCTAAATTTACTCCTGCTAAGAAAGCTTGGAGTGTTAAATGTGATATCGCTCTTCCTTGTGCTTTCCAAAATGAGCTAAATGGTGATGACGCTAAAGAACTTATCGCTAATGGTACATGGTGCTGCTGCGAGGTTTCCAATATGGGTTGTACTCCTGAAGCTATCCACGAATTCCAATCACAAGGTATTCTATTTGCTCCTGGTAAGGCAGTAAATGCCGGTGGTGTTGCTACTTCAGGTCTTGAAATGACTCAAAATGCTTCTCACATCAGTTGGTCAGCTAAAGAGGTTGATGATAAACTTCACTTCATTATGGAGAGTATCCACGAAGCTTGTGTTAAATTTGGTGCTCGCGAAGATGGTACAATTGACTATGTTAAGGGTGCAAACATCGCAGGTTTCATGAAGGTAGCTCAAGCTATGTTGGAACAAGGTACAGTATAATCTAACTTACTATACTTAAAAAATTAAGGGAGAACCGCAATGGCTCTCCCTTTTTTTCTTCCGTCATTCCCGAGCTTGTCTCGGGAATCTGTCATAGATTGCCAGGCTTACGCCCAGCAATGACGTATATTCAATGCGCTCAGTAATGACGTCTGTTCAACGCACGTTTCTATCTGTTTTTGGGGCTATAATAATCATAATTCATCTTCGACATCACGAATAGATTATATTATTCCACATATTTGCTAACTTTGTAAAAAAAATCGATTATGATAGGTCTCTTTGATTCGGGAATTGGTGGACTTTCTGTTTGGCGTGAACTCTATAAGCTTATGCCTGAGCAGGATTATATCTATGTTTCAGATTCTGCAAATTGCCCTTATGGGACAAAACCTGTCGATTTTATTATCTCCAGAGCCGAGAGAATTACGGAGTTTTTAATTTCTAAAGGTGCAGAGGTTGTTGTCATTGCGTGTAATACTGCAACAGCTGCTGCCGTTGAACATCTCAGAGCAAAATATTCAATCCCTTTTGTCGGCATGGAGCCGGCAATCAAACCTGCAGCAATTGCCTCAAAAAGTGGTGTAGTTGGAGTTTTGGCAACTGCAAACACATTCAAAGGGTCACTTTATAACAATACACTCGAGAAGTTTGCATCAAATGTTAAAGTGATAGAGAGAGTAGGAGAGGGGCTTGTAGAGTGTGTGGAGGCAGGAAAATTTGATGGAGCAGAGGTTGAAGCACTTCTACACAATTATATAGATGATATGAAGAGAGATCGTGCCGATGCAATTGTACTTGGTTGTACACACTATCCATTTTTAGAGAGTGCCATATCGAAAATTGCAGGTGATGAGGTTACAATATTTAATCCTGCACCGGCTGTTGCAATGCAGACAAAGAGAGTTATTGAGGCAAGCGACCAAAGGTCACCATCAAATTCCGAATATCATTTTTATTCAACAGGCGATACAAAAATAATGAGGTCTATCCTTTTACAGATAGACCCCAAAATATCAGAAGATTTCATCAAAAAGATTGAAATCTAATTCTTTAGAAATTATAACCTAAAGAAATTATCATAGATCCATTGATTGGAGAGCCATTCAACCCCAAAATATATGCGGCATCAAGTGTGACACCTGCAATATTCAATCCCAAACCTGCTGAAGCAAAGCTCGGTAGTGATTTGTCGTCGCCGTAGTGGTATCCTACTCTTGCAGATACCATCTTGTTATAGTTGAATTCTGCTCCAACTCCTGCCATTAAGCCACCTTTATTAATAAGGTAATCACACTCTCCATTGAAGGATAGAGTACTCTTTTCGTTAAGGTTTAATCCATATCCTACACCAAATTTAGCCATAGATGGAAGATTATACGGAGTATATCCATAATCAATCTTTGATCCGATGTTTGTGGCAGCAAGTGCCAAACGAAGGCCATTAAGGCGGTATGATAGTGATAAATCTGCAGCAACTGCACTACCTTGAGCATCTTCATAGAGATTAGAAGAGATGTATCTTAGATTTACACCGGCTGATAATCCGTCAATCACTCTGTAAGCAACGCCTACCTCCACGGAGAAGTCTTGGGGAGTGTATTGTTTCAAAATTGTTCCATCATTGCCAATAATATCGTATGGTTGATGTAATAAATATTTACCACTCAAACCGACAGCAAGTTTATCACCTAATGCACCCCATCCGGATAGTGAGATAATGGCATCATTAATGCCATTTGGCTGCCACATTCCGTAAGATGCAGCTGCAGCCATCTTTTTATCTCCGAAAACTATTGATGAAGAGTTAGAACTTATCGAAAATGCATTTGCATCTGAAGTAAGTGTTGCACCACCAAGACTATAATAGGTGGGATCTGATGAAATATTCAAGAATTCTACACTTTGAGCATACATTTGTGCTGAAAGTAGTGTCATAACGAATAGTAATATTCTCTTTTTCATATCTCTCACTTATTATAATTTAACAATATTTCTTTGGAAGTTAAGTGATGCAGAAACAATCTCAACAGAGTAAATGCCACTGCTCCAAGTAGTTGCATCAATGATTAATGGATTGAATGGTCCTACAGAGATATTTTCAACCTGATATACAGTTGAGCCAAGAGCGGAAGTGATTGTTATATTAACACTTTCGTTGCTTCCTGTTCTTATATTCAGATTATCTATTACCGGACTTGGGAAGATATCCACAGGAATAGATGAGTCTCTGATAAGGACTTCAAATGAGGTTGACATACTGCTTCCGGCATGGTCACTTCCCTTTACAGAAACTGTTGTTGAGCCATACCAATTACCTTTAACCGATAGCATAGTGCCATCAATGTTCATATCAACGATTTTTGCGGTGCTTGAGCTTGATACGGTATATGTAAGCAGTTCACCATCGGCATCATTGATATATTTTGAAAGATCGATTATTTCAGTTTCACCTCTTGGTATAAGCAAATTAGGAAGCGTATTTATCAGGGCAGGAGGGGTGTTTGGTAACACCTGATAGGTGATATTTACAGAACTTTCACCTCCAAATTCGTCTGTAACAACAAATTGTGCATCGTGTGTGCCTGCGCTGACACGTTTAGCATCGATTGTTACTATAACTTTATTATTATCTATTTTACCGCTAAGTCCACCTTTCTCTCCAGTGAATGAGATACTCCAGTTGTGTTCATCAAGATCTACTACATCAAATGTGTATTCTGTTGATTCAAAGGACTTTAACACTACAGAAATATCTTCGTTCGGAGTAATGACAGGCGAAATGTTATCTGTTGTAGAGACAGCAATCTGAGCAGATAACTCTGATCTCTTATTGCTTTCTGTGATTGCTCCAATTCTAACAAAGTATTCGGTATTAAATTTCAGAGCTGTTATTTTACATTTGATACTCTCTCCTACAGGTGTGCTTCCACCTAAAACGGTTATTACTTTAACATCAGAATTAATATCGCTTGAGTTAAAGTCAGAGAGATCCTTTTCGCTGAGATAGACATTGTAACCAAAAGTAGATCTTCCTCCGGTCTCAGTTGCCGGCCAACTGATTCTTAATTGGTTGGAATATGGCTCAACTGTAATATCCGTAACTACATCAGGGATAATATTGTTGTCCTCATATAGTGCTGCGAATGCATCTAAAGATCCTTTTCCAAGTAGTCCGGCGAAGTTTGAGTTTTGATTATAAAGTTTAGAACTATCGGCAGAGTTCAAGAGTTTGCTCCATAGCATATCACTAGTGAAACCTTCTCCACCAAAACGTGATACGATAAGTGCAGCCACACCTGAAACATGTGGACAAGCCATTGATGTGCCACTCATACCCTGGAAGCCATTGTTGGTAACGGTGCTATAAATATCTCCGGTAACATAATTATTGTCAATTTCTCCTCCGGGAGCGGAAATATCTACCCAATCACCATAATTTGAGTATGAAGCTTTTTCTCCGGTTGGTCCTGTGGCAGCAACACCAATAACATATGGAAGGGATCCCGGGTAACCTGTTGATACATTGTCATTTCCGGCAGCAAAAATAGTGACACCACCCTTCATTGGAGCAGTTTGATTGCCATTTTTGTCTGTACCGGCATATTGATTAAAATAATTAATGGCTTCAGTCAATGATGTACTTGATTCAGCAGTCGTACTCCAACTATTTTGAGTAATAACGGCACCATTATCGGCAGCATATACAAAAGGAGCTGCAATATATGCAGGTGATTTTCCATCTATTGTTTGGCAAGACATCAATTTTACCCCAGGTTTAATTCCATTACCTCCGGCAATTCCGGAACCGAATTTACCATTATTGTTAATTGCACCAACTACACCCGCAACGTGTGTTCCGTGATCGTCTGGCACAATGCCTCCTTTCATACTTGAACCATCAGCACCTACTGCGAAGTTATAGCCGTGGATGTCATCTATATATCCATTTCCATCATCATCAACTCCTCTCTCACCATTAAATTCTGCCTTGTTTACCCACATAGCATCGGCAAGATCTTCGTGTGAATAATCTACTCCACCATCAATAATAGCTACAATTACAGACGAGTCACCACTCTCAATTCCCCACGCATTTATCAGGTTAATATCAGCTCCCTTCAAAAATCCACTCTTTTGTCCAAAGTTGTGGTAACTCCATTGTTGGTCGAATGAAGGGTCATTGAAAGGAGATTTAATCTCTTCTATCTGAGTTGTTTTTATTTTTGGAAGAAATTCAATAATTTCTATCTCTTCCAAATCGGTTAGATCTTGATAGGCCCTGGTGATGGGAGTATCCGGATTGAATGTAATGTGATACCATAAGTGGAGGCCTGCTTCTTTATGTCTTTTTTCAAATCTTGGATCGGTAGGGAACAGTTTATTTACACTATATACCTCCAATCCTGTATATGATTCAAAAAATGATCTACTTTGAGGGACCTCCTCTTTCATTTTTACAACAACATTTCCGTTATATACATCACCAATATCTTCGATATATGTCACTTCAGAATGATCCGAAGTGCGTTTGGCATCATCAATTGCACATCCTCCTAAAATGATTGAAATGAGTGTTGTCAATAGAATATATCTTTGTTTCATAACCTATCTGTTTGAAATATACTTACAATTAATAAAGAGGCTAACCTCCAAGTCTGATTGACTCTTTAGTCAGCCTCTAATTGAACTTTACTTATTGCTAATTATAGCCATCCTTCAAGTGCTGGTCCACCAGGAAGTGATAGGAAGCAAGGGTATTTAGTACCAAATCCACCTAAACCGTCAATGTACCAATAAGGGTAGAAACCGATTACTTTTTCCTCAAAGAATCTGCTCTTAGCATCTTCTGCAGCAAGAGTTGAATTTAGTGCAGATGGGTAATAAGCCTTGATATCTGTGCCGGCACCATCGTAAAGAATACCAGGGCACCACCAGCCATCCCAAGCTACATTTTGACCATTTTCAAGAACCCAGAATTCAATGGATGAGTTTCTTGCTCCACCAACAACCCATCCTGCAGCAGCTATAGATGCGTCATTATAAGGATTCATAATGCGATAACGATCGAAACCCTCTGCTTTAAGAACTTCTACTTTTCTAATACCAAAACTTGTTTCAGTCATAAGTGCTAGGTTATCAAACCATTCACCTTCACCTAAAGAAACCCAAGTGTAAGCTTTTTGAAGTGTTAATGTAATAGAAGTGATTGAGATTTTTTCATTGATAAGTGTAGGGTCAGCAATTGATACTTTACCTTTGTATTGTTTACTAACTTCCATTCCTGAAATATCCAATGAAATAACTGCAGAACCTTCCCCTTTCTTGAATGTTACAGATGGAGGGCAAACTACGCCTTCTGTAAAGTCAGAAGAAAGACTTACGGTTAGATCTTTATCAAAAGAACTACGACCAATAATGATATCATAAGTTACATCCTGACTTGCAATCTCTCTGTTAACAGAGATTGTTTGTACGAATGATACCTCATCTTTTGTTGGACTATATGTCTCGTTAACGTTATCAACGCTACAAGATGAAACAAAGATTAGCCCAAGTGTTAATGCTGATATTGCTTTAAATATTTTTTTCATAATAATTTCCTTTTTATATATGTAATACAAATACTTAAAACTATTGAACATTTGGAGTTAGAGCCGGATCATCACCTGTATCGCCGTCTGGATAGCTTTCGATAGGGTTTTGAACCATATAATCGTTTGCATCTAATTCAGTCTTAGGAATAGTCATTACCCAGTCAAATGACTCAGGGTCATTACAATTACGATTGTTTAGAAGACCTGCAACAGGGTGTCCCATTTCTACTGTACGAACAAAACCTTGGCGAAGACGTTTGATGTCGTAAACACGACCATATTCACCCCAAAGTTCGATACGACGTTGAAGAAGAATTTCTTCAAGAAGAGAACCTGTAACATCTGTTGTTAACGCTCCAAGATTAGATCCGGTTAGATTTGAACAATCATAACCATCTAGACGATAACTCATATAAGTGTTCAACAATTCTTTAGCTTCTGCTTCGTTGTTTAATCTACAAGCAGCTTCAGCTGCAGTTAAGTACATTTCAGGAACTCTCATAAAGATATGGTCAGCTCCTACGTATGGATCGTTAGGATTTGCAAATCTGAATTTGTATTGTTGGTAACCCATAGTTTCACCATCTGCCAAAGTTTCATATTTCCACCATCCTTTACGAACGTCATTTGCATTAATTTTGTTATAAAGCCAAGCGCTACAAGCTTTTCTTGCGTCACGACCGTAACCATCAAATGCGTGGTCCATGTGGGCCATAAATTGAGGGTTGGTTGTACCTTGGTCACGAATAATTTCTGCACCCCAAAGAACGTCATCTGCAGTTGCATCGTTTAGACCATCAAGAACATCAGCAGTTAGACTACCACCTTGCAAAGCAATTTTAGCAGCATCATAAGCACTTTGATAATCACCCATATTTAGAGCGATACGAGCTTTAATACCATTTGCAACATAATTGTCGATGTGTGAGCAGTGCTCTTGAATTTGACCTTTGCTAAGATGTTCTATAGCTTTGTTAATATCAGACATTGCTTGAGCATATACATCTCTGTTTGTTGAGCGAGGTTTACCTTCAGTACCTGCAGAAGTTGGTTCAGTATAAATAGGAACGCTAAGTTTATCTTCGTGACCGATATAGCTACGAGCGTATGTCATTGCCAAATATAGGTAACTATATGCACGCAAAGCATAAGCATTACCCATAACGTAACTTACTTCAGCTTCAGCACCTTGCATTGTCTCTTCAGCAGCAATAATATAGTTTACTTGAGAGATAATAGTGTAGTAGTAGTTCCAGCAGTCATAAGGACGCCAAGAACCACTAGTGTAAGCATCTTTTACATCATATAGATAATCGTACCAGAACCAACCGTTACCTTGATTATCCATAACCATGTCTTCACCCATTAGATCACCCATTAGAGCGTATGATTGAATACCGAAGCATTGGTGATAGTTACCGGTTGTGGTAACACCCCATTGCCACATATAACGAATTACACCGTTCAATGCCATCTTACCACCTTCTGTGGTTTCTAGCATAAACTCACCAGATACTTGATCTGTTGGGTTAGTGTTCAGTTTCTCTTCGTCACAAGATGTTAAAAACGGTAACAAAGCTACTAATGATAACAATAATATTTTTTTCATAATAGTTTCCTTTTTTAGAAGTTAATATCTATACCACAAGAGAATGTTCTGGTAGGAGCATAACTGTAATTAGTACCACCGGAAATACTATATTGAGGGTCCATACCGTTCAAGTGATTGAACATAGCAATATTGTCACCCACTAAGAATACACGTAAACCTTTGATGTTTACTTTTTGAGTCCATTTTTGAGGTAATGTATAACCAAGTTGAATTGATTTGATTGCAAAGTATGATGCATCAATCAACCATTTGTCAGTAGCCAAACGACCTGAGTTCATCATAACTGCAGGAACGTCAGTTACATCACCTGGTTTTTGCCAACGACGTAGAATTTGTTTATTCCAAGTGTCACCATAATACATTGCCTCCATTGTTTGAGCATAAACAGATTCATAGATGTGTCCACCGTATGAGAATGTTGTCAAGAATGAGAAGTCAACCGGACCAAATTGGAAGTCAGAGCCAAATGAACCTTGGAATTTAGGAGCTCTACTGTCAAGATAATATCTTGAGTTAGTTGCTTCAGTCTTGTTTGCTGTGATATAGTCTGAGCCCTCTATTCTGTCACCATTTTCATCTTTTTCGTAAGCCCAGTATAGTTGTTGACCTGTAGCAGGATCAACACCGGCAGCTTTAACAATGTGATAAGTGTAGATAGGCAAACCTACTTTGATAGTTTGTGTACCTGAAATCTCGTCTTGATCACCTGTAAGTGCAGTAACGGTATTTTTGTTAGTGTACAACATCAAAGTTGAACTAGCTTGCATATTGTGTTTTTGTAGCCAATTTAGACGGATAGTTGCCTCAATACCGGTATTTCTCAATGAACCTACGTTTGAGTTATAACCAGTGAAACCTGTTGACATTGCCATTGGTGATGCAAGAAGAAGGTCGTTGGTGTTGCTGATATAGTACTCCATATTAACATTCAACAATCTGTTGAACAATGTAGCATCGATACCTGCATTCCAAGTGCTCTTCTTTTCCCAAGAAACCTCTTTATTTTCAAGAGAGTTAACAATTGCACCAGGGTTACCTGCGTTAGCCCAAGTCAAATCATAGAATGATTGCCAAGCATAATAAGAATTTAAGTTATCATTACCAAGTTGACCATAAGATGTTCTCAATGTCATGTTGTCAATCCAGTCAACATTGTCCATAAAGTCCTCTTCTGATAATCTCCAAGATGCACCTATTGACCAGAATTGACCCCAACGGTTATCTTTGTAGAAACGAGATGAACCATCAGTACGCCAAGTACCTTCGATGTAGTATTTATCTTTAAAGTCATAAGCTAAACGGCCAAGGTATGATTCGATACGATAATCATTTGAGTATGAGTTTGCACCACCGATAGTTACAGCAGGAGCAAGTTCTGCGATACCAGGATATACTTGGTTCTTAGAAGCATACAAATATTTATAATTATATGAGTAGTACTCGTGACCTGCTTGAGCCAATACGTGGTGATCACCGAATGTGCGGTCATATTTCAACAATTGGTTCAAAGTTTGAGAGAATGTGCGAGTTGCATATTTGTCAATAGAACCTTGTGTTTGAGCACCGTCACCATGGTAAGGGTTGTAGTAAGAAGTGATATAGCGGTTAGCAATATCAGTACCATAGTTGATAGTAAATGTAAGACCTCTCAAAGCACCAAAACTCTTGTCATCGCCACCCAAAACAGCGTATGTACGTACACCTACGTTGTCACGTAGAGTTTCATAATGGTTATCATAAAGGTCACCAACTACGTTGAAACCACCAGCTTTTGGACGGCCATCTTCACCGTAGTCATAAAGTTTGTTACCAAACTCATCTACCATAGTTTTACCTGTAGCATCTTTTCTATAAACAGGATAGATTGGAGCCATAAACTGAGCTGAGTACCAAGCGTTACCTGTTTGAGTGCTTGAGTATTGAGATGAGTTAGAATTTGTGTATGAATAGTTTGCATTAACACCAACAGCCAACCATTTGTTGATTGTGTGGTCAACATTAGCACGTGCAGAGTAACGTTGGAATTTGGTTGTAATCAAAACACCTTGATCATTCAAGTAACCCAATGAAAGAGCATATTTAGTTTTGTCATTACCACCATTTGCACCTACTTGAACCTCTTGACGAATAGATTTGTCATTAGTCAACTCATCCATCCAGCTTTCATTCCAAGCAGAAACTGCATCTGCGCGAACTTTACCTGTTGCAGGGTCAATGATTGTTTCCCAAGTGTAGTTCTTGTATGGGTTGTATGCTTCTCCACCAAGTTTAGCACTCAAGTCTGACATTGCATATTGAGTAGAAACATCCATTGGATAACCACCATTGAAATAGTAGTCGTTTCTCAATGTCTCAAATGTTAGTTCTACGAATTCATCTTGAGAAAGAACGTCGTATCTCTTAAGAGAACGTTGTTGCAAACCAACCTGAGCTTTGAAGTTTACATTTGAAACACCATCTTTACCTTTCTTAGTAGTAATCATCACAACACCGTTTGCACCACGAGCACCGTAAAGAGCTGAAGCAGCAGCATCTTTAAGCACTGTCATTGATTCGATGTCATTAGGGTTAAGTGAAGAGATAGAACCATCGAATGCAATACCATCCACTACGTAAAGTGGGCTAGAAGATGCATTGATAGAACCATAACCACGAATTTGGATAGAAGCACCATCACCTGGCTGTCCACCACCTGATGTTGAAGTAACACCGGCAACAAGACCTTCGATGGCTTTAGTAACGTTTGAAACTGAACGTTTAGTCAATTTCTCAGTTCTAATAGTTGTAGCAGATCCTGTGAAAGATGATTTCTTCGCAGTACCATAAGCTACCATAACTACCTCATCCAAAGACTCTGAATCTGGAGCAAGAGCTACGTCTATTGCAGTGCTACCATTAACAGCTCTTGAGACTGTAGTATAACCTACATAGACAAACTCCAACACACCGTCAGCAGGTACACTGATGGTATATTTACCATCGATGTCTGTCGATGTTCCTACAAGAGTCCCCTTGACTACTACAGAAGCACCAATAAGTGCAGATCCATCAGTAGCGTCAGTAACAATACCTGATACTTGTATATTCTGTGCGAAGACAGAACTAGTTACTGCAAGTAGTTGATATTGTATTGAAAATCAATTTGTTACATTTTTGAATATGCTATTTGTGACTAATCTTGTGATATTTTTCTCAATATTGTTTTTACATTTTCCTCTTTAGAGAGGCATAGATAGCGCATAAATGCCTGTTCTGACCTGTGTCCGCTAATGCTGCGAATTTGAACACTATCCAATTTTCCTGATAGGTAAAGGTTTGTTATACAGGTCCTTCGAGATGTATGAGAAGATACTAACTGGTTCTTTTTCACCCACTTAACAACATCTTTACCTCCAATATTCTCTGTAACTTTAATTATATCAGTTATTCCGGCTAAAGCGCAAATATATTTTATCTCTCGATTAAAACAGGAGATGCTTACTTTAGGAGCTTTACCATTATATTTCTTTAATATCCTTTGCGCATCTTTAGATAAGAGAGGTATCACCACCTCCTGTTTTGTCTTCTTCTGTTTCAGAAATAGCGTGTAGTATACTTTACCATCTATGGTCATATCTACAATATCATCTAAACTAATCAATGAATAATCAGAATATCTTAATCCTGTGTAACATCCCAACAAGAACAGATCGCGGATCTTTGCGTAGGTGGTGCCTTCAACAATATTCAATTTTTGGATCTTGACAATTTCCTCCATAGTCAGATATATACCTTTATATGATTCTGTAACGGCATGTGTGGCAAAATTTCTATTAAAATGAACTCTGTTGTTAGACACCTTATCCAATAGAGCATAATTAAGTGCTGCTTTGAAAATTCTTGCATACTGATATTTTGTACTCTTCTTATAACCGTTTGCATCGCAAAAATCCATAAAAGCATAATATACTCTCATTGTAATATTATCAATATATATGTTCTGATATGGACCATCTCCCTCAAATAGGTTCCATAGATTCAAAAACTTCTTCCAATTGGAGATAGCATTGGGTGAATAGGGTTCCCCTTTATTGAGAAACTCTTTGTTCTCCATATCCAGGATCTTCGCTTCTACATATTGTTTGAAGTTAAACATCGAGCAGATATTCTTTCGAGAACCCTCTAAATGGTTTGCAATGATGTTTTTTATACTACGGCTCGTTACCTTCTCATTATTTATCAGATAAATGTAAACTTTGTGTTTGATAGAGTAGAGTTTTTCAGTAACCAAATTTACTCTCTCTTTTAAAGCATTTGACTCAAATGGAATGTCTTTAATCCATCCAATTCTTGAACTCCAGCATCTACTTGGGCATGTAATGTTTGTAGAGATACGTATATCATCACCATTGTGGTGTACGCGTATCCAAATACTGACCTCACTTTCACCTTTTTTTGCTGAACGGATAAAGTAACTTACTTTTGACATAATAAAAAATTTTATTGAATGAAACTTGAAATTGTAATAGTTTTAACTTTAAAGCGGTTAATAATAAAAAAAATGCTAATCATACCTTTCAATTTGAAAGTATTATTTTTTCTCTAAATGTGGCGTTGATATCATTTCAAAGGGTATAAA